>Ga0209234_1000594_pt1 | contig 12810 bp, 10 predicted proteins | sample GraSoi013_1_20cm_2_FD_185816 | JGI IMG/M metagenome (GOLD analysis project Ga0209234, IMG submission 185816) | Grasslands soil microbial communities from the Angelo Coastal Reserve, California, USA - Sample 08_20_2013_1_20cm (SPAdes) (version 2) | ecosystem: Environmental > Terrestrial > Soil >... | reverse complement strand
GATAGAGCGCCGCCAGCACCATCTCCCCGGTCGCCGGGTCCGCTTCGAGGATGCCTTTGTCGGTGATGACCTTTACCGGCCCCGCGCCCGGCATGCCCAGCTCGCGCCGACCACGCCCGCCACGCCCCTGCCCAGGGCTCGTGACGAAGTCCACCTGCTCGGGGAAAGCCCGCGGGTTGAGCTTCGCGACGATCAGGGTGCGCCGCGCGTGGACCGCGATCTCGGCCGCGCCGCCCGACCCTGGGAGCCGCACCGCGGGGCGCTCATACGACCCGATCACGGTGGTATTGATGTTGCCGTAGCGATCCACCTGCGCGCCGCCCAGAAAGCCGACCTCGATCCTGCCGTTCTGCAGGAACAGCTGAAACACGTCCGCCATGCCGCACACCATGAGCGACCCGGTCACGAGCGCCGGGTCGCCGATCGACACCGGCAAACGCTCAGGCACCGCCCCGACGGCGCCCGACTCGTAGATCAGGACGAGGTTGGGCGCGTGCGTCGCGCGCGCCAGGTTACAGGCCAGATTCGGCAGCCCGATGCCCACGAACACCACCTCACCATCGCGCAGCTCGCGCGCCGCGACGGCGGCCATCATTTCGTCGGGAGTGTACGCCGGGCTAGAAGCCGTAGTTGACTCCGCGCGAGAGTCGCTCTTTCGCCTTGAGCCTTGCCACCAGGTGCGGCTGTTTTTGCACGTAGCCGGCGCGGTCGGGCACGCCGTACACGAACTCCTCGAGGTAGCGCGTGAGCTTGTCGGGATCGCGCGAGATGCCTTCCCAGGCGACGTAAAAGTCGTTGTCGCGGTCGTAATAGCCCTGCGCGTAGGAGGGGTGCGCCCCCCACGGCTCGACCACCACCGCGCTCACAATCATCCCCGGAATCACGGTGCGGTTGGGATCGGAGCGGATGACCGCTTCCTCCACGAGCTCTTCCACCACGACGATCACGCGCTCCGAAGCGAACGCTGCTTCTTTCTGCACGCCGACGAGGCCCCACATCTGCGTGTTGCCCGCCGCGTCGGCACGCTGCGCGTGCACGATCGTGACGCCGGGATTGAGCGCCGGCACCGTGGCCAGCGATTCGCCCGTATATGGGCACGCGACCGTGCGGATGCGCGGGTTGGCCGTCGGGAGATCGGTGCCCATGTAGTTTCGCAGCGGCCAGAAGGGCAGCCGCGCCGCTCCCGCCGAAAACCGGGCGACCATCCCGAAGTGGGAGTATTCCTCGATCTCGAGCCCGCCACTCGCGTGCTTCCCTTCCACGGCGCGCCGGAACGCGTGCAGCGAGCCGACACCCGGATTGCCGGCCCAGGAAAAGACGAGCTTCCGGGCGCAGCCCGCGGCGATCATCTGGTCGTAGATCAAGTCCGGCGTGAGCCGGGCCAGCGTGAGGTCGCGACGCCGCTGGCGGATGATCTCGTGCCCCGCGGCGAAGCAGATGAGATGGGTGAAACCTTCGATGACGACGGTGTCACCGTCGTGGACGAAGCGGGAGACAGCGTCCCGCATCGACATGACCTTGGACGACACCTAATCCGTCATTTCTCGCAGGCACTCGTCGATGATGCGCAGTGCGGTGTCCACGTCGTACTCGTCCACGACGAGTGGTGGCGCGAGTCGTAGCGCGCTCTTCCCCGCGCCCAGGAGCAGCAGGCCCTTCCGGAACGCCCGCTCCACCAGCTCGTGCGGGACCTCGGGTGCGGGCTCGCGGGTCGCCCGGTCCTTCACGAACTCGACGCCGATCATCAGACCCCGCCCGCGCACGTCCCCGATGACCGCATACTTCTCCTGCAAGCGCTTCGCACCGGCGAGCAGCCGCTCGCCCAGGCGCGGCACGTTGGGCAAGAGCTCGCGCTCCACGACGTCGAGGGTGGCGAGCGCCGCCGCGCAGCACACCGGATTCCCCCCGAACGTGCTGCCGTGCGCGCCCGGCTGCCACTTCATGATCGATTCCTTGGCCACGATCGCGCCGATCGGCATGCCGCTGCCGAGCCCCTTGGCCGCGAGCAGCACATCAGGCTCGATCCCCTCATGCTCGCACGCCCACATTTTGCCGGTCCGTCCTATGCCGCTCTGTACCTCGTCGCACACGAGCAGGATGCCGTGGCGGTCGCACAACTCCCGCAGAGCCTGCAAATAGCCGGGCGGAGGCACCACGTAGCCGCCCTCGCCCTGGATCGGCTCCACGAACACCGCGGCGACGCTCTTCGGGTCCAGCCGCTTGGCGAACAGGTCGTCCTCGATAGACGACACACACCGCATGGTGCACGCGGGCTCGGCGTGGCAGAAGTCGCAGTGGTAGCGATAGCCGTAGGGCACGTGGTACACCTCGGGGAGGAACGGCGCGAAGCCGGCGCGCTGGATCGACTTGCTGGCCGTGAGGCTCAACCCCCCGTACGTGCGGCCGTGGAACGCGCCCGTGAACGCGACGATGGCGGGGCGTCCCGTCGAGTGCCGCGCGAGCTTGATCGCGCCTTCGACCGCTTCGGTTCCCGAGTTCGAAAGGAACACACGCTTCTTGCTCTTGCCGGGCGCGAGCTGCGCCAGTCGCTCGCACAGCGCGGCGAAGCTCTCGAAGTAAAAGTCGCTGCCGCAGATGTGGAGAAACCGGCCCGCCGCCTCCTGAATAGCCTGGACCACTTTGGGATGGCCGTAGCCCGTGGACGCGACCGCGATCCCGGCCATGAAGTCCAGATAGCGGTTCCCGTCCACGTCCTCGACCATGGCGCGTTCTCCGCGGGCGATCGTGAGCGGGTACTCTTTGGGATAGGACGTGGACGACCAGCGATTCTGCCGCTCGACGATCGCCTTGGCCTTCGGGCCGGGCGGCGCCACTACGATCCGGGGATAATCCCGCTTCATCGCGACTCCTCGATCACGGTCCGGCTCTGCTCCCGCAGGAACTGCGCGACATAATACGGCCCGCACCCGCCCTTCCCCGTCGATCCCGATCCCTTCCAGCCCGTGAACGGCTGCGCCCCGGGCCACGCGCCAGTGGTCGCACCCGTCCGCTTGTTCACGTAACACACGCCCGCTTCGATCTCGTCGAAGAAGCGCTCGATCTCCTCAGGCCTCTTCGAGAAGATGCCCGCCGTGAGGCCGTACTCCGCCTTGTTGGCCTCCGCGATCGCCTGCTCGAGCCCCGCCACCTCGCCAACCGCCAGGATCGGCACGAACAGCTCCTCGACGAAGAGTGAGGACGAGAGCGGCAGCCGGACGATCGTGGGTGCCACGAAGTGGCCGCGGCCGAGGCGTCCGTCCTGCAGTCGTTCCCCGCCCTCGAGGACCGTCCCCTCCTGCCGCGCCTGCGCCACGGCACGCGCGAACCGCTCGACCGCCGCCGCGTTGATTACCGGACCGAAGAACACGTCCCGCTCGGTCGGGTCTCCGAGCTTCAGCGCTTTCGTCTTCTCGATCAACTTCTCCACCAAGGCCCTGGCGACGCGCTGATGCACGTAGACCCGCGACGTGGCGCTGCACTTCTGGTTCTGCAGCCCGAACGCGGAGCGTGTGATCCCTTCCGCCGCCGCATCCAGGTCCGCCGAGTCCATCACGATCGCGGCGTTTTTTCCCCCCATCTCGAGCAGGCACGGCTTGATCCATTGGCGGGAGAGGCTCTGGTGAATATGCATCCCTACCGCCTTCGACCCCGTGAAGACGACGCCGTCGATGCCCGGGTGCCGCCACAGCGCCTCCCCCGTGACCTCCCCGGTGCCCGGGATATAGTTGAATGCCCCCGGCGGAACGCCGGCCTCCCGGTACACCTCGTACAGCTTGAGCCCGGTCCACGGGGCGTCTTCGGCGGGCTTGTACACGACGGCATTGCCCGTCATGAGCGCCGCGGCGGACATGCCGGTGGACAAGGCGAGCGGGAAGTTGAACGGCGCGATGCAAGCGAATACGCCGTAGGGTCGGAGGACGTCGGTGTTTCGCTCGACCGCCGTCACCTGGGCCATCTGGCGCACGAAGCCGTTTGCGTCCTCCAGCTCCTGGCCATAGTAGTCGATCAGGTCGGCGGACTCTTCGGCGTCTCCCATGGACTCGAGCCGGCTCTTGCCGACCTCCAGGGCCATGATCGCGGCGAGCTCGAACTTGCGCTCGCGGATGAGGCTCGCCGCCCGGCGCAGGATCGCGAGCCGGTCGCGCCACGGCCGGTGCGCCCAGTCACGCTGCGCCGCTTTCGCGGCGGCCACCGCGCGCCCCACCTGCTCGGGGGTCGCGGTGGCGAACCGCCCGAGCATCACGCCGGTGTCGATCGGCGAGGCGTCCACGATCGGCGGGCCACCCGAGGGCACCGCCTCGCGCCCGATGTAGAGCGGGTAGTCCCGGCCGAGCTGCGCCCGAATGCGCGCCAGGGCGTCGTCGAACTGGCGGTGAAACGCCTCCCAGTCGACGTTCGCCGAGGTGTACGTGACCTTGGACTGGTTGGGGACCGTAGCCGTCACGGCCTCACCTCACTCCTGCCTTGACCGCTTTCAGCGCGACCGCATGGGCACGCGTGAACCGGGTCACCAGCTCCTCGATTTCCTGCTCGGTGATGATGAACGGTGGCGCCACGGCGACTAGATCGCCGTTCACGCCATCCGCATGGCCGACGTTGGGCCACACGACGAGCCCAGCCCCATGGGCCGCCTCGGTGAACGCCTCGACGAACTTCGCCGCGCGTGGGAACGGGGCGCGGGTGGCCTTGTTTTCCACAAACTCGATCCCCGCGAGCAGCCCACGCCCCCGCACGTCGCCCACGTGGGGCAGCTCGGCGAGGGTAGCGAGGCGGCGTTGCAAGACTCGGCCGAGCTTGGCGCACCGCTCGACGAGGCGGTCTCGCTTGAGCAGCCGAACCGCGGCGAGTCCGGCCGCGCACGCGACGGGGTGAAACGAGAATGTCTGGCCGTGCAGCAGGCTCCCCGAGCCGTTCGCGATCACGTCGACGATGCGCTCGCGCGCGGCCACCGCCGACAGCGCGGCGTAGCCGCCCGAGATCCCCTTGCCCAGCGTCATGAGGTCGGGGGCGACGCCATACGGCTCGATCGCCCACCAGCTGCCGGTCCGGCCCGCCCCGCACAGGATCTCGTCGGCCACGAAGAGCACGTCGTGCCGGTCGCAGATCTCGCGGATCGTCCGGAAGTATTCGGGGCGCGGCGTGGACGCCCCGGTGGACGAGCCGCCGACCGGCTCCGCGATGAACGCGGCGACCGTGTCGGCGCCCGCGCGCTCGATCGCGTGCTCGAGCGCCGCGCCGCTGCAGGCCGGGCAGGTCGGGTCGTCGCCGCGGCAGCCGCAGCGGTACGGGTAGGGCGCGGGAATGTGCTCGACGTCGACGAGCCACTCGCGAAAGGGAAGCTTGTACTGCTCGCGCGCTGAGGCCGAGAGGGCCAGCAGGGTGTTCCCGTGATAGGACGGGTTGAGCGCGATGATACGATGCTTGCCGGGCTTGCCGGCCTCGATCCAGTATTGCCGGGCGAGCTTCAAGGCGGCCTCGACCGCTTCCGAGCCGCTGGAGAGGAAATAGAGCTTGTCGAGCTCGCCCGGGAGCGTGGCGGCGAGCTCCCGGGCGAGCTCCTCCACCGGGCCGTGGGTGAACGCGGTGGCCGAGACGTAGCCGAACTCGCGCGCCTGGCGCGCCAGCGCCTCCGCGATCTCCGGATTCGAGTGGCCGAGATTCGCGACGTAGGCGCCGCCCACGGCGTCGAGGTAGCCCTTCCCCTGCTCGTCGTACAACCAGCAGCCCTCACCCCGCACGATGCGCGGGTAGCTGCGGCCCAGCTTGCGGTAGAAGACGTGGCTATCGGGATAGCGGTAGTCCGTCACTCCTCCCCCCTCCCCCTTCCCGGTCGTCCGGGGTCCGCGGAAAGCTATGCGGCGGCCTGTATATCGGCGAGGGAGCGCCGTAGCTTTGTCCACCTACATCGCCAGTGGGTGCGCACATGCCCAAGCTCTCGTGTCTACTTCTTACCGCTGCCCTCATCCTCCCCCGCCCGGCATTCGCCCAGTCCGAAGTCGTCACGCCGAACGACAACCTCGTGACCGATGGGCTCCCGCCGGTGCCCGCGGCCATTGCCGCGGCGGCGCGCCCCTACAGCGAGTTCCGCTCAGCCGCGTTCTGGGACTGGCATCCGACGCGGCGCGAGATGATCATCGGCACGCGATTCGGTGACGCACCGCAGCTCCACCGCGTGCGGTCACCCGGCGGCGACCGCACGCAGCTCACCTTCTTCCCCGATCCCGTGTCCGGCGCGTCCTATCAACCCACGGACGGCCGCTACATCGTGTTCACGAAGGATGTCGGGGGCGCGGAGTTCTTCCAGAAGTATCGGTACGACGTGGCGACCGGGGAAATCACGCTGCTCACCGACGGGAAATCGCGCAACGTGGGTGGCGCCTGGTCGCATAAGGGCGACCGCTACGCGTACATGTCCACCCGCCGCAACGGGCGGGACCTGGACCTGTGGGCCGTGGACCCGGGCAACCCCCCCAGTGATCGCTTAGTGCTCCAGCTGCAGGGCGGCGGGTATTCGCCCCTCGATTGGTCGCCCGACGACCGCACCATCCTCGTGTGGCAGGGCGTGTCCGTCAACGAGAGCTACCTGTGGCTGGTGGACGTCGCGCGGGGTGAAAAGACGCTCCTCGCGCCGCAGCCGGGAAGCGAGTCGGTGGCGTACCGCGACGCCAAGTTCAGCCGCGACGGCAAGGGAATCTATCTCTCGACGGACCAGGGCTCCGAGTTCCAACGCCTCGCGTATCTCGACCTCGCAACCAAGGGCTACCGGTTTCTGACGACGGCGATCCCGTGGGATGTCGACGAGTTCGATCTGTCGCCGGACGACCGGTGGATTGCATGCGTCACGAACGAGGACGGCGTCGGCACGCTGCACGTGCTCAACGCCGCGACCGGCGCCGAGCGACGCATTCCCAGGCTCCCGGCCGGCCTGATCTCGGACGTCCGCTGGCGCAAGAGCGGCGCGGAGCTGGGCTTCACCCGCAGCTCGGCGCGCACCCCCGCCGACGCATACTCGCTGGACCTCACGAGCGGCACGGTCACCCGCTGGACGGAGAGCGAGACCGCCGGGCTCAATACCTCCGACTTCGCCGAGGCCGAGCTGGTCCACTGGCCAAGCTTCGACCGACGCGCCATCTCGGGCTTCCTCTATAAGCCGTCGCCCCGCGTCGCCGGGCGTCGCCCCGTGATCATCAACATTCACGGGGGCCCCGAAGGACAGGCCCGGCCGGGCTTCCTGGGCCGCAACAACTACTACGTGAACGAGCTCGGGATCGCGATCATCTTTCCCAACGTCCGCGGCTCGACTGGCTACGGCAAGACCTTCACGAAGCTCGACAACGGGGTGCTGCGCGACGGCGCCTACAAGGACATCGGCGCCCTGCTCGAGTGGATCCGCACGCGTCCGGATCTCGACGCCGATCACGTGCTGGTAACGGGGGGCAGCTACGGGGGCCATATGACGCTCGTGACCGCCACCCGATACGACGGCCCGATCTGCTGCTCGGTGGATGTGGTCGGGATGTCGAACCTCGCCACGTTCCTCGAGCACACGTCCGGGTACCGCCAGGATCTGCGCCGCGTCGAATACGGTGACGAGCGCGATTCGACGCTGCGCGCCTGGATGGAGCGCACCGCGCCGCTCAACAGCGTGGACAAGGTCACGAAGCCACTCTTCATTATCCAGGGCATGAACGATCCGCGGGTGCCGCGCAGTGAAGCCGAGCAGATGGTGACGGCCCTGAAGCGGCGCAGCGTGCCGGTGTGGTACCTGATGGCCAAGGACGAGGGCCACGGCTTCCGCAAGAAAGGAAACCAGGACTTCCAATTCTACGCGACCATTCTCTTCACCGAGCGCTACCTGCTGGGACAGGGAGGATCAGCCACCCCGTGACCGTGGGTGCCTGGTGGGAGCGGCTGGCCCCGCTCCCCGGGGGCAAACGCCTGTTCAGCTGGCTGCTGTGGTGGCTGGTCCCATACACCGGCTCGGTGCGGCCACACGTGCTGGAGCTCCGCCCCGGCTATGCCAAGGTCCGCATGGCCGACCGCCGCGCCGTGCGTAACCACCTCCGCTCCATCCACGCCGTCGCGCTCGCGAATCTCGCCGAGGTGACGAGTGGCCTCGCGGTGACGATCGGTTTGCCGGCGAGTGCCCGCGGCATCCCCACGACGCTTTCCATCACCTACCTGAAGAAGGCCCGCGGCACGCTCACGGCGGAAGCCCGCTGCGCGATCCCCGACGCGAGTCGCGAGGCGGAACACGACTTCGAGTCCGTGATCTCGGACGCCGCCGGCCAGGTGGTCGCTCGCGCGACGGTCCGCTGGCGAATCGGGCCCTCCCCGGCAGCCGGGCGGTGACCGCGGGGGGGGCGGGGGGGCTCGGCACCGCGCTCACCCGCGACGCGCGTGTCGCCGTGCCGCTGATCGGCGGCGCCATGTTCCCGTGCTCGAACCCGGAGCTCGTCGCCGCCGTGTCCGAGGCGGGCGGCATCGGTATCGTCCAACCCCTGTCGATGGTGTACGTGCACGGACATGAGCTGCGGGAGGGACTCCGGCTCATCCGCCGGCTCACCCCGAAGCCGATCGGCATGAACGTCCTGATCGAGCAGTCCTCCCGGCTGTACCTCGAGCGCATGCAGCGCTGGGTGGACGTGGCGATCGAGGAGGGCGTGCGGTTCTTTATCACGTCGTTGGGCAAGCCCCGGTGGGTCGTCGACCGCGTTGCCCAGGTTGGCGGCCTCGTGTACCACGACGTGACCGAGCGGAAGTGGGCGCTGAAAGGCCTCGATTCGGGAGTGCGCGGCCTGATCGCGGTGAACCAGCGTGCGGGCGGGCATGCGGGACCGAACAGCGCCGAGCAGCTGGTGAACGAGCTGGGTGACCTGGGCGTGCCCCTCGTGTGCGCCGGCGGGATCGGCGACGCCGCCGGGTTCGTCGCCGCGCTCCGCATGGGCTACGCGGGCGCGCAGCTCGGCACCCGCTTCATCGCCACCACCGAATGCACGGCCCACCCCGACTACAAGCGCGCGATCGTCGACGCCGCAGAAGACGACATCGTGCTCACCGAGCGCGTCACCGGCGTGCCGCTCGCCGTGATCCGCACCCCCTACGTGGAACGCGTGGGCACGAAGGCCGGCCCCATCGCGCGCTGGCTGTTGCGGCACCGGCGAACCAAGCACTTCATGCGCACCCTCTACGCGCTCAATTCGGCATGGCGCCTGAAGCGCGCCAACTTCGCCGGACCGTCGTCGCGGGACTACTGGCAGGCGGGGAAGAGCGTCAGCGGCATCACGAGCGTCGAGCCTGCCGGTGAGATCGTGCGACAGTTCGCCGCGGCGGCGCGGGCGGCTAGTCCCGGTTCGGCACCAGCCGCCAGGTGACGAGACCCGGGATCGAATCGAGCACCACGAGGGTCTGTGCTCGTCCATCCGCCATCGCGATGGGTCCCGTTGCAAGCAGCGTGTCGGTCCCCCCGGCGTGGGAGATGACGACGCTCCAGGCGCCCGGCGCGCCGTCGAAAAAGCGTGTCAGGGCGCGAAAATTGAGCGGCTGCGCGCTCATCACCAGCCCGGAGCTGTCGGGCTGTGTGCGCCAGGCGTCGATCGGCGGCGCCCCCGGCGCGTAGCTGGCGATCCGCAATCGGCTGTGCCCAACCGCCGGCAACGACCCGGTGTCGGGCACGATCACGGGCTCGACCGTATGTGTCGCCCCCGCCGTTGAGTCGATCGCGAACGCGCTGTAGCCCACACCCTCCGCCGCCGTAAAATCGACAATCAAGCTGTGGCTCGTATCCGACGGCACGAGGACCAGCTCGTGCAGTCCCGGCGAGAGAAAGGTCCGGCTCTGACCACCGAAGACGAGTGTGCTGCCGCGCGCCCCGTCCACCGACACGGTCAAGGAGGGTCCACCGCGAATCGCGTGCAGCACGTGGAGACTCGAGGCCTGCGGCGGCGGGGGACCGCTGCCATCGCCGCAGCCCGCCAGGCCGGCGGCCACCGCTACGAACAGCAACCCGCGCGCGCTCATGACTCCCGATCGACTACGTACACGTTGCGCTGCGCCGTCGGCACAATGATCAGATCGAGGATGTTCACGTGCTCGGGCAGGTTCACCACGTATGCGATCGCGTCCGCGACGTCGTCCGCCGACAGCGGCTTGAACCCCTGGTACACCGCCGCGGCGCGCTCCCGGTCGCCGTGGAAGCGGACCTCGGAGAACTCCGTTTCGACGAACCCCGGGTCCACTGCCGACACGCGGACCGGCGTGCCCGCGACGTCGAGGTTCATGCCCTCCGTGAGGGCCCGCACGCCGAACTTGGTCGCGTTGTACACGTTCCCCATCGGGTAGGTCTGATGGCCGGCGGTCGAGCCGATGTTCACCACGTGCCCGCGGCGCCGGGCCACCATGTGCGGCATGATGGCCCGGCTCACGTACAGCAGCCCCTTCAGGTTGGTGTCGATCATGCGATCCCAGTCCTCGGGATCACCTTCGTGAATCTTCGCGAGGCCGCTCGCGAGCCCGGCGTTGTTGATGAGGACGTCGGGCAGGCGACCGGCCCGCACCAGGGCCTCGGCGGCCCGGTTGACCGCAGCGCGGTCCCGTACGTCGACCACCGCGAGCGAGAGCGACACCTGGTGCTCCGCCCCGAGCTCGGCCGCCAGCCGCTCCAAACGCTCGGCCCGCCGCGCCCAGAGTATCAAGTCCGCCCCTTCGGCCGCGAACCGCCGGGCGCACGCCTCGCCGATGCCCGAACTTGCGCCGGTGATCAGGATGAGCTTTCCCGCGATGTGACTCATGTCGGAGATCAGAACGACAGCTTGCCGCGCTCGACCACGGTCTTGCCGTCGATCGCCACCGTTGCGTCCCGGATTGGGAAGCCAAACCCGAAGTTGCCGCTCGTGATGTTGCCTCCTCCAAGCAGCTGATTGTCCCCGATGGAGACGTAGACGACCCCGGCTGCGCTTCCCCCACCGTAGTAGGCCGCGTTCCCCTCTTCGTGCACTTTCAGGCCGGGATTGAGCCCGATCGAGAACCCCCCGATGACGTTGGTCGGCCCACCCGACGCGGACATCAGCTCATTCAGGCAGTTCAGGCCCTTAGTCGCCTTCAGATTCTCCAGCTTGCCGTCTTTGAACTCGAAGCTGACGCCGGTCATGGTCAGGAACCTGCACTGCACCCGCGGGACGACCACGCGACCGTTCGCAGACGTTTCGAGCGGCGCCATGAACACGGTTCCGCCGGGCAGCCCCACGTCTCGAGCGAGGAACTTCTTGCCCTTGGCCTTCTCCGCGGTGATGACGCCCTCGTCCACGAAGGCCGGGCGGCCTTCCACCGCGAACGTCACGTCGGTGCCGCTCGGGGAGGTGACGTGGACGCTCTTGGCCCCCTGGAGCATGTCGCGCAGTGCATCCCCCTGTTGGGCGATCCGCTGGTAGTCCGCCCCGATCGCGTTCCACATCATCGTCACGTACGTCTGGCCCTCGATGCCCCACGAAGCACCGCGCTCCCTGGTGGGATAGGAGATGTCCAGTTCCCTGAACTTCATGTCGTCCAAAAGAGGGGGCAAGAACTGCCCAGCCTCGTTCACCTTCGCCAGCCGCGTCGCCGGGACACCTGCGTCGAGCGCCTTGATGTCCGAGGCCGTCGGGAGCGTGATGAACACATCAGCCCGCTTCAGCCACTCGGCAAAGTAGCGCGGCTCCTGCGTCAGGAACTGCTCCGGCACATCAACGTTGAGCGAGCGGACAACTTTATCAGAGGAGAGCAAGATCGCGGCCATCCCGCCTGCCTTCTGCGTTTCAATGGCCAGCGCTTCCATGAGCGGGATGGTGTGCTTTCCGCCCGTGATCACGACGACCTCGCCAGGCCTCACGGCGACCGACGTTGTGACGATGCGGTGGGCGAGGCGGTCGACGTTCCCTTGCTGGGCGGCGGCCGCGGAGAGGGCGACCGATACCGGGGTGATGCTGAGGGCGAAGCGTAGCGCGCGCCCCAGGAGCAACGTGCGTTTCATGGGTCCCATGCCTTTCGGGAGAGGGGACAGATCGCGGCAACTCGGCGGTCTGGATCCCTCAGGACGTCCGGCGGGGCGTGTGGAGGAGGCGGGATCGCCGGTGTGCCCTTCTCAATCTCGCGGGGATAGCTTATCGGCCGGGCGCGAGCCCGTCAAACGACCGTGGACCGAGGCGCGGAGGGCTCACCGCATGTTCCCGGTGTGCCCCAGCGAGTACCTGCCCGGCTGCGGCCACACGCACAGCCCGTGCGGCTCGCGACCCACCTTTATACGGTGCGTCATCTGTCCCGTCTCGGTGTCGAAGACGTACACCTCTTCGTCGTAGCGACCCGATACCCAGAGCTCTTTCCCATCGGCGCTCACGTTCCCCATGTCGGGGCTGCCGCCACCGGGAACCGGCCACGTCGCCACCACGCGTCGCGTCCGCGGGTCGAGCACGCTGATGGACCCGGGCCCGTGACGTCCGCCGGCCGTCGTGTTCCAGCCGCGATTCGTGATGTACATGAAGCGCCCGTCGCGGCTCGGATAAATCCCGTGCGTCCCCTTCCCGGTCGCGATGAACCCGAGGCGGCGGAACCCCTCGGGGTCCACGAGGAACACCCCGTTCGCCTTCATGTCGGCGACGTAAAACACCCGCCCGTCCGGCGACGAGCGGATGTCCTGTGGCATGCCCGCGCTGTCCAGTCCCCCCGGGTCGAGGGTGAGGTAGCCGACGACGGTGCGAGTCGCGAGATCGACCTTCACGAGCTGCCCCGAAAACTCGCAGGTCGCGACCGCGAAGCGGCCGTCCGCCGTGAATTCCA
>Ga0209234_1000593_pt1 | contig 12815 bp, 11 predicted proteins | sample GraSoi013_1_20cm_2_FD_185816 | JGI IMG/M metagenome (GOLD analysis project Ga0209234, IMG submission 185816) | Grasslands soil microbial communities from the Angelo Coastal Reserve, California, USA - Sample 08_20_2013_1_20cm (SPAdes) (version 2) | ecosystem: Environmental > Terrestrial > Soil >... | reverse complement strand
CGGATGGCACGGGCCATCAAGCGCTGCTCTCCGACAGCGAGTTCGAGTTCTCGCCTGCCATTGCCTGGTCACCAGACGGCCAGTGGTTGGTCTACCGTTCCATCCTACAGCGGCTGACCCTCATGCAGGTGGCGACGGGACTGAGGCTGCCGTTGGCCACGACGATTGGATTGGTCAATCCGACATGGCAGCAGTGATGCGCCCGCGAATTGCCCCCTACAACCTCTCACCCACTGCCGGGCTAGAACCCCGCGCCAGCGGCAGCTCCAGCCCATCTCGCAAGGCCTGCCAGCTAGCCTCGAGGATGTTCTCCGAGCACCCCATGGTGCTCCACCGCTCCGCCCCACGCGCGGATTCCACCACCACCCTGGGCCTCGCGGCGGTGCCGAGGTGCTCGTCCACGATGCGGACCTTGTAATCCACCAGGTGCACGTCGGCGAGCTCGGGATAGCGCGGCAATAGTGCTTTGCGCACCGCACAATCGAGCGCGTTCACGGGACCCGCGCCCTCGGCGGCCGTATGGATCACCTCCCCGTCCACCCGTAGCTGCACCATCGCCTGCGCGGTGGTGGTTCCTCCGTTCCGGCCCTCCACGATGACGGTGAACCCCAGCAGCTCGAACGGCGGCCGATAGTCCGGGGCGGAGCGGCGCACCAGCATCTCGAACGACCCGTCCGCAGCCTCGAACTGATGTCCCGCGTACTCGAGCGCCTTGACCTGCTGCAGCACGTCCGCGCCGGCGGCAAGGCCCAGCGCGTCCGCCCGCAGCCGCACATTTTGCCGCCCCGACAGCTCGCTCACCACCACGCGCATCTCGTTCCCGACCAGTGCCGGATCGATGTGCTGATAGCTCTCCGGCAGCTTCGCCACGGCGGCCACGTGAATGCCGCCCTTGTGCGCGAACGCACTGGCGCCGACGTAGGGCGCGTGCCCATCGGGATTCAGATTGGCGACTGCTGCCACGAAATGCGCCACGTCGGTCAGGCGGCGCAGCTGCTCCGGTGGCAGCACCGTGTAGCCCAGCTTGAGCTGCAGTGTGGCGACGAGGGGAATCAGGTCCAGGTTGCCGCAGCGCTCCCCATACCCATTGATGGTCCCCTGCACATGCACACACCCGGCTCGCACGGCCGCGAGCGCGTTCGCCACCGCCAGCGCGCTGTCGTTGTGGGGGTGAATGCCGAGGGGAGTGCTCAGCTGCGTGCGTACGTCGCGGACTCGCTGCTCTACCACGTCGGGCAGCTCGCCCCCGTTCGTATCGCACAGGACGATACAGTGCGCCCCGGCCTCGGCGGCCGCGGAGAGCGTCGCCACGGCATAGACCGGGTCCAGACGATAACCGTCGAAAAAGTGCTCCGCGTCGTAGATGACCTCTTTACCGCGGGCCAGGAAAAAGGCCACGCTGTCCGCGATCATGCAGAGGTTCTCCTCGCGGCTGGTCTCGAGCACGCACTCCACGTGCAGCGTCGAGCTCTTCCCGACGAGCGTCACGACCGGCGTCTCGGCCTCGAGCAGGGCTGCGAGATTGGCGTCGTCCTCGCACCGCTGGCCGGCCCGGCGCGTCATCCCAAACGCGGCGACCTTCGCGCGCCGCAGGGGCTCCTGGCGGACCCGACGGAAGAACTCGGCGTCCTTGGGATTCGATCCCGGCCACCCGCCCTCGATGTACTGGATCCCCAGCTCGTCGAGCCGTCGCGCGATCTTGAGTTTGTCGTCCACCGAGAGCGACAGGCCCTCGCGCTGCGTGCCGTCGCGCAGTGTCGTGTCGTACAGTACCGGGTTCACAACCTCGCCTCCCCTCGCGGATCACAAAAGCAAAACGGCCTCTCGGGTTGCGAGAGGCCGCGCCGTGCATTGATCGGGGTTCGAGAATCCGTCAGCCGAGTGCCAGCACGCCGCCTCTCTGTGAGAGTCGGATGGCGATGGTCGTAATCGGCCGGTTGCCGCAACGGATGCTCATGCCCGTGATACTAGCTCTGGTACGGGATGCGTCAATCCCACCCCCACCCCCACCCCTACCCTCACCACCTCGCCGATCACCACGGTGGCGGGCGGCTCGAGCCCCGCCCGGGCGACAAGGTCCGCGATGTCGTCCAGGGTCCCGACCACGCTGCGCTGCTCGGGAAGCGTGCCGCTCGCGATCACCGCCGCGGGTGTGTCGGGCGCCATCCCCTGGGCGCGCAGCCGGGCGACGATCTCGGGCAACGCGGACAATCCCATGAGCACGACGAGCGTCGGCATCCGCGCGAGCGCCTCCCAGTCGAGATCCGACCGGCCGTCGCACTCGCGCCCGGCCACCACCGCGAAGGCCGAAGCGACGCCGCGGTGCGTCACGGGAATGCCGGCCGCGGCAGGCACTGCCGTCGCCGACGTCACGCCGGGGATCACCTGAAAGGGCACGCCCGCCGCGCGCAGCGCTTCGCACTCCTCGGCGCCGCGGCCGAACACGAACGGGTCACCACCCTTGAGCCGGACCACCGTGCGCCCGCGCCGCGCCCGATCCACGAGCAGCGCGTTGATGTCCTGCTGCCGCGTGCCCGTCTCGTGCGGATGCTTCCCCACGAACACCCGCTCCGCTGACGCGGGTGCCGCGGCGACGAGCGCCGGAGACACCAACCGATCGTACACCACGACCTCGGCCGATTGCAGCAGCTCGAGACCCCGCGCGGTGATCAAGCCGGGGTCGCCCGGGCCGGCGCCGACCAGATACACCGTTCCCCCTCTCCCGAAGGGAGAGGGGGACAGGGGGTGAGGACCGAGCAGCTCTTCTATCCTCCGTCTCGCCCCCTCCACGTCCCCCCGCCTCACGTAGTCGATCACGTCCGAATCGACGATCTCGTACCACAGGGTCGTGCGCGCACGGGCGTCGGGGACCCGCCCGGCCAGCTCCGGCCGCAGCTCCCCCAATAGCGCGCACAGCCGCGCCTCCGCGCGCCCCACGAGCCGGGCGATGCGCTGCCGCAGCCGCACCGCCAGCGCCGGGCTCTTGCCGCCGGTCGAGACGGCGACTGTGATGTCGCCCTCCCGGTGAATGGCCGGGGCGATGAAGCTGCAATGCTCGAGATCGTCCACCGCGTTGAGCGGCACGCCCACGCGCTCGGCTTCGGCCCAGGCGGCCTCGTTCACCGCGCGATCGTCGCTGGCGGCAATCGCGAGCCAGGCGCCCGCGAGATCTCCCGGGCGGTATGGCCGGCGCCGTAGCTCGATCGCGCCGCGCCGCGCGAGGTCGGCCAAAGGCGGCGTAGTCTCCGGGCTCACCAGCGTGACGTGGGCGCCCGCCGCGATCAGGCCGTGCACCTTCTGCTCGGCCACGGCACCGCTGCCGATCACGACGGCGCGCCGGCCGCGCAGGTCGAGAAACACGGGGTAGAACGTGGTCATTGCAGGCCGACCTCAGCCGCCTCGCCCCCCCTCTCCGCACCGCGGAGAGGGGGATGGGGGGTGAGGACCACCCGGTCGCAGAAGTCCCCGAACCGCTCGTCTGCGAGCCGCTCGTCGCGATAGCGCTCGAACAGCGGTCGCACGGTGGCGACCAGGCGGTCGCGGGGAACGAGATCGGCATACTGCGTGCTCAGCCGGGTGCCGAGCATGCTGCCGCCGACGAGCACGGCATACTTGTTGAGCGAGCGGCCCACGAACGCCAGGTCGGCCGTGTACGGCCGGGCGCAGCCATTGGGACAGCCCGTCATGCGAACCGTGAGCCTCGCGTCGGCGACACCCAATGTCTCGAGCTCGCGCTCGATCTCGCTGATGAGATCGGGCAGGGCCCGTTCCGCTTCCGCCAGGGCGAGCCCGCAGGTCGGCAACGCGGGACACGCCATCGACCAGCGCCGCACCGGCGACAGCATCGCGTCGGCGGTGACGCCATGGTCGGCCAGAATGCGCTCGACGAGTCCGCGGCACCGGTCCGGGACGTCGGTGATCAGGAGATTCTGCTGCGGCGTGAAGCGCACGCCCGCGCCGAGCGTCTCGACGACGCGGCGAATGGCGCTGCGCAGCCGACTGATGCCCGCGTCGCGGATGCGCCCGTTCTCGATGAACAGGCCCAGGAACGAGCGCCCGCGCTCCTGCGGGTGCCACCCGAGGTGATCGGCGATGCCCGAGACTTCGATGTCGGCGGCCGGTGCGAGCCGGCGACCCAGCAGCCGCTCGACCTGCTGGCGGAACCAGTCGAGCCCCTCCTTATCCAGGAGGTACTTGAGCCGGGCGTGCCGCCGATCGCCGCGGTTGCCGTAATCGCGCTGCACCTTTACCACCGCCTCCGCAACCTCCACAGCCTCCCCGAACCTGACGAATCCCAGCGTGTCGGCGAGCCGCGGATAGGTGTCTTCCTTGCCGTGCGTCTTCCCCATCCCGCCACCCACGAGGACGTTGAAACCAAGCAGCTGACCGCCTTCCTGGACTACGAGGAAGCCGAGGTCGTTCGAGTGGACGTCGCAGCAATTATCGTCGGGAAACGCGAACGCCACCTTGAACTTGCGCGGCAAGTAACGGGTCCCGTAGATCGGCTCCGACTCGGGTGGCGCGCCCGCCACCTGCTCGCCGTCGAGCCAGATGTCGTGGTAGGCGCGCGTGCGCGGCAGTAGATGATCCGACAGGCGTCGCGCGACCGAGACCACCTGCTCCCGCAGGCCGCCGGACAATGGGGCGGGGCACGACACCACGTTGCGCACCACGTCGCCGCAGGCGCCCAGCGTCGTGACCAGCGCGTCGTTCACGGCGCGAATCGTCGCCTTGAGATCGCCCTTCAACACGCCGTGGAACTGGTTGCCCTGGCGGGTCGTGACCCGCAGCGTGCCGTTGCCGTAGCGGTCGGCCAGCTCGTCGATCACCAGGTACTGCGGGCCGCTCAGCACACCTCCCGGGATCTTGCACCGCACCATGAACTGGTGCGCCGGCTCGGCGTCCGTGCCGCGCTGCGCGCGCCGCTGGTCCCTATCCTCCTGCTGATACGTACCGTGGAACTTGAGGAGCTGCGCGCTCTCGTCCGAGACGTGCGTGGTACGCTGGGCGAGCTCGGCGGCGACCTGCCCGCGCAGGCCGTTGCTCTGCTGCTTGATTCTCTCGACTCCGCTCAACGGCTTCTCGCCGCTCATTTCGCGTACACGTCCCACCAGTGGCGCACCGGCAGCTCGTCCCAGTCCCACGGCTGCACGGCCGCCGTGACTTTGCGGAAGAAGTCAGTGATGCGGCGCAGCGTGATGCGCACCATCGTTAGAGTCATACGAGTACCTCACGTAATCCGTCCGCCAGCACCTGCACCACTTCGGGACGGCTGAACTCGGGCGGCGGCAGCATGCCGCTCCGCAACATCTCCCGGACCTTGCTGCCGGAGAGAATGACGTGACTCGCCGCCTCGTGCGGGCAGGTCTTGGGTGACGCCATGCCGCCGCAACGGCGGCAATAGAACGTGTGCTCGAAGCGGACGGGCTGAATCCCCAGCTCGGCCGGCGTAAAGCGATCGAAGATGTGCTGCGCGTCGTACGACCCGTAGTAGTTCCCGACGCCGGCATGATCGCGGCCGACGATGAAATGGGTGCAGCCGTAGTTCTTGCGCACCAGCGCGTGGAACACGGCCTCGCGCGGACCGGCGTAGCGCATCGCGGCGGGAAAACCGGCGAGCAGCACGCGATCGCGCGGATAGTAGCGCTCGAGCAGCACGCGGTAGCTCGAGACGCGCACCGCGGCGGGGACGTCGTCGTCTTTGGTAGGCCCGAGTAACGGATGCAGCAGCAGTCCGTCCACCGTCTCGAGCGCCGCCTTCTGGATGTATTCATGCGCGCGGTGCACCGGGTTGCGTGTCTGAAAACCCACCACGGTGCGCCAGCCCCGCTCCGCGAACACGCGCCGGGTGTCGGCGGGATCGAGCGCCAGGTCGGGAAACAGCGGCGCGGGGCGCTCGAGCAGTCGGACATCGCCCCCGACGAGCAGGTCGTCCTGGGCGTACAGCTGCGCCACTCCGGGGTGCTGCGCGTCGGTGGTGCCGTAGACCAGCTCCGCCTCTTCCTCTTTGGAATGCCGGAACACGTCCCGCACGTCCAGCAGCCCGATCACGCGCCCCTCGGGATCCTTCAGAGCCACCGAGTCCCGCAGCCCCGCGCCGTCCGCGACCCGGAGCGTGATCGGGAGCGACCAGGGCAGTCCACTCGCCAGACGCATCTCGTGCAGCACGCGCACGTAGTCCGCGCGATTCATGAAGCCCGCGAGGGGACTGTACGCCCCGGTGGCCAGGAGCCCCAGGTCCGCGACGCCGCGCAGGTCGAGCGTAACGGAGGGCAGCCGGGACGCCTGCGACAGCGCAGCGCGCCGCTCCTCGCCCTCGAGCACGCGCTGCACCAGTACGCCGCCGTGCGGCGGGATCGTCGTGATGTTACCGCTCACTCCTCACCTCTCATTTTCTCACGCCTTTCTGGTGAACGTGTGCAGCCCGCATTCGGTCTTGCCGCTGCCGCTCCACCGCCCCGCGCGCTCGGGCTCGCCGGGCGCGGTGGGCCGGGTGCACGGCCAGCAGCCGATGCTCGTGTAGCCCTGGTCGAGCAGGGGATGGTACGGAACGCTGTTTTCGCGGATGTAGCGCCACACGTCCGCCCGGCTCCACCGGGCGAGCGGGAAGACTTTGACGATGGGGTGGCCGTTCATCTCGTGGTACTCGACCAGCTCGGTGGCCCGACGGGAGTCGGACTGGTCCTGTCGCACCGCGCTGATCCAGGCGTCGTATGCGACGATGGCGCGCTCGAGCGGCTCGACTTTCCGGAGGAAGCAGCAACGGTTCGGGTCGGTCTTGTACAGCGGACCCGGGTCGGTGAGCGGGGTGAGCTCCACGACATTGAGACGGTAGCGCTTGGCGAAGCGCCGCTTGAACTCGTACGTCTCGCGGAAGTGAAACCGGGTGTCCAGAAAAATCACCGGGACGGAGCGGTCGATCCGGCTGATGAGGTGCGCCAGGACCACCCCGCCGCCGCCGAAGCTCACCGTGAGGGCGACCTTGCGGGGGAACGTCTCCACGGCCCACGCGAGCGTCGCCGCGGGATCCGCCCCGGAAAGCGCGGCGGCGCGCTCGCTCACCTCGACCGGACTAAGCATCGGATCCGCTGCGCAAGTGGCCCAGCTCGACCAGGCGATCGATCACCCGGACCGCACTCGTGGCCACGTCGTCGCGCTCCGTGTCGATCACCAGCTCCGGCGCGAGTGGCTCCTCGTAGGGGTCCGAAACGCCCGTGAACTGGGCGATCTCGCCGGCCAGCGCGCGGGCGTACAAGCCCTTGGTGTCGCGGCGCACACACTCCTCGAGCGAGGCCTTCACGTGTACTTCGACGAACGCCCCGATCTCGCGACGGACTTCGTCGCGCACCGCGCGGTAGGGAGAGATCGCCGCGCTGATCACCACCACGCCGTTGCGGGTGAGCAGGTTCGCGACGTAGCCGATGCGGCGGATGTTGGTGTCGCGGTCCTCGCGCGAGAAGCCGAGACCCTTGGAGAGGTTCTGGCGTACCTCGTCGCCGTCCAGCGTCTCCACCCGGACGCCGGCACGTTGCAGCTCCCGCGCGACCGCGCTGGCGAGTGTGGACTTGCCCGCCCCGGACAGACCGGTGAGCCAGAGGGTGAAGCCACGCGCCTGCGTGATCCGTCGGTTGGTCGACAGTTCGACGTGAGTCATCGGTGCTCCCAAAACGAAAGAGCCCGCTTCCATTTGGAAGCGGGCCCGAGATCGAGTCGTGCGTGCCGGTCAGCTAATCGAGCGTCATCCCATCCCGGCAGTCACAGCGCCACAACCGCGTCCGCTCCCCGAGGAGCAACACATCCCGCAACAGAGCGGACAACAGTGTTGGGCGGTGCGGCGTGCGATCATGGTTCGGTATTTACCCCGCGTCTCTCGTCGTGTCAACCACGCGATCGGGTGGTTGACAGCGTTGCGCCAGCGGGTTAACTAGCGACCATGCAGCGTGCCCGTTTGCACCACCGGCATCATCACCACCACCCGCTCCATCGGGGGCAGCCGGAGGCGCACGCAAGGTAACGGGTAGCTCTGTAGATCCTTGAATGCTTTCGCCCACGCCGGCTCCCTCGGAGTCGGCGTCGTGTTTTCGGGGCCCAACATCGGAGTACGACAGATGTCTCGACAATCCGTTTCTGCCTGCCTGCGACTCGCTCTCCCGAAAGGGCGTATGGAGCAGGCCGTCCTCACGCTCATGGGCGACGCCGGCATCCGCATCCGGCCGGGTGCCCGGGGCTATCGACCGGAGGTGTCGCTCCCCGGAACCGAAGCCAAGATCCTCAAGCCGCAAAACATCGTGGAGATGGTGTCGCTGGGCAGCCGGGACCTGGGCTTCGCGGGTGCCGACTGGGTAGCGGAGCTCGAGGCGAACGTGGTGGAGCTACTCGATACCGGCCTCGACCCGGTCCAGGTAGTCGCCGCGGCGCCGCAGCAGCTGCTCGAAAACGGGGCGCTGCCCGCGCGAACAATCGTCGTGGCGTCGGAGTACGAGCGGCTGGCACGTCGCTGGATCGCGGCGCGCGGACTCTCTGCCGAGTTCGTGCGCTCCTACGGCGCCACGGAAGTGTTTCCGCCGGAGGACGCCGACGTGATCGTGGACAACACCGCCACGGGCGCCACGCTCGAGGCGAACGGCCTCGCGGTGGTGGACGAGGTGATGCGCTCGTCCACCCGGCTCTACGCCAATCCCGTCGCGCTCGGCGACCCGGCCCGGCGCCGGCGCATCGAGGACCTCGTCATGCTCTTGAACTCGGTCCTCGTCGCCCGGCGGCGCGTCATGCTCGAGGTGAACGCGTCGGCCGAGTGCCTCGACGCCGTGGTGGCGGTGCTGCCGTCGATGCGGCGGGCGACGGTGTCGCCGCTGTTCGGGAACGGCGGCTACGCGGTGAAAGCCGCCGTGCCGCGCGATGCCCTGCCCCAGGTGATCCCCGCCGTGAAGGCGGCCGGCGGCACCGACGTGGTCGTCTCGACCCTGTCACAGATCGTCCCATGACGACGGCCACCTCGCCCGCCACGGGACCCGTGTCGCGCATCGACCCCGAGGCCGCGTACCGCCGTCCCACGGCCCCAGGGCCCGCGCTGTTGCGGCTCGACTCGAACGAGGGCGTGCTGCCGCCGCGAGCATTGCTCGCCGGGCTCGCCGGCGCCGACCCCGAGCTGTTGCGACGCTATCCCGAAGCGTCGGAGCTCGAAGCGGCGCTCGCCGCACGCCTCGGCGTGGCGCCCGAGCGCGTGATCGTGACCGCGGGCGCCGACGAGGCGATCGACCGCGCGTGCCGGGCGTTTCTCGAGCCCGACCGCACGGTGGTCCTTCCCGACCCGTGTTTCGATATGTTCGATCGCTGTGCCGCGCTCGCGGGCGGCACGCTCGTCCGGGTGCCGTGGCGCGACGGCCCCTTCCCGCTCGACGGGTTCTTCGGGCGGCTCGAGGCCCGCACCGGCGTCGTCGTCGTCGTGTCGCCCAACAACCCGACCGGCGCCGTTGCGACCCTCGCTCAAGTCCGACGCCTCGCGGCGGCGGCTCCGAATGCCCTCCTCGTGCTCGATCACGTGTACGTCGAATACGCCGATGAAGACCTGACGCCGGGCGTGATCGATCTGCCGAACGTCCTCGTGCTCCGCACCTTCTCCAAGGCGTGGGGGCTCGCGGGCTGCCGCGTGGGCTACGCGCTGGGCAGCCCCTATGTGATCGGCGTGCTGCGCGCCGCGGGCGGTCCCTACTCGGTCGCCGCCCCCTCGATTACGCTGGCCCTGGCGCAGCTGGAGCGCGGCGAAGAGGCGCTGCGGGCCCACGTCGCGCGCATCCGAGTGGAGCGCGCCCAGCTCGCCACGCGGCTTGGTGCCCTAGGGGAGGGGCTCGCGCCCCGTCCGTCCCAGGCGAACTTCGTGCTCGTCGAATGTGGGCCGCGCGCTCAGGCGATCCGCCAGGCGCTGGCCGACCGCGGCGTCGTGGTGCGCGACTTTCCCGGCCGCCCGGGTCTCGAGACCTCGCTGCGGATCACGTTGCCCGGCAACACGGCGGACTTCGAGCGGTTGTGCGAAGCGCTCGATGCCGCCCTCGCCGTCGGGGGACCTCGGCCATGACCGCCCGCACGGCGACCGTCACGCGGGCTACGCGCGAGACGTCGATCACCGTCACGCTCGCCCTCGAGGGGACCGGCACGGTCGACGTACAGACCGGCATCGGCTTCCTCGACCATCTGCTCGACGCGCTGGGGCGCCACGCCCGGCTGGACGTGACGCTCGCCTGCAAGGGCGACCTCCACATCGATGATCACCACACCGCCGAGGACTGTGCCCTCACGTTGGGGCAGGCGCTCGACCGCGCCCTGGGCGAGCGCCGCGGTGTGGCGCGGTTCGGGTCGGCCTTCGCGCCGCTCGATGAAGCCCTGGCCCGCGCGGTCGTGGATCTGTCGGGACGGCCCTACGCCGACGTCTCGCTCGACCTCGGACGGGAGACCATCGGGGGGCTCGCGTGCGAAAACATCGCGCACGTGCTGCGCTCCCTCGCCGTCGCGGCGCGCCTCACGCTGCACGTCGACGTGCTCAAGGGCGAGAACGATCATCACAAGGCCGAGGCCGCGTTCAAGGCGACGGCGCTCGCCTTGAGGCAGGCGATCGCCTGCACGAGTTACGGCGACGTGCCTTCTACCAAGGGGACGCTCGATGGCTGACGTCGTGATTGTCGACTCCGGCGTCGCCAACCTGGCGTCGATCACGAGCGGGTTCGTCCGGCTGGGCGCGAGCGTCGCCGTCACGCGCGACCCCATAGTCGTGCGGCAAGCGCCTCGCGTGGTGCTTCCGGGAGTGGGCGCGTTCGGCGCGGGGATGGGCGCCCTGCGGGCGGGCGGGCTCGACGGCGCCATCAGGGACGTGGCCGCCGGTGGCACGCCGCTGCTCGGCGTCTGCCTGGGCATGCAGCTGTTGTGCGAGGCGAGCGAAGAGACGCCCGGCGTCCGAGGCCTCGGCCTGATCGCGGGCGCCTGCCGCCGTCTTCCTGGCGACGTGCGCGTGCCGCACCTTGGCTGGAACACGGTGACGGCGGCCCCGAGCGGAGGGCTGGTGGCTACAGGCGTCGCGGCATTCGCCAACTCCTACGCCCTGCGCGACGCACCCCCCGGTTGGACGGCCGCGTGGACCACGCACGGCATACGGTTCGTCGCGGCGCTGGAGCAGGAAGGCGACCGCGTGGTCGCGTGCCAGTTCCACCCCGAGCTGTCCGGCGTGTACGGAGCCGGTCTGCTGGGTCGCTGGCTGACAGGGGCCAAGGTCGTGCCCACACCGGCTGCGGCCGCGGCGCCGGGACTACTGCCGCGCGTGGTGCCCTGCCTCGACGTAAAGGACGGTCGGGTGGTCAAGGGCGTGCGGTTCCAGGATCTGCGCGACGCGGGCGATCCGGCGACCCTGGCGGCTGCGTACGAGTCCCAGGGGGCGGATGAGATCGTCGTGCTCGACGTCGCCGCGTCGGCCGAAGCACGCGCCACGCAGTTGGACACGGTGGCGCGGGTGCGGGCGTCGATCCGGATTCCCCTCACTGTTGGCGGTGGCGTGCGCCGCGTGGACGACGCCCGACGCCTCCTCGCCGCGGGCGCCGACAAGGTGAGCGTGAATACGGCTGCCATCGCGCGTGCGGCGCTCCTCTCCGAGCTCGCGGCCGAGTTCGGTAGCCAGTGCGTCGTGCTGGCTATCGATGCGCGGCGCTCGGGCGAAGGCTGGGCGGCCCTCACGCACGGTGGGCGCGTGCTCGCCCGAACCGACGCCGTGGAGTGGGCGCGGGCGGGCGCGGGGCTCGGGGCGGGGGAGATTCTGCTCACGAGCTGGGACCGCGACGGCACGAGAGCGGGGCCCGACTTGGAGCTGTTGCGCACCGTGGTACGAACGGTGCGCGTACCGGTGATCGCCTCCGGAGGCATCGGGAAGCGCCACCACGTGGCGCAGGCGTTCTCTGCCGGGGCCGACGCCGTGCTCGCCGCGTCCGTGTTCCACGACGGCGACGACACGGTCCGCGGCATCAAGGACGAGCTGTCGCTCCGCGGGATCCGGGTGCGGCGATGATCGTCCCCAGCATCGACGTGATCAACGGCCGCGCGGTGCAACTGCGCCGCGGGCGCGAATTCGTGCTGGACGGCGGTGACCCGCTGGCGCGCCTCGAACAGTTCGCCGTGGCAGGAGAGGTGGCCGTCGTCGACCTGGACGCCGCACTCGGCCGCGGGTCGAACGCCGACCTGATCAGGGAGATGGTGCGCCGGGCACCCTGCAGAGTGGGCGGAGGAATTCGCGACCTGGACGCGGCACGCGCCTGGCTCGACGCGGGCGCGGCGAAGGTCGTCATGGGCACCGCGGCGAGCCCCGAGCTGTGCGGCGCCCTGCCGCGCGAACGCGTGATCGCCGCGGTGGACGCCGACCGGGGCCAAGTCGTGGTGGACGGTTGGCGCCGGGACACCGGCGTGCCGGTGCTCGAGCGGATCCGCGCCCTCGCGCCCGTCGCGGGCGGATTTCTGTTCACGCAAGTAGAGCGCGAAGGCGCCATGGACGGGTTCGACTTTCAGGCGGTGGCCGCCGCGGTGCGCGCGGCTGGTGCGGCCCGTCTCACCGCCGCGGGCGGGATCACGACGCCGGTGGAAATCGCCGAGCTGGACCGGATCGGGGCGGACGCGCAGGTGGGGATGGCGCTCTACACCGGCCGGCTCACGCTCGGTGCGGCGGTGGCCGCGCCGCTCGACAAACCGGTGGACAACGGCGGACGCGGTGTCTGGCCCACCGTAGTGTGTGACGAGTGGGGGCACGCCCTGGGACTGGTGTGGAGCACGGCCGAATCGTTGGC
>Ga0209234_1000592_pt1 | contig 12835 bp, 12 predicted proteins | sample GraSoi013_1_20cm_2_FD_185816 | JGI IMG/M metagenome (GOLD analysis project Ga0209234, IMG submission 185816) | Grasslands soil microbial communities from the Angelo Coastal Reserve, California, USA - Sample 08_20_2013_1_20cm (SPAdes) (version 2) | ecosystem: Environmental > Terrestrial > Soil >... | reverse complement strand
GTCGAGGCGGTCCTCCATGTCCGCATAAAACTGGATGGCTTCGCGCACAATCACACTTCGATGGCCGTCGTGGTAGGATGCCAGTTCCTCGAGCAATTTATTCGTTCGTTCGTCGGAACAAATTGGTGTCGCATGGCGAAGCCTCCACGGTCCACATTAAACACCAAGGGTGGAGCTGTCAGCACCATTCATGACTGGTGTGGAATCGCTTCAAGACAAAGCTAGACGTTCAAAGTCAGGCTGACCAAGTCCGGCCGCGTAGGCGGAGGAATCGGCGGCAGCTTCGAGCGGTCGACCGGATGATAGAGGGTATCGCGCTCGACGGGAACGCGGCCAGCGGCGCGAATGAGGCGTTCCAGTTCATTGCGCGGCGTAAACTCGGAGGTCTTCGCGCCAGCGTCGTGATAAATCTTTTCCTCCACCACCGTTCCGTCGAGGTCGTTCGCTCCGAAGCGCAGCGCGATCTGCGCGATGCTCGGCGAGAGCATGATCCAGTACGCCTTGATGTGATCGAAATTGTCGAGCAACAGGCGCGACACCGCGATGTTGCGCAGGTCGGCGTAGCCCGTCGGCTTCGGGATGTGCGAGAGTGCGGTGTTGTCCGGATGAAACGCCAGCGGGATAAACGCCACGAAGCCATGCGTCTCGTCCTGCAGTTCGCGCAGTCTGACGAGGTGGTCGACCCGCTCTTCTTCCGTTTCGACGTGCCCGTAAAGCATCGTAGCGTTGGAGCGCAGCCCGATCTCATGCGCCTGCCGCGCGATGTTCAGCCACATCTGTCCGCTAACTTTGTGATCGCAGATGATCCTGCGCACCCGCGGATGAAAAATCTCCGCGCCGCCTCCTGGCAGCGAATCGACGCCCGCTTCTTTCAGCTTGACCAGGGTTTCTCTGGTCGACAGTTTCGCGATGCGCGCAAAGTAGCCCACCTCGACCATCGTGAACGCCTTCAGGTGCACCCCAGGGCAGCGCTGCTTCAGCCCACGAATCATTTCCAGGAAATATTCGAATGGCAAATCCGGGTGCAGGCCGCCGACGAGGTGAAATTCCAGTGCGCCTTCGCGCGCGCCCTGTTCGGCGCGAGCGTAAATTTCCTCCAGGGAGAAGTTGTACGCACCCGGCGCAGTGGGGTCGCGGCCAAAGGCGCAGAGCTTGCAATGAGCGACACAAATGTTGGTCGGATTGATGTGCCGGTTGACGTTGAAATAAGTCACGTTGCCGTGTTTTTTTTCGCGCACGTAATTCGCCAGCCAGCCAACGGCAAGCAGATCGGGCGAGCGGTACAACGTGATGCCATCATCGAAAGAAAGGCGCGCGCCGGCAAAAACGGTGTCGGCAATCGGCTTCAAACGCTGATCGGTGATCGTCAGTTCGCTCATCTTGAATTCGTTGAAAGTTTCAAACGCGCCAAACTGCTGCCGCAGCGCCCCAGAACAGCAGGAACAACATACTAATATAACCGTTCACGGTGAAAAACGCAGCGTCCAGCTTGCTGAGATCATCCGCTTTGACAAGGGAATGTTCATAGCCCAGCAGCGACGCTACCACCGCAATGCCCACCCACGCGGGCCACGGCAATCCAAAGCTGAACGCCAGCCACCCGAGAAGCGCGATCACACCGATGTGCATGCCGCGCGCGATGAGCAACGCCTTGGCGATCCCAAATTTCTTCGGCACGGAAAAAAGCCCCGCGCCCTGATCGTACTCGATGTCCTGGCACGCGTAGAGTACGTCAAAACCGCCGACCCACAGCGTGACCGCCGCGCAGAGGATAAGCATGCGCGGATCAAGGCCGCCGGTGATGGCAATCCAAGCGGCGGCAGGCGAGATGCCCAGCGCAAACCCGAGAAAAAGATGCGACCAGTTGGTGAAGCGCTTCGTGAAGGAATAGAAAAACAGAATGGCCATTGCCAGTGGCGCGAGCTTCAGCGCAAGAGGATTGAGCCGCGACGCGGCGATGAAAAACGCGGCAACCGCAACAACCGTGAAAAACCACGCAAATTGCAAGGTAAGCGCGCCCGTTGCCAGCGCCCGCTGTTTCGTGCGCGGATTCTCGCGATCGTAACGAAGATCGGCGATGCGGTTCATGGTCATCGCCGCGGAGCGCGCAGCTACCATCGCGACCACGATCCAAAAAACTTGGCGCAGCGAAGGCCAGCCCCTGGGCGGCTGATGAGTGGCGCGTGCGGCCAGTAGCGCGCCCGTCAGCGCAAACGGCAATGCAAACACGGAGTGCTCGAACTTGATCATTTCGAGCACCGTGCGAATGCGATTCGTGCTCATCGGTAGAAAAAACAATCGAGCAAAGAGTGCGCGGTAAACCCCGGCCGAAGCGGAGAAAATGCCGGCGCTTCTCGGTGAACTCTGTGTTCTCGGTAATCTCTGTGTTGAAATCTTTTCATGCTTTTGCTTCTTTCGAAGCAGAATGTCCCATCCAGCGGTACATCTTTTCCTGCGGGAGCCCGATTTGCGCCAGGACGCGGCAAACATATTGCGTAACAAGATCGTCGATCGTTTTTGCCTGGTGATAAAACGCCGGCACCGTGGGCATGATGACCGCGCCGGCGTGCTGTGCCCGCAGCATGTTTTCCAGATGAACGCGGTTGAAGGGCGTGTCGCGAACGCACAGAACGAGTTTTCTGCTTTCCTTGAGCATCACGTCCGCCGCTCGCGCGACCAGATCGTCGCTGATGCCGTTGGCAATCGCGCCCAGTGTCCCCATCGAGCACGGAATGACCACCATGGAATCCACCGCGCAGCTCCCCGAAGCGATCGAAGCGCCCACGTCTTTGTTCGGCAGAACCTCGATTTTGCCGACCGGATGGCCGAGAATGCGGCTAGGGAGTTGTTTCAAGTCACCGGAAGTAATGCCAAGCTCTTCGGTAAAGAGCCGCTGGCCCGCCTCCGTGACCACAAGATGCACGCGCGGCACGCGCGCGTCTTCCTCTAGCAGTGCGAGCGTCTTCTGAGCGAGGATCGCGCCGCTGGCGCCGGTCACACCTACGGTGACAATCTGTTTTTGAGTGTCAAGCATGTTTTCCGCGCGGGCAGAATCAGTCTCGCAGCGGCGTTCGGGCAAGTCAAGCTAAGGCAATGGTGCTCTGCAATGATAGAATTCACCGCGGCTGGAGAATATGAATCAGCTTGAATTGCTGAAAATTCTGGAATCCGTGAAAACCGGCGAGCTCGCTCCGGACAAAGCCACCGAGCGCCTGAAGCATTTGCCATTTGAGGATCTGGGTTTTGCCAAGGTCGATCATCACCGCGCGCTGCGGCAAGGTTTTGCCGAAGTGATTTTGGGCAAAGGGAAAACGCCGCAGCAGGTGGCGGAAATTGTGCGCGCCATGCTGCGCAAAAAAGATTCGCGGCACAACATCCTGGTGACCCGCGCGGACAAAAAGATTTTTGCAGTCGTGAAACGCGTCGGCGGAAAAGATGCGCGCAACACGAAGTTTCACGAGTTGTCGGGTGCCATCACCATCGAGCGCATCCAGGAAATCACCGGAAAGGGAACGATCCTCGTGGTTTCCGCCGGGACGAGCGACATCCCCGTCGCGGAGGAGGCGCTCCTGACGGCCCGCATGATGGGCAACCGCGCCGAGCCTTTGTACGACGTTGGCGTCGCCGGGATTCACCGCCTGCTCGAGCATCGAGAAAAATTGACGCAGGCGCGCGTGATTATTTGTGTTGCCGGAATGGAAGGCGCGCTTCCCAGCGTCGTCGGCGGCCTCGTCGCCGTGCCGGTCATCGCCGTTCCCACCAGCGTCGGCTACGGCACCAGCTTCGGCGGCGTCGCCGCGCTCCTCGGGATGCTCAACAGTTGCGCCTCCAACGTCACCGTTGTCAACATCGACAACGGTTTCGGCGCCGCCTGCGTGGCCTCCTGCTTCAACCGTCTATAGAGATTTGTCACTACCAGCGTCCATCGCACGAAAGGAGAATACGGATCTTGCCTCCGTCCGATAGCCACTGAAACCCACCTGAATTGGTTCGTGAGAAAGGTCGAATCAGACCTGAGACGCTGAGCCAACCAGCTCCTGTCAGGGCCCACATAAATTCCAAAGGGCCAGTTTCAAACACGCCTGCATCCCTTTCTTCGCGACTAACAGCAAGTTGGCACCCACCTATCGCAAGAATTCCTTCTTCGTTGTGGAGAGGGACCCTCTGGATCCGACCTCTGGCCAGTTGTAGGGCGATTCGGCGCAGAGATTGGGCTTCACTTGGCTTGAATTCGTACAAGCGGATTAAGGGGCAGTCTGGCGAGCCGCTCTTCAGAAACTCAATTTTCATGTCGGATATCTTAGTACAGGCGGCGGAGCCGCGTTGCATTAGGAATGCAACAAAACCTTCATTACGCCAGGTTGCTGCGCGAACGCCACGGCAGCGGGCGCATCCGTAAGAGGAAATGTGCGCGTGATGAGCGGTGTGGGATCGACCTTGCCGGAGCGGAGGAGAGCAATGGCTTTGGCAAATGGGCCGCAGCGCGAGCCAACCACGGTGATTTCCTTCACGACGATGGGCCAGGTTTCCACCGGCGCTGCGCCGTGGAACGTGGATTTCAGAACCAGCATGCCCCGCGGCTCGGTCATGTGCAGCGCCAGAGCCAATCCGCTCGGCGAGCCGGTAGCTTCGACCAGGAGCCCGAAACTTTCTTTGATCCGCTTCAGATCGCTGGCGTCGCCGCTGACTTTTTTCGTTTGAATTCCGGCGCGGCGGGCAACAGCCAGCTTTTTCTCGTGCTTGCCATACATGAAGACGCGTGAAATTGCGGTGCGTAGCATCAAGGCAATCAACTGCGCCAGTTTGCCGTCGCCGAGAACGGCCGCGGAGCGAAACTTCTTCACTTTGACTTGCTCCAGGATTTCGCAAGCGGCAGCGAGCGGTTCGACGAACACGGCCTGCTCATCGGTGACGTTCTTCGGAACGAGGTGCAGGTTTTCCAGCGGCAAAGCCAGGTATTCGGCGAATGCGCCATCATGTGCCGCGATGCCGAGCACGGTCCGCAGCGCGCAATGCGTTTTCAATCCGCGGCGGCAGAAATCGCAAACCCGCCGGTAACCATAGGCCGAACAGGACACGTTAATCTCACCGATGACCCGCCGCCCCAGCCATTTTCTCTTCGTCGCCGCGGAAACGCCTTTCACATCCGCGACCTCGCCGACAAATTCATGCCCGGGCGTCCCGCGAAACGCGTGGTAACCGCGGAGAATCTCAACGTCCGTGTTGCAAATCCCCGCCAGCCGCACGCGCACCAGCGCCCACCCAGGCCGCAATTTCGGCACGGGCTTCGAGATTGCTCTTAATTTTCTGTTTACGGTGCGGAAGGAGAGCACGGGGCGGTCTAGCTCGTTTTCTTCTTATCTTTATGGGATTGCGATTTTGCCGACAAAGCCCTCCGGCCCCGCGCCGCCATTTTCTCCATCAGATCGAACTTAGCCTCCAGCCGCACCAGCCGGCGGTCGACGTCCGTGTAGCCATCTGCGAGATGTTTCACTTGTGCCGTCAGCGCTTCCATCCGCTCTTCGATCAGCACGATCTTCCGGATGGCCGCAACCGCATCCCGTGCCCAGCTCACCTGCCATTCCTGCGGTGTTTCAGAACGCGGTCGACGTACGCGACGGTTTCGTCCAAATTCTTGATCATGCGGTCCGCGGCATGCTTTGCCGCCTTTGCCAGGCCGCGCAGTTCCGCTTCATTCTCAACTGTCACGTCCAAGTACATGTCCACGGCGTCGCGGACTTCCTGCGAGAAGGATTTTCCGCGCAGCTTCGCACGCCGAGCAAGGCGCTGCTTTTGCATTGGATCCATATGAATAAGCGCTGTGGTCATGCTCCACTTCTATATCGCACCTATATCATAACATGATGGATTCAGCGCTTCGGCCCTCTCGATGGCATTCTTTACTCGTAGCGCAGCGCGACCATCGGATCGACACGCACAGCCCGCCGTGCTGGCAGGTACGACGCCGCAATTGCAACCGCCGCTAGCAAGACCGGGACGCCAATGAATGTTACCGCGTCGTAGGCACCCACACCGAAAAGCAGGCTTGTCAAGAATCGCATCAGCGCGACGGCCCCGGCGAGCCCCAGACCCACTCCTATCAGCGTCAGCCTTACCGAATGGCCCAGAATCATGCTTTGCACATTTCCGGGCCGTGCTCCAAGCGCCATGCGAATTCCTATTTCTTGAGTCCGCTGGCTCACGGTGTAGCTCATCACACCGTAGATGCCGACGGCGGCCAGCGCCAAAGCGAGCATCGCAAAGACTCCTATCAGTACCGCCGAGAAGCGGCGCGGCGATAAGGAATCCGAAAGCAAAGCATCCATGGTCATCACGTGAGTAACCGGCAAACTTGCATCGGCTCTCTGGATGACGTCTGTTGCTGCGGCCGCCACCGCGGTTGGGTCGGACGCTGTACGGATGATGAAATATGGTGTCCATCCAGCCGAGAAGTAGACGTCGAACGTGGGCTCGCCCTCCAGTTCGAACTGGTGTACGTTGCCTACAATTCCGACGATCGAGAGCCAGCAAGGCTTTTTATCGAATGAACAGAAATCGATGCGCTTGCCGAGCGCATCACCGCCGGGCCAGAATCGCCGCGCCATCGTATCGTTGATCAGGATGTTCGTGAGCCGCCAGTCCTCCGGGTTGAAAAGACGGCCGGCACGCAGAGGGATTTGCAGCGTTGAAAAATAGCTGAGGCTGACGGTGCGAAATTGCGCAAGCGGACGAGCGCCCGCGACGAGAGGCGGCTGCCCCTCGATTACGAATCGGCGCGCCTGCCGCAACTCCGTGCCCAAGGGTAAATCGTCGATTCCGCCCACTTCTTTCACGCCAGGCAGCGTGCGGATTTGCCCGGCAATCTGTTCGAATTGAAGAGACTGGTTCCGCGTCAGATTGGTCTGTTCCTCCTCCGAGAGTTGGCCGTATTGTGCAAACGTGAGACTCGGCTGCTGGACCTCCAGGGTCAGGATGTGCTCCGTTTGAAAGCCCGGATCAACATGCAGCAAGTGCTGGAAGCTGCGGAGGAGCAACGCCGCTCCGATCAGCGGAACCAGGGCCATCGCAACTTCGGAAATCACCAGAAGGTCGTGCGTCTTGTGATGGCCGACCGCACTGGCGCCCTTGCTCCCTTGCTTCAGGGTGCCCGCAAGATTTGTAGTCAGTGTCCGTACCGCCGGCAGCAAACCGCAGCCAAGGCCCGCCACGAGACAGACCGCCAGAGTGAATCCCAGCACCCAGCCGTTCAGTCCCGTCTCGCGCAAGACGGCGAGATCGGCGGGAACAAGATCCTCGTCGAGGATCGCGATGCGCGAATCTGGCTTGACATGGGTGCCCCGTTCGACCTGGGCGAGGAGTACTTCGTCGAGTTCCTCCAACCGCGAGAACGATTCGGTCTCCGGGACTACTTTGCCCTGGACCTGATGAAGCGGATCCCCGGCCTCTACTCCTCGGAAGCCCTCGACCCCACCGAGATGGCGTGGGAACCGCCGGCGTTTTCGGCGATCTTCATCACCCATGTCCACTACGACCACACGCAGCAACTCCGGTTCGTCGATCCGAACATCCCCGTCCACCTGGGGGAAGGCGCGCGGACGATCCTCGAGTCGCTCGACACGACCGCGCGAGCGCCGATCTTGAGGCTCGGGACGCACGCCTATCAGACGTTCCGCTCGGGCCAGAGCACGACCGTGGACGGCCTCGAGGTCGAGCCCATCCACGTCGACCACAGCGCCCCGGCGGCCTACGGCTACCTCGTTCACACGAGCGAGGGCACCATCGCGTACACGGGGGACCTCCGGCACCACGGGCCGAAGAAAGCGTTGACCGAGGAATTCATCGCCGCCGCGGCTGCGGCGAAGCCGGTCGTCTTGATCACGGAAGGCACACGGGTCGCGCCAGACGATCCCCGCGGAACCCTCTCCGAGGCCGATGTCAAGGCGGACGCGATCCGGCTCCTCACGCCACTCAAAGAAAAGCTCGCGATCGTCACGTTCCCAGGGCGCGATGTGGACCGGATTCGCACCTTTTTCGAGGTCGCCCAGGCGGTCGGCCGTAAATTCGTTGTGAATGCGAAGACCGCGCATCTTCTCCTGACACTGCAAAAGGACACCCACATTGCTGTGCCCGACGCGGCCAAGGAAAACGACTTGGTCCTCTTCGACCGCCTCATGCGAAAAACCGACCCGTGGGAAAAAGAGTTGCAGGCGAAACTCAAAGACCGCGTCGTGACGGCGGAACAAATCGCCGCTCGGCCTTCCGAATACCTGGTGCAACTCGATTTCTGGCATCTGCCGGAGCTGGTCGACCTGCGGCCGCCGCCCGGTTCGCCGTTCATTCATTCGAAGAGCGAGCCCTTCGAGGAGGACGATGTCAACGATGCGGTGTTGCAGCACTGGCTCGATCGATTCGGCTTGCAGCGACACCAACTGCACGCCTCGGGACACCTCAGCGAACGCGAGGTCGGCGAGATGATCCGCACCATCGACGCGAAGATCGTCATGCCCGTCCACACCCAACACGCGGACCGATTTACCCAGCTGGCCCGCCGAGTTGTCCAGCCGATTCGGTTCGAAGCAATGAAGGTGGGATGAGCGGCTCACCGTATTCGCGGCGCGCTTCCACCGTCAGAACCTCTCGAGGACGCTGCGCGCGAAGGTCAGGTACCCCGTGTGGCCCAGCGGGGCAAAGGACGGATGAGTCCCGGACTCGGAAGCCTCGATCTCCCTCTCGATGATCTCTAGCGTGCGGGTCTCCACGAACGTCCCGGTGCGCAGCGCCGCGACCGTGCGATTCACCTGCTCGACGTTGGGCGAGTACGAGGCGAAGTGGCCACACGGCCGGAGGGACTTCGCCGCGGTCCCGACCGCCTCCCAGGGATCCGGGATGTCGACCACGAACGCGTCCACTCGGGTTTCCGGAATCGCCGCGCGGCCATCGCCGAGCTTGAACTCGACGCGTTCTCCGAGTCCCGCAGCCGCGACGTTTTCCCGAGCCCGGTCCAAGAAGTCTGACCGCATGTCGTAGGTCACGACGTGCCCGCCTGGACCCGCTGCCTGAGCGAGGACCAACGTCAGCGCCCCGGAGCCCGTGCCGACCTCGACCACCACGTCGCCGGCCTTGATGTCGCAATTCCAGATGAGCGAAGCGGCGTCCTTCGGGCCGATGATCTGGGCCTGTCGGCGAACGGAACCAACCGCGTCTCGAATCGACGGGGTGAGCACGAGGAACGATCGGCCTCCCGCGGACCAACGACGGCCCAGGGCCGAGCGCAGCGTGTCAGCGCGGACGACGCCGACCGCCGGGATGTTGACCACATCCCGGTCCAGGACGACGAAATGCTTCGCGCCGGAGGGCTCGAGAAGCACGACCCGATCGAGTTGCACGAGACGACAAGGTCGCTCCCGTTGTAAGACTTTTCACCGATGCCCGCAAAGGTTAATGGGGTTCGGGACCTTCCTCGCATGTCAGATTGAACCATGGCCCAAGTCTCCGGGTCGGAGCCATCCACACCGGGTCGCGTGTGGTCACGGTGGGCGGCCCTGCGCCCGACGGCGCGGTTCCGTCGACAACTTGTCCAAGCCTCCATCGGCTTGGTCATCGCGGTTGCGGTGATTAGCGCCCTCACGTTCGTCTTTGGCATCATCATCCTTCAGTATGCGATGGGCGGATTGGTGGTCAGCAGCATCGTGATTGTCGCCGCGATCGGTCTCACGGTCCTCTACGGCATCCGGGGCTTCGCGAACTTCGCATACGGAGACCTGATGACCCTCGGGGCCTACTTGGCGCTGATGCTGAGCCTCAACGGGCTCTCCCTGATCTGGGGCGCCATTGTTTCGTTTCTCGTCCTGGCCATCGTCGGCATCCTCCTCGAGGTCGTCATCTTTTCCCGCCTCGAAGGCCGTGGCCCGGTCCCTCCGATCGTCGCCTCGGTCGGTGTCGGGCTGATCATCCAGAACGGAATCCGATCCGTCGCGGGGACCGCCGAGTGGATTTACCCCGTGCCGGCCGCCCAGAATATCGTCATCGTCCCGGGCCTCGGCATCCACCCGGTCACGGGAATCCTCACGCTTCTGGTCGGACTTGCGTTCGTGATCTCGGCTCACGTCCTGCTCAAGTACACGAACCTCGGCAAAGCGATGCGTGCGACGGCGGACAACCTCGAGCTCGCGAAGGCGACGGGCATTGATACGAAGCGCGTGACCTACGCCGCCTGGGTCGTGAGTTGTTCGTTCGCCTCCACCGCCGGAGTCCTGCTCGGCCTCGGCACTGCAGTCACCCCAACGATGGGCTTCGACGTCATCCTACTCATCTTCGCGGCCGTCATCGTCGGAGGAATCGGCTCGCCCTACGGGGCGATGCTGGGCGGCCTCCTGGTCGGACTCTCCCAGGAAATGTCGGTCCCGTTTTTGGTCTGGCTCGAACGTCCGGATGTCATCGGCTTGCAGTTCGGGAGCGCCTACAAGGTGGCCATTCCGTTCATCATCCTCATCATCGTGCTGATCTTCCGGCCCTGGGGCATCGCTGGGCGACGGCCGGCGTTCGCCCGACGGTCGTTCTTCATCGAGCGGATTACCCGGGTCATCGGTGGCGAGCGCGGCGCGATTGAGACCTCGGCCGGCGAAGCGAACGGGGGCCGGTGAGCCATGGCGTCGACCGGTTCGGGTGAGGTCGCGAAGCAAATGGCGGGGCGCAAGCTGCCTTGGAGCGAGATCATCGCTTTCGTAGCCATCGCAGGCATCGTCTTGGCCGGCGTGCTCGCGGGTGTCTTGGCCGGAGCTTCGCCTCAGGGAATCCTGACAAACGTCGGATTCTACGCCAGCATTGCCGTGATCTTCGCGGTCCTCGCCCTGGGTTTCAATCTCCAATGGGGTTACACGGGGTTGTTCAACGCGGGCATCGCCGGCTTCTACCTCATCGGGGCGTATACGATGGCCATCGCCATCACCGCGCCGGCCCCGCCGATCGTGATCGGTGGCATTCCCGTGTACCCGGGTCACCTGGGTGGGTATTCGCTCCCATTGGCCGTCGGGGCGATCCTCGCCATGTTCGCCTCCGGAGCGGCCGCCGCCATCATCGCACTTCCCGCGCTCCGGCTCCGCGCCGACTACCTCGCGATCGCGACCCTCGCCTTCGCATCGATTCTGCAAATCTTCGCAAACAACCTGCAGTCCGTGACGGGTGGCGCCATTGGAATCACCGGAATCCCGAAGCCCATCGAGTTCGTGAGCGCGGACGCGCCTTTCCTCAACGCAAGCACGATCGTGGGAATCGGCTCTGCAATCCTTTTGGTGCTTATCCTCCTCCTCCAATTCATGGCCGAATCGCCTTGGGGTCGAGTCCTCCGAGCGGTCCGAGAGGACGAAGAGGCCACGATGGCCCTCGGGAAAAACACGTTCAACTACAAACTCCAGGCCTTCGCACTGGGCGGAGCGCTCATGGGACTCGCGGGCGCCCTCTTTGCCGTGACCCTTGGGTACGTTTCCCCTTCATCCAGCTTCGCCCCGACCGTGACGTTCTCCGTTTGGGTGATGGTCATCGTCGGGGGATCGGGTAATAACCGCGGAGCAATCGTCGGAGCGTTCCTAATCTATGGGATGGAGTGGCTTTCAGTCCAACTCAAAGATCTCGTGCCTCAAAACCCGCTCGTGCTGCCGCCGGACCTGCAGGGATTCGCCACGTTCATCGTGTTAATTGGCGTCGTCGTCACTCTCACGGGCCTCCTGTACATTGTCACAGGCTGGGGCCTCCTGAAACTGAGAATGTGGGCCTGGTGGCTCACGGTAATCGCAAGCATCGTTAGTATCGTGTCCCAGCTGACCCAATTCGTTGTCGTCCCCGCGTATGGTTTCCCTTACCTTATTGTGCTACCGATTTCACTTTTGGTATACTTTCGCTGGGTCAGACCAACCTTCATGCAAGCACGAGCGGTGAGCGCGTCGTCTTCCAACGAGTCTCTTCCACCAGGTCCGCCTTCTTTCCCGAAGAGGACACCATCCATGACCCCGAGACGTCCTGTCGGCGTAACGGTTCTGGGCGTTCTTGCGATTCTCTTCGGCTTTCTCGCGGTGCCGGGCGGACTGGTTGTTCTCGCTGCTTTTGGATTCATCGTCAGGGATACGATTTTCTACATACGCATCATGATCATCGGAGTCTTGCTAATCTTGCTCATCCTCCATAGGCCCGAAGGTATTCTCAGAGAGAAGAAACGAGTTCTGGGGTGAACTATGGAGTCGTCCCAGAAATCCATTCTTTCAGTAGACGGGGTCGAAAAAGCCTTCGGCGGCATTCACGCCGTCGATGGATGCACTCTGACGGTCCTCCCGCACTCCATCACGGGCCTCATCGGGCCGAACGGGGCGGGGAAATCGACGTTGTTCAACATCATTGCCGGGCTCTATCGACCCGACGGCGGGGAGATCTGGTTCGACGGCACGAGAATCGATGGACTGCCCCCGTACGAGATCGTGCACCTCGGGCTCACGAAGACGTGGCAGATCCCCCACGAGCTTCGCAATCTGACGGTCCTGGAGAACCTCGTCCTCGCCGCGAAGAACAATTCCGGCGAGCGCTTGCTCAACCTCTTCTTCCGGCCGGGCCAGGTCAAGCGCGACGAGAGGCAATGGCGCGCCCGGGGCCGCGAGGTGCTGAAGTTGACGCAGCTCGACGGACTCGCCAACGAGCATGCGAGGACTCTGTCGGGTGGGCAGAAAAAACTCCTCGAACTCTCGCGAGCGTTGATGTCGGATCCGACGCTCGTCCTTCTCGACGAGCCCGTCGCCGGGGTCAACCCAGCATTGGCCGGGAGCCTCATGGACCTAATCGAGAAGCTTCG
>Ga0209234_1000591_pt1 | contig 12846 bp, 10 predicted proteins | sample GraSoi013_1_20cm_2_FD_185816 | JGI IMG/M metagenome (GOLD analysis project Ga0209234, IMG submission 185816) | Grasslands soil microbial communities from the Angelo Coastal Reserve, California, USA - Sample 08_20_2013_1_20cm (SPAdes) (version 2) | ecosystem: Environmental > Terrestrial > Soil >... | reverse complement strand
TCCGGGTCCGACGCCGGCGGGCCCGTATCGCACCGTGGACAACGAGTTCGGCGTGCTCGACAAGAGCGACCTGGTGATGATCGATCCGGTCGGTACCGGAGTGAGCCACGCGGTCTGCGATCACCGGGACGAGGAATTCTGGGCGGTCGATCCGGACATCGATTCCGTCAGCCGCTTCATCGCGCAGTACGTGAGCGACAACAATCGCTGGACTTCGCCGAAGTACCTGCTGGGCGAGAGTTACGGCACCACGCGCGGGGCGGCCATCGTCAACTACCTGCGCGCCCGGCGCTCGTTCGCCTTCAACGGCCTGATACTCGTGTCCGTCGCCACCGACATCGAGGCGATATTCGCCGAGCTGCCCGGGAACGACCGGCCCTACGCCGTATACCTGCCGGGGTACGCGGCCGTGGCCTGGTATCACCACATGCTGCCCAACCAGCCCGCCGCGCTCGAGCCGTTGCTCACCGAGGTGCGCGCCTACGCCATGGGCCCCTTCACCGCAGCGCTCCTCAAGGGCGATGCGCTCGCCGAGGCCGAGCGCGAGGCCGTGGCGCAGAAGATGCACGAGTACACCGGCTTGCCGGTCGAGTACCTGAAAGAGGCCAACCTGCGCGTGTCGGAGAATGCCTTCGCGCACCAGCTCCTGAGGGCACAGCGCAAGACCATCGGCCGTCTCGACGGACGCTTTGTCGGACCGACCATGGACCCGCTGGAAAAGTACACCGACTATGACCCGCAGTCCTCCGCCATCAGCGCCGCCTTTGCGGCGGCGTTCCTCGACTACTACCACGGGGAACTCAAGTTCGGGCAGGGCAGCACCTACCACACCACCAATTTCGGCATCGGCGAGCACTGGAAGTGGGTGCACAAAACCGAACACGGCGAGCAGCCCATGGTCAATTCAGGCGTCGACCTGGCGGAAGCGCTGGTGAAGGATGCCAACCTGCGAGTGCTGGTGCTGAACGGCTATTACGATCTCGCCACGCCGTTCTCGGCGACCGAGTACGTCATGGCGCACCTGGGCCTGCCGCCTGGCCTCGGCGCGCGCATCGAGATGAAGTACTACGAGGCCGGGCACATGATGTACGTGCACCCGCCCTCGATGGCCAAGATGAAGCGCGACCTCGACACGTTCATCGACTCGACCGCGCGGCAGTGACCGGCAGCACCTTCCGGGCGCCTTGCGCGCACCCTCATGCTCTCCTCCAATGCGATCTGCGCGGTCACCCTCGCGTTCATCGCGGGGATGGTGTGGCTGCGCACGCGCATGCACTACCGGCGCGGGCGCGGGCGCGGGCGCGAGCGGATCGCGCTCACCCGCGCCGGCCGCATCTACTTTGCGGCGCTCGTGGCCGTGCTCGTGTTGGGTTGGCTCGCAGCCCCTGCGGCGGGGCATGCCCTGTGGCCCGCCGCGCCCGGCACTCCCACGCTCTCGCGCGTGGTGTGGTTTCTCGCCACCTACTACCTGTTCATTCCCCTGCATCGCGCGCTGCGGGCGCGCGGGGTTGAAGTATTCAAGGTCCCTGTCGCGCAGGTACAAGAGGACGCCTGAGCCCCCGGCGCCTGTGGCAGCAAAGACACGTTCGTGTATTATGACCGGATTCTGAGATCCGCCGACGTCCGGCGGAGCACAAACAACAAACGAGAGACGCCGGCCGACACGGCTGACGGCTCGCTTATTTTGGGGGTAAATCCACATGGCGCGCACTCGAGCGAGCTTTATCAGGAGCCTGACAATATCGACGGCAGTTGCCGGCTTCGCAGGCCTGCCCTTCGTGGCCAGCGCGCAACAACCGGACCAGGGAGCGATCCAGGAAGTTGTCGTCACGGCGCAGAAGCGCGAGGCCAACCTGCAGGACGTGCCGTTCTCCGTGTCGGCGACCAGCCAGGACCAGATCCGCAATTCGGGCGCCGAGGATCTCATCGATCTCGCCCGTAACATTGCCGGCTTTTCCATCGCGGATCTCGGCCCGGGACAGAGTCAGATGGCCATCCGCGGCATCAGCTCCGGCCAGGTCATCCGTGACCAGCCGGGCGTCAAGGAGCAGGTGGGCGTGTATCTCGATGAATCGCCCATCTCGGTCGCGCTCTTCACGCCCGATCTCGAGCTGTTCGACCTCGATCGTTTCGAGGTGCTGCGCGGCCCGCAGGGCACGCTGTTCGGTGCGGGGTCGGAGGCCGGCACGGTGCGCTACATCACCCGCCAGCCACAGCTCGGCAAAACGGAAGCGATGACCGACGCCTCGCTCGAAGCGCCCACGCATGGTGATCCGGGTGGATACGCCCGAGGCGCACTCAATCTGCCGCTCGGCGACACGGTCGCGGCGCGCATCGTCACCTACTGGCACCACCTGCCGGGATTCATCGATGCCGTTGAGCCGGGTGGCGGCCTTCACAAGGCCCAGAACGACGGCGATCGCACTGGCGCCCGCGTGTCGCTGCTCGTGAAGCCGAATGATGCGCTGTCGATCACGCCGCGCGTCGTGTACCAGAACCTTACAACCAACGGCTTCCCGCGGGTCGACCTCTACAACATGCTCGCCAATCCATTCACGACGGTGGCTCCGGTAAGCCTCGGAGATCGCCAGCAGTACATTCAGCAGCGTGAGGGCTTGCTCGACCAGTTCCTGCTGAGCGACGTCAAGGTCGACTACGGCTTCGGACCCGCGACGCTCACGTCGGTCACGTCATTTACACACCGCGACGTGCGCGTGCTGCGCGATGCGACGCAGCTCACGGGCAGCGTGACTTATGATCCGATCGGCATTACCGATCAGGCGAGCGTGCGCATCAGCTCACCGCTCTATGACCGCAGCAAACTCAACATTGCATCCGAGGAGCTGCGCCTCGCCTCAAGCGGGGACCAGCTCGTCGATTGGCTGGTGGGCGGGTTCTTTCAGCACGTCAACCGTCACTACGGGCAGGACCTGCCGACCCCGGGTTATGACGCGCTGATTGGCGCGCCAAGCTCTCTCTTCAATGCACCACCGGATACGCCGTTCTATTCGGATTTGAGCTACCGGCTGAAGCAGTACGCCGCCTTCGGTGAGGCGACCTGGCACATCACGCACCGGTGGGCGCTGACCGGTGGCCTGCGCTACTACAAGTTCAACGAGGACAAGAATCTCCTGTTTGGCGGTGCGTTTGCCGATGACACCTGTGTTCCAGGTACGGGGCCGGGGACGCCGAATCCTTGCGTTCTGGGAGTGGTACCCGCCTCCACGGACTCGAGCGGCACATCGCCGCGCGTGATCGTGAGCTACAAGCCTGTGGACAACATACAGCTCAGTGCCCAGGCGGCGCGCGGGTTCCGCCTGGGCGGCATCAACGATCCCATCAACGTACCGCTGTGCTCCCCCGCGGACCTCACGGTTTTCGGCAATCAGAAGACCTGGAAGGACGAGAAGACCTGGAACTACGAGCTGGGGTTGAAGAGCCAGTCCTCGGATCATCGTGTCACGTTCAACGTCTCGGCGTTCTATTCGGACATCAAGGACCTGCAGGCCACCACGACCGCGGGCACCTGCTCGTCCCGCATCGTGTTCAACGTCCCCACGTCGCGGAGCGAAGGCATCGAGGCGGAGCTGTTCGCGCGGCCTAACTCGACCTGGGACTTCGGCATTTCAGCTACGGTCGTCGACGCCAAGCTCACCTCGTCGGTGACTTCGACGCTGCCGGGCATCGTGCCCACGGTGGTGGTCGTCGGCGGCCTGGCGGACGGCAATCGTCTGCCGACAGCACCGAAGACGCAGGCAGCCGCGAGCGTCGGCTACACGCTGCCGGTGCAAGGAGGGAGGGATTTCTTCGCCAGCTTTACCGTGCAGTACATCGGTTCCTCATTCTCGCAGTTCGAGAACCAGAAACCGGGTTTCGGCCAGATTTGCACCGCGATCGGTGAGCCCGCTGACGCCTCTACCTGCCCCGGCAACCCGAATGCCGGTGAGCTGTACCAGTTCGGCGGACCGCTTTCGGTATCGTCGTTCAGCTTCAACACCGAGTTGCCGAGTTACACGCTCGGCAACCTGCGCTTCGGATTGAAGACCGGTCGCTGGCAGCTGGCGGCGTACATCAACAACATCTGGGATGAGACTGCGCGTCTGGCGCTCGACTACGAGCGTGGTCGCAACGCACGCATCGGCTACCTCACCAACCAGCCGCGCACCATCGGAGTGTACGGAAGCTACATCTTCTGAACCCGGCCAGCAGCATCGGCTGATAAGGGCAACCACTGCTCCTTAGGCTTGCCAAGGATCGACAACCCGGATCTTCAGGCCCCGAAAGTGCTTGACGTTTCGTGTGGCGAGCGTCGCGCGGCGTGCCAGTGCAATGCCGGCAATCTGTGTATCGCGCAGGTCAACGGGGCGTCCCGCTTTTTGGCGGACCGCAGCCAGCGTGGCGGCTTCAACTGCGGCAGCGCTGTCGAAATCGAGGACACGATTTTCGAGATCCACCTGCACCAGACGGTCGAACGACGCTTCCAAGGCTCGCTGCCGCGTACCTCTGGGAAGGAGCGCAATGCCAAAGCGCGTTTCGAACAACGTGATGCTCGTAATCCAAACTGAATCCGCCGGCTGATGATCCAGCCAATGTAAGATCGCTTCCTCGGGTTCGTCGCGCATGAGCGCCGAAAGCACGTTCGTGTCGAGAATGATCAAGTGCCCAGGTCCGCGGGTCGAGGACGGCGTCCCCGAAGCTCCGGCAAGCCTGAATGAAGGCCGAGCCCGCGGAATCGCGCGGCGATGCGCGAGCCCAGCTTGGCAACCGGACGGCCGTCCTCCTTCGCCGCATTACGCAGGATTTCCCGCACCTCCTCTTCCATGCTGCGCCCGTGGCGCTTAGCGCGGCGCTTCAAACGTACCTTGACGTCTTCCTCCAACTGACGAACGACAAACTGGGCCACGCTGCACTCCTGATCTTTTGATATCATGATATCATTCCGCCTGGGGAAGGCAACCGCGAATGGGGTGATTCCACGAGGCCAGGTCGACGGCTACACCGCGGCAAAGGCGGGCGCCTGCGTCGTCCAGGCTGGCGCGGCGGCGCCGGCTGCCCGCGCGGCAGAGGTAACACGGGCCGGCTTCCCCCGGGGAAGCCGGCCGTCTTTCGATCCCGCGAGTTCATCCCGCGGTGCACCACGGCGCAGGGAGCGCCGGCGCTGCGCAAGCGCTGGTCTCTCGAACGAGGGATGGCGTAGTCTGCGCACGGGCGCGAAAAATCCACGCTTGCGCCGACCCTTCACACGGAGGTCGTCACATGTCCATCAAACTGACCGTGAACGGTGACACCCGCGAGCTGGATATCGATGCGGACATGCCGCTGCTGTGGGCAATCCGGGACCACCTGAAGCTCACGGGCACCAAGTTCGGCTGCGGCATGGCGTTGTGCGGCGCCTGCACCGTCCACATCGACGGCCAGGCGACCCGCTCATGCGTGACGCCGGTCTCGGCGGCCCAGGACAGAAAGATCACGACCATCGAAGGGCTCGCGACGCCCGCCGGGCAGGCGGTGCAGGAGGCGTGGATCGAGCTCAACGTTCCCCAGTGCGGCTATTGCCAGAGCGGGCAGATCATGTCGGCTGCGGCGCTGCTGGCGGGCAATCCGAAGCCGAGCGATGCGGATATCGACGCCGCGATGACCGGCAACATCTGCCGCTGCGCCACGTACGTGCGCATCCGCGGCGCCATCCACCGCGCCGCCGAACATCTTGCCGTCCCGGCCGCACAGGCCCAGGGCTAGGAGGAGCGCGTCATGTATTTCCGCCACCTCGACGAGACCGCGGCGCTCGCTACCGCAGGCGCGCGCTCCGGGTTGAGCCGCCGCCAGTTCCTGCAACTCACCACGCTCGCGGGCTCCGGACTCACGCTCGGGGTCGTGCTGCCCGGCTGCGGCACGGGCCCGGGCGGCGCCGCGGGCGCTGCAGCCGGTCCGCTCGTCATGCCGTTCGTGCGCATCGCGCCCGATAACACGGTCACCGTGATCTCCAAGCACCTGGAGGCCGGCCAGGGCGTCTGGACCGGGCTGCCGGCGATCGTCGCCGAGGAGCTCGATGCCTCCTGGGAGCAGATGCGCGTGGAGAGCGCACCCGCCGAGGTGCCGCTCTACGGGAACCTTGCGATGGGGGGCAAGATCCAGCTCACCGGCGGCTCGACGGCAGTGGCGAACTCCTGGCAGCAGCTGCGGCAGGCGGGAGCGACCGCGCGCGCCATGCTCGTGGCGGCCGCCGCCAAGGCTTGGGCTGTGCCGGCGGGTGAGATCAAGGTGAGCGAGGGAGTGGTGTCGCACCCCGGCGCGGGACGCAAAGCCACGTTCGGCGAGCTCGCCGGCAGGGCCGCGAAAGAGCCCGTGCCGACGCAGGTCGCCCTCAAGGATCCCGCCGCTTTCAGCATCGTGGGGAACGAGAAGCTGACCCGGCTCGATGCCCACGCCAAGTCGACCGGCAAGCAGCAGTTCGCCATCGACGTCATGCTGCCCGACATGATGACCGCGGTCGTCATGCGCCCGCCGCGCTTTGGCGGCAAGGTGAGCTCGTTCGATGCCAGCAAGGCCAAGGCCGTCCCCGGAGTCATCGACGTGGTGCAGATTCCGCGCGGCGTGGCGGTGATCGGACGCGACATGTGGTCGGCCAAGAAGGGTCGCGAGGCGCTCAGCGTCACGTGGGACGAGTCAGGCGCCGAGAAACGCGGCACGACGCAGCTCATGAAGGAATATCGCGCCCTGAGCCGCAGCAAGGAGGCGGTCACGGTCACGCAGCGCGGCGACGTCGAGGCGGCGCTTGCACATGCGGTAAAACGCGTGGAGGGGGAGTTCGAGTTTCCGTACCTCGCGCACGCGCCGATGGAGCCCCTGACCGCGGTGTGCCGGCTGGGTGCCGACAAGTGCGAGATCTGGGCCGGCTGCCAGTTCCAGACCGTCGACCAGGGGAACGCCGCGGCGGCGGTCGGACTGAAGCCCGAGCAGGTGACCATCAACACCCTCGCCGCCGGCGGCACCTTCGGACGGCGCGCGAATCCCGAATCGGACTACATCTCCGAGGTGGCTTGCATCGCCAAGGCGACGGGCGGGAAATATCCGGTGCGCCTCATCTGGACGCGCGAGGATGACATCACCGGCGGCCGCTACCGGCCGCTCAACTACCACCGCGTCACCGCAGCCATCGGCAAGGACGGCAAGGTCGCCTACCGTCAGCGCGTGGTCGGTCAGTCGATCGTCGCCGGCACACCGTTTGCGTCCATGATGATCAAGAACGGCGTCGATCCGACGGCCGTCGGAGGCAGCGCCGCCGAACAGTACGATCTCGCCGACGCACACGTGAGCTGGTCGGCGCCGACAGTCGGGGTGCCGGTGCTGTGGTGGCGCTCCGTCGAGAACACGCACATGGCGTACTCCAAGGAAGTGATGATCGATGAGCTGGCGCACGCGGCGCGACAGGACCCGGTGGCTTTCCGGCTGGCGCTGCTCGGCAAGCATCCGCGCCACGTCGGTGCGCTCAAGCTGGCGGCCGAGAAGGCCGGATGGGACGCGCCGTTCCCGAAGGAGAAGGGGCGCGGGCGCGGCGTCGCCGTGCACGAGTCCTTCGGCTCGGTGGTGGCGCAGATAGCGGAAGTCACGGTGAAGGGCGACAAGATCACGGTCGATCGCGTCGTGTGCGCGGTCGACTGCGGCATCGCGGTCACCCCCGACGTCGTCAAGGCACAGATGCAAAGCGGCATCGGCTACGGCCTGTCGGCGGCGCTGTCCGGCAAGATCACGCTCACCGACGGACGCGTCGATCAGACCAACTTCCACCAGTACCAGGTGCTGCGCATCAACGACATGCCACGGGCGATCGAGGTGTACATCGTGCCCTCGACGAATCCGCCCTCGGGTGTCGGGGAGCCGGGGACGCCGCCGATCGCGCCGGCGGTTGCCAACGCGGTGCGCGCGGCGACGGGAATCCGTCTGCACAGGCTGCCGTTTGACCTGGCGGCGGCGCGCCGCGCCCACGCCTGAGCGCTCTGCAGGCGCTACAGCGCCGCGAAGCTGCGGGCCTGCGCGCTCCAGGCGGGCGCGCTGGCGAGGGCGCCGGGGACCTCCTCCGGTGCGCCGACCACCTGCCACATCATGAGGTGCCGTGGGTCCATGAAGCGCTCCTCGACGGCGCGGTTGAGCATATCGATGAGCGCAGTGAAGAATCCCCGGGTGTTCACCAGCACGATGGGATTCAGGTACAGCCCGAGACGCTTGAGCGTGATGGCCTCGAGCAGCTCCTCGAGCGTGCCGGAGCCGCCGGGAAGTGCGATCGCCGCCTGGCTGAGCGTCAGCATCATGTGCTTGCGTGTGCGCAGGTCCTCGACCAGCTGCAGGTGCGTCAGTCTCTTGTGCCCCCACTCGAGCTCGGCCATGAAGCGCGGCAGGATGCCGATCACCCGGCCCCCGTGGCTGAGCGCGCCGTCGGCGAGCGCGCCCATGGAGCCGACCGCGCCGCCCCCGTACACGATCCCAACTCCCTGTTCGGCGAGCACCTCGCCCAGGCGCCGGGCTGCGGCCCGATAGTCAGGGTGGGCGAGGCGGCTGGAGGCGCAGTACACGCAGACGGCGCGCTCGATGGGACGCTCGGCCGGTGAGCTCATGGGGTCCTTCCGTGCACTGGCCTCATTATAGAGGGCGCCATGATGGGCGCCCGCCGCGTTTGCGGGCGCCTGCCGGCCTCATCCGGCGGTGGCGGGCGCAAAAACTGGGACCTGGCCCCAGGCCGGCCCGCCGGGGAGGCGGTATAAGCGCTGCGGTATGGACTGTCCGAAGTGCGGACATCAGCAGACTGACACGGTCAAATGCGCATCGTGCGGGGTCTATTTCGCGAAATTCGCCCATCAACGGGCGCTGATCGCGAGCCGCTCAGGCGCCGCGCACGATGAGCTGCCTGACAGCGGTTTCGGCTGGAGTGCGCTCGCCCTCACCGCGATACTGAGCATGGCACTCGCCTGGTACGTCCTGCGCGGGCACGCCACCGCTCCCGCGACGCGCGCGCCACCTGCCAGCGCGGCGAGGGGCGCCGGGCAGATCCGGGCCGCACCGCCTGCGCCGTCGGCGGCCGGCTCCTTCCCGCACGCGCTGCGGGGTCTTGAAGCGCAGCTGGCGAGCACCTTTCCGGCGCGCAACGCCATCGAGACCGCGCGCAATGCCACCGTATTCATCAAGACCGGCTGGGGCATGGGGTCCGGCTTCATCATCGATGCGGACTGTCACGTGATCACCAACCGGCACGTGGTGGAGACCGACGGCGCGAGGGTGGCCAACACGGTGGTCTCGAGCGCCGAGATGCGCGCGCGCATCGCCGGCGCCGAGCAGCAGCTGCGCGTGAATATCGGCCAGCAGCTGCAGTTGCGGCGCTCGCTCGCCGGGCAGCCGGGCACGAACCTGCAGGTGATCGAAATCGACGATCGCGTCCAGGCCATGAAGGAGGAGCTCGCCGATCTGCCGGTGCGCATCAACCACGCCATCAGCGAAAAGGTGGAAGGCTCAGGCCGCAGCGGCTTTACCGCCATGGTGGTGGACGGCACCGAGTTCGCCTCGCTTCACGCCCAGTACGCCGACAACCACGACCTGGCGATCTTTCAACTGCCCGCCGATCACTGTCCGCACCTCGAGCCCGGCAGTTCGGACACTCTCGCCCAGGGCGAGCGCCTGTACACCATCGGCAACCCCTCGGGACTGGCCTACAGCGTGACCTCGGGAGTCTTCTCAGGCGATCGCGGTGCCGGTCACGAGCGCTTCCTGCAGACCGACGCACCGATCAATCCCGGCAACAGCGGCGGCCCACTGATCCGGGAGAATGGCGAGGTGGTCGGCATCAATACCCTGGTGCTGCAGGGGGCGCAGGGCATCGGCTTCGCCATCCCGATCGAGGCGGTCTACCAGGAGTTCCTGCAGCTGCGCGCGCCGCGGCATTGAGACGCGCGCGCCCGAGTGTCGATCAGTGCTCGGTGGGCCGCGGCGCGGCGCTCGGGGTTGCCGCCAGCTCATTCGCCTGACTCACCCACTCATCGCGCTCGATGCGACCCTTGTAGGCTGCGAGCTTGCGGTTGACGTACCTGACGTCCTCGGGGGACCACTCGGCGATCTGCCAGAAGTAGAACACGCCCACGCGATGGAGCCTGCGTTCCAGCACCTTCGGCACACCCTTGATCTGCGTCAGATCGTCCGGCTTGCCGCACCCGGGGTGCGTCAGGAGATTGCGGCTGCCTTCGCGAACCGCCGCCTTCGGCGCCGGCGGATTCTCCAGACGCGACTGCAGCGTGCCGAGCCGCTCGAGCACGGGACCGAGGTCCACCGCCCGCACAGCGCTCTCGAGCTCATCCAGGCGGGTCTGCACCGGGAACAGCGCGTGCTCGATCGCGGTGAGGCGCTGTTCCGCCGGCCCGAGATCGGCAGGCGCGGGCAGGCGGATATCGCCGATGCGCCGCTCGATCTCATCCAGGCGCGCATGCAGTGACGCCAGGTCGACGCGCTCGGGGATGGGCACGTCGATGCTGCGCACCGCCTCGTCCACCGCCGCCACCTGCTCGCGCAGCGGCTGCAGATCGACCTCCGGACGCGCCGCCAGGCGCGCTTCGAAGCCGCGGCGCCAGCTCGCCCACTCATCGCGCGAGCGCGCGTACTCGAGCGTCACGTCCTCGTAGTGACGGCGGAACCACCAGTAGCCGAACAGCGCACCGCAGGCCGCGGCCAGCACCAGCAGGAACAGGATTTTCGCCAAGAGAAAGCCCATCTCGCCCCTCCCCCGAAGGAAAGTCAGTCGGCAGACACAAGGTGAAACTCGATGCGGCGGTTGCGTGCGCGACCGCTCTCGGTGGTGTTGTCGGCGATCGGTCGCCGCGCCGCAAATCCGCGCGCCCGCAGCCGCCCGGCCGGCACGCCGCGGGCGATCAGCGCCTCACGCACCGCCGCCGCGCGCGCCTGACTCAGGCGGCGATTGAACGCCGAGCGCCCGACCGGATCGGTATGGCCTTCGATGCGCAAGGTGCCGGGGCAGCTGCGGGCCTCTCGCGCGAGCCGATCCAGAAGCGCACCGCTGCGCGCGTCGATCGCGGCACTGCCGCTGGCAAACACGATCTGCTCGCCCGCCAGCACGCCCGCGAGCGAGCGCTCACAGGCCTGCGCAGCCGTCTGCGGCGGCGCAGCCGTCTGCGGAGGCGCAGCCGTCTGCGGAGGCGCAGCCGTCTGCGGAGGCGCCGCCGCGGCGCTCGCCGGCGGCGCGGGCGCGGTAAAGCGGCCCGCAACGCTCACCGCGCAGGCGCGACGCCCGATCCAGGTGGCACAGCGAGCCGCCTTCGCCACGCCGATCGCGCGCTCGCCCGAGCCGGGGGCCGGCTCCTCGCCCGAGAGCGTGAGGTTCTGCCCGGAGACCGAAAGACCCACCCAGCCCAAGCCCGCAGCGTCGAGCTGCTCGCGCGTCTCGCGCTGCACCGCGCCTTCGATCCAGCTGCGCGCCACCGGACCCACTGCGAACGAGGCCGTCAGCGCCAGCGCGGCGAGTGGCAACAGGCCGCGCCACACGAAGGGCCAGGCGGGCGGCTCGCGCCAGATCAGCAAATGCGGGTGCTGGACTGCCACGGATTGCATCGCAACCTCCCGTCCGTCCCTGTCAGTTGGGTTCGGTTTATACACTGAAGCCGCAGGTCCGGCCACGTGCGCCGCCGGCCCAGGCGTTGCGCTGCTAAAACCCGCACGCCGGCCGGGGATCTGTTGCTGCGGGCAGACTATGCCTGGCAGGACAAGATCCAGTTCAATGTCATCAACGACTTCAACCGCCAGGGCGCCTATGGGACCGTCGAGGGAGCCTGTCGCTGCAACCCGGCGCGCTGAGACCGCACCCGTGTCGCGGCCTCAGGCACCCGGCCGATGCGTTGCCTGTTGCGCGCTCGCGCTGCTGGCCGCCGCCTACGGGGCGCGTGCCGAGGAGCCGGCACCGGCGCCGGCAACGGCGGCTGCGCCGGCAGGTGCGGCAGCGCCGGCTGCCCCAGCCGCTTCCCCGCGTTCGGGACTCGCGCGCTGGCTCAATCCCGCGACGGCGCCCTTCATCCCGATCCCGGACTTCGACACCGAGCCGCACAACGGGCTGACGCTGGGCCTGCTTCCAACCTGGCTGCACACCAACAGCCGTGACGAGATCGAGCGGATCGTCGCTCCGGACATCATCCACAGCCAGTACTTCGGCTGGGGCGCCCACATGCGTGTTCTCGGCTACCCGTCCGCCGACACGCAGTGGTCGGTGGTGGGAGGGCTCAAGCAGCGCGTCGAGCGCGAGTTCGACGGCCGCTACCTCACGGGCCAGACACGCACCGGCGCGGTGTCATGGTCGATCGAGGCGATCTACGACCGCAGCGGCACGCCGCGCTTCTTCGGTCTCGGCAACCAGTCGCTGCACACGGACGAGACCTCCTATGTCGACAACCAGGCGCTGCTGGCCGCATCGATCGGGCGCAATTTCACCCCCAGGCTGCAGCTCGCCTACCTCGTGCGCCCGCGCTATGTCGAGGTGCTGCCGACGGTGCTGCGCGGCCTGCCCTCGATCGGCGCACTGTTTCCGGCACTCAAGGGCATCGGCAGCGAGCACGAGCTGCAGCACAGCGCAATGCTCACCTACGACACCCGTGACTCGCTCGTCATCCCGCACCGCGGGGCGCGCTACATCATTTACGACGGCTTCGTCAGCCGCGCCGTCGGCAGCTCGGTCTCCTACAGCTTCTTCGGCGCGGAAGCGCGTCACTACTGGGCGCTCGGCCCGGACGTCACGCTGGCCTGGCACGCGGCGCTGCGCTACATGCCCTCGGCGGGCAACGCGCCGTTCTGGGCACTCTCGAG
>Ga0209234_1000582_pt1 | contig 12908 bp, 6 predicted proteins | sample GraSoi013_1_20cm_2_FD_185816 | JGI IMG/M metagenome (GOLD analysis project Ga0209234, IMG submission 185816) | Grasslands soil microbial communities from the Angelo Coastal Reserve, California, USA - Sample 08_20_2013_1_20cm (SPAdes) (version 2) | ecosystem: Environmental > Terrestrial > Soil >... | reverse complement strand
TTTTATCCAGGTGGCATTTTTTGGCGGATATTTCCTGGCGGCCTTTCCCGCCGGGCGGGTGATGGAGAAGATCGGATACAAGAAAGGAATCCTTGCGGGGCTTTTCTTGTGCGCCACGGGGGCGGTGCTCTTTCTGCCGGCGTCTTCATCGCGAGAGTACGGCTTCTTCCTTTTCGCGCTGTTTGTGATGGCTTGCGGGCAGAGCTTCCTGGAAGTCGCGGCGAACCCGTACGTGACCATCCTCGGCCCGCTGACAAGCGCGGAGCGTCGGTTGAATTTTGCACAGTCGTTCAATGCCGTGGGAGCTGTACTTTCACCGATTCTCGGACGAACCTTCATTCTCACGGGCGTAGAGTATGCGCCGGCACAGATTGCGGCGATGAGTGCGGCACAACTGGGAGCGTACCGCGCCGCCGAAGCTAGCACGGTGAAGGGGCCGTACCTGATCATTGCCGGCATTTTCGTTGTTGTCGCGGTACTGATCCAACTAGCGCACTTGCCGGACGTAATGGAAACGGCCGTGGGAGGAGGAGCGGCGGGTATGGAAAAGAGCGTGGAGGGCGTGCTGTCTCATGCGCATCTGGTCAAAGGCGTCATCGCGCAATTTTTCTATGTCGGTGCTCAGGTTGGAGTAGCAAGCTTCGTGATTCGCTACGCGCAGTTCTCGGTTCCAGGAACAACGGCGAAGGTGGCAGCGCTGTACTTGTTGCTGCACCAGGTGGGCTTCATGGCCGGGCGTTTCATCGGCTCGGCGCTGATGAAAAAGGTTGCCGCCCCCGGCTTGCTGTCTCTTTTTGCCGGAGCGTCTCTGGTTTGTGCCACTGTGGCTTTGCTGGCTACCGGGGTAATCCCGGTGTGGGCGGTTGTGTTCATCGGCTTCTTCCACTCCATTATGTTCCCCACCATCTTCGCGCTGGGCATCAAGAATCTGGGTGCGCTCACGAAGCGCGGTTCATCGCTGATGGTTATGGCCATCGTGGGCGGTGCATTTTTTCCTGCGATCATGGGGCGCATTTCCGATGCCCTGAGCATTCAGAAAGCTTTCCTCGTGCCGCTGCTGTGTTATGTGTATATCTTTTACTTCGGAGTTCGGGGATACAAGCCTGCGGCCGTACCGGGCTTGGAAAGCACCTCCCTGGGAAACGAGAGCGCGCCGCTATGAGCCGACGCTACTGCCTGACGCTCGATTTGCTGGACGATGCAGAGTTGATTGCAGAATACAAGCGCTACCACGAGAAAATCTGGCCGGAGATCACCGAAAGCATCAAGGAAGCAGAAATCGAGGACCTGGAGATTTATCTCCATGGAACACGAATGTTCATGATCATGGAAGTTGGCGAGAATTTTTCGTTTGAGAAAAAAGCCGAGGCGGATCGGAAGAATCGGAAAGTACAGGAATGGGAGAACCTGATGTGGAAGTTCCAGAAGGCTTTGCCAGGGACGCGGCCAGGGGAGAAGTGGCTGCCGATGGAAAGGATCTTCAAGCTGGAAAACTGACTTCCATAGTCCCCGCTGGTCGCAGTGGCCAGAATAGAATTTGATTCATCGCCTGATTCTTCAAACCGTGTCTCGCATACCCTTACGCTGAAACTCGGAATACCGGTTCGACGATCCCTCAGTGAACAGATCCGATAAAAACTCCGAATGCGGGAACGGTGAAATGAGTAAGGACCGTCGATTCAGGAGCAATTTTCGGAACAGCGATTAGCGGCCTCGCTGAGCTCTCCTTGACCCCCTGGACATCGAGCGCGAACCTGACGGTCCGTGGTTCAGCACTCATGTTAAGCACAACAAGAATCGAATCGCCGTTGCCGGGAGTCTTGCGAAGAAAACTGAGGACATACTGGTTGTCTTGATCCAGGGGCAGATATTTTCCATCTCGCAAAGCAGGCGCGCTTCGCCGCAAAGCGAGCAGGCTCTTGTAAAAAGACAGAATGGAGCCGGGGTCCTGCGATTCGGCTTGCACATTGTATTCGGCTGAGCTGGGCGGCACGGGTAGCCAGGGACGCTCCGCCGTACTGAACCCTGCGTCCTTCGAGGCGTCCCATTGCATAGGTGTGCGTTCACCGTCGCGGCCCTTCTCCAGCGGCCAGCCGATTTTCCCGATGGGATCCTGGACGTCCTCCTTGCGAACGGGATCGGTGGTCCGCATGCCGATCTCTTCGCCGTAGTACATCAGCGGCGTCGCGCGCGTGGTGAGAAGCAGAGCGGCCATCAGCTTGGCAATCTGGTCGTTGTGGACGCCGTCCCCGTAACGATCCCATTGGCGAGGCTGATCATGATTGCTGAAAAAATAGTGGGGCTGCCCGCCGGCGGGGTTCCGGTCGATTTCATTGAGCAGCTTGCGGAAATCCGGGGCGGAGAGTCTGTTGACGTCGGCAATCTGAAAATCCATCGGCAACTGGATTTCATCGTTCTTGCGCCCGTACATTTTGGTGAGCTCGATGATATTCGGCTCGTCGGCTTCGCTGATTAATACCGGATCCCCGGGGAACTCGTCGGCGACTCGCCGCATCTCCCGCAGGGCTTCGTGGACCTCGGGCAAGTTGTCCGTATACTTGTGCAAGATATTCGGGTCGCCGTATGCATTTGTCCCAGGCAGGATCGGGTCGTCGTGGAGATGGGGATCCTCAAACAATCGAGAGACAGCATCGAGCCGGAACCCCGCCGCGCCGCGCTTGAACCAGAAACGCATGGCGTCGTACATGGCCTTGCGGACTTCCGGATTCCGCCAGTTCAGGTCAGGCTGCTCGGTGTAAAAATGATGGTAATAATATTGATTTGTCGCCGGATCCAATTGCCAGGCGGAATGTCCAAACCATGATTGCCAGTTGTTGGGCGGTTGGCCGAGTTCCTTTCCGTCGCGCCAGATGTACCAGTCGCGCTTGGGATTGGTGCGCGAAGAACGGGACTCCTTGAACCAGGAGTGCTGGTCCGAGGTGTGATTGGGAACGAAATCCATGATCACGCGGATATTTCGTTTTTTCCCTTCACTCACTAAGCGGTCGAAATCCGCCAGTGTGCCGTAAAGTGGATCGATGGCCGTGTAGTCCGAAACGTCGTAACCGAAATCCACGAGCGGCGACGGGTACATCGGACTAATCCAGATGGCATCGATGCCCAAGTCGCGAAGGTAGTCCAGGCGCGAGGTAATCCCGTTAATGTCGCCGACGCCGTCCCCGTTCGAGTCCTGGAAGCTGCGCGGGTAAATCTCGTAAATGACCGCGTGCTTCCACCAGGGATCCCCTGCCTTCGGAAGTGCGTGCTCCCCTTTCGGACTTTGGGTAGGGCCTTGCTGTGCCAGACCGGGACTTGCCGCGAGGCAGAGTGCGATCATGACAATCGGAAAAATAAACTTAGCGCGGTTACCCACGGTTGACCTCCCTGTTTGTGCTAGGCCTCAACTGCGGTGCTCAAGGTTTGGCGTTCTGGTGAATCTGCAATTGTTCCGACAACTTAAGTTCGCGCTCCGCCTCTTCCGTCCGGCCCATTTCGCGATAGGTCTGCCCCAGCAGATGGTGGGGCATGGGGTTATTGGGATCCATGGCGATGGCGCGCTCCAAGGCGCGCGCGGCAAGGGCGGTCTCGCCTTTTTTCTCCAAAACCTTTCCCATCAGAATATACGGCCCCGTCGATGTAGCATCCAGCCAGATGGAACGCTGCAGGAGTCTTTCCGCCTCCTCGTACTTCTGCAATCGGCTATAAGCATCCGCCAGCTTGTAGTACACCGCTGCTTCACCTGGATTCAGATCCAGCTCTTTCTCAAACTGCTCGATGGCTTCCGGCAGGCGGGATTTGTACAGATACAACTCTCCTAGCAACGAATGCCCCAGCGGGAGCTTGGGATCCAGTTCCACTGCCTTCTTTGCGTATTCCTCGGCGACGGGTCCGAAGTCCTGGCGCAAGAGCATGCGCGCGGTGAACAGATAACTAGCGGCCGAATCGGGCGGAACGGCAAACATCTTTGCGAAAGCCTTGCGTGCGTTTGGGTAGTCCTTGGTCTGCACGTAGCAGATGCCGAGAATATAAGCGGCATCGACATTTGCGCTGGGATACCACGTCTGGACCTCTTCAAGCGGCGCTATGGCCTCCGCGGGCCGCCCAGCAAGGTAATACGACAACCCCATCAACTGGACCGCTTCATGGTCGCCCGGATCCTCCTCCAGCGCCTTCTTGAAGCTGGCGGTAGCCTTTAGATAATCACTCTTCTTGTAGTAGGTAACCCCCAGCTCATGGGCAAGCCCCCTCAATTCCGGGTCTTTTAGAGCCAGTGCCTCGAGTTGCGCGAGCGCCTCGTCGAATTTGCCCTGCTGTGAAAGCCGCCGTGCGTCACTGAGTACCTTTTCTGGTGGAACGGTCTCTCTTGGTTTGGGCGCATCAATGGTCTGGGCGCCTGATTGCGCCGCGAGCGTCCGGACTCCGGCAAAGCAAGCGAAAGCAGCTGGGCCTGCCCCGACAAACAGAAAATACGCGCTCACCGCTTTCATGCCAATCATCCCCTTACCAGCTTAGCGGAACCCCCTAAGCAAGAAAACGGGGAGCCGGTGGGGGCTCCCCGTCGAGGTTGAGGCTTTCCGGGGTTGTTAAAAGGAGAAACGCAGTGAAAATGTCAGTAGCCGCATCGAGGTGTCTTGTTCGATGTTGGTTATCCGACCGGCATCGCCACCGCAATCGATACAGTGATTTCCCTGGTTGGCGTTGAAACCCATTACCGGATGATTGAAAATGTTGTTAGCGTCCATCCGGAACTCGGCCTTGTATCGCTCGGTGATTCGAAAATCCTTCGCGAGTGAGAGATTCGAAGTAAATAGATGCGGCCCACGGAACGAGTCGAACCCGATGTTGCCGAGTGTACCAGCCCCCGGTCGAGAAAAAGACCCACTCGTCGCTCCGTTCGTAGCAAGTACTGGTATCGGTGTGAACCAGGTCAGAAACCCATTCGTGTCTCTTTTCACCCCAAGAGAGAACGAACCCGAGGCGCTATTTGGACGGCAGACGCCCACATCCTCGTCTTTGTCGCACAGGCTGTAACTTGGGGTCCACGGTAAGCCGCCACTCCAGTTCGTTGTGTTGGTCAACCGCCATCCCCCGACCACGTAGTCCGTCAAGGTGTTGGCACCGCTCATGTACTTCTTGCCTTTGCCGAACGGCAACTCGTACAAAATGTTGGTTACCCACACGTGATTGCGGTTCTGGTCGTCGGGACCATATGCTACGCTGGGATCGATGGCGTAGTAGTTGCCATCGTGGAACCTCGCCCTCGACCAAGTGTAGTGCGAGACCAACTGGAGTCCCTGGGAGACCCGCTTTTCTACCTTGATCTGCAGCGCATTGTAATTGCTGCTCGCGTCCATTCCAAAGTAGTTGCCCAGGTCGGTCGTGCAGCATGTCATCGGTATGAACTTGCCGGGGTTATTCGGATCAGGAACTGGGTAGTCCGGATAACTAAACTTGTTAGCGTAAGGGCGTCGGAGGTCTGGGGCGATGGTACCGTAACCAGCGATGCTTCTCGGATTGACATTATAGGCAGGTCCGTCACCGGCAAAGCCGTGTGACCCTTTATTTCCGAGATAGGACACTTCCACGGATATCGTGGAGGTCAACTGGTGCTGGACCGTGGCGTTCCACATATCAACCGCAGCCACCCGTTGTGTTGTCGGACGAATCCTCGGATCCACGTTGTTCGTCGGGCCTTTAAGCGGCAACAGACCACTGGAAGGAATAGTCGGGAATTGGGCTGACAGCGGTCCCGTCGCAGAGTCCATCTGATACACGGGGATGTTGCCATTGATGTTGGCTGCGTTGATATCATTTGCGTTCAGGGTCTGGTGCACTAGTACGGGAAGGTTCTGGGTCACGGCGTGACCAAAGTTGGACCCGAATACCCCAATGTCGAAGCTGCGGCCGTAGCCAATGCGCACGACGGTTTTTGGCTTCAACTGGTAGGCCACGCCGATGCGAGGCGCGAATCCGCCGAGATAACTGTTTATCCCGCCATTTAGTCCGTAAGGCCCAAAACCGCCCACGCGGATGACTCCCTGGCTGAGATTAGCGAAACCGCCGTTGCCTTTGGCGTTTACAGATTCAGGAGTGTAGTCCTCCCATCGCATTCCGTAGGTGATCGTCAATTTGTTGGTCAGCCGGAAGTTGTCTTGAGCATATAGGAAAAAGCGCTTCTGGCTTTCCGATGCGGTCTGGGTCGTACTCGCGAAGCGCTCAAAGAAAGAAACCTCACCCAGCAGAAATGATGCCAAATCCAAGCCACCAGTATTGGAGCTGGCGACCGGGTCGTAAAGGGATGTTTCCTTGTGGTTGAACTGCAATTGCCCCGTTCGATTCGCATCGCTCGGAAAACGCAGGTTATGCGCGAACCGGAGGTCAACCCCAACCTTCATGACATGGTTGCCGCTAATCTTGGTCCAGTTGTTTACGAACTGGTATTGATGCTCCTTCTCGATCAGCGGGCAATTGCAGCGGGACGGATCCAGCCCGTCTCCGAAATCGGTCAATTGCGTGTTTTTATTGTCCCCGCTGTCCCAGACGAAAGCCGGGAGGCCTCCCGTGGACGAATCGCCGGGGATGTTCAGTCCGTGAATCCCCAAAGCTTCTGCCGCCGCGACGCTAGCGTCCGGCTTCTCCGAGTGCGGATTGTATTGAAACCAGCCGAACCGGAAATCGGTGAGCAGGGTTGTGCTGATGGCTTTGTCAAACCCTGCCGCTAGGCTGTGATTATGAATGACAGAATTGCCGCTCAGCCCCCCGACGCCGCCTCCTACGCCACCCAATTTGATACCGAGGTTAGGTTGCCCCGTGAGGCTGTAATAAGCCCGCGTGTAACGGCCAAAGACGTGGAGATTTCCAGGCGCCTGGTAGTCACCGCGGACGTCAAAGGAATTTCCATGGAAGGGACCAGATCCAGAGCCAAAAAAGTTATTGGTTAAGCTGGAGTTAATGGGTTGTGGGAAGAGCTTCAAGATACCTACAGCCGCAGGAGACAATCGGCCAACGGGAATCAAATTGCCCGGAAATGCAGTGCGTCCCGCGCCGGTATTCGGATCTCCGGTGTTTGGATCATAAATTTGACCGTTACCACCGCTGACTTTACCAAGGTACTGGCTTAAGTCACACATGCCTGTCGTAGCCGTACACGTGCTGAGCACCGTGGCTGTGGGAATTGTTATGTTGTTGGTGACGCCACTGGCCTGCCGGGTTCCCTGGTAATCGCCAAAATAGAACAATTTATTCTTTATGACTGCTCCGCCGACTGAACCGCCAAACTGATTCCATTTCGCAGAGGGCAATGGCGTACCGGGTAGTTGGTTGAAGGGATTGCGTGCCTGTGTGGCATCGGAATTCCTAAACCAGAAGGCGCTGCCATGAATGTCGTTGGTACCCGACTTGGTTTGTGCTGTCATCACGCCCGCAATGGCTTTGCCAAATTCAGCATCAAAGTTTTGCAGCGTGATCTTGGCCTCGCCAACCGCATCCAAGTTTGGGTTGATGACGATGATCCCCAGGATGGGATCTTGATTGTCGGTGCCATCCAGTTCATAGCCGGTGCCGCTGAAGTGCTGGCCGTTAACGAAAGTCTGCTGCGAGCCCTGCGGATTTTCCGTCGCGGCGTGGCTCCAGCCCACCAGTTGTTGCGAGCCGGGCGCGTCCAGGAGGAGCGACTGAAAATTCCGGTTTACCAGGGGCAGTTTTTCGACGTAATCGGAGCTAAAATCCAGTGAAACATCGGCACGGTCCGTCTTGAGCTGCGGAACTTCGCCCGTGACTTCGACCGTTTGCGTGACCTCACCCACCTGTAACTGTGCATCAACACGCACTGCCGTATCCACTTGCACGAGGACGCTCGCCACATCGGAAGCCTTGAAGCCCGTGCCCTCGATTTTCACCTTATAGGTGTCCGGGATCAGGTGGATCACCGAATAATTTCCACTCTCATTCGTGGTAGTTTGATCGCTCGTGCCTTTAGTCACCGAAGTGACCGTCACTTTGGCTCCAGCCACTGCGTTCCCTTGGGGGTCCGTCACCGTGCCAATGATGCTTCCATACACGGCCTGTCCCAGAGACGTGTTGGCGCACACCCCAAACGCGAAACAAAGCACTACAATCCATCCCAGAATCGCTGGCTTTTTCATGACACCCCTCCTGAGCACCCTAGTAATTCTTCCAATTCAAACAAGACAGCGTGCCGCATAAACAGGGAATCCGCTACTCAGCTTGGTTCAACAAGTTCCATGCCCCTCGACTACACCCACAGCATGGGGCACTCTTCAAGATGAAAAAGTGGAATATACGGCAACCTGTTGGACCCAACAGTCCGCAGCGAACAGCCCCCAAACTCCTCGAGCTTCCCTCGCTTCGCCGCCACGGCACAACACTTTCCCTTCATCTCTCTCCACAGAGAGAGAGACGGGCACCCAGCCTAGGGGCGACGAACAATGTATCAGGGCTTCTATCAGTTTTTTGAGTGACGTGGAAAGTCTCTATGAGTCTGATACGGTTACGCGAGATAAGTTGTGACCCCGTAGAGAGATGCGGAGCGAGTTACGTTGGTGTTACAATGCCCGAACGGATGGTCCCCGTGACTGAAAGAGCCCAAAATCTCGCTCAAATCGAGAAGCTCCTCAGTAGCCATACCCTGCATGGCTCAGAGTCTCTTTGCAAGCTGTTGCGCTATCTGGCGAGTCATTCCTTGGATCATCCCGGTCTCTCCCCTAAGGAGTACCAAATTGCGACAGAAGTGTTTGGGCGCCAGAAGGACTTCGACCCGCACTTGGATTCCATGGTGCGTGTCCAGGCGGGGCGCCTGCGTACCAAGTTGACCGAATACTATGCCTCTGAGGGCCCAGACGACCAGGTCATGGTGGAACTGCCCAAAGGCACCTACGCCCTAGCTTTCCATCCGCGCCCCCACGGAGCAGGTCGGAACCACACGAATGCTTCTCACGAGGGACCCAACCTTTTGCAGGTCAACGGCCGGACCTCACGCGCTTGGATCGTCGCCGTCGTTGCGCTCTCAGTTGTTCTTGGCTCTGCCGTCGCCGTGGCCACGGACCGCTTCCTGAACCGCAGGATTGCGGAAGCCCGGCTCGCCAGCGATAACCCGGATGTGCCGGTGGCTTTTCACGTTTTCTGGAAGGGCTTTCTCACCGGACCGCAGGAACCTTGGGTCATCTTCAGTAATGCAGCCTTTGTCGGTCGGCCGTACGTTGGCATGCGCTACTACAATCATGCCAAAGATTCCGGCGCGGCGATCCTGGATCACTATACCGGAGTCGGCGAGGTGCTGGCGGTGCACGCTCTCGACAGCGTTTTCGGAAGACTTCATCAGCAAATTCGCGTCAAGCGCGGCAGTTTGTTCTCCCTGGACGATGCCAAGAACGACGATCTCATCTTCATTGGCTCGCCTTCGGAAAATCTGACCCTCTTGGAATTACCAAACACTCAGGAATTCACCTTCAAACAGATCACTTCCGGGCCGCGGACGGGCACCATGGAGATCATCAATTTTCATCCGGAATCGGGCGAACCGAAGGAGTTTCTTCCGTCTCGGCCTGAGGAGACCCTGACGGAAGACTATTCCATCATAGCGCTCAAGCGAGGATTGAATCCTGCACATTCGGTGTTGATTCTGGCAGGCGCCACCACCATCGGTACGCAAGCTGCCGTCGAGTATGTCTGCCAGCAGAATTCTTTGGAAGAGTTGCTCTTGCGGCTCTCTGTTTCGAACTCCGGCGAACTGAAACCGTTCGAAGCGGTAATTCGCGTGAAGGTCGTCAAGGGAGTTCCAGTGGCTTCGGAACTTGTGGCGCTCCGCAAGGGTCCTGCATAGCCTGGTTTGAAAGAATCAATTCATTTTCTGCAGAAACGCCTCACTCCAAAACATTTTCTACCTGCTGTTTCACTATTTCTTTCGGGACGGCGGAGGCATCAGGCGAGGATCGAGTTCTGTGGCCTTTCGAAATTCTTTTTGCGCTTCCTCGGATTTGCCGTGCTGGCCTAAGGCCACCGCCAATTCAAAGTGGGCAGCGGCATAGTTGGGCGAAGAGCTGATGGCGGCGCGGAATTGCGAAATGGCGCCCTCAATGTCTCCGGCGTTGAGAAGCCGCCGCCCTGAATTTGTGGCAAAAAGGGCGGCCTGGTCGCCGGTCTTCTGCTGTGCGATTTCCATTCCAGTGCGGCTTTCGGCCGCGGCGCCTTCCGCGTCGCCGAGTTGGCGCAGCACGGTCGCCAAAGTTGTATGAGCGCCAGCAAAGTCCGGCTGCAGCCGGATGGCTTCCCGTAAAGCCGACAGAGAATCCTGAAGCTCGCCCTTTTGCTTCAGCACCGTTCCCAGCGTGTAATAGGCCTCGGCATAGTCCGGTTTGACATGAACGGCCCGGCGGAGTTCCTCCGCGGCTGCGGCAAAGTCGCCCTGCTGCCAAAGCGTCACGCCGAGCGTGTAGTGCACATCCGGCTGCCCGGGATCCAATTCCGCGGCCTTGTGCAATTCGGCCATGGCTTCCGGCAGCTGGTCCTTCAATTTCAGCGCCAGCCCAAGGTCATAGTGCAGGGTGGCATCCTGCGGAGTGAGCTTAAGCGCCCCTTGGAATTCAGAAACGGCGGTGTCGAAGTCTGCTACTTGCAAATACGCTGCGCCAAGGTTCCCTCTGTATCCGCTGTCAGTGGGCCGCAGACGGACTGCCGTTTGGAACTCCGAGATTGCCCCGTTGCCATCACCAGTCTGCAACAACGCGAGTCCCAGATTATTGTGTGCGTCCGGACTTTCCGGTTGCCATTTCACGGCTTGGCGAAAGGGTTTGATGGCTTGCCCAACCTCGCCGCTGTGCTGGAGTAGTAAGCCCAGGCTGTTTTGCGCATCAGGGTAATCTGGTTTCAATGCAACACAATCTTGTAGCTCGTGGATCGCCGCATCCGTCTCGCCTCTGCCCTTGAGGGCCTGTGCAAAATAATAGTGACCGCCCGGGTCCGCAGAATTCAGTCGTACTGCTTTTTGAAGGTGTTGCGCAGCGTCTTCGAAGGATTTTTCCTGGTAACGCAAAACGCCGAGATGAAGATGGGCTAGCGCATAATTGGGCTGCAGCCGGAGCGCTTCGGAAAATTCCGTAGCGGCGCCTTGAGCGTCCGATTCTTGTACCAGCAAGGTCCCGAGATCGTCGTGCAACTCCGCCCTTTGCGGCTCCAATTCGATCGCGCGGCGAAGCTCGCTGATTGCGCCGGCTACCTCACCCGAAAAATCCAGTATGCGTCCTAGCGTGTGATGGGTCTCGGAATCGTTGGGCGCCAGCCGCGTGGCTTCTTGCGACTCACGTAGCGCACCGTGCAAATCTTTCTTGCCAGCAAGTGCACTTGCGAGATTCATGTGCGCCTGCGCGAATTTTGGATTCAATTTCACGGCGGTCCGGAAGTGCGCGATTGCTCGATCAACCTCCCCTTGAGCAAGCAAAACCCAACCGAGCGAGTTGTGGCTCTCCGGGCTCTGGGGAGCCAGCCGCACAACCTTTTCAAAAGCTGTTCGCGCTGAAGCCAGATCACCCTTTTTCAATACGGATAGTCCCTGCTGGTAGAGCGCGTTTGCGCGCGTCGCGGCATCCGAAGGAGGGGGAGCCGTTGATTGCGCGGCGCTTGTCGCCGCGCCCATAGAGGAAAAAAACAGAAGAGCTGCGCCGATAGAGATGGAACACATCGGGGAGTGGAGCGTGAATAATTTCACACTGGAAGCTCGGAAGAGCACCACCAAAAATACTAACATGTTTGCGCGTGAGCATCCCGCCACTCAAGATGAGGCCCTCGGTTTGGCCGTGCGATTGACCCGTTCCAATTCGGACCTTACTATGCTTGAAGATCGATGACCTTCGATTCCTCGTTTGTTCGGCTTGCCTGCCTGCTGGGACCTTGTGCCTGGCTGTTCCTGCACGCGGCCGCCCGGCCGAGTGCGGTTCCCGTTGATTCCCGGAACGCAAACGCCAAGATCGTCGCGCATTTTACCGACACCGCACAGAAAGCCGGTCTTACAACGCCGGTCATTTTCGGTGGTGAAAATAGGAAGGAATATATCATTGAGACGACCGGGACCGGCGTCGCCATCTTCGATTATGACAACGACGGCTGGCCGGACATATTTGTCGTCAACGGCACAACATTGCAACAATTGCCCTCCGGCAAAAGCCCCACAAACCACCTCTATCACAACAACCATGATGGCACGTTCACCGATGTCAGCGCCAAAGCCGGTTTGACCCACACTGGTTGGGGCCAGGGCGTCTGCGTCGGGGATTACGACAACGACGGCTGGGAGGATCTCTACGTCACCTACTACGGCAAGAACGTTCTCTATCACAACAATGGCGACGGTACCTTCACCGACGTCAGCGAAAAGGCGCATGTCGCGGGGACCGGCAGAGCTTGGGGCACTGGCTGCGCTTTCCTGGACTACAACCGCGACGGAAAACTAGATCTAATGGTCGCGAATTATGTCGACTATGACTCCGCCACTGCCCTCGCGCCGGGAGAACGGCCTTCCTGCATGTGGAAAGGTGTTCCGGTCATGTGCGGGCCGAGCGGATTGCCCTGGGCGAAAAATGTTCTTTATCGCAATCTCGGCAGCGGCATCTTCGAAGACGTCACCACCAAAGCTCGCATCGATCAAACCAACGGGCATTACGCCTTCAGCGTTTCCACCTTTGACTATGACGACGATGGCTGGCCAGACATCTATGTTGCCTGCGACAGCACCGCCAGCATCCTCTACCACAACAATCATGACGGCACCTTTACCGACGTCGCCGTGGTCGCCGGTGCCGCTTTCAACGACGACGGCCGCGAGCAAGCCGGAATGGGCTCTACTGTTGCTGACTACGACGGCGACGGCAAGCTCGACCTTTTCAAGACCAATTTCT
>Ga0209234_1000579_pt1 | contig 12964 bp, 10 predicted proteins | sample GraSoi013_1_20cm_2_FD_185816 | JGI IMG/M metagenome (GOLD analysis project Ga0209234, IMG submission 185816) | Grasslands soil microbial communities from the Angelo Coastal Reserve, California, USA - Sample 08_20_2013_1_20cm (SPAdes) (version 2) | ecosystem: Environmental > Terrestrial > Soil >... | reverse complement strand
GACGCCGGCGGCGAAGCAGTTACTCGTGGCCGAGGGCTACGATCCCGTTTACGGCGCGCGGCCGCTCAAGCGGGCAATCCAGCGTTTGCTGCAGAATCCGCTAGCGGTCGCGGTGCTCGAAGGGACGTTTGCCGAGGGCGATCGGATCAAGGTGGACCGGGCGAAGGAAGGCAACTCGCTCAGCTTCGAGAAGGTGCGCGAGCCCGTACGTGCGTAACGGCCGTGCGTCGTGCGTGGTGCGTCGTGCGTGGGATTACGCCGCCACATGTTCCACAGCCCATTCCTGGATGTACTTGATCAGATCCGACGTCGGAGTGCCGGGACCGAACAGCTTCCCGGTGCCCAGCGTTTCCAGCGCGCTCATGTCTTCCGGCGGGATGATGCCGCCGCCTGTAAGCAGCACCTCCTGTCGGCCGGCAGCGTCGAGCAATTTGCGAACTCGGGGAAACAGCGTCATGTGCGCGCCCGACAGGATCGACAGGCCCACGACATCCACGTCCTCTTGAATCGCGGCTTGCGCGATCATTTCGGGCGTTTGATGCAGGCCCGTGTAAATGACTTCCATCCCGGCATCCCGCAACGCCGCTGCCACGACTTTCGCGCCGCGATCGTGCCCATCGAGTCCCGGTTTTGCCACCAGGATGCGGATCGGACGGCGCCGGGCGCTCATCGCGTGCGGAAGCGCAATAACGCGGCGAGACCATCCACGGCGCGAGAGGCCTTTTCGTCGTACAGCACGTCCACCTGGGCGCGCTGGCGCAGCCCTTCTTCCACGGCTTCGTCGATCCGCGGATCGTCATCGCGGCCGTCCGCCAGCAGCGTGCGCACCTGCCCGCGCGTGAGTGCCTTCAGCGTCGCGTCCACGCCGTTGACGGCCCACCCTTCGGGCGCGCCTTCTCTCACGGCATCGGCATGCGCGCGCTCCCAGGCGCGCTCCCGCGCATCCCGGAGGGCGAGTGTTGCGTCGCGCACTTCGGCGGGCGTGGTCTTCTTTGGGTTGAGCTTCACGACGCCCAGGACGAGGTCGTGCACATAGCTGTGAAGGTGCGGGATCACCGCACCCGCGTCCACTCCGACGCCGCCGAGGACGATGCCGGTCAACGATTGCGTGCGGTTACGATGGAAGATGCGATCGGCGATTTGTGCGTACAGCCGCTGCTTCTCCGTGCGGATCCGCATGTGGTAGTTGCGTTCTCCGGCGCTGCCCGGTGTTTGGTGCGCGCCATGAAACCGGCCGCTGCGAGTGGTTTCAATGCCCGCGAGGGCGGTCAGCTCGACGCAGTCGTACGCCGTCACGTCAAAGAACCGAGCCGCGGTGCGGTCGTAAATAACCGCGAGGATTGTCCCGAACTCTTCTTCCAGGGCCAGCAACTCGCGCACCAAAGGCTCGTGGTCCACCGCCAAGCGCGAGCGATGCACATGGGGGAGCGGCAGAACCTCGAAGACACCGAGGTCGCGCGAGCTGAACAGCGCAATCCCGCGCGCGGCCGGTAGCCGGCCGGGCTCTTCGAGGTAGTCGAGCACGCGACGGAGGTCGGCCGAGATGCTTTCGCGCTCCTGATGGGTGCGCGGCTCCCGGCTCAGCGCTGCTTCCATTTCTTTCACGCGGTTTTTCATCTTGATCAGGTACTTCCCGCGAGTCCGATCCCGGGGCTCGAGCTTCAGGTAACACGTCACGATCCACTGCGGTCCGGGCTCGATCGAGGCGAGCCGATCGATGACCGCGCGGGCATCCTGCTCAGTGATTGGGAGGGCGCTCATACGCTAAAAGAAAACAGGTTCGCGATAGGCTCCCCAGACGCGCTCGAGCGCGTGCCGGATCTCGTAGAGCGTGGCGTAGGCGCGCGCGCAGTCGAGCATCGGAGCGATGACGTTGTGATCCGACTCCGCCGCCTGGCGCAGCGCGTCGAGCCGCTGCTCGACCAGAGCGGTGTCGCGCTCCGCGCGCAGCCGGACCAACCGGCGGCGCTGTTCCTCTTCCGCGTCGTTGGAGACCTTCAGGATTTCGACCGGATGATCGTCTTCGGACAAGAATTCGTTGACGCCGACAATCACCTGCTCGGCGAGCTCGACCTGCCGCTGGTATGCGGCAGCCGATTGCGCGATCTGTCGCTGGAACCAGCCACTCTCGATGCCGCGCACGACGCCGCCGATGGACGCGATTTCGGCAAACAGCGCTTCCGCTTCGCGCTCGAGCTGGTCGGTAAGGGCTTCGATGTAGTATGACCCGCCCACCGGATCGATGACCTCCGCAACACCGGTTTCGTGCGCCAGAATCTGCTGCGTCCTGAGCGCCACCTGAACGGACTGCTCGGTAGGTAACGCCAGCGTCTCGTCCAAGGAGTTGGTGTGCAGCGATTGCGTCCCGCCGAGGACGGCCGCCAGCGCCTGGTAGGCAACGCGGACGATGTTGTTCAGCGGTTGCTGCGCGGTGAGCGTGACGCCGGCCGTCTGGCTATGGAAGCGCATCATCCACGAGCGCGGTTGCTTGGCCTGGTAGCGCTCACGCATGTGCCGCGCCCAGATGCGGCGGGCGGCGCGCAGCTTCGCGATCTCTTCGAAGAAGTCGTTGTGGATATCCCAGAAGAACGAGAGACGAGCGGCAAAGCTGTCGATGTCGAGTCCGCGGGCGACGCCGCGCTCGACGTACGTAAACCCGTTCGCCAGCGTGAAGGCGAGCTCCTGCGCCGCGGTGGCACCGGCTTCGCGAATGTGATAACCGGAGATCGAAATCGTATTCCAGAGCGGCGTATGCTTCGCGCCCCATTCGAACATGTCGACGATGACTTTGAGCGCGGGTTCGACCGGATAGACCCAGGCATGCTGGGCCATGTATTCCTTGAGGATGTCGTTCTGGACCGTGCCGCGCAGTTTCGCGATCGGGACGCCCTGCTTTTCGGCGGCCGCCACATAAAAGCAAAAGAGGATGGCGGCCGGACCGTTGATCGTCATGGACGTGGAGACCTGGTCGAGCGGTATGCCAGCGAACAGCGTTTCCATGTCCGCGAGCGACGAGATCGCGACGCCGCACTTGCCGACTTCGCCTTCGGAGCGCGGATGGTCGGAGTCGTAGCCCATCAGCGTCGGGAAGTCGAATGCGACGGAGAGGCCCGTCTGGCCGTGCTCGAGCAGGAACTTGTAGCGGCGGTTCGTGTCGACCGCGCTGCCGAAGCCGGCGAACTGCCGCATCGTCCACAGCTTGCCGCGGTACCCTGTCGGATGAATGCCGCGCGTGAACGGATACTCACCGGGGCGACCGAGCTGACGTGTGCTGTCGAAGCCGTTGAGATCGGACGCCGTATACAGCGGTTTTTTCTGCATGGTCATTTCCCGTTTCTTACACGCTGCAGCACTTCAGCCGCGACCTCATAAGGGCTCGTCGTACCGGTCGCTACTTCGTCAAGGCGTTGAGCCAGCAACTCCTCCGCCTGCGTCTCGTCCAGCACCCATTGCCGGATTGTGCGATTGACCACCGCGCGTGTCCGCGCTGCGAGACGTCGTTTGCGGCCCTCGGTGAGCTTGCCGCTCGTAGCCAAGTACTCGTGATGACGATCGAGGGCAGCGGCGAGTTCGGTGATGCCTTCGCCTTTCGAGGCGACGGTGGTGAGCACCGGTGATTCCCAATCGTTGGAAGGTTGGACGGTTGGAAGGTTTGACGCCTTTCCATGGTGCGGCCGCACGTGCGCAAACGCATTCCCCCGCCGTATACCGAGCATCACTTCTACCTCTTGTTTCAGCTTGTCCGCGCCGGGCCGGTCGCTCTTATTGATCACATACAAGTCCGCAATTTCCATTACCCCCGCTTTCAGGGTTTGGATGCCGTCGCCCGATTCTGGAACGAGGACCAGGACTGTCGTTTCGGCGGTGGCCGCCACGTCGAGCTCGGTCTGACCCACGCCGACGGTTTCGATGAGAATGCGGTCGAAGCCGAACGCCTCGAGGACGTCGGCGACCTCTTCGGTCGTCGTCGCGAGGCCACCCTGGGCGCCCCGGGTCGCCATCGAGCGAATGAACACCCCCGGATCGAGACTGACGGACTCCATCCGAATGCGATCGCCCAGTAGCGCGCCGCCGGTAAAAGGACTCGTCGGATCAACGGCGATCACGCCGACCTTGAGGCCGCGCTCGCGATAGATACGGACCAGTTGTTCGGTGAGCGTGCTCTTTCCCGCGCCAGGCGGTCCCGTTATCCCGATGCGCTGGGTCTTTCCCTTGCCGATCCGGGCATGTAGCTGCGTCAGGACGCGTTCAAAACCATCGCGCTGATTCTCGACGAGACTGATGGCGCGAGCCAGCGCGGCCGTGTCGCCGCGCGCCAATCCCTCGAGCACCGCATCAACGCGCATATGCTCTAACGATAATGGCGGCTTGACCGTCATAGGAGGGTTCCGCGCAGGATGAGGCTCGCGACCGTGAAGTAGATGATGAGGCCGGTGACATCCACGAGCGTTGCCACGAACGGCGCCGACGCGCTCGCCGGATCGAAGCCGAGCCGCCGGAGCACGAATGGCAAGAGCGAGCCGGTCATCGTTCCGAACGTGACGACACCGATCAAGCTGCCGAACACCGTGAGCGCGATCAGCAGGTAATGCGGACCGTAGATCCCGGTAATCGCGTGCCACAATGTGATGCGGAGAAAACCGATGGCGCCGAGCACCGCGCCGAGCACGATGCCGGCAGCAAACTCGCGCCGGATGACGCGCCACCAATCGCGCAGATGCACTTCGCCCAGTGCCATCGCCCGAATCACGAGGGTCGATGCCTGCGATCCGGAGTTGCCGCCGCTCGAGATGATGAGTGGCACGAACAGCGCGAGAATGACCGCTTTGGCAATCTCGTCCTGGAAGAACGCCATGGCGGTCGCCGTGAGCATTTCCCCCAGAAAGAGCGCCGCCAACCAGCCCGCGCGTTTCCGCACCATCCGGCGGAAGGCGACTTTGAGATAGGGGGCGTCGAGCGCCTCCATGCCGCCGAACTTCAGGATGTCCTCGGTCATTTCCGCCTCGACGACGTCGACCACGTCGTCGAACGTGATCCGCCCGAGGAGGTAGCCGTGCTCGTCGACCACCGGCACCGCCGCGACGTTGTAGCGCGCCATGAGCCGCGCGACTTGCTCCTGATCCTGAGACGGCTGGACCTGCACGATCGGTTGCTCCATCAGATCGCGCACGAGTTTGGTTGGGGAAGAGATGACGAGCTTGGCGATCGGCACGATGCCGCGCAAATGGCCGCGCGAATCCACCGCGTACACCTGATATAGCTGGCTTTCATCTTCACTTTGAGTGCGGATCGTTTCGATCGCTTCCGCGACGGTGGCGTCTTCGCGCACCTTGACGACGTCGGCCGCCATCAGACCGCCGGCGGAATCCTCCGGGTAGGCGAGCAGCTTGTCGACACTCGCGCGGTCGGTGACTTCCGACAGCACCGCCTCGCGCTCGCCCGCCGACAGCTCGCCGACGATGTCGGCGGCATCGTCCGTCGACAGCTCCTCGACCAACTCGGCCGCGTATTCCGGCCCAACCGCAAGCAGCAGATCTTCGGGGTGTTCGACCGCCTCCATTTCGGCGAGCGCGCTCGACGCGATTTCGACTGGTAACTCCGCTATGACCCGAGCGCGAACGGACTCTTCGAGCGCCGCGAGGACGTCGGCGAGGTCGGAAGGATGCACATGATGCGCGCGTTTGACGAAAGCGGTCAGGTCGTCGTGCTCCGCCAATTCCTTCAGCTCATCGAGCCGAAGATCGGGACCTCCGACTTCCTCGACGGGCTCCGTCACGCGGTCGGTCCCCCCCCGCCCCCGAGTGCGATGGTGCGCACGGGGCCCACACGTACGGCGACCCGCTCGACGCGCGTAGCGCCGGCGGCGAGCACGTCGAACTCGAGTCCCTGATAGGTGAATCGCTCGCCCGGGCGGGGAATGCGACCCAGCGCGTGGATCAGCAGGCCACCGACGGTTTGCGCGCCAGCCGCTCCAAGACTCACGCCCAGCGTCTCGGCTAGCGATGTGACCGGTGTGTTTCCTTCTATCTCAACGATTCGCGCCGTCGCCGGTGGCGGCGCGACCGCGGCCGGCGCGGGCAACGGCTCGAACAGCTCACCGACGAGGTCGTTGAGGAGATCATCGAACGTGACGAGTCCCGCGGTGCCGCCGAATTCGTCCAGTACCACCGCCAAGTGCTGCCCGCCCCGCTGCATCTCGAGCATCAGATCGGCGGCGCGCCTGGTGGCGGGCACGGTCAATGGGTGGCGGATGGGAACGGGCGCTTCCGGCGCGAGTGCCAGCAGGTCGAGTGTATGCGCAACTCCGACGACTTCGTCCAACGAACCGCGGTAGACGGGGTAACGGCTGAAGCCTGATTGCTGCAGTACGTGCGCCGCCTCCGCGGCCGGCATTCCTTCCGGAAACGCCACGATGGCGGTGCGCGGCGCCATGAGCTCGCGCACGGGACGATCCGCAAACGCCAAGACGCCGGACACGACGGCCATCTCATCGGTGCCCGCCAGCGCCTCCGTATCGGCGCTCGAGAGCAATGCCGCCAACGTCGTTCGTGTCGACGCTTCACGCCGCGGGATAAAGGGGGATAACACGGTCCCCACTCGTTCCATCCATGGGACCGCTCGCGCGACCAGCGATTCGGCCCAGCGCCTGCCCAATACGCGCGGCACCAGGTAGGACGCGCCGATGAAGAGCGGGACTCCCACCGCAATCGTGAACACGCCGAGGAACGTCGGCGTCGTGGCGGCGAGGAGGGCCGGGATCGCGCCGGCAGCGAGCAGCACGCCGAGTGTCGTGAGCGTATTGGCCGTCGCGAGCGTCCGTCCCGGATTCTGGAGCAGTCCCGCCGTCGCCGCCGATCCACGCAGCTTGTAGGCAACCCAGCGCGTGAGCTCATGCTGACTCACCGTCGCAGCGGCAACGCCGACGGCGGCGGAAATGCCGGCCACGAGAAGGCCGAGCAGCAGAACAACGAGGGCGACACTCATCGCTTTTCGAAAGAGACCTGCGTGACGCGCCGCTGCTCGACGCGCTCCACGACGACGCGGTAGCCGTCGAGGGTCAGCTCGTCACCGGGGCGCGGGACACGGCCCAGCACCGAATACACCAGGCCTCCGACCGTCGATACTTCGGCGTGTGCAAAGGTGGTGCCAAGCGCGGCGGACAGCTCGTCGAGACTGACGCGGCCGTCCACCCACACGCGTCCGCCATCGCGTCGGATCGTCGGAGCCGTGTCGGTGTCATGTTCGTCGCGAATTTCTCCGACGATTTCCTCGAGGATGTCTTCGCGGGTGATCAATCCGGAGGTGCCGCCGAACTCGTCAACGACGATCGCGATGTGCGCGGGCGTTCCCTGGAAATCGCGGAGCTGGCTGTCCAGCGTCTTCGTTTCGGGTACGAACGCCGCCGGGCGAACCAGCGTCTGCCACCGCATCCCGGGTTCCACCAGGCCCATCGCGATGGGCACGAGATCCTTACCGAACACGACACCGCCGACGTTGTCGGGAGAGCCGTCGAGCACGGGCAGACGCGTGTGCTGGCTCTGGCGAAACGCGTCGAGAACCTCTTCGGTCGACGAGCCGATGTCGACGCTTTGCATGTCCAGACGCGGCGTCATGACTTCGTCCACCGTCGTATCGGCCAGCGTGAAGACGCCGAGCAGCATGTCGCGCTGGGCGATTCCCAGATCCGGTTGCAAAGGTCGCGGTGTGTGCACGAGCGTATGGAGACCACGGTCGGCCCAGGCCAGCAACCAGAGCAGCGGTCCGAACGGCGCCAGCGTCCGCCGCGCGAGTGGCAGCGATGCTTCGGACAATTCGGGAGCGATGCGCGCCACGCTCCGCGGCAGCGCGTCACCGCCGATGAACAGCAGCAGCGTTCCGACGATGAGCGTGAGTAACGCTTCGGCCCACGGCCTGGTCCACCAGGCGACGGCGTGCGCAGTGGCCACCGCCCCGAGGACGAGCAGCGCCAGCCGCGCGACGTGCAGCGCTCGATGGAGCGGTACGCGGCGCTCGGCCGCGATCGGCGGCGCATCGCCCAGCGTGTGCAACGCCTCTCCGACGGCTGCTTCTTCGGCGAGCGCCAGGAGGGCGGCCCACACGACCGCAACGATCGCGACGATCAGACCCGTGACGCGGAGTGCCGCTTCGGTCGGCATCAGTCCACGAGCCGGCGCACGTACCGCTCCTGCAGTCGCCACATGCGCGAGCGGGTCCGGCCCGCGCCTTCCGGATGATCGTACCCGAGGACGTGCAGCGTCCCATGGACCGCCAGCCGCACCAATTCTTCGCGAGAGCCCGCAACGGCGGGGCAGATATAGACGTCGCCGAGCAGGCTGCCGTCGGGTTGCGGCAGCGCATAGGCGATGACGTCCGTCACGCCGCGGCGGCCGGTCGCGCGGCGGTTCAGACGACGCATGTGCGCCGCCGACAACAGCGTGATGTCGATGTGGGACCGGGCCGGCGCGCGTTCCCAGGCCAGCACTTGTTGGGCCACACGCACGAGTCTCTCCCGATTAACGCCGCGCGGTCGCCGGCTGCCAGGCCGCGCCGATGCCGCCACTGGACTCCGGATAATCGATGCGGTTGTGATACATACCGCTGAGCACCACGAGGAATGCCGCCTTCACCTGCTCGATCTGCTGCAGCGTCAGCGGCGCTTCGTCGAGCTGGCCGGCGTTCACCTTCGTCTTCACGATGTGATCGATCGCTTCCTCGATTTTCTGCGGTGTCAAATCCTCGAGCACGCGCAGCGCCGCCTCGACCGAATCGGCGATCATGGCGATCGCCGTCTCCATCGACCTGGGCTTGGGACCAGGATAGGCGAAATCCTCCGGATTCCGTGCCTGACCACCGTCGGCCTTCTTTGCCTTGTCGAGGAAATACGTGATTTCGGTCGTGCCGTGGTGCTCGGGGATAAACGCGGCGACCGAGTCCGGCAGCTGCGCTTCGGTCGCCAATGCCAGTCCGTCGATCACGTGCGCCTTGATGATCTGGGCCGATTGCACCGGCTTGAGCCGGTCATGAGGATTGTTGCCCGCGATCTGGTTCTCCACGAAATACAACGGATTCTTCACCTTGCCGATATCGTGATAGTAGCAGCCCACGCGGCCGAGCAGGCCGTTCGCGCCGATCCGGTTGCACGCGGCCTCGACGAGGTTGGCCATCGCCACACTGTGCGCGTATGTCCCCGGCGCTTCCAGCGAGAGGCGCCGCAGCAGCGGCCGGCTGGGATCGGAGAGCTCGAGCAGCGTGAGATCGGTCGTGATGTGCGTGACCGACTCCGCGACTGGAAGCAGGAAGAACGTCAGCCCGGCGGAGACCAGCCCATTGAGCGCGCCCAACACTCCGCGCAACCCGATCTCTTCGATCGGCCACCCACTGGCGAGCCCTAACGCGAGGGCGCCGAGAAGATACCCCGTCGCGATAATGAGGACGGGCGCGTAGAAATTGCTGCGGCTCCGGAGTGCGCGGACCGACAGGGCCGCCGTCACGCCTCCGATGAGACAGAGGAACAGCGCTGGGATATCGTGGAATACCGGCTGCAGGCCGATCACCACGGCCAGAATCATCGCGGCGATCATCGAGACGCGGCCATTGAAGAGCACCGTCATCATCATGGCGACAAAGGGCATGAAGATGATGGTAGGGTGGTCCGGGTAAGACCGCGCCACGATCCCGGCCTGGGCTAATAGCACCGCAAACAGCCCGCCGATCAGCGCGACCTGCCGCAGTTCGGTATACGTCTCGCGGCGATAGAAAACCAGCAACACCCAGAAGATGGAGAGCAGCAGTATGTCCCGCAGCAACGGCCCCAACACGCCGCGCAGCGAATAGGTCGTGGCCGCGCCGCGGCGCAGCAGCTCTTGATGCAGCACGACGAGCCGCTCATGCGCTTCATTTGTGACGACTTCGTGTGGCGCGACAATGCGGTCGCCTGCCCGCACGATGTATTTGCTGGGATCGACGCTGCCACGAAGCTCGTTGCGGCGCCGCACCGTCTCCGGGTAGTTGGGAATCAAGGTCGGGCGGAAGAACTGCCGGACCAGTTTCAAGTACAGGACGTCGCCGACGCTCGACCCGGCATCCGGATGCAGCTGTTTGGCGCGACTCAAGTATTGCGCGAACGTGAGCACTTGATCGCGCGACACCGATGACTCCGTCGAGCCGCGCCGCACGATCAGCTCGCGGGACTGCTCGACCTGGAGGACCCCGGGCCCCGTGACGCCCTGCGCGAGCGTGCGATCGAAGAGCTTCTGGAGTGCCTGCGCGAGGGCGCGCCGCTTGCCACCCTTGCTCAGGTACGCGGCTTCCTGGGGCGTAACCGGTACGCCGAACTGACTCGCCGCGCTGACGATCGCTTGCGGCCCGTCGTCGGTCGCCGCATCCACGGTTGTGAAGAACGCCGACATGGCCGTCGCCGTGCTGTCGTAGGCGCGTTGCCGGAACTCGTAGATCGGTTTCGCGGATGCGGCGAGCTCCTCCGCCTCCCGCTGCAGCTCGTCCTCCGACTTGTTCACCACGAAGTTGAAGGGCGCGATGATCTCTTTGTCGGCGCGCGCACCGGGTTCGAGCAGCGGCGCGACGTCGGCGGCACCGGATGGGAACGACACGTGCGCGACGAGCGCCAGGAACGGCACCCAGACCCAGCGCGTCGCGTGATAGCGGACCTTGTCGCGTGTCGGCAGCTTCATCTAACCCTGCGCATCCTCGGCGTAGGCGCGGATGATCTCGCGCACGAGGCGATGGCGTACGACGTCGGCGTCGCTGAGGTAGCAGAAACCGATGCCTTCGATGCCGGGCAGAATCCGCTCGACCTGCAGCAGCCCCGAATCCTCACGATTGGGCAAATCGATCTGTGTCTTGTCGCCGGTGATGACCGCGCGCGAGTTCACACCCAGCCGAGTCAGGAACATCTTCATCTGCATGCCGGTCGCGTTTTGCGCCTCATCCAGAATCACGAACGCGTCGTTGAGCGTGCGACCACGCATGTACGCGAGCGGCGCGATCTCGATGGTGCGGGTTTCGAGCGCCTTCTGCACGCGCTCGCGCGGCATCATGTCTTCGAGGGCATCGTACAGTGGACGCAGGTATGGATCGACTTTTTCCTGGAGATCGCCGGGCAGAAACCCGAGATTCTCACCGGCTTCCACGGCGGGCCGGGCCAGGATGATACGCCGGACCCGCTTGCGAGCGAGGGCATCCACGGCGGTCGCGACCGCGAGATAGGTCTTGCCGGTGCCGGCCGGACCGATGCCGATGACGATGTCGTGATCCGCGATCGCGCGCAGATACTCGCGCTGGCCGCCGGTTTTCGGCTGAATCACACGGCGCAGGCCCGGCAGAATGATCTTCACGGGGTCGGCCGTGGGGCGGCCTTCCGTGAGCTCCCCCTGCGCCTCATCCGCCACTACCCGCTCGACATCATGCACGTCGAGGTTCTCGCCCATGCGCGCGAGATCGATCAACGCCTGCGCTACCGTGCCGGCTCGCTCGATCGCCGCGGGGGATCCCGCGAGTGACAGTGTATCACCGCGCAACGAGACCCGCACGCCGAGCCGGCGCGCCAGCTCGAGCAGGTTGGCATCGTTCACACCAGCAAGGGCCAGCGGGTCCACACCTTCCACAGACAGTCGCTGGATAACGTCGTCACTCATGAGGAGGCACCACCTTGATATGAAGGGCGGCCAGGTCTTCGGCGCGCGCCGGAGCCGGCGCACCCTCGAAGAGCGCCCGCGCCGCGGTCGTCTTCGGAAACGCGATTACATCCCGTAACGAACCCGCTCCCGCAAGGAGCATCGCCGTGCGGTCGAATCCCACCGCGAACCCACCATGCGGAGGAGCGCCGGCGGCCAATGCGGTCAACAGGAAGCCAAACCGCGCATCGACGTCCGCCGGCGAAAGACCCAAATGCGCAAAGACTTTGCGCTGAATGGCCGGATCGGTAATGCGGATCGAACCGGAGCCGAGCTCGTTGCCATTGTAGACGGCGTCGTAGTGAAGCGCGCGACACGCAAATGGGTCGCTGTCCAGCTTGCGCACATCCTCGGGACGGGGCGCCGTGAACGGATGGTGCGCGAATACCGGCTTGCCCGTCTGGGGATCCGGCTCGAACAGCGGAAAATCCACGACCCAGCAGAACGCGTGCGCGCTTTTGGGCGCCGGCGCCAGGCGCCGGATGACTTCCTGGCGCACCTTGTCGAGCGCGGGCGACGTGACGCGGTCGGGGCCGACAGTCATGAGCGCCACGTCCCCATCGCCCACGCCGAGCTGGCCCAGCGCTTCGGCGCTGAAATGTTTGCCGACGGAACCGGACACCTGCTCGCCCTGCCGTTTCACCCAGGCGAGCCCCGGCGCACCGTGCGTCTTCGCCGTCTCGGCGAGCTGATCGACGTCCTTGCGCGACAGCGTGCCGCCGCCCTTCACGGCGATGCCGCGTACGCGGGCACCATTCGTCAGCGCGCCTTGGAAGAACGGTACGGCGAGCGGACGCACGGTGGCCGTCCAATCGGCGATGGTAAACTCGAACCGCAGATCCGGCTTGTCGGTGCCGAAGCGCTCGTTTGCCTCACGCCACGTGAGACGGGGAAATGGCCGATCGATCCGGTGGCCCGCTTCGTCCCAGAGCGCGACGAGCACGGTCTCCACGAATCCGATCACGTCATCCTGGCCCACGAAGGAGGCCTCGATGTCGATCTGCGAAAATTCCGGCTGCCGATCGAACCGCAGATCCTCGTCGCGGAAGCAGCGCGCGATCTGGAAATAGCGGTCGAAGCCGGACACCATGAGCAGCTGTTTGTAGATCTGCGGCGACTGCGGCAGCGCGTAGAACTCTCCCGCATGGACCCGTGACGGGACGAGGTAATCCCGCGCGCCCTCCGGTGTCGGCTTGGTGAGGATCGGCGTTTCGATCTCGAGAAAGTCGAGCTCGCTCAACACCCGACGCGCGCGCTGCAGGAGTCGATGG
>Ga0209234_1000576_pt1 | contig 12969 bp, 8 predicted proteins | sample GraSoi013_1_20cm_2_FD_185816 | JGI IMG/M metagenome (GOLD analysis project Ga0209234, IMG submission 185816) | Grasslands soil microbial communities from the Angelo Coastal Reserve, California, USA - Sample 08_20_2013_1_20cm (SPAdes) (version 2) | ecosystem: Environmental > Terrestrial > Soil >... | reverse complement strand
CGTGGCTTCGTGCCATGACCGACATGGTCAAGGCCGGATACTGATCTTCCCCGAAGCCACCTTGCGAGGTGAGATACCACGTCTGGAACGCGCCCTGCGCGACGCTGGGAATGCTGTTCGGATCCCCGAGCGCGCGCCGGCGGTCCGGATCGTTCGGGTTCGCAATATTGAGCGTGTCACACGCCCCCACGAAGACCAAGGCAACGAGGCCCACGATCTCCGGGATTCGCTTGCTGATACGCATAGCAGTAGTCTCCTCAGAGTTCGGTTCGCGGGTCAGAAGTTGATCTCCATGAAGCCGGTAAACGTCCGGAAGTTGGGATACGAGAATCCGTCAAACCGGAACGAGTACGGGTCGCCTGACAGCCCGGCCACCTCGGGATCGTATCCGGAGTACTTGGTGAAGGTAAAGAGGTTGCGCCCGATCACGCCGATCCGCAGGCTGTTGACGCCCCAGCCAAGCTTCTCGAGCGTGCCGCGGCCGATGGTGTAACTGACGTTCAGCTCCTTGATCTTCACGTACGTGCCCGATTCGACGAAGTAGTCGATGGGGTTGATGCCGTTGTACAGGCCCTGGTAGTAGGCAATCGGCTTCTTCCCGGTACTGTACGGGCAATGCGTCGGGTCGGTAGTGCCGGCGCAATTCGCCTGCGGCCTGCTTCCCTGGTCGTACAGGCGGTCACGATACTCGAAGAACGGCCATTGCCGCGTGCCGTTGTAGATGTTCCCGCCCTGCACCCAGTCTACCAGCACGTAGGCGGTGAAACTCTTGAACCGGACGTTCGACGTGAAGCTCGCGTTGAAGTCGGGGTTGACGTCCCCGATCTTGACGATCGGCTCCCCGGCCTTGTTCACGTACGTGAGGAATTTCTCGTTGGCGGTGTGGTAGCCGCTCTTCCGCACCACGTAGCCGTCCTCGTTGACAATCAGGCTGTCCGGGCACCAGGTCCCGGGACACGCCGGCGACTTGCTGGGATCGTCGTACAGCTCGTTGATGCTGCGGACGATCCTGGTCCCGTACATGACCCCGAACGTCTCACCCGGGGCGATCCTGAAAATCTGCGTGACGTCCGTGCTGCCGGCGTAGCTCGGCCCCGTCAGGAACGGCGCCGGGTTGAGCGAGGTGATATATTGGCGCGTCCGGTCGGCCGCCACGTTGAACTGCCATGACAGCTCCGGGCGGTCCGCGAGAATCACCCGCAACGACAGCTCGTGGGTCTTCCCGAGCAGCGACGCCGCGTTCTGCCACTGGTACCTGTAGCCAGCAGCGGCCGAGAGGGGCACCAGGATGATCTGGTCGGTGGTGTTCTTCCGGGAGTAAGAGTAGTCGAGCGAGAAGCGCGACAAGAAGTCGATGTTAGCGCCAAGCTCCATCTCGCCGGAGTGGGCCGGCTTGAGCCCGGTGTTACCGAGCGTGACCTTGGTGAGCTTGCCTCCCACGTTGGCGAACGTCTCATACTGCGCCGTGAAGCTGGGACGCAGCCCCGCGGTCCCATAGGACGCCCGCAGCTTGAACTCGTCGATCCCGTTGATGTGGAAGTCTTGCGAGAGACGGTAGGCCCCCGACGCCCGGTAGTACGTCTGCCACCGGCTCTCCTGGCCGAACAGCGAGGACCCGTCCCACCGTACCAGGCCGTCCAGAATGTAGCGATCATTGATGTCGAAGTTCGAGACGACGTAGTAGTTCTTGTTGCGGATCGTGAGATTGTGGGAAAAGGGCGATAGCGTACTGAAATCGACCGCGTTGAACTCGGGTGTGGCCACGACCGTAAACGCCTTCCCCGTATCACCCAAGCTCCGCGCCGTCTGATCTTCGTAGATATACGCGGCCTTAGTGGTGTTGCGAATCCGCACGCCGCCCAAGTTCAAGTTCCGCGTGCTCGTGAGTGTGACGCCGGTGTTGAAGGTCCGGCCGCCGCTGTCGATCTTCACCAGGTTGCCCGCCGTTGCCACGCCGGACGCGTTGAGGAAATTCTTGGGTGTCTCGTCCGTGAAATTCGACGATTCCTCGTCGTAGTTGTAGTTGCCTTCGAGCGACAGCCAGTCGAAGATCCGGTAGGTCGCCTTGGCATACCCCGTGATCCGCGTGCGATCGGTGGTCAGGTGCTCGTTCGCCAGCGTGTACAGGGGGTTGGCGGCGTTGGGCAATTGGTGCGGGATCACCGCCGCGTACGGCGTGCCGTCCGGGTTCGGGGCGAACAGGTTGATGTACGGCTCGATGAACGTCACCGCGAAGAACGGCGCCCCGGGGCCCTCGGCGACCTTGTTGTTGGTCGACTTGCCGAAGAAGCCGCCCACCGACAGATCCATCCTCGGTGTCAAGGACTGATCCACGTTCAAGCGGAAGTTCTGGCGGTTGTACCCCTGGAGCAGCCGGAGCACGCCGTCCTGCTTCGTGTTCTCGAAGGAGACATTGTAATTCGTGTTGGCGCGCCGCTGTCCGATCGAGATGTAGTTGGTGTAGAACGCGCCGTGCGTCAGCAGGGCCGTCTGCGCGTCGTATACCGGCCGGTTGTAGGCCGTGTAGGGCACATCGGCGACCCCGCTAGGCTTGATGCTCGGCAGGTCGAGGGGACCGATAAAATCGCCGTTCGCGGCGATGAAATCCCCGTTATGGACCACGTTGCCGGCCCCGTCGGTGTACGTCCCGATCGTGTCGACCACGTACGGGTGCGCCAGCGACGTCGGGATCGTCTTCGGGCGGACCGACTGGCCGTACTCGTTCCGGACCGTCACGGCGAGCCGGCCGTCCGCGAGCTTGTCACCACGCTTCGTGAAGATCTGGATCACGCCGTTCGCGGCATCGGAGCCATACAGCGACGATGCTGCGGCTCCCTTCACGAGCTCGACGCGATCGATGTCCTGCGAGTTGATGTCGGCGAGCCCGTGCCGCGTGATGGTGCCATCGACGATGATCAGCGGACCCGACACATTGGTGGATGGGCAGGGTTGGCTGGTGCAGGCCGACTTACTGGTGAGCGCGGTCGCGGAGCGCAGGCGGATGACCGGCTCGCCGCCAGGCGCGCCGCTCGCGTCGATCAGCCGTACCCCGGCCACCTTACCTTCGAGTGACCCCAGGGCCGACACGGCCGGCGCCTCCTGGAGCTGGGAGCGGTCCACTTGGCTCACGGCGAACGGGACCTTCTTGAGCTCGGTCCCTCCCGCCGTACCGGTCACGATGACCACATCGAGGGTCATCGGATCGAACTTCAGCTCGAAGTCCTGCGTCTGCGTCCCCGGCGTGAGCGTGATCTGCTTTGTGCCCGCCTGATACCCGATGTAGCGCGCACGCAGCGTCACGGTCTGTCCCTTGGCCTTATCCGCCGGGACGGTGAGGGTGTAAGTGCCGGATTGGGCGGTCCCGGCGGAGATGCCGAGCCCCTCGACGAGGACGGTAGCGCCCCCGAGAGCTTCGCCTCCCCTGCCCGTGACCTTCCCGGTGATCACCGCGGATTGCGCCTGCGCGTCGCCCGACACGGCGCTCAGCAACGCGAGCAACGCGCCGGCACAGACGGCTAGGCCGAACGTACGACGCTTCATAATGGTTCCCTCCCGTTCTGGGAAATGAACACCACTCCCCCGCTCGAATCCCTAACGGCCCGAGCTTGGGGCATGCGAGTCTATACTGCACCCCCCCCGGGAAGTCCGCAATACCGCCCCCGGGGCGGGCTTTCGGGCCCGAGAATCCGGCGTTACCTTAGCGGTAAGCTCAGCAAACCCAAGCCTATGGCCACTAATCGCCCCCCCCTCCCTCGGTTCCGGGCGGCCCTCCCACTCGGCTTCCCCTACTTGTGCCTTGGCTACCTGTGCCTGAGCGTCGCTCCGGCGGCGGCCAACGCCGGGCTCGGACAAGAGGCGGCGGCGCCACACACCGACTCCAGTGCCATCATCGGCGAGCTCGAAGCCGAAGACACGCACGAGCCCATCAGGCGTGCCCAGGTTTATCTCGCCGGTACGGCGTTCGCCACGACCACCGACTCAGTCGGACGGTTTGCCTTCAGCGATCTGGACGCCGGGGTTTTCATGATCGAGATCCGCGCGGTCGGGTTTGCCCCCGGCACGTGGCGCGCGCCGCTCAAGGCGCATCAGGTGCTGACGCACCACTTCGAACTGGAACGCCTTCCCTACGAGCTCCCCGAGGTCGTGGTCAAAGGGAAGGGGCCCCTGTCCGTACGCCGCTTCGCGGACTTCGAGCGGCGGCGCCAGTCGGGCCTGGGAGCGTTCCTGACCCAGGAGCGCATCGAGCGCGCCAACACCGCCTCGTTGGTGGACGTCCTCGCCACGGTGCGCGGCGTTCAGCAGGTGTGCATTTCGAACCAATGCGTCGCCAAGATGGTCCGGTCGCCACCGGGGTGCTACCCGCAGTATTACCTCGACGGCAACGAGTCGTCCGCCTACTTCGCACGGCTCACGCCGCCGCAGGACGTCAAGGGCGTCGAGATTTATCGTGGCTCGTCCGAGACGCCGGGCGAGTTTCAAGGGAGCAACTCGGGCTGCGGCGTCATCGCCATCTGGACCAAGTCGGCCCCCTAACGCCACGCGGGGTGAAACCCCCCGCCTTCGCGCGACACACCCGGCCGCTGCTCGTCGGGCTGCTCGCGCTCGTTGCCTGCCAGTCGAACGGCCGCGAACGCCAGTCACCGGGCGCGCCCGCGTGGTTGCTCGAGCGCGCCCGCCAAGAACGCGAGCTGGCCGCCCGCTCGAGTGTCGTGCACGACTTCGGCTTCACTGACGGGCGAGCGGCCAGCGGCATCAGCTTCGAGAACCACGCCGTGGACGACGCGGGCAAGGCGTACAAGAAAGTTCACTACGATCACGGGACGGGACTGTGCGCGGCGGACGTCGATGGCGACGGCCTCCCCGACCTGTACTTCGTCACGCAGCTCGGGACCAACGAGCTCTGGAAGAACCTCGGGGGTGGTCGGTTCGCGAACATCACGGATGAGGCGGGCCTCACGATGCACGACGCCGTCGCCGTGGGTTGCGCGTTCGCCGACATCGACAACGACGGCGATCCCGATCTGTTCGTGACCACGGTGCGGCACGGCAACCACTTGTTCGAGAACCTGGGCGGCGGGAAATTCCGCGACATCACCGCACAGGCGGGTGTGGGGTACGTCGGCCACTCATCGGGCGCGGTGTTCTTCGACTACGATGGCGACGGGCTGCTCGACCTCTTCGTGACGAACGTGGGCGTCTACACCAGCAACACCAAGGGACCGGGAGGCTATTACGTCGGCCTCCCCGACGCGTTCCACGGTCACACGCACCCCGAGCGCGCCGAGACGAGCATCCTCTACCGCAACCTGGGGGGCAACCGGTTCGAGGACGTCACGCGCCGGGTGGGGCTCCTCGACTCGAGCTGGAGCGGCGACGCGACGGTCATCGACGTGAACGACGACGGCTGGCCCGACCTCTACGTCCTCGACATGCAGGGCGAGAATCATCTGTGGCGCAACGCGGCCGGCAAACGATTTCACGACGCGACACGGCAGTACTTTCCCAAGACGCCCTGGGGCGCGATGGGCGTGAAGGCGTTCGACTTCAACGGAGACGGACGCCTCGACCTGCTCGTCACCGACATGCATTCGGACATGTGGGTCAACATCCCGCCGGGTGACTGGGCGGCGGAGGCCCGCAAGGCCGACACCCTCCCGGCCCCCGTCGATTTTTTCCCGACGGGCAAGAGCCGGTTCATCTTCGGGAACGCCCTGTTCGCGAACCAGGGGGGCGGGAGGTTTGCCGAAGTCTCCGATTCAGTCGGCGTGGAGACGTACTGGCCCTGGGGACCGAGCGTGGACGACCTCAACGCCGACGGCTGGGACGACATCTTCATCACCGCGGGCATGAACTTCCCGCATCGCTACGGGATCAACTCCGTCCTCCTGAACGAAGGCGGGCGGCATTTCCTTCCCAGCGAATTCCTGCTCGGTGTCGAGCCACGCCCCAACGGCGTCACGGATCAGGTCTGGTTCACCCTCGACTGCAACGGAATGGACCGCGGGCAGTTCTTCTGCGCCGCGTGCAAGGAGCCGGGCGGGGTCGAAGCGGGGTGTCGGTTTGACGCCGCTGGGAAGCTGACCATGATGGCCGCGCGCGCCAGCCGCTCCGCGGTCCTGCTCGACCTGGATGGGGACGGCGACTTGGACATCGTCACCAACGAGTTCAACGCGGGGCCGCAGGTACTTCTCAGCGACCTCGCCCAGCGACACGCCGTGCACTTCCTCAAGATCCGGTTACGCGGGACGCGGTCGAACCGCGAAGGGCTGGGCGCGCAAGTCACCGTGGTGCTGCCCGACGGCCGACGTATTCTCAAAGCTATGGACGGGAAGTCGGGTTACCTCTCCCAAAGCGACTTGCCCCTCTATTTCGGTCTCGGAGCGGCGGATCACGCGGCCTCGGTCGAGGTGCGCTGGCCATCGGGGACTCGTCAGACGCTCGGCGGGCCCATCCCCACCGGAGGAACGGTCGAGATCGTGGAGCCGTAGCGGTTCGCTAGGGCGCCCCAACAGATCGAGACGCCTCCGCGAGCCCGGGAAGGCCCGGGTCGGCGCGGTGCCAGATCTCCCGCACCTCGCGGTACGCCTGGGCGGCGGTCGCGCGGTCCCCCGCCGCCGCTGCGGCGCGGCCCAAGCCCAGGAGCGACAACGCGCGTTTCGGCGCGAGCGCGAGGGCGCGTGCGAACTCACGCTGCGCCTCCGCCGCACGCCCAGCCTCGAGCAGCAGCTCACCGAACAACTCATGCGCCGGCTTCACGTCGGGCGGCGGCCCGAACTCGGCCGGCATCCGGTCCTCGAGCACCGTGGCCTCGCGTATGAGACGCACCGCCTCGTCCGTCGCACCGCCCGCCTGCCGCAGCAATGCCTGGAGCTCCAGCTGAACGATGTCCGGGACCTCGTCTCGTTCGTGGCCCGGCGCCGGCGGAGCCCGGTTGCCGTTGAGGGTCACGAGGTCGGCGAGGGCGCGCTCGGCCCCCGCTCGCTCGCCGCGTTTCAGCGCACTGAGGCCGAGGGTGAACAGGTCCACCGCCGCATCGCGCGCACGTACAGCAGTCAGGTCGATGTCCCACCGCAGGCACGGGCAGTCCCATCGCTCGCTGTTCACGACGTATTCGGCGCGCATCTGCGCGAGCACGGCGCGCCCGCGCAGGCCCTTCTCCGCGTTGCGGCGCATGAGCTCGAGGTGGCGTTGGGCGGTGTCGTATCGGCCCTGCTGCAGATATCCGTAGCCCAGCCATTGGGTGTAGTGGTTGGGAGCCCAGTTTGCCCGGTCACGCCCGGAGGCGAGCTCGTTCTGCGACACGACTTCATCCCACATGCCGAGCGCCAGGAAGATGTGCGTCGGCATGTGCTGCGCGTGGGGGGCATCGGGCGCGATTCTGGAGTACGCCCGGGCAGCCGGGAGCCCCAGCGCCGCATGGGTGGCGTCGTCGTAGCAGTGAATCAGGAGGTGTGCGGCGCCGGGATGGTTCGGGTTGTCCCGGAACACTCGTTGGGCGATCGCGGCGGCGCGGAGGTACGTCGGAACGTCGCGAACGCCCTGGCTCAGGCCGAGCAGCGAGACGCCATACAGCACCTGGGCCTCGCGGTCCGTCGGGAAGGCCGCGACCAGGCGCTCCATGGCCTTCGAGTATGCCGTATCCCGTGCGGCCTTCGCGCCGTCGCCATAAAGCACTTCGACGGCGTGGAGGTACTCCTTCTCGCGGAGCGTAGGCGCCTTGGCCCGCCGCGCCTCCGCCGAGGGGCCAAGCCTCTGGAGCACGGCCCGGGCGGCGGTGCGGTCCTGTTCGTCCCAGACCGGGTGCGTGTACGTGAGCGCCTCGCCCCAGTAGGCCAGGGCGAATCGAGGGTCGATCCGCTGCGCCTCGCGGAACGCCTGGGCCGCGTCCCGATACTCGAAGCTGTGCAGCAGCAGGACGCCACGGATGAACGATGGCTGCGCCGCGGGGGCGCCCGACGTAGGGAAGTCGATCGCCCCGAGATGCGGCGTCTGGGCCGCCATCCCCGCGGCCGCGGCGACGCTCGCCAGCGTCACCAGACTCAGCAACGGACCTCGCATGCTCACGAATCTACGACGCAGGCGCGGCGGGAGGTAGGCTATCGACTGCGTGCGGCGCCGTTCGATCGGAGGACGGCACGGGCGACCTCGGGGTAGATGCCGATCGCGTGGCTCCGAAAATACAAGGCAAACGGTTTCGTCGGAGTGTTGATCTCGATCGCTTTCGATCTGCGGTTCGGCATGTGGCAGTCGATGCAGGCGGTCGTGAGTCGCTCTCCAATCTCGGCGGCCATCGGATGCTGGCTCGTCTCATGACACGCCAGACACTTTTCGACAAACGCCGTCACGTCGCGTTGCGGACGATGCACGTCGTGGCACGTCGAGCACGACATGCCCGGGCTCGAGCGAAAACACTTGCTGCGCTGCAACAACGCCACCTGATTCCCGTGGACGTCGGGGGTCGCCACCGCGTGCGCGGGCGGGGCGAAATAGTCGTCGAGCTTGTCACCAGGTCGGTAGGAGAAAGGCGGTAGCTTCGGGTCCCGCTCGCCGGCATGGCACAGGGCACAGTTGTCCACCTTCCGGTCTCTGGAGAAGCGCGCGGGATTGAGAATGTAGCGTCCGCTCGTCTCCGTGGGATGAGACGTCTGATACCGCACGTGGGCGCTCCCGTCCCCATGACATTTCTCACAGGAGATCCCGAGCACGTAGTCGCGAGAGTACCGCGCCGCGCCGGCGACCGTGCGGATCGGAAACGACGTGCTGTGGCATTCCAGACAGTGCGGGACGATGAGTCGCCCAAAGTCGATCTGGCCGTCCACGTAGCCGGGACTGTTGATCCATCGCTCGATCCCCACGAGATACGAGGCGGGCAACTCGAACAGCAGCCCGCCTCTCCAGTACAGGTAGGTTTGCCCGCGTCTCCCCGACCCGACCACCAGGTCGATGCGCTCGGTTCTCGACTGCCCCCGGGCCGAGTCGACGGCGGTCTGATAGAAGACGTTGTCGCGCCGCTCCATTCTGAAGTAGATACCCTTCGACCCGGTGCGCAGGACGTTGCGTCCCGCGGCAAATTGCCCTTTGATGGACCGAGCACTGGCGTCGGCGGACGTGCGGAAGTGGGCGGTCTCGCGAAACGTGGCGACGATCTCCCGGTGGCACGCCTCGCACGGGTGGGCGGGCGGCGTACCTCCCCCCCCGGAAGCCACGGCCCACACGAGCATGCCGAGTAGAAGGCGAGGCATGGCATAAGTTAGGATGAGTCGCTGGTCCGCGCAGCCGGCTCACGCGGCTTAGCTTAGAAGAACATCCCCTGCACAGGCAGGCTGACGATGACAGATGCGCCGATTTCCCGTCGAGTCTTGCTCGCCAGCGTGGCGGGCACGCTCGGCGCGCTCGCTCTCGACCGGGCGGGGATGGCCCAGGTGCCCGGACGAGCCCCCACCGTCCCGCCGGACCCCACCAAGGTTCCGGGGGCGCCCCTCAGCGAGCTGGGCCAGCGCTCGCCCTTCGAGCGACCGCGGCGCATTGCGGTCGGGAGCGGCCAGGGAAGCTCGCTTGCGCCGCTGCAGGACCTGGTCGGGATCGTGACCCCCGCGGACCTGCACTTCGAGCGCCACCATGCCGGCGTGCCTACCATCGATCCGCACCGCTACAAACTGCTCATCCACGGGATGGTCGAGCGTCCACAGGTGTTCGACCTCAACGCCCTGAAGCGCTTTCCCGCCGTGTCGCGACTGCACTTCCTCGAGTGCTCCGGGAACGGGTCCGCGAGCTACCGGGGCATCCGCCCGGACCTTTCGCCGCAGCTCATCGATGGCCTCACCAGCACCAGCGAGTGGAGCGGGGTACCCCTCGCGCTGCTGTTCCGCGAAGTCGGCGTCAAGCCCGGCGCCAAGTGGTTCCTCGCCGAGGGGGACGACGCGGCGGTGATGTCCCGGAGCATCCCCATGGAGAAGGCGTGGGACGACGCGCTCATCGCGTACGGCCAGAACGGTGAAGCATTGCGTCCCGAGCAGGGGTACCCGGCGCGCCTGTTCCTGCCGGGATGGGAAGGCAACGCGAACGTCAAATGGATCCGTCGCATCGAGATCGCGGATCGGCCGTTCATGACCCGGGAAGAGACGTCGAAGTACACCGATCCGTTGGGCGATGGGACCGCGCGCATGTTCAGCTTCGTCATGGACGCGAAGTCGATCATCACGTTTCCTGCATACCCGGTGATCCTTCACGACCGGGGCTGGTGGGAGATCAGCGGAATCGCGTGGAGCGGTCGGGGCCGGATTACCAGGGTGGACGTCAGCACCGACGGGGGGAAACAGTGGGAGCCCGCCGAGCTGCAGCAACCGGTGCTCCCCAAGTGCCACACGCGGTTCCGGTACCTGTGGAAGTGGGATGGCCGGGAAACAACGCTCCGGAGCCGTGCGGTCGACGAGACCGGCTACGTACAGCCTACCCTCGAGCAGCTGCGCAACGCCCGTGGGCTCGGCACCGCATATCACTGCAATCACATCCGCGCGTGGCGCGTGCAGGGTGACGGCACCGTCGTGTTCGGATTGGAGGGTTGAACTGTGCGCGGGACGGTCGCGGGGCTCGTGCTCGCTCTCGTGGTAGGTGGCTCGTGTCGCGGGGAAGATGGAGCACCGTACGGCTTCGGGAAGGCCGCCACGCCCGCGGACGTCTCGGCGTGGGACATCGACGTGATGCCGGACGGAACCGGGCTACCACCCGGCAGTGGAACCGCGCCGCAGGGTGCCGCGATTTACGCGCACAAGTGCGCGGCCTGTCACGGCCCGACGGGCACCGAGGGGCCGTCCGAGCGCCTGGTGGGTCGCGAGCCCCGGCAGGGCTTTCCGTTCGGCAGCGACCCGCGATTGGTGCGGACGATCGGCAACTATTGGCCTTACGCGACGACGCTGTACGACTATGTCAATCGCGCGATGCCGCTCAACGCGCCCGGCTCGCTGAAGCCCGACGAAGTGTACAGCCTGGTGGCGTTCCTGTTGTGGCGGAACGAGATCGTGGCGGACAGCGCGGTGATGAACGCGCGCACCTTGCCGCAGGTGCTCATGCCAGCCCACGATCGGTTCGTGGTCGACAATCGCCGGGGCGGGCCGGAGATCCGCTAGCCCCGCCCGTCTCGGATTTCGTTACTTTTGGCGCCATGATTCGAAACGTCTTCGCGGGCGCCGCCGCCTTGCTGGTCCTCGGCAGCGACCTCACGCAACCCGATCCGCTCGCCGCCCGGGCTAAAGGCCGCGCTGACGCGCCCGTCACCGTGTACGAGATGTCGGATTTTCAGTGCCCCTACTGTCGCGAGTTCGCAATGAGCACGATGCCGGTGCTCGAACGCGAGTACATCGAGCCGGGCAAGGTCCGCTTCGTGTACATCAACCTGCCCCTCTCGAGTGTGCACCGGAACGCCGCATCCGCGGCGGAGGTCGCTATGTGCGCGGCCCGGCAGCAGCGGTTTTGGCCGATGCACGACTTGCTGTTCCGCCACCAGGACCAGTGGGCCGCGCTCGCCTCACCCCGGGAGTATCTCCTGGCGCTGGGGGACTCGGCAGGTCTCGACCGCACCCGGCTGGCCGGCTGCGTCGCGTCCGGGGCCACCGCCGCGGAGGTCCGGGCCGACGCCGAGCGGGCGCGGCGCTCGGGCGCGACGAGTACCCCTACGTTCTATATCGAGGGCGCCCTGCTCGAGGGAGCGGCGCCGGTCACGGTCTTCCGGGCCGTGCTGGATTCCATCTACCGGAGCAAGACGGCGCCCGGGGCACGCTGATGGGGGGGGGACGTCCTTCCTTCATATACCGGCTCAGCATGCGGCTCGCGCAGCGGGCCCTGCCCCTCGCCGCGCGCTTCGACAAGAAGCTGGCCCGCGGCCTCGATGCGCGTCGGGGAGTGACGGACCGGCTGTCCGCCTGGGCAGAGGCGCACCGCGACGCCAAGCGCCCGCTCTTGTGGGTGCACGCATCGTCGGTGGGCGAGGGCCTCCAGGCGAAGCCGGTGCTCGAGGCGGTGCGCGCCGAGGCCCCCCACTGGCAGCTCGCGTATACGTTTTTCTCCCCTTCTGCCGAGCGGCTGGCGCGCAGCCTGCCGGTCGATGTGGCGGATTACCTGCCGCTCGACCGCCCGGCTGAAGTGGGGGCCGCGCTCGAGGCGCTCCGGCCCGCCGCGCTCGTCTTCTCGAAGCTCGACGTGTGGCCCGAGCTGACCCTCGCGGCGGCGCAGCGCGGCGTGAAGCTGGGCCTCATCTCCGCTACGGTGGCGCCGCACAGCTCGCGGCTCCGTTGGCCGGCCCGCGGCTGGGCCGAGCCCGCGTACCGCGCCCTCGAGCGCATCGGCACGATCAGCGAGGAGGACGGCCGCCGCCTCGAGCAGCTGGGGGCTCGCCCTGCGGCCATCGAAGTGACGGGGGATACGCGGTACGACAGCGTCGCCGAGCGAGCGGAGCGCTTCGACCGCACGCGCGACCCGTTCGCGCGCCTCGCCATCGCGCCGGCCAATACGTTCACCATCGTCGCGGGGTCCACCTGGCCCGCCGACGAAGCGGTGATCCTCCCGGCATTCGTGGACTTGCTGGCGCAGGTGCCGACCGCGCGGCTCGTCCTCGCACCGCACGAGCCCAACCCCGACCATCTGGCCGGCATTGCGCAGGCCGCGGCGCGCGTGGGCCTGCCTCGCCCCGTCAGGTTGTCACAGGTGGAGCACACGTCCTCCGCGCCGGTGATCGTCGTGGATCGCGTGGGGATCCTCGCCGACCTGTATGCCCTCGCGGACGTGGCGGTCGTGGGGGGCGGATTCCACCGCGCGGGGCTCCATTCGGTGCTCGAGCCGGCGGTGTTCGGCGTGCCGGTAGCGGTGGGCCCGCACTGGCACATGAGCCGCGACGCGACGCTCTTGATCGAGCGGGGCGGCGCGGTGGCGTTGAGCGCCGACGGTCGGCACCAGCTGCACTCGCAGTGGCTCGTG
>Ga0209234_1000574_pt1 | contig 12986 bp, 7 predicted proteins | sample GraSoi013_1_20cm_2_FD_185816 | JGI IMG/M metagenome (GOLD analysis project Ga0209234, IMG submission 185816) | Grasslands soil microbial communities from the Angelo Coastal Reserve, California, USA - Sample 08_20_2013_1_20cm (SPAdes) (version 2) | ecosystem: Environmental > Terrestrial > Soil >... | reverse complement strand
CCCGCCGCAATACCGGCGCCGATGAACGCGACGTCGGCGACATCCGTTGTGCGGTCCGCAGCCCCCAGCAGCTTGGCAGCAGCGGTTGTGTCTTGGGTCCGCCCCACGAGGGTGACGATATCGCCGCGGTCAAGCTGCGTGTTCGGCAGGATGGGGATCGAAGTGGCGGTCGCCCCACGCGTGATTTTCCGCAGGAACACGCCGCGCGCCCCGGGCAGCCCCGCGAGTTCAGCGAGCGTCCTGCCATCGACTGCCTTGTTGGTTACGTAAACGTCGACGCCCTCCACAGGAACGCTCAGCAATTCGGGATCGTCGACTTCTATCGAAACTCCTTTGGTAACATCCGCGGGCGCCTCGCGCCCACCTGCGACCGCCATCATCTTTGCGCGTTCGCCAATAATACTTACGAGCGCCTCGCGAGCACCTGCGACCGCCACAACGTCACCCTCTCGCAATACTGTCTCCGCGGTTGCCTCCTCAATGACCCCGTTACGGCGTATCCGCTGGATGAAAACTCGTGATTGGGGGAGCAGCGCCTCGGCTTCGACGGCGCGGAGACCGATGACTTTGGCGCCCGGCTGCACGCGGAAGGCACGCATCTCCCAGCGGTGCCAGGCCGTGCCAGCCCCGCCAAGTTCCTTGCTGCCTCCCTGCTTCTCCTCGTAGTCCTTGCACGCGGCGGCTATATTGAAGCGGAGCAGGAACGGGCCAAGCAGGGCGATCACGATCGCCGAGCCGACGGTGCCGAACATGTAGGTCACGGCGTAGGCAACCGGCATGGAGTTGAGCAGGTTCTTGGCTTGGTCCGCGGCCAATCCAAGTCGGTTGATGGCGTCGGTCGAGAGGCCCATCGCTGCGGAGATCGTCTGCGACCCGGAGTAAAACCCCGCCGCGTAGCCAAGGTCGTAGCCGGCTACCTTGACGATCATGACCGGGACCGCCAGACAGAGTAAGCACTGGACCACGGCGAAAAGGGCTTGCGGCACGCCATCCTTGGCGACACCGCGGACGAACTGTGGCCCGACCCCGTAGCCGACGGCGAACAAAAACAATAGGAACACTGTCGCCTTGAGAGGCTGTGAGATGGTGATCCCGATCTGTCCGATCAAAACACCTGCCAGCAAGGTGGCGGTGACCGACCCCAGGCCTAGCCCTTTGAACGTGAATTTACCGAAATAGTATCCAAGAGCGAGCGTAAGGAAGATGGCGATCTCCGGATATTGCTTGAAGGTCGCCGCAAACCAAGTGAAGATAGCCATTGTTCAACTCCTCGTTATCAACCTGTTGAGGGATTCTCACGGCCGGGCCCAGTGGCGCATGGGGCACGAACCCTAGTCAGCCGCCGCTGACTTCCGTTTGGCAGTCTTCGGCGCGTTCGCAAAACCACTACTAAGCGGCTTTTCTGACTTTAGAAAGGCCGGGTTTAGCAACTTCAGACCAAGGGCAGCGCTGTAACCGTGAATTTCTTTGACGTCCAATTTGCGCATGAACCCGATTGTTTCCACGTCGATGACCTGGCCCGGTACCATAATTGGAAACCCCGGCGGATAGGGAATCACAAAGTTCGCCGAAACCAACTCAGGGCCGTCCTTCAAACGTTTGTCGACCTCCGGGCTGAATAGGTTTATGTGCTCGCACTGCTTTTCGCGATAGGCTGCAAAGAATGCCGAGCGCATGTCCCCTTCGCTCGTTATGCTCGAAGTGCCTTCCCGGAAACAGCTGAAGAAACATGTGAAATTTGGAAGGTTAGGAACATCCGTCATGAGAGACTTCACACGCGCGGCAAAAGCCTGTTGGGCTGCGCTCCCGCCGTCCGCGAGCCTCTTTTCGATTCCCTGTGAAATCTCGACAAGGACCTTAATGAGTTGAGCGATATCGCTCCGCGTGTTGTTGATATTTGTTTGCAGTAAAACGCTATTTCGCGAAGTCTTGTTCAGCTGGATATCGTAATCAGCTGCCAGCATGTTCTTGAACTGGGTGCCGTCGAATCCGGCGGAGCCGCAGACAAGCGTGAGACGTGTAACATCGAGTGCAAATTCATCTTCCCTGAGAGCTGCCACTACTTTTGCCCAATTCATTCCAGTCGTCAGGTAGTCGATGAATCCAGAATTCCTGAACTCGGCGGGAATCATTTCGTCGGCACCTAGCACATGGAAATACTTCGAGACGAGCAGATGCGAGTTCACTTCGCGACGAACGTCAAGCGCCAACTGGATGGCACGATTAACGAGTTCATACCCTTCGAGCTCCATCTGCCGTCTCGCGACGTCCAGCGAGGCAATGATCTGGAGGTTTGGTGACGTAGATGCATGAGTGAAAACAGCTTCGTGAAACTGTTCTGCTACCGTGTGATAGTCCGGATCCTTCACCAGCACCATCGAGCCTTGCCGTAAGCAAGACATAGACTTATGCGTCGAGTTTGTCTGATACACGCGCAACCGCACTTTGTCCGGGTTGGCGAGGAGGCGAGTCTCCAAGAGCACCTTATCACTTGGATTTGCGCCAAGCTTTTTCTCTTGTTCTCTGTATGCTTGGTGGTAAGCCGGATCTTTGAATTTGCGCTCCAGAATTGCTGCGGCTCCCATCGCGGTTCGCCGACGATAGAAAGGACTCCATCTGGCGAACCCAAACCAGGCCTCGTCCCAAAGGAAGATCAGGTCGGGCTTTATTGCCAGGCATTCCTCCATGACGCGCTCAACGTTGTAGATATGTCCGTCAAAAGTACAGTTTGTAAGCACCAGGAGGCGGGCCCGGTCTAACTTTCCCTCCGTCTTTAGGTCGAGGAGGGCTTTCTTAATCGTGCGTAGCGGGACCGCCCCGTACATGGAGTACTGGGTAAGGGGATAAGCCTCCACATAAAGTGGAAACGCACCAGCGAGCACACCTCCGTAATGGTGAGACTTGTGACAGTTTCGGTCGACCAGCATGATGTCGCCCGGGGCCAGCAACGCTTGCTCGACCATCTTGTTCGAGGTGGAAGTGCCGTTGGTGACAAAGAAGACGTGGTCCGCCCCGAATGCCCGGGCAGCCTTTTCCTGTGCAACCTTGATGTTTCCAGTGGGCTCAAGCAAGCTATCGAGGCCACCTGTGGTTGCGGAGGACTCCGCAAGAAAGAGGTTTAGTCCATAAAAGTGACCCATGTCTTGAATCCAGTTTGATTTGAAGATGGATTTACCTCTGGCAATCGGCAACGCGTGGAATGTACCCATGGGCCGTTGAGCGTATTTCTGCAAGTTATCGAAGTAGGGAGTGTCATACCGGTCGCCAATGCCATCGAGAATGCTAAGATGCAATTCAAGAGGCTCCTCAACTTGATAGAAAACGCGCCGGACGCAGGCAGCGCTCGTGTCTCCGGCAACCTTTTCCACCTCGCGATCACTAAGGAAATAGATGTCGAGCTCGGGACGAAGCTGCTTCAATCCCTCTGCAAGCGCTAGGCCGTACTGCCCTGAATTCGCGTCAATCCCGCTGGCGGCAAGGTGAGAAGTCAGCACCTCGCGCAAAACTGGACTGTGGTGCGATGAAGCGAAGGGAATACCCTCATAGATCATTACTGCTTCGAGGCTGCCGTTCAGGATTGTGGCGAGCACGGCATCTTCAAAACTACCGACGAAAACTGGTTCGTAAATAAACTTGTCCTGTGGTCTGCGCAACTTGCGTAGCTCTTGTGCCAGTTCCGACCATGCTGCAGGACGCGCAGGACTCACTACCAGAACTTCGAAATAAGGACGGTGCGGTGCAGTTTCTTCCCCGGCTCCTGGCACCCTTTCTGCGAGACCAATCCGGGACTGCTCCTCGCCTTCCCACTCCGCCAAGTTGGTGCGGTAGGAATGGGTAAGAAGTGCGGCGCTGAGGGACTGCACCAAGCGAGCCGTTCCTCCGGCATCACCCGAGGCGATACGTTCGTCGAGCGTCTTTAGCAGCGCTTGTCCCGGGTATGCAAAAAAGTCTTCCCATTGACCCAGTTCCGCAACAGAAGCGCTTACAACTGCTTGGCATTTCTCGTTCTCGGGACGCTGTTGGCTTGCGGCCCCTTCCCAGGCGCGAGCTGCTTGGAGCAGCGAACGCCAGCGATCGAATCTTGTTTCTGCGCCGGTAAAGAACTGATCCACTCGAGCGGGCGCTGCTTTTGGTGCACTACTCATGGCGGCTCTCCACGTGTTTCCAACTAAGACCTAGGCCAGTCAATCGCGGGCATAGGTTGGACGTTAGCCAACCGGTTTCGAGCGCGGAACTGTCAAAACTAACAGGCAAATTACTGCGAGTCATGAATTGAAACCAACAGTAACCCCGGCTTTCCGGCGACAACGATTGAATGAGTCAGAGTGGGGCTTGCGCGAGTCAGCGCATACTGTCAAGACTGACAGTGCCGAACCAACGCCGTTCGGCGCACGTTTGTGGAGCGCGTAAACAGCCCGATGAAGAGAATGATTTGCCGGGTTATAAGGCGTCGACCCACTCCGATGTCGCCAGGCGCGGCCTGGAAAGGCGGGTTTAACTTTGCAACCGTGGTCGTGGCGTGGAAAACTGGGTATGCGATTAATTCTGAACAACACACGAGTGGTGTAAGAGGACCGTGGACCCTGCTGCCCATTTGCAAACTCAGCTCATTCCCCTTAGGTCTGCACTCATAGTTGATGCCGTGTCCCAGGTGAGCGCGGCGCTGTGTGGTGTTTTGAGCCGAGAAGAATGGAACATTGTGCATGCACCTGACAATCGGTCCGCGTTGAGGCTCGTCGAAGCAAGACCCTTCGATCTCATCATTACTGGAACAGAATCTACCGGCAAAGAAGATATAGATCTGTTGAGGAAAATCCGCCGGGTCCGACCACATGTTCGCCTCATCATCCTCACGGCCGAAAGTACGCCGGCAGACGTAGTCGCAGCGATTCGAGAACGGGCGTTCAGCTATTTCTCGACGCCATTCTCAACCGCCTCATTCGCCGAGATGGTGCGTTCCGCCTCGACCGCACCTCTTTGGGATGATGGCATCGAACTTGTGTCCGCCACACCCGAATGGATTAGCATCATCGCCCGTTGCGACAATGAGACTGCTGATAGGTTGGTGCAGTTTTTCCAGGAAATATCGGATCTGCCTCTCTCCGAAAAAGAAGATGTCGCAACTGCTTTTCGAGAGATGCTGCTCAACGCCATCGAACATGGAGGTAATTTCGATCCAGAACAATATGTTGAAGTGGCGTATTATCGTATATACAAGTTAGTTATACGCAGGATTAAGGACCCCGGGCAGGGTTTTTCCCTGGATGAGATTCACCATGCGGCTGTTAATAACCCTTCTTATGACCCTATCCGGCACATTCTTTTCCGAGAAGCCCGAGGTTTGCGCCCCGGCGGATATGGGGTTTTGCTGACCAAGCACCTTGTGGATGAGCTGCTATACAGCGAGAAAGGCAACGAGGTTCTTCTGATCAAGTACCTCCACCCTCTCGGTGACGCTACACATTCTTTGTGATGTGCGTGCGCGCACACACATTTGCCGTTTTATCTGCCGACTTCGCGCCCCTATTACGTCATAGGTTAGCTTCATCCCTCCGCTAGCAGTTCTGACAGTTTCTGCCTGAGTTTGACATTCGCTAACTTCGCTTTGCCTATCTCGAGGAGGCAGGGCCATGAAACTCTTTCACATCGCGGTTCCACTGTCAGTGGTTTGTTGGGCGTTTACCGCAAATGGTCAGCTCCCAATTCCAGAGACGCAGAACTTGTCGGTGGCACAACCGCACAAACAGTCTGGCTCTACTCAGGACGTGAATGTCCTTATGGGTGCAGTGCAGCAAGCTTCAGAATTTGGGGAATCAGATCCACGATACGAAGCCGCCCTACGCAATTTGGCTAGATTTTATTACCGAGGACATAGCTACGCCGAAGCGGAATCTGTGTACAAGCATGCTCTTGTCGTTTCCGAGAAAGTTCACGGAGCACAGCATGAAGAAACCGCAACGCTGCTTAACGACTTGGCCCTCATGCTTCAGGAGGAAGCTAGATTTCCGGAAGCTCAGGCGTTCCTCCAGCGTGCTCTGGCAATTCGGGAGGTAGCTTTTGGATCAGGGAACCCATTAACGGCCACAAGCCTGAATAACTTAGCGAGTGTGTACAGTAGCGAAGGCCAGTATGCGGAAGCCGAGACCCTCTGCAAGCGGGCCTTGGCTATTTGGGAAAAGTTTGAACCTGAAGAACTCAACCTTGCCACAACATTAGACAATCTGGCATCGGTAGAACAAGATCTGGGCAAGTACTCCCAGGCGGAAGAACACTTTCGACGGGCCTTAGCCGTCCGCCAGAAAATCGTCGGACCAAACGATCCGGGTGTCGCCATGATACTAAACAACTTTGGTATGTATTACAACGAGCAGGCCAGGTACACGGAAGCCGAACCCCTGCTTCGGCGTGCGCTTGCCATCTGGGAGGAATCACTTGGTCCGGAGCACCCAAACGTTGCCGCCGCACTATGCAATGTCTCAACGGCGTGGAGACACGAGGGCAAATACTCAGAGGCTGCAACCGCACTGCAGCGTTCCTTGGCCATTTGGGAAAAGGCGTATGGGCCGGGGCATCCAAAGGTCGCAAGTGCCCTCAACAATCTTGGAGTTCTTCAGATGACACTACGGAATTACCCAGGAGCAGAATCCGATTTTCGGCGCGCGCTGGCGATTTGGGAAAAGACCTTTGGACCTGAACACCCAGGAGTGGCGAACATCTTGAGTAATATCGCCCTCGCTCGGCAGAACGAAGGCCAATTCTCGGAGGCGGAGAACCTCCTGGAAAGGGCAATGGCGATTCGTCAAAAGCTCTTTGGAACGGAGCATCTGGCATTGGCGGCTGTTTTCAATGATCTGGCGGAAGTCTACAGCTCAGAGAGCAGATATAAGGAAGCGGAGCTATCATTTCTCCGAGCGTTAGCAATATATGAAAAAAATCTTGGTCCGGAGCATCCGAACGTGGCTACCGTGCTGCATAATTTGGCGACAACTCAGCTGAAGGCGGGCAGATACGTGACAGCGGAACAGAATCTCAGACGCGCTCTTGCCATCCGCGAAAAGCAGTTTGGGCCGGACGATCCGGACTCAGCGCCCCTTCTAAGCATTCTCGCGGGCGTGCAACACATGCAGCACAAGTACGCAGAAGCTGAATTGCTGTATAAGCGGTCGTTGGCGATATGGAACAAAGTCGCAATGACGAAGTCCCTGGACTTTGCACAAACATTGCAAAACTTGGGCGATCTATATCTCGCAGAGCATAAGTACGACGAGGCTGGTCCGCTCTTTGCCCAGGCGCTAACTATCAAGGAGAATTCACTCGGAGAGCAACACCCGGAACTAGCGCATGTTCTTACTTTATTGGCCGCAGCTGATGTATTTCGCGGCTACTATGTTGAAGCTGAGCCGTTTTGCCGGCGCGCACTCGGCATGTTGGAGAAGTCTTCGCCTCCGGACTACCCAGCATTAATTGATGCCGCGAAAGTCTATGCCATACTGCTCAGCAAGACGCAGCGCCAAGCTCAGGCGGAGTTGTTTGAGACCAAAGCGATAGTCTATGCCGCCAAAATGAAAAACAAGTCCAGAAACGACATAAAACCTACGTCTCCCTAAGTCATGGGTCTGGAGACCCAATAAGTTGACACATCTGCCCGCCGGCCTAATAATAGTGCGTATAGCCCGCTTCATGTCCCCCTAGCAGGTAGCAAGAGCGTTTCCCTCGGGGTTGCGCCCCGTAGTGCGTGAAACGTTCTCGGACCGGGAGTGTTGTATCGATAGGGGACGCTCTTGTCCAGAATCCGTGTTTTATTAGCTGACGACAACATTCAGGTCCTTGAATATGTTCGCGACTTCTTGTCTGGCAACCATTGCGAAGTCGTTGGTGCTGTAACGGATGGTCAGGCGGCTGTGGACGCCGCTGCCCAATTGCTACCGGATGTCGTCGTGCTTGACCTTTCCATGCCTGTCCTCAATGGCATCGAAGCCGCCAAACGTATGATAGAAGCCAGGCCGTCCACAAAAGTTGTTTTCCTCACGGTCGAGAAGGATCGTGATACGTGTCACGCCGCCCTGGAAGTAGGCGCCCGTGGATATGTGCTCAAGCCTCGTTTGGCTACTGACCTGGTTCCAGCAATTACGTTGGCAAATGATGGCGGTTGCTTTGTCTCCCCTGGATGTGAATAGCGCCCCAACGATGCTTACTTTTCTGTTTAATCGCTTTTTCATCTCATAGCTGTAGGGGTTTAGCCCGTAAAGCCAGTCGCTAAGTTCCGGTTGCAGCGGTGTTCTGGCTGGTGGTTCATTGCTGAATTGCGGGAGTCAAGATCGCCGCATGAATTTCAGGCACCTTGACCCGAGCCCAGATTTCCCGCGAGGCTGCGAGAAGTCACGCTCTCACACTGGGGTTGAATTGGCCGTGCCTCGCGGGCTTTCCGACGCAAACCGCCGTTGAGTCCCTCTCTGTGATGAGGGAATAGGAACGACGTCTTGAGATTGGTCACCTGTCACTTTTGACAGATACCGCATATATCATCTCCTGGTTCTGTATGTCTTCGGAGGTCTCGACGCAATGCGGGCTGCCACTCAGCCTGACTACTCCGGTTGGCGCACTCTCTGCGAAAGCGGGCTTCCAAACAAACCGACGATTGTTGAGGCGTGGCGGGGCCATTCTAGAAGTCTGGAGTTTTACGTTGAACATAACCAAGAAAGAGAGGTACATTTCATGTTAAGCATAGGTCATGGACTTGGCATCCCGGGGGCACTGCAGGCTGGATACTTGAATTTAGTGACATCAGCCTAATCCTTCTGCTAAAGAGCGGGGACGGATTCGACTTGAACGAATTTGGTGACCTGGATTCTTTGGAGGTCGGCAAATATGTCATATCGTGAAGTGGCTTTCCCTCTGTTTCGATTGCGGACCGCGATCGAATTTCTATTTGCGCCCGACCGTAGCGACACCTCAGCAGTCGCCTCTGGACCTCGTAGCGCAGCGATCGGCCTCCTGGTGGCGCTCGGGTACTATGCCGGATCGCAGATTGGTTTTCTCCTAACTCCCAGCGGCACGCCGATTGCGGCCTTTTGGCCTCCTAATGCAATTCTTCTCGCAGCTCTCTTGTTGACTCCTCACAGAATCTGGTGGGTTCTGGTTTTGGCGGTATTTCCTGCTCATCTCTTAATTCAGTTAAGTATCGGCATACCCTTGATCTCCGCGCTCACGTGGTTTGTCGGAAACGTGGGCGAGGCAGTTCTAGGTGCCATCTGTGTTCGACTCTTCAAGAATGACCATCCGCTGTTCGAGAGCGTTCATGGAGTGATCGTTTTCTTAGGCTTTGGCGTTCTGCTACCGACCCTAGCAACATCATTTTTGGATGCCGCGGGTGTGATTCTGACCGGACTTGGTCAGAATTATTGGACCCTGTGGACGACTCGGCTTACGTCCAACATCCTGGCTGATCTCACCATTGTTCCGACCATCGTGATCTTTGGAGTCAAAGGACTGTCCTGGTTCCGAACAGCAAACGCTGCGGCATATGGTGAGTCGGGAGCATTAGCAATAAGCACAGTGGTCGTCAGCCTGCTCGTATTCGGCAAGGAAAGCGCTACAAGCAACTTCTGGGCATTCCTCTACGCTCTCCTCCCACTGCTGATTTGGGCGCTACTGCGATTTGGGACTGGAGCAGTGATTGCATCGTTGCTAGCTGTGGTATTGATTTCTTCCTGGAATACGATGAGCGGACGAGGACCGCTCGGATCGCAGTCTATAGATTTCGCGGTTTTGTCACTCCATTATTTGTTGACTGTACTTGCAGCATCATTCATGTTTTCGGGCGCCGTACTTGCTGAAAGACGTCGCGATCAATACTCTCTGCGCGCGGAATACGGCAATCTGGTTCATGCTCAGAATCTGGAACATTATCGCATCGCACGAGAGTTGCACGACAACATTCTGCAGCGCCTAACACTCGTTGGCCTTCACCTGGACGAGCTAAGAGCTGCGTCTCTTGTCTTTGCAAAGACACCTTTCAATAACGTCTACGACCAGATCTCAGACATTTCTAACAGCATTCGCGATTTGTCGCACGACCTGCATCCCTTCATGCTCGAATACCTGGGCCTTCCACGTGCCCTTAGAAAGCTTTGCCGAGACTCTGGTGCTCGGTACGGGGTCACGATTGAATTCTCAGAATATGGGGTGACAGCTCTCCTCCCGTCAGACATTTCAACCTGCTTATTTCGCGTGGCACAAGAGGCGCTCCAAAATATCGTGCAATATAGCCATGCAAGAACTGTTGTCCTGGAGCTGAAATTGGCCAACAATTCAGTCGTATTGAGAGTTTCCGACAGCGGAGTCGGCTTTGATGCTGCGTGCCCCCCAGGTGTCGGGTTGACTTTCATGCGAGAGCAGGTATTAGCTCAGGGTGGCACTCTCGAGATTACGTCCGTGCCTTCAAAGGGGATGGTCATCGAAGCTTCGTTCTCGATCGAGAACATCTCTTAACGCCAGCGCGATTAATCTAGACTGATGCTTTTACCAGTAGTTGTAATACGAAGTGAAAGTCAAGCTTGCTTCCTAGGGGAAAGCAAGCTTGAGTCCGCTTCGTAAGTCAATTTTGATCAGGTTGTACTCGCGTACGCTCAGGAACTTCTGCGGTTTTTCAGTTCTACTAATCGTTTTTTTTCTGGGATCGTGTAGCGGTCCGACTAAATCGAGCGGATCTGGGACAGGCCAAGGCGGCAACCCCGCTTTGATGTTCACTCTGCGTGCTGCTCCTTTGAAGACCCCTGCCAATGTCAACCTTCTTTCCTTTCGAACGACTGTAGAAGGGATCTCCTTAACTCCCGCGGCCGGCGGGTCCGTCAATGTGCCGCTGAATTCAAATTTGTACCAAGTGGATCTTGTCCGGCTGCAAAGTGACAGTACGCTTCTCGCCCTGTCTACTAATGTTCCAGTTGGGACTTACACGAGCATGGTTGTGAGTCTCTCGGATCCGGCCGTTACATATTGTAGGCAGACACAAGGAATGGCGGGGTGCGAGACGGGCAGCGTAATCACCTTAAGCGGTGCACCGGCTGCGCCAATAATCACAACCTTCCCGTTTCCTCTGGTTTTCGTTCGTGGGCAAAACATCGGTCTCGCTATTGGCGTAGATATCGAAAAGGCGTTGACTGTGAACGAACCGAGCCAAGCAATCACAGAGGTAAACCTTGGCGCGCCTAATGTCGTGACGGCGATGCTGCTCCCCCCAGCATCCAGCAGTTTGCCATCAACGCCGCTGGATTTTATCGAAGATGTGACTGGGAGTGTTTCGTCTGTCGATGAAGGCACACAGAGTGTGACAATTCAAACGGCCACTAGAGGCCCAATAACCGCCATCGCGAACAATTCAACGATTGTGTCTCCCAACTGTGTGAATTTCAATCTAGGTAATACGTTTACGTGCGCGAAGCAAGGTCAGGTGGCCAGTTTGGATACGGTGCTGAATCTGGATGGCTCAGTCACTCTCTTGGAATACGACCCACTGGCAATCACGGCGGGGGACTGGATCGAGGGCATAGTTGGGTTGCCACCTTCGTCGTCCACACAGTTCCAGCTTGTCACGAATGACTTCGTCCTAGCAGATAACAACGGCCTAATCGGAAGCAATTTGAAATTGGGCGCTTCTGTGAAAATCACTTTGGTACACCCGAAGCCCTTTCAAGTGGATGACAAGGGGCTGGTTGTCCCTAATTCGTTATTTCTGGGAGCCACGGACGCTTCCATTCTGGCTCCCGGCCAGACTCTTACAGTGCATCTTGTCTCCTTCACGCCAAGCACCGGAACCACTCTCGCGGCTGCGAACGTAGATTTCGTGTATCTCCGTTTCACTCGTGTGACGGGCAATGTAGCCAACCTAGCCCCTCCGAATACTTTTACAATGCAATCCTTTCCCTCGTTTCTTGGACTGGCCTTTCCCGTGACTGTACAACTTTCGAATGGTTCCCCCAGTACAAATTTTGATGGAGTTACTAGCGCCAGCGACCTCGCTTCAGGACAGACCGCGTCAGTTCGCGCGCTCTATTTTGGCCCTCCGACGGGACCAACACCCACACCTACTCCTCTTAGTGCCGCGAAGGTTCGTGTTCCCTGAAGTGTCTCTCGTGCTTTGTCGCTCACACCACTCGTACCGATAAAGATAGATATTCTAGCTTGTACGCACTTTACAAGGACAAAGGCGGTTACCACCTGATAGCGACTGTAACTTTTGACAGTATCTCTTGGACTGGCCGTCACCCATGCTGCCTGTTCGCTGGCAAATAGCACCTCGGGGGGTTGACATGCAGAGCGCATTTCAATCGTGGATCGGGCAAATAGTGGTTGTGCAACTGGCCTTTGGCCCAGCTAAGGTGAGCCTTCGCGGTATGTTTTTGCGGGATCAAGAGAAGACCCTGTTGATGAGACCCGAAGCTGGGCCCGACATAGAGGTCGCGAAAACCCGCGTCTTGGCCATAGAGGAAGTGAAACGCCGCTCCCGCAGTCTTCCTTGGCCCCGTTTGAATGCACTTCACCGTCGGTGGGTCGATCCAGGTAACAGCTCATCGAAGAGAAGAGGTTAAGGGAGGTATTTCAGGTGGATAAGCCGATTCAAATACTCGTCGTCTCGTCGGAGTTTACGAATTGCGATGTTCTGAAAGACATCATAAACAGAGAGGGCTGGAAAATGTTTTGCGCCCCAACGGTTCGCGAGTGCAGGGAAGTATTAGCCAACGAGAATATTGATTTGGTGTTCTCCGACCGAGGCTTGGCGGACGGAACTTATCGCGACGTCCTTGTCATTATGCGGTTGCTGAGGCTGTACATCCCCATGATAGTGACCTCCCGTCTCGCAGATTGGGACGAATATTTAGAGGCGGTGCATGATGGCGCTTTTGACCTCATCGCGTCTCCAAGCCGAGCCGCGGACCTAGTCCGCGTAATCAGTCAAGCCCACAGCGAGAATCAAAAGATAGGTAGAG
>Ga0209234_1000572_pt1 | contig 12998 bp, 10 predicted proteins | sample GraSoi013_1_20cm_2_FD_185816 | JGI IMG/M metagenome (GOLD analysis project Ga0209234, IMG submission 185816) | Grasslands soil microbial communities from the Angelo Coastal Reserve, California, USA - Sample 08_20_2013_1_20cm (SPAdes) (version 2) | ecosystem: Environmental > Terrestrial > Soil >... | reverse complement strand
AGAACCATGCCAGCGGGAACAGATAAAGCGTTTTGCTGATGAAGATGTGATGGTGAACGTCCGCCCAGAAAAGGATCGCCACGGTGGCGAACTCACAAACCGCCAGGATCGGTTTGTCGGGCCAGCCCCGCCGAACGATTTGATCATCCACCGGATTCAATGCAGGCTTCATAAGCCGTTAGTACGAAGCCGAGAGGCAGATTAGATAATGTAACCCACGCCGCAGCCAAATCTCCCAAAACCACGCCTACGGAAATTCATATTGGAAGTCCTCGATTTCTCCAACAACTCAGAGCCAACCATTCTCAAGCCCAAGCAGAATCATGAGATACATTTGGCCAGCATATTGCTCTAATCACGATTCACAGGGGGAGCCCAACATGCCACAGGAGATTTCTATCTCCTATCAGGCGGTTAAGAGCAAGGTATACAGACTGATCGACGCCATGGTCGAAGGTTCAAAAACGGAAAGCGAGGTGCGCGAATCCATGCGCCGCTGGTGGATGCTCATCCACCCTGCCGACCGCCCCGTAGCCGAGAAGTATCTCGCGATGGTGCTGTCCCGCTCCAACGCAACCTTGGGTGCAATCGGCGACGGTCTCTTTGCCGTAAGAGATTACAAACCTCTGCGTGCCCACGACTCGGAGAAGGTCTCCAAGATCACCGCCAGCCCCACCCAATTCAGCCGTCCTTTTTAACGGCGTTTGCCTATTCGTCTCTTTTCGCTGCTTCGTCTTTTAAGCCCGGTCCTGACCGGGCTTTTTTTCCAGTACGCATGAGGGGAGAGCCGCCCGATTGTCATTCGATTCAGTTTTGATCCTGAGATAATGCTTCCGCTGCGTAGTGCCGATTCATCCAATGATGCGCATGGCAACCGCGCCGAATTGTAATTAGCCTATACGGGTGCTACCATCCGAGTGTTATTGCTGGAGGCTGATTTATGTCAGATAGAGATGGCAATAGTGTGCTCTGGTTTCTAGCAGGGCTAGGTCTGGGAACGCTGGCCGGGGTTCTGTATGCGCCGCGGCCGGGTAGTGAGACTCGTGAGGCGCTGCGCTCGAAGGCGGAAGAAGGCCGCGAATATGTGCGTAATCGCGCGCATGAAGCGCGGGAACAGGCCGGACAATGGGTGGACCGCGGCCGCGAGGCGATGAACCAGCAGAAAGAGCAATTCCGAAGTGCATATGAAGCTGGGCGGCAGGCTTATCACGAAGCCACGACCAGCGAGGGTGGCAGCACGAAAAACGTGTAGCGAGCAGGCTCTCCGTTACCCTCGGGGCTCTTTCCGAGGAGAACGGAGCAACGCATATGGAAAATCAAACCCTTCTGAGCGCGTGCCTGGCTTTGACTGCAGCTGCGGTAGCGCTGCAGGCCGGCATTTTGGTCGCTCTCTATCTCGCTGTGCGCAAGAGCAGCGCTCGCATGGAAGCGTTAGCAACTGAAGTAAAAACGAAACTGCTTCCAACTGCTGAGACCGTACACTCGATGTTGACGGACCTGCGCCCGAAGATCGAGACTCTGCTAACCAACGCCAGCGAAACATCCGGGATTGTTCGGGGCCAATTGGAACGGCTTGATGCCACTGTGAACGATGTTCTGGACCGCGCGCGCCTGCAAGTGATCCGCGCAGATGAGTTCCTGAACCGCACCATGGATCGCGTGGAAGAGGCGACAGAAGCGGTTCACAAGACCGTGGTCTCGCCCGTGCGCCAGGTTTCTGGATTGTTCCGGGGCTTATCAGTTGGAGTCGAAGCGCTTCTGGGTGGGCGCCGACGCCGACGCCACGAAAGATCAGTTCAACAAGACGAGATGTTCATCTAGAAAGCAAAGGATAAAGAGGCAGCGTGTAAGAGCGCTGCCTTTATTTTTTGGCTTGATCTTCCCGCCCGGGCGCCTACTTGGCCCGCAAGATCAACTGGGTCCCGCTGTCCAGACGAACGTTGCCGCTGCTGGACGTTATCACCGACCCTTGCGCCGAGTCCTGGAGAGACAGCCCCTGTATTCCAACGACGCCTTGGCTCGCCGGACTTAATGGGCCCACTCCTCCGGTTGCCGGGACACCGTTATCAGTCGGACCGTTGCCGGGATTGCCAGCGTTGGGCGGAGATCCCATGGCACCGCCAGTTCTGGCCCCTCCCATACCGCCTTGTGCTGCGGCGCCCGAGGGCACGCCTCCACTCTCACTCATGGGTGATCCGCCGCCAGTGTACGCGGCTGCATTCTGCTCCGGCTTGCCGATGGCCTGGATTCCGCCATTAAACTGCAAATCACGGCCGCCTTTCAGTTCGACTTTGTCGAAGGCGATTGCGACCATCGACCCAGACTCATCTTTGCCGCGAGCTTTGGCGTCGGTCACGTGGCCAAGAACTTTCGCCCCTTTCGGAATCACGGTGCTGCCGTCTTTCGATCTCAGGTCGATGGTCGTCTTCGCGATGACCTGATCTCCGGATTTGGCTTTCTTGGCGTCAATCGACTTGGCGAGCTCCGCGGGAATGATTGTGCCTGCGGGTAACTGATTGGCGGGAGCCGCCGTTGGTGCGGAAGTTCCCGGAGAAGCAGCAGCCTGAGGACTCTCCGAGGTTTGCGCGAGGCAAGCGCCGATAAGTAGAGCTGCGGCGCAGAAGCAAGCTGGAAGTTTAGTCATTGTGAATTCCTTTTGAACGCTGGCGCTGGGATTCGGATGCAGGTTTGCCGGAGCAGCGTTGCGTCCCGGAAGCAAAATTCGTGCCCTTCTCAAAAACGGCTTTACCCGAGTTCTGCTGGGCAGGTGAGGACACCTGCCCCTACGCGTTTCGTAGCGCTCCAGGGGCGCGGCGGTGGGTGTCAACTTGTCAGACGATCCAGCCGCCGCCCACGACAACGTCATCCTCGTAGAACACCGCAGCCTGGCCGGGCGTAATTGCGCGCTGGGGCTGGTCGAAGGTGACGAGCACTTCGTCGGTGCCGGACTTCTCGATCAGTGCCGGGGCTGGCTCATGGCGGTGACGGATTTTGACGGAGACTCGCATCGGTTCGCGCAAATCTTCGACTGCAATAAGTTTGACGCGGCGTGCGCGAAGCGTGCGCGAGTAAAGTTCCTGCTGATTGCCGACAACCACCTGGCGCGAGTCGCCCTTGATCTGGATCACGTAGAGCGGCGAGCCTGTGGCCACACCGAGTCCTTTTCGCTGTCCGACGGTGAAGTTGTGAATGCCAGCGTGCTCGCCAATCACCTCGCCGTTGGTGGTGACTAGCTCACCGGAGGTGTCGGGCAGAGCATCGCCGCGCTCGGCGAGATAGGCGTCGAGAAAGTTCTTGTAGTCTCCGCCGGGAACGAAACAGATCTCCTGAGAGTCTGGCTTCTCAGCGAGCGCGAGCCCATGCTGCCGTGCCAGTTCGCGGACTTGGGGCTTGGTCATTCCGCCTAGGGGAAACAGGGTTCGGCTGAGCTGCTCCTGTGTGAGACCGAAAAGGAAGTAGGTCTGATCCTTGGCGAGATCGGTTGGACGCTTGAGCAGCCAGCGTCCCCGGGAGTCGTCAAACTCGACACGCGCATAATGTCCGGTGGCTACGGCGTCAGCGCCAATCTGCCGGGCAACAATGAGTAGCTGATCGAACTTCAAGTGATTGTTGCATAAACTGCAAGGGATAGGAGTGCGACCGGAAAGATACTCTTCGACGAATGGGCGAACTACGTCACGCTCGAACCGGTCCTCGTGATTGACGACGTAGTAGGGGATGCCGATGGTCTCTGCTACGCGGCGCGCGTCGTAAACGTCATCGAGCGAACAACAGCGGCCCTGCACGGACTCGGGCATTCCCGGATGGCCAGCCAGACGGCGCTGATTCCAGAGTTGCATCGTGAGGCCGATGACATTGTGTCCCTCGGCGCGGAGCATGGCCGCGACGGTGGAGGAATCGACTCCACCGGACATGGCGACGGCGATGGTGGTCTTTGGCATTTGGCGGTTAGCAGTTACCAATTAACATCTGGTGCGTAACTCTTTACGAGCGGAAAAGCAGATTCCTCACCGCTAAAGCGGTTCGGAATGACAAGGTTAAGATGTTTGGCCGGCACGAGTGAACTTCGTGCCCTTTCAAATCCCGCACGTAGCGGCTAAATGCCAAATGCTAATTGCTAACTGCTTCTTTATTGTAAACCGGGGACAGCTCACGCAGGCGGGCTACGGTTGCGGGAACTAGGCTGAGGGCGAAGTCCACTTCTTCGGGCGTGTTCTGCTTACCCAGACTGAAGCGCAGGCTAGCGCGGGCGCGGTCGGGCGAGAGTCCCATCGCGGTGAGCACGTGAGAAGGCTCGATTGCTCCCGAGGAGCACGCCGCGCCTGTCGAGACGGCGAGTCCCTTGAGGTCGAGCGCAATGACCAGCGCTTCGCCATCGATGTAGTCGAAACAAATGTTTGTGGTATTCGGGACTCGCGGCGCGCCTTTGCCATTCAGGTACGTCGCTTCGATTTCGTTGAGGATCGCGCTCTCGATTTGATCGCGCATGGCGGCCATTTCAGCCACCTCGCCATTTTGCAATGCGTTTTGCGCCAGCCCTGCTGCCTTGCCCAAAGCGACGATTCCGGGAACATTCTCGGTGCCCGCACGCCGCGAGCGCTCATGGCTTCCGCCGTAGAGCATGGGCTGCAGAATTGTTCCCTTACGAACGTAGAGTGCGCCAACACCTTGCGGCGCATGCATCTTGTGGCCGGAGATAGAGAGCATGTCGCAGCCGATCTGCTTTACGTTGACCGGCATCTTCCCCGCTGCCTGTACAGCGTCAGTATGGAAATAGACATCGGCTTCAGCGGCAATTTTTGCGATCTCCTCGACTGGCTGCAGCACGCCCGTTTCGTTGTTCGCCATCATGATCGTAATTAGCTTGGTGTTCTTACGGAGCGCGCGGCGAACGTCGTCTGGATCAACAAGGCAATGTCCATCGACGGGAACATAAGTGACTTCGCAGCCGGAGGCTTCCAGTTGCTTGCATGAATTCAGGACCGCGTGATGCTCGATGGTCGACGTGATGATGTGATCGCCGGGCTTTGTCAGACCTGGCTTTGTCAGACCGAAGATGGCGAGGTTGTCTCCTTCAGTGCCGCCGCTGGTAAATACGATTTCCGAAGTGCGGCAACCCAAAAGATTCGCAACCGATTCGCGCGCGCGCTCCACGGCGGCCCGCGTTTCCTGCCCATGATGATGGATGGAAGACGCGTTCCCGAAATGCTCACCGAAGTAGGGACGCATGGCGTCGAAAACCTCGGGGAGAATGGGGGTGCTGGCGTTATTGTCGAAATAGACCCGACGCATGAGTACATATTTTACGCTTGCCTGGCCGTGCGGGGAACATCGGCGCGGGACGGCAGTGTCCGAGAATTTAACCACCAAGGACACGAAGGCACACGAAGAAAACCCTATATAGGATTCAACCCCTTTGTGTAACTTCGTGTCCTTAGTGGTTCATGAATTAGCGCGCTGCCGCGGGACCTACGAGTCGCATGCCTCCGCATGTTCTTTGGTTACTGCAACGTGAATGCCACCAGCGCATCACCCAATGGCTCTTCTTTGATCTTGGCATGGCTGCCGGCGGCGATCACAACATACTGCTTTCCCTTGGCATTCAACTGATATGTGATGGGCACGGCATGGCCATTGGTTGGGAGTTGAGCTTTCCACAACTCCTTGCCAGTTTCTACGTCGAAGGCACGGATGACCGGATCGAGTGTCCCGGCAATGAAGACTAGACCGCCGGCTGTGACGATTGGCCCTCCCAAGCTGGGCGAGCCGGGCGGAAGCGGTGTAATGTGAGCAACGCCGAAGTTCTGCATAGAGCCGAGCGGCACTTGCCAACGAATTTTGCCTTCCACCATATCGACAGCGGTCAATGTTCCCCACGGCGGAGGGCTGCATGGCACGAAGCTCGGCGAAAAGAACGGAGCACGGAACATGCCGTAAGGCGCTCCCCGCTGACTGCCGAATTCGCCGCCGCCTTTCATGGCTTCCTCCATGAATTTCTCGGAAGGGATTAGCCTCACTCGGAAAGGAAAGTTGTTCGTATTCACGAACAGCAGGTTTCTTTGCGGATCGAAGGCATAGCCGCTCCAATTCGCGCCTCCAATAACTCCCGGCGAGGCCACGATGTCGTGCAGGGCGGGCGGAGTAAAGATTTGGTTGTTGCCCATGCCAGCCATCCACTTCCGGCAAGTCTCACGGTCTGAAGGAGTAAGACCCCAGGCATCATCGGGAGAGAGTTTCTGCGGTGTAACCGGCGGTGGGGCGACTGGAATCGGCTGAGTTGGTGACGTGACTTCGCCTGGCACGTCGCTCTGTGGCACGGGGCGTTCTTCTACTGGAAACACAGGCGTGCCCGTGTCGCGATTTAGAACGTATATGAAACCTGTCTTGTTAGATTGAATTACAACAGGAATTTTTTGGCCGTTATGCGGCAGGGTTGCGAGAAGCGGCGGAGAGGCCGTGTCGTAATCCCACAGATTATGGTGGACAAGCTGAAAACCCCAAGCGATTTCTCCGGTCTTGGCACGAAGGGCGACTACTGAATCGGCCCACTTGTCGTCGCCGGGACGCAGTCCGCCGTAATAATCAGGACTGGCGCTGCCAGTGGGAACGAAGACAAGGTCGCGTTCAGGATCGACAGCCATAACCGTCCAGGCGTTCGCCGCACCGCTCTTCCAAGGCTTGGCAGGATTGCTGGATGAGTTCGGCGGAATGGGATCCCAGCTCCAGCGCAAAGCGCCAGATCGCGCGTCGAAGGCTCGCACTACGCCAGCGGGCATATCGACGCGACCGTTATCGTCAATCGCCGAGCCGACCACCACAATATCTTCGATCACTGCAGGTGCTGAGGTCATGTGATACCAGCCCGGGCGAAAGCCGGGGACATCGCGCAGGCTGACTTCACCAGCCTTGCCGAAGTCGGCACAGGGCGCGCCAGTAGCCGCATCGAGCGCAATGAGGCGGGCGTCGAGGGTAGCTTCAAACAATCGGCGACGGCAGGGCTGGGTAGCTGGCCTTGTGGGATCAAGCCATGTGGCGACGCCACGGTTGATGAGTCCGTCTCCGTAATCGCCGCTGAGATCGATTTTCGGGTCGTAGGCCCAGCGTTGCTTGCCGATTTCTGGATCGAGAGCAATCACGCGATTGAAGGGCGTGGTGAGATATAGGGTTCCATCAACTACGAGAGGTGTGGTCTCAAAGCCGCTCCGTTTGCGTTGCCCTTTTCCGTCCGAGATATCGCCGGTGTGGAAAATCCACGCAATTTTCAACTTAGCAACGTTCTCCCGATTGATCTGCGTGAGCGGCGAGTAGCGCATGCCACCGGGATCGTGGCCGTACGATGGCCAGTCGTCGGTGGAGTCGCCGGGCGGGTTGGCGGCGGTGGCAATGCACGCAAGAGTGAGAATTAGTCCAGTGATTAGCAGTGGAGAAAGGAGTTTGCTCATGGGGAGATCTCAGTAAAAAGTAGCGGATGGAATGAAGGAGTATCTGATTTCTTGGGGTGGAGATCAAGGAGGGAATTGTCCAGCGGTCGAGCTCCGCCCGACTGGACAGCCGAGGGCGGCTGTCCCTACGTGTTATGTTCTAGCGAGTCCTAGCGGCGATCGATAGGAATGTAATGTTGCGGATACGCGGGCCCGACGTAATCGGCGCGCGGGCGGATGAGGCGGTTGTCGTCAAGCTGCTCGATTACGTGCGCAGTCCAACCGCTGATGCGGGAGACCGCGAAAACAGGCGTGAACATGTCCACATCGATCCCCAGCGTGTGATAAGTGGAGGCGGAATAGAAGTCGACATTCGCGTTCAGTTTCTTTTCTGATTTTACGAACTGTTCAATCCTGCTCGACATTTCAAACCACTTGCCTTTACCGCTGGAGTTGCCGAGATCGCGCGACATTTTCCGCAGATGCGTAGCACGTGGATCTTCGGTGTGATAAACGCGATGTCCGAAGCCGGAAATTTTCTTCTTTTGCGCTAACTGGCCGCGGACGTATTCGATGGGGTCCGCGCCTTTCTTGTCGATATCCTGCAGCATGAGGAACACAGCCTCATTGGCGCCGCCGTGCAGCGGGCCTTTCAGTGCTCCGATGGCTGACGTGATGGCCGAATGCATGTCGGAGAGAGTCGCAGCGGTAACGCGCGCGGCAAATGTGGAAGCATTAAGCTCGTGATCGGCGTGGAGGATAAGAGCAATATCCAGCGCGCGCTCGGCGGTTCCCGAGGGGCGCTCGCCATTCAGAAGCAACAGAAAATTTGCCGCATGCGAAAGCGAGCGGTCCGGCTCGACAATGTTTTTCCCTTTGCGAATGCGATCATAGGCAGCGACGATCATGGCAATCTGTGAGGTCAGCCGGATCGCTTTGCGAATGTTGGCTTCGTGGTCGTTGTTCTTCTGATCGACATCATAAAACGAGAGCGCCGAAACTGCGGTTCGCAGCACGTCCATGGGCGTAATGTTCTTGGGAGCTGTCTGAAGGAGGTTAATAATTGCTGGATCGAGATGGCGTTCCCGCGCCAGCCGCTCGCGCAGATCTTTCAACTCATTTCGCGTAGGCAGCTTACCGAACCAGAGCAGATTGCAGGTCTCTTCGAAATTGGCATTGTCAGCCAGTTCGTGAATATCGATGCCACGGTAGGCCAGGACGCCTTGTTCCCCGTCGATATAGCAGATGCTGGAAGTGGTGGCGACCACTCCTTCCAAGCCCTTAGCGGGCTGTGTGGTGGTTAGGCTGGACATGGTACCTCGCTCATCTCCTGGTTCTGGGTTGTGGCCGCACGGAGGGGGAAAAAGACGCGTGCCGTCGCAACTAACTTTTATACGCCAAAGCCCGTGAAGTTTCCAACATGGCCGTGCAAAACGAAAGGGCGTATTCGTTCAAGAGACAGTGGGTTGAGGCGGAAGCATTCCGCGAGATGATCAGGCTATCGCGGCTAAAGCTTCGGTGACCTCAGGGGCTTAAGCCCTCATCATTGGCAAAATACTTACCGCAACGCTGGAAGCGTTGCGCCACCCAAAAACCCAATTTTTCCGCCGCTCTAAGCCCGTGCCCTCCGGTTCCGAAGTAAACCCGAAGGTACACTCGCCCTATGGAAATCTCTTTCTCGTCTGAGTTCCCGGTTACAATCTGAGCATGCGTTTGGGGGTATTGTTTTCCGCGGTGCTGGCGCTCGCAGCATTTGGCTTCTGCGCGGACCAGCCGGACACCCTGTTGCTGCCCTGTCCTCAAGGTTCTCCCGCCGCGCCCGGCTGCAATCCATCTAAAAACGAATTGAGAGATGCCAGGAACGCTTTCGCAAAAGGCCTGAAGCTCCAGCGCGAGAAGCGCCTCGACGAGGCTTTCGAACAATTTGAGACTGCGGCAAGGATCGCGCCTCGCGATGTCGAATATGTAACCGCCAAAGAAATGGCGCGGCAGCAGCTTGTTTTCGATCATCTGGCGCGCGGAAACACCGAATTGGCGAAAGGCCGCCAAGTAGAAGCCTTAGCTGAGTTCCGCAGCGCCCTGAGCCTTGATCCACAAAATGAGTTTGCGCAAGAGCGCCTGCGCGATGCGGAAGTCACGCACACGCCCGGCCTGCCCGAGAGGCCCCGTGTGTTGGCCGACGCGGGTGTTGTGCGCGTCGAACCGAATCCCATCCACGCCGACTTTCATTATCGCGGCGAGGGCCGGGGATTACTCTCGCAGGTAGCTTCAGCATTCGGCATAACCGCGACGATCGATGATTCTGTAGTTTCCCGCCAGGTCCGATTCGACATCCAGAACGTCGATTTTTTCACCGCTATGCGGGCAGCCTGCGCGGTGACGCACACTTTCTGGACACCACTCGAAGAGAAGCAGATCCTGATTCTAATCGAGTCGCCGGAAAACCACCGTCAGTTCGACCGCCTGGGGTTGCGTACGTTCTATGTTCCCGGAATCAGCGCGCCGCAGGAGCTAAATGACATTGTCAACCTGCTGCGTACGGTTTTTGAGATTCGCTTCGTAACTCCTCACCCGCAGGACAATACGATTGTGGTTCGCGCTCCGATCGCCGTTCTGGATGCCGCCACGCAGCTTATCGGAACCCTGAGCGATTCGCGGCCGCAAGTGATGCTGGATGTCCACGTCTACGAAATCAGCAGCACGCTTACACGCAACATGGGGTTGCATATCCCGAATACCTTTGAGTTGTTCAACATTCCCGCCGGCGCGCTTGCCGCGCTGGGAGGACAGAATATACAGGACCTCATCAATCAACTAATTGCCAACGGGGGAATCAATCAGGCCAACTCCCAATCCCTTTCCGCGCTGCTGGCGCAATTACAGGGACAGCAGAACTCGATCTTCAGCCAACCGCTGGCCACGTTCGGCAGCGGTTTGACCCTCACGGGACTGAGCCTTGGCACGGCTAGCGCACAGCTCTCTTTAAACGAAAGCACAGCACATACTCTGGAGCACGCCATCTTGCGTGTGGCACAGGGGAACGAAGCGACATTTCGTGTGGGCTCGCGTTTTCCAATATTGAACGCCACCTTTGCGCCAATTTTTAACAGTCCGGCAATTTCGCAGGTGATTCAGAACAACAGCTTCCAGGCGGCGTTTCCTTCGTTCAATTATGAAGACATCGGTCTTAGTATGAAGGCCAAGCCCGTGGTGAATGGAAACTCCGATGTCAATCTTCAGTTGGAGTTGCAGTTCCGTTCGCTGCAAGGCCAGTCTTTCAACGGCGTTCCAGTGATTGCGAATCGTGAATACAAAGGCAGCATTACCCTGACGAATGGAGAGCCAGCGGTTGTAGCAGGTTCAGTCTCGCGCACCGAGCAGCGCAGCCTGAATGGGATTCCGGGGCTGGGCGCCGTGCCTGCCGTGAACCACATTATGGTCACGAACAGCAAAGAAGTAGATGAAGACGAGTTGCTGATTGTGATCACACCGAGAGTAATCAGCCAAGGGACACGAACGAACGCGGAAGTTTATTTGGCGAAATGAATACGCCTCAAAAAGACCCGCTTTTTATTTCCCCTGTTTAGAGGCGAACTCCACCAGACTCTTGAGGAGATCGTAAGGAACGCCACTCACATTGTTGATTTTTCTGCCATTGATAAACAGCGTGGGTGTGCTGCTGACGTCGACCGACGCTCCTAATGCAATCGAATGCTGCACCCGCCCGGCGGTCTCCGCGGTGGCGGAGCATTTCGCGACCTCTGAGCCCTTAACTCCTGCTTGATCGGCCATTGCGGTCAGTTTTTCGTCAGCATTCTCGGGAGTAATATCGGCTTGCGCATCGTAAACGCCATGCATGAATTTCCAAAATGCTTCACTCGACATTTTGGCCACGCAATCGGCATAGTTAGCGCCTTTTGTCGCCCAATTGTGGGAAGGCAGCGGAAAATTCTGAAAGACTAGGCGCGCGTTCTTCTCCTCCGATAGAAGCTTGTCAATCGTAGGCTGCGCCTGTTTGCAATAGGGACATTGCAGATCGCTGAATTCAACCATGGTGACGGGAGCGTCGGGAGGACCAAGCGCCGGCCCGGTAATTCCCTTCTGGAGTGTTTCACGAGCGGCGTCGAAAGGATGCGCGCCGAAAGGAATGATGTCGCCCACAACGGCGTGGTGTCCATCAGCGGTGACGTACAGCTTCTGGTTTTGCTTTCCCTGAGCATTGCTTACGGTGACGGTCACTTCGGCCAGGCCCTCAGCCTCCGCAGGCTTGATCTCCAGAACCTTCCAACTCACGGAAGAATCGTGGCCGAACATCTGCTGCATAAAGGCGTTGACGGTTTCCTCAGTAGGTAAGCGAGCACTGAACGCCGGTTCGGGCGGAGCCGCTTTTTTCGTGTTATTGGGCGGTGTCTTTTCCTGTGCGGACAGAAGTGAAGCGAGCAAGAGCACGATTAATGAGCAGTCGAACCAACGATGCATGTATCCCTTTCTGTAGACTCGGAAAGTGCTGCTGTTTGCCCCTCAGCGGCTAAAAGCCGCATTCATGGCGAACTATCTATCGCAGCGCTTGAAGCGCTGCGCCACCCAAAACCAGGTTCTTGCGATGGCGATAAATCAACAACCACCCGAGACCTCAAATGTCCGCCTTGGCCGCTATCGGAAAGCGCCTGCCGTACCCAAATGCTTTGGCGGAAATCTTTATACCAGGCGCCGCTTGCTGGCGCTTGTATTCGCTGCGTTCGACCATGCGGACGACGCGCCGCACCAAGGCGATGTCGAACCCTCTTTCCTCGGCGATTCGCTCCGGCGAATGGGAATCCTCAACGTAGTCATCCAGAATTACATCGAGAACTTCATAGGGCGGGAGGAAATCACTATCTTTCTGTCCGGGACGCAGCTCAGCCGATGGCGGCTTCTCCAGGCTCGCCTGTGGAATGACCGGCCGCCGTGAGTTCACATAATGACTCAAGCGGTATACAAGAGTCTTGGGGACGTCTGAGATTGCAGCCAATCCGCCAGCCATATCGCCGTACAGAGTGCAGTAGCCGACCGCAAGCTCGCTTTTATTGCCGGTGCTGAGCACGATGGCTCCGAATTTATTCGAAAGCGCCATCAGCATCATGCCACGAGCGCGGGATTGAATGTTTTCTTCCGTCTCGTCTTCCTTCCTGCCGGCAAACACTTTTTGCAGAACCTTGCGATAGGCTTCGAAAATCCCTGTGATACAGAGCAATTCAAAGCGGATAGCTAGATTTTTGGCGAGTGCGCGAGCATCGTCGATTGAACCTTGCGAAGAGTAAGGCCCGGGCATGCCGACGCCGAGCACGTTTTCAGGGCCGAGCGCATCGACCGCAATGCAGGCGGTGAGCGCTGAATCAATGCCTCCGCTCAGCCCGACAATTACTTGCCGGAATCCGCATTTGCGAACATAGTCGCGAGTGCCGAGCACTAGCGCAGCATAGGCGCTGGCCTCCTCGCCAGCGATTTGTTCGTGAATCTCGCCGGTAAGCTGATCGGAGTCGAAATAGACGATGTCTTCTTCAAAGGATTTGCCTTGCGCGATCACATCTCCCGCGG
>Ga0209234_1000571_pt1 | contig 13001 bp, 9 predicted proteins | sample GraSoi013_1_20cm_2_FD_185816 | JGI IMG/M metagenome (GOLD analysis project Ga0209234, IMG submission 185816) | Grasslands soil microbial communities from the Angelo Coastal Reserve, California, USA - Sample 08_20_2013_1_20cm (SPAdes) (version 2) | ecosystem: Environmental > Terrestrial > Soil >... | reverse complement strand
GATGCCGAGTGGCTTAATGGGCCCGCCGAGAGAAGGTCTTGCGCCAAATGCTGGAAATTCGCCGCTGCCTCCGCCACCGCGGACGTGTGCAGTGAGGTAATGGCCGAGCACGCCGCTGGAATTGGCGAGGCCATTCGAATGCTGCGGCGTGGCGGAATTGAGCAGGATGCGGACCGATTCCTGAGTTTGCGCGCAGAGAATGACTGTGCGGGCGTAGATTTCGCGCGCGTGGTGCGTATTGCGGTCGATGTAGAGAATGCCGCGGGCGCGATTGTGGTCAGGGTCCATGAGGACTTTGTGGACCATGGCATTCGAAATAAGCGTGCAGTTTCCGGTGTTGAGGGCGTCGGCGACGGTGGTGAACGCGGAATTGAAATAGGAGTGCGTCATGCATCCGCGCTCGCAAGGTCCACAGAAATGGCATGGGCCGCGGCCGTTGATGGGCTTGGTGAGATTGGCGGAGCGCGCGGGCATGACGGTGCGGCCGAGCTTTTCCTTGACGCGATTGCGGAAGAAAGTTTCCTGGCAGGTGAGCGGAACGGGCGGCTGGAATTGGCCGTCGGGGAGATGCTCGAGGCCTTCGGCGCTACCGGTGATGCCAACGTATTTCTCGACGAGATCGTAATACGGTTTGATGTCTTTGTAGCCAAGCGGCCAGTTTTCGCCGTGACCATCGAACGAGGCGGCTTTGAAATCCCAATCGCTGAAGCGCAGGCTGACGCGGCCCCAGACGTTGGTGCGTCCACCCGTCACGCGCAGGCGACCCATCCAGTCAAAGGGCTTGTCGGCAGGAGTTGTATAAGGCTCTTCCAGATCGTTGACGAACCAGTTGAACGTATACTCGTTGCAAACGCCGAATTTGACTTGGATAGGGCGGGTTTTGCGGACGATTTCAGGCGCCCGGTTGCGGTACTTGAGCTCGAACGCGGGCTTGTGTTCGGTGAAATTCCTGTCGGACTGCAGGCGGCCGGCTTCCAGCAGCGCGACCTTCAAGCCGGCTTCCGCGAGGCGCTTGCAGGCCCAGCCTCCGGAAGCACCGGAGCCGACGACGATGACATCATAAGAATGGTTCTTCTGTTGAGGCATAAGATGAAAATCCGGAGCGAATGCTAGCAACTGCGCGATGGCAGGTCAATCGAGGAAGAGAAAAGGATTCGTGTTGTTCTTGTGAACGATTGTTGGTGGGTGATACCATCGGCGCGAAATCGGAAGGCTGGGGAAATTGCCGTGGGAACAAAGAGCATATTACCGGTGATCAACGAAGGGGCCGCGGCGGGTGGGCAGGTCACGAGGCGAGAGATGGTGCAGCGGCTGCTCGCGGCAGCGGGCGCTGGAACGGCATGGCCGCTGGTGGCGGCTTCGCATCCGATTCATGAGCTTTTCAGAAACGCGGCGGTTCTCGAGGAAGCGGAGAATCTGGCGGCTGCGGATTGGAGGCCGCTGGTTCTGAACGCGCAGCAAGATGAAACTTTGTCAGCACTGGCTGAGAGAATTGTGCCGGGTTCGACGAAGGCCCAGGTGAACCGGTTTATCGATCTGCTGTTGAGCGTGGATACTGCCAAGCATAAGCAGAAATTTGCGGAAACCCTCGCGGCGTTCGAAGCTGGCTCGCAGGAGCGATTCGGAAAAAGATTCCCTTCCCTGGATGCCAGCCAGCAAAACATGCTTCTGACAGATGCGTCGGCGCATCCGGCGAAAGAAGATTCCTCTGGCAGCGCTGGAAGAGAAAATCGTGGCTTGCACAAAGACTTCGAAGACTTGAAGGGGTGGATCAGCGGAGCGTATTACTCGTCGGAAATGGGAATGAGAGAACTGGGATGGACGCCGGACCGGGTGTTTGCAAGTTTTCCCGGTTGCGAGCATCCTGAGGGGCATTCTTGAGGAGGATTTCATGAACGAGTTTTCAAGCCGGAGAGAGTTCCTTCGCACGGCAACTTTGACGGGTGCAGGACTGGCGCTTTCGAGCCCGCTGCTGGGGGCATCCAACAAGTCGGTGTTGGTGTTCACTAAATCGTCAGGATTCGAACATGCGGTGGTGAAAAGAGTGGACGGGAAGCCGAGCATCATGGACGACGCCGTGACCGAGATGGGGAACAAGCATGGATTCAAAGTCGGCGTGACGAAGGACGGGCGCATTTTCGATTCGAAGGAGTTTCACTCCTACGGAGGCATGGTGTTTTTCACGACGGGCGATCTCACGACTTTGGGAACGGACGGCAAGCCAGCGATGTCACCGGGTGGCAAACAAGCCCTGCTGGACGCGGTAAGGAATGGAATGGGATTTGTGGGCGTGCACGCGGCGAGCGACACGTTTCATACGCCGCCGGACACCGCTGACCTTGCGAATCGATATATCGCCCACGGAGAGCAACAAGATCCTTACCTGAAGATGCTCGGCGGCGAGTTCATCATACACGGACGTGAGCCGCGCCTGCAGGACGGAAATTTGATCGTGAATGACCCAAAATTTCCTGGGCTGGAAGGCGTGACTTCGCCGGTGAGTTTTAACGAGGAGTGGTACTCGTTGAAGGATTTTATGCCCGATCTCCACGTGATCCTCACGTTGGACACCCATGGCATGAAGGGAGAGTGCTACCAGCGCGCGCCGTATCCGGTGATGTGGGCGCGGATGCACGGGAAAGGCCGTGTGTACTTTACCGCGATGGGCGACCGGCCGGAGAATTGGAAGAATGAGTTTTTCCTGAATTCACTCGCCGGTGGAATTCGCTGGAGTATCGGAGATGCCAGCGCTCAAGTGGATGCGAATTTGAAGCAGGCTGCGCCGGGGTATGCGGAAATTCCTCCAAAGTTTCCCGAAAAAAAGTGAATATATTCCAACCTCCCACCCACTGGACGGGAATGATTGACGCTGAGCCGGCTCACATAGGAATCGGCTGGTTGATCCTCGGCTTGACATACCAGCAGGGCGAATAACCGCTGTGCGGGAAGAACGAGTGGACGCAAGTAATGGTCTGCTCGGGATTCTGGGCGTCCACTTCATATTCGGTCTTGCCATTCTTTTCGGGGATGGCGAGAACACACAGAGTTTTCAGGGATTCGGAGGGTCGGCGGGAGTTCGGGAAAGCATTCGGACACGGAAGTATAGAAAGTCGCCGACATAGAGAAGCCCCAGAGCCAGTACGACACTGATCAAGGCTCGCTTTGCGAGAATAGCTGCAGAAGTCAAGATTGGTGGAGCCGATGGGATTCGAACCCACGACCTCCTCGATGCCATCGAGGCGCGCTCCCAACTGCGCCACGGCCCCACCGGGGTGAACGACTTAAGAGATTTTACCTCAGGGGAATGGCTGCGTCCATCTCCCACTGAACATCTGGTCAAGAACCTAAGAAAACGCCGCGCCTTAGGAGGGTATGCCCGGAGAAGACGCGCGAAGGTGAGCGAGAAAAGCGTTGTGTGCACGGGTGAGAGAACGGCCACGAAGGATAACGGCGCCGATGGTGCGAACGGCCTGGTCATCGGCGATGCGGATGTAGCGGCATGGAGATTTTTTCTCGATGGCCATTTCGGGAACGATGGAAACGCCCATGCCGGCGCCGACCATGCTGAGAAGACTGCTAAACTGGCCGCTTTCAAAAACGATCTGCGGATGGAGGCGCGCGCGATCGCAGGCCGCAACAGCAGTATCGCGGAAACAGTGGCCGTCGCGCAGGAGCAAGAAAGGTTCGGCGCGAAGGTCTTTGAGAGAAAGAGACCGGCGTGAAGTGAGTTTGTGCTTTTTGGGGAGCGCGGCGAAGAGACGCTCGGTCAATAGAGGAAAAGCATCGAATTCGTGGCCGCGAATGGGAAGCGCCAGGATGGCGACGTCGATGGTGCCGGATCGCAGACGGTCGAGAAGGACAGGAGTAATTTCTTCGACGATGGTGAGCCGCACCTGGGGAAATTTGCGCGAGAAGGCAGTAAGGCGCGGAGGAAGGAAATAGGGGGCGACAGTGGGAATAACGCCCACGGTGATGGGACCGCCAGTGAACTCTTTTCCTTCGACGACGTCGCCTTTGGCGGCTTCCAGTTCGCGAAGGACAGCGCAGGCGCGCGGGAGAAAGGTCTTGCCAAGCTCGGTAAGGCGAACGGAACGGCCGAGGCGGTCGAACAGGCGCGCGCCGAGCTCGTCTTCCAGCTTGAGGATCTGCTGGGAAAGGGAAGGCTGGGAAACGTGCGATTGTTCCGCGGCGCGGCTGAACGAGCCGGTTTCGGCCACCGCACAGAAGTAACGAAGCTGGTGAAGTTCCATAGGCTATGCCTATCCATCTTATCCGAAGTATATATTTGAAGTATAGGTCGCAGCCTTCTAGGATTTGAGATGCGATGGCAGGGAGCTCGCTTCGCCGGGGCCACTGCCATCGAACTGAGGAGGATCCATGGCGGAAGAAAAAAAGAAAATCATGACGACGGACGCAGGCCGTCCCGTTGGCGACAATCAGAATTCGCTGACGGTGGGGCCGCGCGGGCCGGTGGTCTTCGAAGACTTTCTGCTCTTCGAAAAGATGGCGCACTTCAACCGGGAAAGAATTCCGGAGCGCGTGGTGCACGCCAAAGGCTCGGGCGCATATGGGCATTTCGTGTGCACCAGCGCCGAGATCACCAAGCACACGAAAGCGAAGCTGTTCAGTACTGTGGGCAAGAAGACGCCGACGTTTATTCGGTTTTCGACCGTGGGCGGCGAAAAGGGTTCGGCGGACACGGCGCGCGATCCGCGCGGTTTTGCGCTGAAGTTTTACACCGAAGAAGGCAACTGGGATATGGTTGGAAATAACACCCCCGTCTTCTTCATTCGCGATCCGCTGAAGTTCGGCGATTTCATCCACACACAGAAGCGCGACCCGGAGACCAACCTGAAATCGCCGACGATGATGTGGGACTTCTGGTCGCTGTCGCCGGAATCGCTGCACCAAGTGACGATTCTCTTCTCCGACCGCGGGACTCCGGACGGCTACCGGCACATGAACGGATATAGCAGCCACACGTTCAGCCTGATCAACGCGAAGAACGAGCTCTTCTACGTGAAATGGCACTTCAAGACCAAGCAAGGGATCAAGAATTTCTTCCGCGAGCAGGCGGGCGCGTTGGAAGGAAGCGATCCGGACTATTCGCAGCGCGACCTTTTCCACGCCATCAAAGAAGGCAAGTTCCCGAAATGGCGCGTGTGCGCGCAGATCATGCCGGAAAAGGACGCGGAGACGTATCATATTAACCCGTTCGACCTTACGAAGGTGTGGCCGCACAAGGACTATCCTCTCGTCGAAGTCGGCGAGCTGGAATTGAACCGCAATCCGGAAAATTATTTTGCGGAAGTGGAGCAGGCAGCGTTCGAACCGCGCAACGTCGTGCCGGGCATGGGGTTTTCGCCTGACAAAATGCTGCAGGGACGCTTGATCTCCTATCCCGACGCGCACCGCTACCGGCTGGGCGCCAACTACGATTCCCTGCCGGTAAACAAACCGCAGTGCCCATATCACACCTACAACAAGGACGGCGCGATGCGCTTCGACGGAAACGGTGGTTCGGCGGTGAACTATGAGCCGAACAGCTTCGGTGGCCCGACGCAGGACCGTTCGTACGTCGAACGGCCGCGTGCCGTCAGCGGAACCGTCGCACGCCACGATCACCGCACTGACGGCGACTACTATACCCAGCCGGGGAACTTGTTCAGGCTGCTGTCCGCAGACGCGAAGCAGCGGCTGATCGACAACATTGTCGCCAGCTTGGGCAATGGCGTGCCAAAACGCATTCAAGAACTGCAAATCCAGCACTTCTACAAAGCCGATCCAGCATATGGGACAGGCGTGGCGAAGGGCCTGGGGCTGAACATCGAATCGATTGTCGCGAAGAAGCAGGCCAACGCGGCGGATTGAATCAAGTTTTCAGTTCCAAGTTGTATGTCATAAGTCGGATCAGGAAGCGGGGCGAGTCTACCGATGCGCCCCGTTTTCTTTTCTGGGAGCACCCAGGCGCTGAGGTGTCTCTCTGGCGTGAATTCGGTAGAATTGCAGGCCTATGGCAAAATTGACATTTCTTGGCGCGGCAGGATGCGTTACGGGTTCGAGGTATCTGGTCGAAGCGGCGGGCAAGCGGCTACTGGTGGACTGCGGAATTTTCCAAGGCTCCCAGGAACTGCAGGACCGGAATTATAAGCCGCTGAATGTCGATCCGAAGACGATTGACTATCTCGTGCTTACACACGCGCACCTGGACCACACCGGCTGGCTGCCGGTGCTGGCGAAATCGGGCTATCGCGGCTCGATCTTTGCAAATCCTGCGACGATCGAACTCACGACTATCCTACTGAAGGACTCCGCTCATTTGCAGCAAGAAGACACTCTGCACGCGCAGATTCATAAGGACAGCCATCACGCCAACCCGCAGCCGCTCTACACGCCGGAAGATGTTGATCCGGCCCTGAAGCTGTTCAAGAGCATGCCACGCAGCGGCGGCTTCGATATCAGTCCGGAGTTTCACGTGGTGTCCTATGATGCGGGGCACATTCTCGGCTCTTCCAGCCTGGAGTTGGCGATTGCCGAAGGCGGCAAAAAGACGACCATTGTGTTTTCCGGCGATATCGGGAGATACGACCAACCCATATTGAATGACCCCAGCACACCGCCGTCGAAGGCGAACGTCCTGGTATGTGAATCAACGTACGGCGACCGTGAGCATCCAGAAGGCGATGCCGCGGAGCTGCTGGCGGGAATCGTGAATCGCGTGGTGAAGCGCGGCGGGTCCATCGTGATTCCGGCGTTTGCGATCGGTCGGACGCAAACCTTCATGTATTACCTGCGGCAACTGGAGGACCAGCAGCGAATTCCGCGCTTGCCCGTCTACGTAGACAGCCCGATGGCACTGAGCGCTACGGATTTGTATTTGAAGCATAAAGAAGATCACGACCTGGAATATGCGCGAGAAGAAGGCAGCAGCGGAAAAGGCGATCCTTTGAGCGTGCGTGAATTTCATCTGACCCGGTCGGTCGAAGAATCGAAAGCTATCAATAACGTCAAAACGCCCTGCATCATCATTTCGGCGAGCGGGATGGTGAGCGGCGGACGCGTGTTGCATCACCTCGTGCAGCGGCTGCCGGATGCGCGCAATGCGGTAATTCTGGCGGGATTCCAGGCCGAGGGCACGCGCGGGAGGGCCCTGCTGGAGGGCGCGAAGTCGCTAAAGCTCTACGGCCAGGATGTGCCGGTGTGTGCGGAGATTGTGGAGATGGGGCAGTTTTCCGCCCACGCTGGAAAGAGTGAGTTGGTGCGATGGCTGGCGGCGCTGCCATCGCCCCCGAAGCAAACGTACTTGACCCATGGTGAACCGGCCGCGGCGCAATCGCTACAGGCAGCAATCTCTGAAACGTTTCAGTGGAAGGCGGCGGTGGCGCGCTATCTGGATACCGTGCCCGTGGGTGAATAGGAGCTGGAAGGGCCACAAATTAGACGAATTATTTTGACGGAGTCAGGAAACTATTTGGGGGCTCACCTCGTCTATACAAGCAAGACCACTCGCGGGGTAGGAGGCTAACCACCACAGGGCAACCGACCGTCAGTTTCCTACCCCTAAAAAGCCCTGGAACGCTTGAAACTGCGTAATTTATATAAAATTTAGAAGCGAATAACCTATCCTGAAAATGGCAGGGGCGGATTCCTCCGAACATTTTCAGCGTTCCCTACTGCGGAATTACTTGGCGGCAAGCGCTCTTCGGGCTGTGGGGGTCTCGCGGGACATTGGCGGGATTTCCGCGAGCTCTAAGCCGGCGACGAACATGGGTGTCGGCGCTACTCTGCCCCAGCGGTTCAATTCCCAGCGAGCGCGAATGAATTTGGTCTCCGGGCGCAGAGAGAGGTCGAGGATCATCTTCGTCGTGCCGCGGTAGAACTGCTGTGGCAGCTTGAGGAGCGGCTTCTTCTTCCAGGTCTCTCCGTCGGAGGAACCCCAGATCGACACATCGAGAGATTCCTGCTCAATCTGATCAGTGAGGGTGAGGCGACAGAGAAACGTGCGCGTGGCGCTTGCAGAGATGTCGAACGCGGCGCCGTCGCCGGTGGCATCCAATCGTGTGCCGGCGGGAATGAGATCCAATATCCCTGGTAGTGTGCTCATCGCGGGTGGATTCTAACACAGAGTTTCCGCGCTCCGCTGAAACGATGTCCTCGGCAATCCTGATGCGAGAAGAGCCAGCCTAGGCGCGGAGCTTGGCCAAGCGCTCTTCGGCGGCGGCGAGGGTTTCTTCTTTCTTGCAGAACGTGAAACGCACCTGGGAAGCGCCGTCCTGCGCGTTGTTGTAGAAGCTGGAGCCGGGGACGACGGCGACGCCGATTTTTTCGACGAGAAACTTTGCGAAGCGAACGTCTTTTGTGCCGGCCTTGAAATGAACAGGGTCGGGATCGGCGAAGTGCGCGATGTCCGTCATGATGTAGTACGCGCCGCGAGGCTTGAATACGGTGAAACCGACGCCGGTGAGAATCTTCAGCAGACGTTCGCGCTTAGCCGCGTAAGTTGCGGCGAGTTTGTCGTAGTAACTCTGCGGAAAGTGCAGGGCACTCGCGCCAGCTTGCTGGAGCGGCGCGGCGGCGCCAACGGTCAGAAAATCATGCACCTTGCGAATCGGTTGCGTCGGTTCCGGCGGCGCCAGCACCCAGCCGACCCGCCATCCTGTAACGCTGTAGGTTTTCGACAGGCCATTGATGACGATGGTACGGTCGCGCATGCCATCGATGCGCGCCATGGAGATGTGTTCGGCGGCATCGTAGAGGATGTGCTCGTAGATTTCGTCGGTGATGCAGTAGGCGTTCCAGCGGACGCAGAGGTCGCGAATGAACTCGAGCTCGGCTCGCGTGAACACTTTGCCGGTGGGATTATTCGGCGTGTTCAGAATGATCGCTTTGGTGTGCGGGCCAAAGGCGGCCGCCAGTTCCTTTTCGTCGAAGGACCAATCCGGTATCCGGAGTTTGACGAAGCGCGGCGTGGCGCCGCTCAGAATCGCATCTGGTCCATAGTTTTCATAGAACGGCTCGAAGACGACGATCTCATCACCCGGATTGATGATGGCCATCATGGCGGCCATCATCGCCTCGGTCGAGCCACAGCAGATGGTGATCTCGCGCTCGGGATCGTACTTGACGCCCTGGGTGCGCTCAAATTTCTCGACAATGGCGTCGCGCAGCGGTTTCGCCCCCCAGGTGATGGCGTACTGATTGATGTCATCGGAGATGGCTTTGCGCGCCGCTTCCTTGATTTCCTGGGGCGCGGCAAAGTCGGGAAACCCCTGGGACAAATTGACGGCGCCATTCTTCAAGGCCAGGCGCGTCATTTCTCGAATGACAGATTCGGTGAATTGCTCGGCCTTTGCCGAAAGCATGCGGCGGGAGATTTGTGCCATTGAGAGGTCGGGAGCGGTCATTGCACCTTCTTAGAACGATGAAATCGTGTCCTTACGGGCGCACATGCCGCGCCCTTGCGTGGAAAGATCACGGTATCCGGACAATCCATCAACGGGCGTGGTCAGTGGAGGTCTGCGTGGCCACGCTCGGTTGCCCATAAATCATCCGGTAGACTTCGGTGTTGCGCAAGACGACTTGCACGTATTCGCGGGTCTCCGTGAACGGAATGGACTCGACGAGCTCCGGGATCTCATCGTAACTGCGCTCGGCTTTCCAGGCAGCGATGCGGTCTTCGCCGGCGTTATAGGCAGCGGCCGCGTATTCCAGCGCACCCGTCTGGCGCACCAGGCTTGCAATGTAAACCATGCCAAGTTCAATGTTGTAGTCTGGCTCGAAAAGTTTGTTCTTCGTGTAGCGGACTTTGAGCTGCTTGGCAAGGAGCTTTCCCGTCTTCGGAAGAACCTGCATCAAGCCGATCGCGTTGGCGTGCGAGACGGCATCCGCCTGAAACGTAGATTCCTGGCGAATGAGGCCGGCGGCAAACATGGGATCGAAATCGTTCTTGGCGGCTTCGCGGCGCAACGCGGCTTCGTAGGGGAGCGGATAGAGCGCCTTCCATGCGGCAACGGGCAGATCGCTGATCTTCCGAGAATCGAAATTCGGCACGACGATGCGGGCGTAGGCCATGCCGACACCGTAGTGACCTTGATCGAAAGCCGCCTGCGCGGCTTCCAGGAGGAAGCGCGGCGAAGAGGTCGCAAAGTATGCGTTCTTAAGCTCCTGTTCGGCGGAAGCATCAAAGGCGATGGCGCGGAGCGCCTGCGCGCGGGCCCAGCGGTCCGCGGCGGCAACCGGGATCGGCTCATCAAAAGGACGCAGCGAAGGCGGCGGCGGGATTTTCTCCAGAAGCTCCGCAGGGTTTTCTTCGCCGGGACCAAGCTTTGCGAGGCGAGCAGCCGCGGCATTGCCGAAATACGTTTGCGGGAAACGCTCGATAGCTTTGCTGTAATAGCTGCGCGCGCGCGCAGGGTTTCCACCGCGCTCGGCGTTGCGGCCAAGCCAATAGAGGGCGTCAACGGAATTAGCCGACACGGGATACTTCAGTAGAAACGTGGTGAGCCGGTCATCGGCATCGGGCTGGTGATTTAGATAGGCGAGCCAGGCGATACGCCATTCGCAGTTGAAGGCGTATTTTCCGTTCGGAAAGGTATCCAGGACTCGCTGGTAGTTGATGACCGCTTTCGTGCGCTCGAGTTCCACCCAATGGTAATTCCCTGCCGCCATCAGACCTTCTTCGGTCCATTTACTCACCGGATAGTTCTGCGCCAGCGTGTTCAGCGCCAAAAACATCTCCGCTTCCTTTTTCTCAGAGCGGTAGGCCTGAGACAAGGCGTAAAGCCGCTCGGCATCCACTTCGAGGTCCGGGGGGTTCACCGCGGCGATCAAGGAAGGTGAACCTTTCAACTGAACGCGGCACTCCGCAACGCGAAGCTGCGCGCGCTGGCGCGCGGGATTCGCGGGATCCTTGAGCATGCTGAGAAGCTTTTCGAATTCAGCGCGTGCTTCCTTCCATTTGTGTGCGTCGTAAAAAGCCTGGGCGCGCTGCTCCTGCAGTTCCACGCCAGGATAAACGTACTCTTTTCCCAAGGCGTGCATCAGCTGCGACAAAGCAGAACCAGCGGGCTTGGCTTCATCGGCTAGAGGGAATTTGTAGAACACTGTTTGATAATCCTTAGCGGCGCGAAGAAGCTGATGCGCGGACTGATAGGCGTGGGCACGTTCGTAAAGAAGCGTGGGCTTTGATGTCGTTGCGGAATAGGCGTCGAGCGCGTCGATGGCTTCCTGAGAGTGTCCGAGCTGGACCGCGGTGGGTGCGAAGGCCTCTAGCAGTTGTTCGCGCATCGCAGTATTGGAATAATCGCGCTGGATGGTTTGCAGCACTTTGTAGGCCTCCGCGCTGCGTCCCAGCGCACGCTGCGCTTGCGCGGCCCAGTACAGGGCGTACTCGCGGAGCAGCGTGTCGTTCTGCGCCTTGATTAGCCACCCGAGACCCCGCGCTGCGCGATTCTTTGAATAGTCTTCATAGCCAAGAGCGAGTGCAGCGCGCGAGCCCCAAATGTTCGTAGTGTTCTTGGCGGCGAAGGCTGAGAGTCTGTCGTACGCACCCGGCGTGGCGTTGTGGAGCGCGCGGGCGAGATCAGAAAGTTCTTTTTGCGCGGCCTCGTCTTCCGGCGTATCGGCGGCGACTTGGGGCGCGGACGTGTCTGGCTTGCAGCCGGTCCGGCAAGGCGGCGACTTGGGCTTTTTCGATTTGCGATGGTGCTTGGACGATTGCGCAAAGGCGTCGAACGCCCCGCCAAATGACAAGCCGGCAATGAGTATCAACGCGACGAGAGATCGTGACATAGAAACACAGAATAATACGGCATCTTGCCAAGCGCTACGAAGGCGAGCAGCCAGCGTTCGATTAATGATGGCGCGCGGGCGTGGCGTACGGATATTCGCCGAGGGCGTGTGCGTCCCCTTCGGCCAGGATTTCCACCATCCAGCGATAAAAGTAGTCGATCGGATGGTCCATGATGGGTTTGAAACGGCGATCGTATTCTCGATGAGCTTTTTCAATGTCGTCTTTCAATCGGAGACAGAGGTCTTTGTTTTGTCGGCCTACGCGCACCTGCTCCGGCCGGAGCATCTTGATATCCTGCATCGAAACTTTGGCGACCCGATTTGCGCGGCGGTGTAATTCCTGTTCTTCGGGGGAAAGGCGATTGACGTCAAACTCCCCTTCGAATTCGGGTTCGGAAGCCAGGGCCGCGGCGGTAGGCTCCATCAGCTCGAGCGGTTCCGGCTCGGCATCCAACTCAATTTCGGCAAGGGCCGGTCCCTCAGTGACTGGTGCGACAGGAGCCCGGGCCGCCTTCGGCACGGGCTGCGAAGGCATCATGGGGCGCTGTGGTGCAGGAGGCGGCTCGGAAGCAACTTTGCCGACCAAGTCCGCGATTTGAACTTCGAGCGCCGACCGCGCGCCAGTCTGCATCGATACAGTCACGAATCTCGAAAGTACCTCCAGTGTAGCGGCAAGAGAGGCTGCGGAAGTTTGCGCACGGAGCAACGATGGAAGCGCGTTGGTAGGCTTGTTGCTGGCGCACGCGGAAACCACGTCGCTGACGGCGTGATGAAGCTCATCCGCGGTACGCTGGATGCGCTCGAGATTATCGCGAAGCGCTCGCACGATAGCTTGTTCCACCCCGCTGGGTTCTTGTGCCATACCGGTTTTCGGGGGTGTTTCGCCTGAAATCCCCCGTATTGGCATTTTGGGAGGTAGGTGCTTTGGAGTCAACGGGTCAGCGGTACCGGTGTGCCCAATTGTTGCTTAACGAGCAGGAGCGGCGGGCTGCAACCAGCTCTCAGTCGAAAAGCGCCAAGACGTGTAGAGGGGTAGTTCTTCCTGAAGACTGGCTATTAGGAACAGACAACTCTTCCCCGGCTTGGCGCGGGTGGTAGAATAGAGGGGTCAATGGGGGCGACACGGTTTCGACGGAAGCTGTCGCGGCCCGAAGGCATGCCGGGACCCACCTGCCCGTAACTTGGTGGAAACTAGAAATGCCAACAACAAC
>Ga0209234_1000569_pt1 | contig 13006 bp, 15 predicted proteins | sample GraSoi013_1_20cm_2_FD_185816 | JGI IMG/M metagenome (GOLD analysis project Ga0209234, IMG submission 185816) | Grasslands soil microbial communities from the Angelo Coastal Reserve, California, USA - Sample 08_20_2013_1_20cm (SPAdes) (version 2) | ecosystem: Environmental > Terrestrial > Soil >... | reverse complement strand
GGATTGCATCGTAGACGCCTGCTCGCCAGAGATACCGCTGTTCCGGCGTCGAGCCTCGACTTTTTGCAAGGCACCTCTGAAAAAATCCACCTCCACGGTTTTGTTCGCCAGGAGTCGCTTCAGTTTGTCGATTTCCATGCGCAGTGTGGATTCCGTGGAATTGCGTACCGTGGCCTCGCTTTGAGCCTGATCGTTAGCTGGGTCGAGCCGATGCCGCCACTTGTACAGCAGGCTGCAATTCAAAACGGAGTTCTCGAGCCAGTGGCAAGACATTGTCACAACTGTTCGTTCGCTCCACAGCTCGTATCCGAAATTTCTGGGGATATTGCTCATGCCATTTTCTTTCCACCTTGCAGCTCCTTTCAAATTTCTCACAATTGACTTCATACGCTAATAGCGTATACTTATGGAGTGTACGCTAGTGGCGTACTGGGAACAGGATGGAATTCCTTGAGGCTCCGGCCTTTACTCGCTACCTCTCCGGTTATTTGACTGACGACGAGTACCGGGAACTGCAAAATCGGCTTGCCTCCGCGCCGGAGCTTGGCGACGTTATGCCGGGAACGGGAGGATTTCGGAAGCTTCGCTGGGCAGACCCAAGGCGCGGCAAAGAAGAGGCGGCCTGCGCGTGATCTACTACTACTTCCCGGGTGAACAACAGATCTGGCTGATGACGCTATACGACAAGGACGAAGCTTCAGACCTTACGCCCAAAGAAAAGCAGGCCTTGAAGAGCGCGATTGAAACTGAACTTCAGGGTCGTCAGTCCGCGAAGGTTGCAAGACAAAGAAAATCGAAGAGGTAAAAGCAAATGAGAAAGAGAAAGATCTTCGATGAATTGATGGAAGGCGTCGCAGCGATGAAGAGTCATCGCAGGGGCAAAATCACGCTCCGCACCTATAGGGTCGAAGCGGCACCGCTCCCTAAGGTGGACTCGAAGTTGATTCGGGACACGAGAAAGAGGTTGCGCTGTTCACGAGCTGTTTTTGCCCGCAAGCTTCGGATCAACGAACGAACCTTGGAAAAATGGGAACAGGGTCGCGCTAAGCCCAATCCTCAAGCCGCAGCGCTCGTCCTTTTGGTTCGCAAGTACCCCGACACCCTCGAACGATTGGAACGAGTTGCCGTAGGTTAGAAATCATTTACTCCAAGACACATTCGAGCCATGAGGGTTCGTGTTCATGTGCGCCTGTCCAGGAAGTGTGCACGAAAAGACGGTTTCCTCGTCAGGCGCCCGGAACCGTTTGGAGGCGACCCCAAGACAGGAGCAACTTCCCAGGTCAGGCCCGTCTCGCCTGATTCACATTGTGCCATTCAAGAAGCCAGAGGTTGTTCGGTGCCGGATACACCAGAACAAAGAAAGTGGGCGGAACGATACTCGTCTCGGCCTTCTGCTGCCCAAGCAGGTGCTCTCCTATCTGAGCTACCCGCCCAGGCCAAATAACCGTGGGATTCTCAAGCATGTACAGTCGCTACCTCCACGCCATCAGCATCGTTTGTCGGTCCATTCGGTCCAACAACGGCTCGAATCGCACAAATTGCTGCCGTCTCCTGTCCGCCAAGGATTTCTCCATATATATCCATATATAAAGGTGGTTGAGAACAAGCAGATTGCGCATCGCAGGATGGTAGCAGGGCCAGGAATCCGAGGAATCATCGCCAAATAAAATTCGCCTCACTCCTGTCCCGTTTCCGAGCCAGAAGTACTTCGCGCTTATCGACTGCAAAGAATGTGGGAATTGTTGTCGAGTTTTGGAACTGGAATTCACAGAGCTCGAGCTTCACACGATAGCAACGTCAATGGAGCAATCGATACACGAATTCAAGAAACGCTTTGTTGTGGAAGGCATAGTGAAACCTTGCCCCGCGCTCAAGGGAAATTTGTGTTCGATTTATGAAGGCCGGCCAGATGTTTGCAGGTCATATCCTCACCTTGAAAAATCGGATTTCATCTTTAGGCTCTACGGGGTCCTTGACAACATTGCTATCTGTCCCATTGCATTCAACTCTTTTGAAGAACTGAAGGCGAAGGTTAAATGGCGAAGTACAGTGTGAGATGGTCCGAGACGAATGCGGGAAATCGAAACGAAAGTTGACGTAGGCGTGAAGTTTATTAAGGTGTGCCAAAACATCATCACGCGACGCATCCCGAGGCATGCAAACAGCAGTGCCGCTGATGTCCATTTGACCGGCAACTTTTTGCGGCAAATTCCATATGGACGCGAACGCTGTTTGTTTATCAGAGTTGGGCTTTGAACTGTCGTTGACAGCAAGGAGCCCCCGCGACGTCAGGCCTGCGAGCAACCAGCCCTGGCAAGCGGCGCATCAATGAATGATGGAAGAACGCGTGTGTGGTAATTTCAGACTATATTAGATTGAAGCGCCTTGAGTTGCTGAGGCGTTGGCTCGATTGGATCTAGCCAAACGGAACCTCTAGGGGCTTACAGGCGGGGGGCGGTGTTCCATGCGAAGAGATTCCGTACTTCTAAGCGCGGTGCTAACCTCTGCCATTCCTCTATTGCTTTCCGGCTGCGGCGGGAATTCCATGACCTCTACTACACCGCCTCCGCAGACAGTACAGCCAAATATCGCCGCTATTTCTCCCACCAATGTGCCGGCGGGCAGCGGGAATTTCATCTTGACCATCATGGGCACCGGTCTGGGAATGACGTCCCAAGTGAAATTTGGCAGAGCGGTTCTTATGCCGAGTTCAGCGACGCCCACGAACTGTCCGGCGGGCGGCTCTTGCGTGGCCCTGGCGGTGAATGTTCCGACGCAGGATGTGGCCAGCGCCACGACCCTTACGGTTTCGGTCACAAACGCTTCGCTGGCTTCGAACGCAGTTGCCTTTGCAGTGACGCCGCAATCCGGAAGTGTCACTGGGGCGCCGCAACTGCTCTTAGTCTCCCCGATGGTGGCTCCGGCCGGCGGGGCTTCGTTCGAATTGGTGGTTGAGGCTGAAAACGTCGCTCAGGACGCCACGGTGAACTTTGGTTCGCTCGCGCTTTCACCCACATCGTCCGGGGTGACGTTTTATCCCTCATCGGCTGCCCTTTCGACGCTCGGGGTTCAAGTGCCTGCATCTGCGCTGACGGCGTCGGGAACGGTTTCAGTCTCGGTAACTAACCCGGGATCGTCCGGAGGCACATCGAATCAAGAGAATTTTTTCGTCGTCAATAAGGGCAGCTTTCCTATCGAGGAGTCTGTGAACAACGCAACTCCGCCCGTGCCGGGCAATGCGCCAAGCACTCATTCTTCGGCAGCTATTGATGGATTTCTTGTGGCTTTTGATTCGACAGCAACTAATCTCGTGGCTGGAGCGACGAGCGGGCTTTCGCAAATCTATTTGAGACAAAACTGCCTTGCTGCAGCCCCGAACTGCACGCCACAAACGACACTCGTTTCCGTTGCGCCGGACGGTTCGCCCGGCGCGGGCGGCGCCAAGGGCAGCGACAAGCCGGCAATCTCACCGGAAGGCCGTTTTGTTGTGTTTGAGTCCGACGACACGAATCTGGTACCGGGCGTTACCCAGGCTGTCGAGCAGATTTATCTGCGGGACACCTGTGAGAGCATTTTGGGTCCGGTTCAAAACTGCACGCCCCAGACGGTTCTCGTGTCCGCATCTGCTTCGGGGGCTCCTGGTAACGCGCCCAGCACGAATCCCGTGGCTGGGGCTTTCGGGCTGTTCGTGGCATTCCAATCCTCGGCAACGAATTTGGTCAGCCAGTCCGTTCCTTCGGGGGTACAACAGATTTATCTTTGGCGTGGATGTAATACCTTGCTGGGCGCACTGCCGGATTGCTCGCCGGGCATAGCTTTGGAATCCGTTGATGCCAGCGGAAACGCTGGGGACAAAGATTCCACAAACCCCTCGCTGGACGCGGGGCTCGTCGTTGCCTTCCAATCTCTGGCCGACAACATCGTTGCCAATACGCCAGGGAACGGATTTCAGCAAATCTATCTGCGCAACACCTGCCTAGCGCTGGCATCCCCTCTTGCGGGTGACATATGCGGGAATAAAGCTCTGACCGTTTCCGTGGATGCAAGCGGGCACCTAGGTACCGGCGACAGCGTGACGCCCGCGGTGGGCTTGTTTGGAATCACGACCGTGTTTGCGACACGCGCGCCCAATCTTCTCCCGGCGGGCACTGCCAATGAGCAAATCGTCGCGTTCAACACCTGCTTCGCTGTTCCGCCGATCCCTTGCCTCGCAACGCCGAGTGGTGGAGTGATCTCCGTGGATCAGAACCGCATGCCGGGGCAGGGCGACAGCTTCCACCCCACACTGAGAGCAGGGGCTTTTACCGGTAACGTAACCTTCACGTCGCAGGCGAGCTTGATTTCCGGCGCGGTGGGCCAGCAGGTCTATGCCGTGACGGTTTGCTTGCCTTGCGCGCGACCTGAGCCTACCTTTACGGTTCCGGTGCTCGTTTCTGCCGATTCCAGCGGCCATCCCATCGGCGGCGATAACGCCGCGGTGGATCTCACCGGCCAATTCGCAACGTTCTCCAGTCTTGGACCTGGTTCCTCTTCTGGTCCAACGCAAATCTTTCTGACTGCGCCATTCTTCTGAGGATACGGGATTAAAGACCATGCCTGTCCCCCAAGCTCAGCCCTGACTGGGACTTTCTATTCCCAGCCAAATTCATGTAAGGACCAAATCGCCGTAAATCTGTCAGACCACCACAATCGCTCATTCATCAAGAAGAGCAGGCTCGGCTCATGTCTTCGGAGGGTGTGTCTGAGGTTCTGGAGGAGGTCGCGCCCGTCACCATACGGTCTACGCATACCTGCGACCCTTCGAGTCAAGACCAGGACGTGCGGACAGCAATCACCTTTAAGCGGGACATCTGCCCAAAGAAAAACAAGTCAGCAGACCCGATTCTGGAAATCATTACCGGGACCCACTTGTACGGTTTATGCCGGGAGTTCGCGAGAAAAATACAGAATCGCAATAGGTTGGCTCTTGTTTGAACCCTTATTCGTACCTCAACGCCACCATCGGATCGACGCGCATTGCCCGCCGGGCCGGGAGATAACATGCAACCAGCGCGACGATCCCGAGCAAGATCACAACGCCCACGAACGTCCAAGGGTCCGTGGGCCGCACGCCGTAGAGCAGCGTTTCCAAATATCGTGTCACTCCCGCCGCGACCGCGATTCCGATCACTGTACCGGACAGCGTGAGCAGGAGGCCCCTCTTTGCGACCAGGCTGCGAATTTCGCGGTGCCGCGCGCCTAGCGCCATGCGAATTCCGATTTCGCGCGTGCGCCGTGTCACTTCGTACGAAAGTAGCCCGTAAAGGCCGATGCAAGCGAGGGCGAGGGCAACTAGCCCGAACAAGGTGGAGAGGCCGGCAAAGAGCCTCTCCTGGTAGAGAGTCCTTTCAATCTGATCAGTCTGCGTTCGGATGGAGGTGACGACGATGTCGCGGCTGACTTCGGCGATGGCAGCTCGAACCGCAGGAATTAGCGCCCGAGGGTCGCCTGCGGCGCGGAGTTCAAACGAACCCCCACCACGCTTGAGTGGAACATACGCTGTCGGTTTGACTTCTTGTCTTAAAGTGCTGTATTTCGCGTCAGCGACAAAACCGATCACTTCGTAATCAGCGGTCTTGGATCCCACATCGCTGAAGAGCTGCCCAACGGGATTTCCCTTTCCAAACAGGAGTCGCGCCAATTTCTGGTTCACAATGATAGGACGCGGCTTTGCATCAGCCTGGAAATCCTTTGCGTTGAACGTGCGTCCAGCCAAGAGCGGGATGCGCATGGTCTCGAAGAAATTCGTGCCAACAGGGAGCTCATCCGACGCTATCCTAGATTCCTTCGAACCTCCGAGTGAGCTAAACCCCGTGTCCATGTTCATTTTGTTCAGAAGTGGAACCATGGAGTAGCTCGAGGAAATGACGCCAGGGAGAACGGTGAAGTGGTTTTGCAACTCGCGGCAAAGGCGCGGAATACGTGGGTCCGTCCAGTCGCGTATGTTTGGATCGATGCTCACCAGCAAAACATTTCGCGTTTCAAAGCCTACGTCCATTGTCTCGAGACGTATGAGCGTATGGACGAGAAGTCCCGCGCCTCCGACAAGGATCACCGAGAAAACAACCTGCGCAACGACGAGCGCACTTCCGAGTCCAAGGCGGCGTTTTTCACCATGCGCGCCCAAAGACGGGCTTTCAGGGCTACCTTTGAGAGCATGCGTCAAATCGAGACGTGTCCCAAGCAAGCTTGGAGCGAGCCCAAAGCAAATTGCAGCGACGACAGAGACCGTGGCAGTGAACGCGAGGACAGTCAGATCAGGATGGATGTCAATTTCAAGGTGTTCACGCCAATTGGATGCAAGGAAAGTTGCAAGGCCGTAAGCTCCCCAGTAAGCCAGCAAGGTTCCAAAGACAGCTGCCGCTGCTGCCAAAAGGAGGCTTTCCGTTAGAAGCTGGCTGAGGATTCGCCAGCGCGGGGCTCCTAAAGCCAGCCGCACTGCGATTTCTCTACAGTGAGACACGCCGCGAGCCAACATCAACCCTGCGATGTTGGCCGTCGCGAGGAAAAGGATAATTCCCACTGCCGCCATCAGAACAAATAGCGGCTTCCCGAACTCGCGGCCAAGGGAGCCAATGCCACGTTCCAATTCCGGCAATTCGATCCGAGGAGCGTCGTCGGGCTTGAAGATGGCATCGGCGCCGGTGGTAACGCTAGGGGTGAAGATCGCGGTGATCGCCGATTCGGCTTTCGCTTTGCCCACGCCAGGTTTCAGGCGGGCCACCATCTCCGTCCATACATTGTTTGGCATGTCCCACCGGAAAATTTTCGGCAGCAGCGTAGGTTGGGAAGAAAGCGGTAACCAAATGTCGTCCGGTATACCGGCTTCGAGGCCGCTGAATCCTCGCGACACAACGCCGACGACGGTGACCGCTACTCCTTCCAGCGAAACAGACTTGCCGATGACGGAGGGATCACCGCCAAGCTGACGTCGCCAATAGCCGTAGCGAAGAACGGCTACAGGAGGAGCTCCTGGCCTATCATCAGCTGGCTGGAGTGTGCGACCAAGCTCGACACCCAAGCCCAGCGTGGAGAAAAAATCTCCGCCGACAAACTCACCCGTCACCATGCTCCGGCGGCCATCCGCATCCATGTGAAGCTCATCCGAGCCGACCAAGGCAGAGAGCCCTGAAAATACGGTTTGCTGCGCGTGGATTTGTTCGTACATCGGGTGGGAGAACGAGCAACCCTTGTGGCCCTTAGGATCTGTTTTTCCCGGGCATCCCCAGAAGTAGCCTCCCATCACATTGGGATCCTTACGAGCGGCATATTGCAGCATGACCAGCCGCCCTGGCTCAGGCACAGGCAGAGAACGAAGCATCGCCGCATTGATCAAACTAAAGATCGCTGTGTTCGCACCGATGCCGAGGGAGAGAGTGATTACAGCGACGGCGGTGAACCCTGGACTCTTACTGAGCAAGCGCAGTCCGTAGCGCAGGTCCTGAAGTAGAGTTTCGAGCAATCGCACGCCGCGCGCGTCGCGGCATTCTTCTTTGGCGCGCTCAACGCCGCCAAACTCGATGCGCGCTCGCCGCAGTGCCTCTTCGCGAGGAATGCCGATGCGCACCAAATCTTCCGCGAACGCCTCAAGATGGAAGCGCAACTCTGCATCCATGTCGCGTTCCATCCGTGAACGTTGCACGACAGACGGTAGCCACGACCGAAACCGGCTCCACATCGTCACAGTTCCTCAGGCCTACTTTGGCGGATTCCCGCCATCACGTCCATGGAAGCACTGTCTCCTAGATAACCTAGGAAATATATAATCGCGCTCTCCTAGACTGTCAAGGAGAAAGTCGAGTGGTAACAGCGGCGGTTAGCCCGCCGACTGCCGAGGGAGCGGGAGAAGAGCGGTGCCCTTCGGCACTTCCTGAGCTGTGAGCAGGGCATGGCAGGAACCAACCCGTTGAGCCGGATATTATTCTCGATGTCCTATAAATATAGTTGACAAACCTCAATGGGACTCGCTACAGTCCGCGTTGCATCGGCTATGGCTAACAAGGCAAAACCAGGACGCTTCACGGAAGCCGAGCTTGAGCTGATGGACATTCTGTGGGACTCCGGCGTATGCACGGTCCAAGGGGTAATCGATCGCCTTCCGCCCAGTCGGCCGCTGGCGTACACAACCGTTCAAACAGTTCTGAACGTTCTTCATCGCAAAGGTGGCGTGCGTCGCAGGCTGCGAGACAGGGCGTATCATTACGAAGCTGCGATTTCGCGTTTTGATGCCGCATCCACTGCGCTAGGCGATCTTGTCCATAAACTTTTTGGTGGATCGGCGGAACAAGTGGTTCTGGCTATGGTGAAATCACGGCAGTTATCTCCCCAAAAGCTCTCGGAGTTGCGAAACCTCGTCGCAGACGCTGACCGACGAAGTCGGAAGTAGACGCGATGAGCGCGCTCGAACAAATCATCTTGTCGTGGTTCTTGAACGCGGCCTGGGAGTTGCCAGTCTGTTTCTTCTGTTGTTGGCTGTTCCTCCGCCTGGTTCCAAACCTGGCAGCAGGCATACGCCACGGGCTGTGGATGGCGGCGCTCAGCCTGGGGTTTCTGGCTCCGTTCGGAGCGTTTCTCGGCCTGTGGGGCGATTCTAAAACAATGAGCAGTGGTCTGGCGATCGGCGTGCCGGCCCGCCTGAATGGCCCGGGCGGCATGCGTTTACTGGTTCTGGCGTTCTTAGCGCCTGCGTTGTATCGCGCGTTTCTCCTATTACACGGGGGAGTTGCTGCCAAGCGATTGAGGCGTCGAGCGATTCGAGTTGATCCGGGGACTCTTGAATCTGTCCTTCCGAAAAATTTGCTTCTGAGCATGAAGCGCCATCGGGCGCAGGTATTCTCATCGGGACCGTCAACGTCGGCGTGGGGTCCATTTACCTGTGGTGTGAGGCATCCCTTCATCCTTATTCCAGCAGCTTTTTTCCTCCCCCCAAGCCGCCAAGTGCTCGTATCCGTGGTCGCGCATGAACTCGCCCACGTCCAGCGCGGCGATATGTTGTTGCATCTGTTGTCCGAATTCATGCTGGTCCCGCTCGCGTTCCATCCATTTTCGTACTGGCTCCGCGGCCAGCTCGCAGAAACCAGAGAGATGGCCTGTGACGCGCGTGTAAGCGGCCAGATACTTCCTGCAACAGACTACGCGCGCTGTCTTCTGGACGTAGCGGCGGCACTAAGAGATTCGGCGTCTCCACTTCCTGCCTTGGGCATTTCTGAGAGTGCCACGCTGGAGAGTCGAATCCGTGCCCTGATCTCGTTCTCATCATTACGCGGCAGAGGTCTGGGCGCTTGGCACAAATGTTGCCTGATCCTGGGCGCATCGACGTTATTTGCACTGTTGTTTTCATCGGGTCGTAGAACGTTTCTGTGGATGAGCGCGGTGCCGCAACCCCGTATACAAAAGCTGCGGGTTCCTCCTCCCCCGCCCCCGCCTCCTCCACCGAACCGGAGATAGCTCGAACCAATCCAGTACAACTTCAAAAAGAAGCGAGGTTCACATGAGAAAAATGCAATTAAGTCCTAGATATATAGTTCTAGCTGGCGCGCTCCTCCTAAGTTCCTGCCTGCTTGCGGCGGGAAGTGTAGCAGGCAAGTGCGCCCAATCTTCCAGCCAATCCTCGGTTCCCGCCCAGCTCGCAATTGAAGCCTACGAGCGAGAGGACTTCGGGCAGTCGGTCAAATACTTCAACGAAGCCGTCAGCCAATCGCCGGACTCGCTAATCCTGCAGTTGCACTTAGCCAGTGCCCAGGCGCACTGGTTCATGCATGACCCGCACGATCCCGAGGCTCGAACGCGAATTGATGCTGCTGAGACAACCCTGAAGGATATCCTTAGGAAGTCGCCGGAAAGTAGACTCGCTCTTTGGGATCTGGCAGCGATTTATGCGATGGAGGGACGGGCTCAGGACTCGCAGAAGACTCTCGCCAATCTCCTTCATAACGATCCGAACGACAGTCATGCCCTCACAGCATCCGGTACCATAGCGGCGATGCAAATCCGCTTTGAAATTCAGGCCGAGAAGGGTAAACGGAACATTCGGCTAGAAAATGCTGCGCGAATCGGTGACGAGGGGATTCGGGAGTCCCTGCGAAGCGAATTTGAACCTCAAATCCAGACCGCAGTGAATTTACTCAACCGGGCAATCCAAAATAACACTCAGTCGAGCCAACCCCTAGTAATGCTGAATCTTCTCTATCGCATGGAAGCAGAACTGGCGAAGACCGATCGGGAATCGCAGGCTCTCCTTCGCAAGGCAGATGCGCTCGTAAACCAAGTTATGGCAATGAATCAACAGCAGGAGCAGCACCGGACAACAGCGCAGAAGAAGCTCAGCCCTCTGGAGCCTCCGCCTCCCCTCCCCGGTCCGCCGCCCCCACCGCCACCTCCTCCGAAGCCACCAGGCTTGTAATGATCGCGAGACGTCTCCTTGTGTGCGGGCTCTTAACCGCAACTTTTAGTGTGCTTGTTTGCGCGGGGCACCACTCAATTGTCGTGTATGCGGTGCGCTTTGGTGGTGGCTCAAAGGATCTTCCAGCCGCTCTAGCCGTGGACGCAACAGGGCACGCCTTCGTAGTCGGCAGCACTTACTCGGAGGATTTTCCGGCCACGACCAGTTACAGGAAAGCGCAGAATCTGTCTTGGGCTGCGTTCGTTACTAAGCTAGCGCCGGATGCGAGTTCGTTGGTCTACTCAACCATTATCAGTGGCCACGGCATGACCTTTTCCACTGCAGCTCTTCTCCAGCCCGACGGTCAGATATGGGTGGCTGGATCAACAACGGCTCTGGATTTTCCAGTGACGCGGAACGCGCAACAGCGGCAATTTCAGGGAGGCACGCCTGGCGGGGCAGGGGATGCGTTCCTCGTCCTGGTTAGCGATGACGGTCGCGAAATTCCCTACGCAACTTTCCTGGGAGGCAAAGGAGATGAAACGGTCACCGGGATGGTTCGCACTTCGAGCGGATTTATATGGGTTGCCGGATGGACCACCTCCCGCGACTTTCCTGTCACACAAGATGCTTTGCAAACGGAGTTTACCGGCAGAGCAAGCAGCGGTTTTCTCGCCTGCTTCGGAGCAAAGGGGAAGATTGTTTACGCGACCTACCTTGGGAGTGGAGGAAACGTGGCAATCAACGCGATGGCCATCGACAGCAAAGGGAACCTGGTTGTTGCTGGCAACACCAGTTCTGCTGTTTGGCCTGACAATTCGCCACGGGGCGGCACCGATGGTTTCGTGGCGAAGCTGGATTCATCCGGCAAGAAGCTTCTGATGGCGAAGCGCCTGGGAGGCAAACAAACTGACCAGCTTCTGACAGTTGGAGTGACGTCCACGGACAAAACTATTGCAGCAGGCTGGACAGAATCGCCAGCGATAGCCGGCTTTACGGGGCATCGTAACGGATGGATTGTCGTTCTAGCGGCGAGCGGGTCTGTTGAACGAAGTCTTGCTATTGGAGGTTCAGGTTTTGATGAGGTTAGAGGTCTGGCTCTTAACAGAAGCGACATGCTCGTGCTCACTGGCCTTTCCGATTCACCTGATTTCCCCACCACGGTCGACGCCTTCCGGCATCGCGGTGGTCAACCCACGCAGGCTTTTCTGGCCATGCTTAACCCCGAGAGCGGTCAATTGCTCTTCTCGACTTTCTTGGGAACCGATGCCGTTGAGGGGTATGGTATCCAACGCGGCAACGGAGTGATTGCCGGGTTGCAAGACGAGGCTTATTTCTTTGGCGAAGGTACCGGCGGATTTCCCGCAACTCTTGGCACTTTCCGAACGCCACAGTCGAACGACAGCACAGATCCGTATGTCGTCAAATTGCGCCTATCGTTCCCAGAAGAAAGGTGAAAGGAATCGGCAGCGTTTGGATATTGAGTTCGCGGATATTCCCCAGACGCGGAAATCGTACAAGCGATTCTCGCTCTTGCCGCTGTGGGGCAATCCTTTTTCCATGGCGCGAAAACGCCCAGCAAAGAGTGGCTACTGGTCATGTGTGAGGTCATCCCATTCATTGCCTTGTTCTTCATCGTGCGCTTACGCGATAGAGCGCGAGTCGATCCGAAGCACTTCTTCCTTAAGCTTGCGGTTCTTATCGTTATCCTTTTGTTGCCAAATCCGTTCGGACCATTCGGAATACGGGTCCTGCCTTTCTTGACCACACCAGAAGGAATTGTTGGGCGCTTCTTATTGGCGGCTAAGGGCTGGTTGTCCCTTGGTGATTCTGGGATTTTTCGTAGTATTTGTGATATTCAAGCATAGGCGGTCGTTACGTTCTCGTCGTTGATTACCGCGGGCAATCATGATGGATTCCGTCTCCGTCTTTCAATCTGGCCTCCCATTTCCATCAGCCCAAGAATGGGCTGTGTTGCTGCTCCTCGTGTTGACTTGCATCGCTCTGCTCGTGGTTGCGAGACGCTCGAGGAGTGCAGGTGGCCGCATGCTCCGTAGGTGGGTTATCTATCAGGGGATATTACCCCTAATTCTACTAGCGTTGGCTGCGTTTCTGAACAGTAGTACCAGGTTAGCAGACTTAATTACACGCGTTTTCCTGGCCGGTCGAGGCTTGTTAGCGCTTTTTGTGATTGCGGGAATTCTCGTAGGATTCGCGTTATTCAAGCACGGGAACTCTTTACGCTCCCGCAGATGAACCTGGGTCAAAAATCTCAAACGCATTGAAAAGGCTTGGTTTCCGGTCGCGCAATTTTCTCGCACAGCTGGATTCTGAAACCTCAAGAGCACGTACAATCCGGGTTCGAGATCCGATCGTAGACACTGGCCGAGATCGCTCACCGCCTGGGAACAGTGCGCTGTCGAGAACGACTGGGGTGACCTGCCGAAGTACTACGAAAGGGAAATGGCATAAAAGTGGATCGGATAGTGGGCTTCACCGACCTAACGGATCGCACCGCCAAATGGAATGCCTTCCGCGAGACGCCGGAGTGGAAGAAACTATCGGGTTCACCCCGGTACGCCTTTG
>Ga0209234_1000565_pt1 | contig 13034 bp, 7 predicted proteins | sample GraSoi013_1_20cm_2_FD_185816 | JGI IMG/M metagenome (GOLD analysis project Ga0209234, IMG submission 185816) | Grasslands soil microbial communities from the Angelo Coastal Reserve, California, USA - Sample 08_20_2013_1_20cm (SPAdes) (version 2) | ecosystem: Environmental > Terrestrial > Soil >... | reverse complement strand
AATGAGTTGGTCTCTGCCCAACGGTCCAACTACTTTTGCTCACCTGACAGAGACTGCTCGGCAAAGAGTTCTCAAGGCAGCGGACCTCAGCGAAAACCTCGAGGGTCGCAAGGACGATCTCAAGAATCAACAACGTGAGAAGGAAGACGAGTTTCGGCAGGTGCGCAGAGAGATCGAAGCTATGGAACGTCAGCGGTCCAACATTCCTTCCCGGATGCTTGACGTTCGACACGCTCTGGCTGCAGCGACAGGTATTGCTGAAGAGAAGTTACCCTTTGCTGGAGAGCTGCTTGAAGTGCATCAAAACGAGGGGCAGTGGCAAGGTTCCATTGAAAGAGTTCTACATGGGTTAGCCTTGTCCCTATTGGTGGACGAGAAGTACTACGCGGCTGTTTCCTCTTACTTGAACGATCGGAATATCGGTGAACGACTGGTCTACTTGCGGACCCTACCAAGACCGGCAATCCAGAAGTCCCTCTCATCCAACTCGCTTCCTCGTAAGGTGAACGTGGCGCCCGGCTCTTATCACGAATGGCTCCGTGACGAGTTGAGAGCCAGATTCGACTACGAGTGTGCAGAAACGATTCACGCGTTTCGAAATGCCTCGCGGGCGATCACACAGCAGGGGCAGGTTAAACATGGCCCCTCCCAGCATGAAAAGGACGATCGTTTTCGCGTGGACGATCGGAGCCGGTGGGTTCTTGGATTCGACAACAGGAGCAAACTGGACCTATACAAAACGCGGGCATTTGACTTGGCAGGGTCTCTAGAGGCTCTCCGGAAAAAACTTGAGGATGCCAAGGCAGAGGAAGCCGGCCAGCGGGAGCAACTGCTTCACTGTCAGACCCTGGCAAACCTAACCTGGGCCGACATCGATGTGGCTGCAATCCTGAAAAAGATAGCTGATCTCCATGAGCGGATTGCGACCGAAACCTCAGCAAGGCCTGATCTAGCCAAAGTTGGTCAGGAGATCGAATCCCAGACCACTGTTTATAACAATGCTGTGGCTGCAAAGAACAGTGCGGCGGGAGCCGTTCGATCTATAACGGATGACATCGAAAGGTATTCGAAGCGGCTTGAGTCTCTTTCTGAACAACACCTCTCCACGTCCCTCAACTCTACGCAGAGAGAATGTCTGGACGAGCGCCTTCAGCGGATAGGCAAAGCCGTCACATTAGAATCACTCGACTTGGTCGTTTCGTACGTCGAAAAAGCCCTGGCCTCGGAGAAGGAAACACTCATTCGGGAGACTGGAAATCTTAGGCATTCCATCGAGGGGCAGTTCGCCGAATTCATCCGAACGTGGCCAACGGAAGGTGGGGGGCTCGATGCCACACTAGAGAGTGCCAATGATTTCTTCGCGAAACTTCGACGCTTGGAAACCGATGGGCTTCCGCGGTTTGAAGAGCGATTCCTGACCCTCTTACGAGAGCAGAGCGACCAGAACCTGACACTGCTTTCAGCCCGCCTGGATCACGAACGGAAAGGAATTCTCGACCGGCTGGAATTGGTAAACGATAGCCTGAAGACCGCTGAGTTCAATAATGGCACGCATCTGGTCATCGAAACCTCGGATCGGTCTCTCGAAGAAGTAAAGCTGTTCAAGGCGAGTCTGAAGGAAGCTCTTAGCCACTCGTTTAGTGAAGAACCAGCTATGGCGGAAGGGCGTTTTGTAGTCTTAAGTACGTTGGTCAAGAAGATCGCTAGTCAAGAAACCATTGATAAGAATTGGCGTTCTTTAGTTCTAGATGTTCGCCAGCACGTGGAGTTTGTGGCTAAAGAACTTGACTCCGATGACCGGGAAGTGGAGATTTACCGCAGCGGCGCGGGCAAGTCAGGGGGGCAACGGCAGAAATTAGCGGCGACGTGTCTGGCAGCGGCGTTGCGTTATCAATTGGGCGGTCAAGATCGAGCGCTCCCGAGTTTCTCTACAGTAGTCCTCGATGAAGCATTCGACAAAGCCGATGCCGAATTCACCGCTACGGCCATGAATATCTTCAAGACTTTTGGCTTCCAGATGATTGTCGCAACGCCGCTAAAATCGGTGATGACTCTCGAGCCTTTTATCGGTGGTGCATGCTTTATCCATATCCGAGACCGCAAGGATTCGTCTGCCCTCATGATCGAGTACGATACTGAAAAGCAACGACTGAAGCTGCCGGCACACGTACATGACTCGCAACAAGTTACGTTACCCTGACGACATTCGAGAGTTCTTGAGCCGCCGATTTAGTCGGCAACACCGGAACTGGCTTAGCGGGCAAGGGCAATGGCCGATTGTGGTGTCATTGGGCTCCCCGACTGAACACGACGTCACGGAAAACCCATCTGACATTCGTACGTGGATCTCCGCTTGGCACAATTGGAAGGGAATAGGTGAGGTTCACTGGGAGGCTCGCCAATGGCCTCGGCTCGGGCCGCAGCGGATTCCTCTTCGCTTCAGTCTGACCTCGCCCGAGCAAGTTGCCGAAGCCGTCGGTGAACAACAGCGATGGGCGTTCTCATCCGAGCGATATGACCGCTTGACCCATCGGTGGCCGGTTTTCGCAAATAGTTCTGTGCTTCCTCGTTACTTCGACGTGCTTGCCGACTATGACGCGCCCAATTTCGAGAGACTGTATTCCTTGTTGTTGTGGCTGGACAACAATCCGCAGTCAAATTTGTATCTTCGCCAGCTGCCGGTTGAAGGTTTGGATACGAAATGGGTCGAGCAGCGCAAAAGTCTTGTGTCCGACCTAGTTCAAGCTATGCGAGGCCAGTCTTTGGAGTCCGATCTCTTTGTTTTGTGTGGACTGCTTCGTCCTAAGCGTCGGGTTCGAGTGAGAGTTTTATGTCCGAACTTACGAAAGGCTGTTGGGGGTGTGGAAGATCTCGAAGCTCCCCTTGAAGAGGTTGCGGCCTTGCCGGTGACCCCTGACTCCATCATTATCGTGGAAAATCTGGAAACCGGTTTGGCCTTAGGAGACACTCCGGGTGCTATAGCTTTCATGAAGCTAGGCAATGCCGTGAATATTCTTGCCTCAATCCCATGGGTGCAAAATACCGATGCGGTGTACTGGGGAGACGTTGATACTCACGGGTACGTGATCTTAGATCGAGCGCGCCGTATACTCCCCGGTTTGAAGTCGGTATTGATGGACAAAGAGACGCTCCTCAAGCATCGAAATCTATGGGGAGAGGAATTTCCACAGAATTGTGGTGTGGAGTTACCGAGTCTTCTGGGGCACGAGATAGAGGTCTATGAAGGTCTGTGCCGACAGACCTGGGGAAGAAGTATCCGACTAGAACAGGAACGAATTCCATGGGCCTCTGCCGTGCAAGCGCTGGGAAAAGCCCTTGGCGGACCAAGCGCTTCCATGAACTGCTAGGTTAAACCTCCTGTCGGTATTGTCTTGTTCCTATTCTGCACTCTGCAATCAAGAATGACCGTGGAAGTGCCCTACACTGCGGCGGCGTTCCTCAGCAAAATGATGCGCTGCCTCACCTTAAGGCAAAGGATTAAGGGATTAAGATCACCCAACCGACGCTCTGCCCACTCGATCAGTGTCTCGCCGACGTTCCCAAGAGTCCGGGATTCCCTCTTTGCGTACATCTCCATACTCCCTCGCACGATCGACCAGAGGCAGAGCGAGTCTACGAATTACAAGCCGGACCGTATGAGTTTCAACTCAGGAAAGTCTTGTTTGTATCGTTTCGGATCGAGTGTCATGAGACGATCTGCCTGCGCCAAGGCATGCGATCCAATGATGAAATCAGCAAGCAAACGCCTCGGCCCTTGTTGGGCGGCTCTTCGTCGCCGCTTTGCGTACCGTGCAAACCGCCGGCCAGCCTCAAGCCATACGCGTTGTTGAAACTCGAAGTCGACGTCGATGCCTGTATCCGCCAGAAAGCTGTTCACAAAGGATTCCGTGGCCTTGGGATAGGCCAGCAACTCCGCGTAGACTGGCGCGCCTACAACTAAACCGCCCTCAGTCTTTGCATTGCCGAGGGTTTTCGCTATATCTGAGGCTAGGGGTTCCCTGGACCAAAGGGCGGAAAGCACGTTGGTATCGATTGCCGTTCTCATTGTTCCTGAGTTTCTTCGTCGCGCAGGGTCTGGATCCAGGCATTTACCTCATGCACCCCGGAAAAGGCGGGCAGCGCACCCACATATTTTGCGAATGGATTTTCAGGTGGGCGCGCGGGACGGATGGTTGTTCGATCATTCTCAACGACAAATTCCACGCGATCTCCCTCTTTCAGCCCGAGGCGATTGCGGATCTCACGAGGTACTGTGATCTGTCCCTTACTGCTAATTGTGCTAGAACGCGCCATCTTTACCTCCCCTCTTTACAGTAAGGATATCACAATCTGCATTCCCGATCGCATTGGGTATGTGTGGAAACGAGTCCGGATGTTGGACCGGTACGAGCCTTAGACTGAAAGGCGAGGGTTCCCATCGAACCGCGTAGACGTTCTCTCGCCCACTAATCTAAAGAGGGGTCGAAATACCGACCTTTGATTCGCGATAGTGCCACAAGCAGTAGGTCGGCACTGATGAAGTACCGGCAGTTAGCGTAATTCGGAAGGAATTCGCGCGCAAAGGTCGTTTTGCCCACGCCGTTCGGTCCCGCAATGATGTAAATACTCGGACTCATAGAAGGGCGTTGACGATGATACGGGAGATCGCTCTCGACATGTTCCGAGGCAACTTTCCTTTCCCTCCCAATTTTCATCTTCTTCTTATTTGTGTGGGTGAGAGTGCCGCCCTCTCCACCACCTCAGTTTGGGTGACCGCCGTTTCTCGATGTTTACTCCAAAAAGAGCGTAAACAAAGACTTCTGAGACAACCCTCTCATGGCTATAAGTTCGAGGTTCACGCTGGCGGCCCACAAGTCAGCCACCAACACAGACACCATGCATTCAAGGGAAGGAAAATCAATGACTTACAGAACTGGCGGAGAGGGTGGGATTCGAACCCACGGTAGGAGTTAACCTACACACGCTTTCCAAGCGTGCGCCTTAAACCGCTCGGCCACCTCTCCCAACGATGGAAACAACTCTACCAATTTAGCAGAAAGCTTCTCTTCGCGCACATCGCCGGACATGGTGACGCCGGCTCATGGGTTGGTTTCTTTCGTACTAAACGCGTGTTTCATGTAGGCCCGCAGCTTCGCGGGCCCAGGGACGGGCACAGCATCTGGTGGGGCGAGGCAGATGAGTCACATTCCCGCCCAAGCCGGTCGTCTTCTTTCCTGTTCTTTGCTGTTCGTTATCGATACAGGATTCCTCTACGCAAATATGAAAGAAACACTTGATAGGGCAGACGCATCGATCATGAAATTGTCCCGCGTGGCCTCGGCTCTCAGGCGCAAAAACCAGACAGCGCAAAAACCAGATAGTTGTCATTCTGACGGGTGTGGGATAGGCTACCGGCAATTCCGTTGATGGAGATGCCCTCGACCAGAGTCTCTGGTACACCTTAGATCCCAACTAGGAGGAGATGCTGACGCTGGCCGGAAGACAAAAAGACAAGTTCTAATTCAACACAAGGAGTTCACCATGAAGAACGCGAGTTGGAAGGTTGCGCTGTTGTTTTTCATGACCCTGACAGGTTCGAGACTGCTGTTCGCGCAGTCGGACCTTGGAAAGATTTCAGGTTTTATCAAGGACCCGTCGGGCGCCACGATTGCAAACGCTAAGGTCACCGTCCAAAACAAGAGCGGCGTCGAACGCCAGACAACGACAAACGAATCGGGCTATTACGTTATTACGAACGTTCCACCCGGTTTCTACACCATGATCGCCGAAGCCCCTGGTTTCCAAAGATACGAGACCAGAGACAACAAACTCGATCCGAGCGCAGCTCTGGTCATCGATGCGACACTGACAGTGGGTGCCTCCACGCAAACGGTCGAAGTTTCAGCCTCGACCGTCCTGCTGCAGACGGAATCCGCCTCCGTCCAAAAAGATGTCACGCGGGAGCAAATTGACGCGCTTGAGCTGAACGGCCGCAACCCCATCTTCATGGCCAACCTGGTGCCCGGCACTCGCGGGGGGAACGTCGCTGGCCTTTCGTTCAATTTCACCCAGGGCCCATCGAACATCAACGGTTCCCGCAACCCCGAGAACCTGATCACTTATGACGGCGCTCCCGCCACCCGCACGCGGTCGAACGGCACAAGTTTAGGGGCCGCGGATGTGGATTCCACGCAAGAAATCCAAATCCTTACGGCCGACTACGCCCCCGAATACGGCCGCACGTCCGGCGGGCAAATTCGCATCATCACGAAGAGTGGAACGTCCGATTTCCATGGTTCGGCTTACGAATACATACGCAACACGGCTTTCAATGCCAACACCTGGACGCGCAACCACACTCGGGGTCAGAACTTTGTGCCGCCCTTCCATTACAACCAGTTCGGGTACAACGTCGGGGGACCCCTCTACATCCCTGGGAAGTTCAATACCGGCAAGAACAGAATTTTCTGGTACTGGGGCGAGGAATGGGTCAGATACGGTTTCACGGATTCGAATACGACAACCACGGTTCCGAGTCTCAAGATGCGCACCGGTGACTTCAGCGAACTGCTGGACCCGAACAATTTTTTCTTTCACAAGGTGGTGGTCATCAATGATCCGCAGACCGGCCAACCGTTTCCAGGCAACATCATTCCCCCGTGTCCACAACCAGTGGGCTCGTGCGCTACACCAAACGGCCTCGGTATTCTGAATGCGTATCCAGCGCCGAACCTGGCCACCCCTATCAACGTCAACCAAAACTTGTACTTGACGGCGCTCCACCCACAGAATCAGCGCAAGGACACGCTGGCGATCGATATCAATTTGACCACCAAGCAGAGGCTCCAATTCCGTCGCAACAACTACGCTTTCTGGGAATATCAGCCGTTGGACGGCGGCAGTGGAGAAACTCCAAAGTACTTCAACCGGCCCAATCAGACGAACTCGCTTGATTACGTATGGACACTTCGTCCAACGCTGGTTAACGAGACGTTGGCCACTTTCAGTCTGGACAGGGTATACATTCCTGTAGATGCCGCACACTTCCTGGATCGCACAAAAGGCGCGGTACAGGGAACGGGATACTTCGGCCTCAACTACCCCTACATATTTCCGACAGGCAAGCTGCTCCCCAACCGCATCCCAACTGTGAATATGTCCAACTTCTCGGGGTTGAGTGGCGGGCCGTATCCTTCGCACTCCCAAGGGCCCATCTATGACATTTCCGAAAGTCTGACGTGGATCAAGGGTAGCCACACTTTGAAATTCGGCTTCTTATTCGAGCGTTCAGGCGAGAACGATAACGATGAGATTAACGTCAACGCGTGTCCTACGTGCACGAACAACCAGAACGGGCAATTTTTGTTCACTGATGGCCGATCCGGTCGGCCGACGACGGGATTGGCCGCGGCAAACGCGGCTCTCGGTTTGTTCGATACCTATTCCGAGTTGGGCCAGCGCGCCTACACGATTTTCCGCAGCAGTATGTACGAATCATTTGCCCAGGATTCCTGGAAGATCAGTCCCCAGTTAACCGTTAACTACGGCCTTCGCTACACGGTGAATGTTCCTTACAGTGCGCTTTGGCGGAACATGTCCGTATTCGATCCGGCCCTGTATGATCGCACCAAGGAGGTACAGATCGACAAGGTAACTGGCGCTGTCATTCCAGGTTCAGGAGACAGATATAACGGCTTGGTGATACCCGGCAGTGGTTGGCCGAGTTCCGCCAAGGGTCGCGTGCCTGAAGCGACGGCGGGGATTTACGATTACCTGTTCCGCGGCGCATCGCCTCACTATTCCGATATTCAGTGGGGTGCCATTCAGCCGCGCCTGGGGGTTGCCTATCAGTTGAACAACAAAATGGTGATTCGCGCGGGCGCGGGGCGATTCATTACCCGCTTGGGCGTGAGCGACTCGATCTTCCTGGGAGGGAATCCCCCCTTTCAGCCCACTGCCAACGTTTCATTCGGTAGCGTAGATAACCCCGGGGGCACTTCAGCCAACAGCCTTCCGCTGACGGTGACCTCACAGGGTAAGGTGTTCAAGAATCCGGAAGCGTGGGCGTGGAACTTCACCGTGGAACGCGAGATATTCTGGAAGTCGCTCCTCAGTGTTGGCTATGTGGCGCGCCGCGGTTTGCACCTGCAAAGAGAGGCGGACATCAATCAGCCGCCAGTCAGCGCGCTGCACGATCCGGCTAATTTTTACATTGACCCATCCACTGGCCAATCCAAGCTCAAGAACACCGACGCGTTGCGGCCGTACAAGGGTTACAACTCCATCCGGGAAACCGATAACGTTGCGAACTCCATGTACAACTCTCTCCAAATAGCTTGGAACCGCCGCTTCTCAGGTGGACTCATGTTCGGCGTGTCCTACACCCTATCCAAGACCATGGACAACGGGTCCAACCAGCGCGACATCGTTCCAGATACCTATTACATCCGCAATCTCTGGGGACCATCGGATTACGACACGCGGCATGTTATGACCATTAACTATCTTTATGAGCTGCCGTTCTTCAAGAATTCGTCGACTCTAAGCGGCAAACTGCTGGGAGGATGGCAAGTCAGCGGCATCACACAGTTCCAGACGGGCAACCCTTGCGGTATTGCCTTTAATAACGACTACGTTGGCGTGGGCCAGGACGGGTCCATGGACGCCAGCACCAACGGCCTGCCTTACGGCGGTTCAAGCAATTGTCCCGGTGGCCAGTATTGGGTGGTAAACGGCGACCCCAAACTTATGAAGACATTTGGGGCAAATGGTCAATGGTTCCAGACCTGCCTAGTGAATGTGCCAGCTGGCCAGAAATGCCCGGACGGCACCCCAGGGGCGCCGTTTAACGGAGACGATGAACGGATCTTTAGACCTCCCAGTCAGGGGCAGTTCAACCTCCAGAAAGGCGTACGCGGACTGATCTACAGGCCCGGACTTGAGAATTGGAACATTGGTCTGTACAAGAAGTTTCCGATCAGCGAGCGGATCGGATTCCAGTTTCGTGCCGAGGCGTTCAACGCGTTCAATCATCCGAATTGGGCTTCACCGGGGATGAATCCCAATGATGCTGGGACGTTTGGTAAGGTCGTAGGCAAAACCGATGACGTGCGCAATTTGCAGCTTTCGCTCCGCCTTTATTTCTGAAGCACTCGGAACGCGTTGTTGTCAAGACACTCCGAGTGGATACAGTTCTAGTTCCGCGCCAAGGCATACGATGCCTGGAACCATCCGAAATTGGTGCGGCAGCAGCGGTTGCAGTGGCACCCCAATAAGAAAGCTGTAACCCTTTTATTTTCAGCGTTCATTCCTCGCTTCTTTCATGGTTCGAAGAACCATGATTTATTCGTAGCGCAAGGCTTCGACGGGATCGAGGCGGGCGGCTTTGATGGCGGGATACATACCGAAGGCGAGGCCGACGCCCATGGAAACGCCCACAGCTAGCACGACGGCCCAGAGCGGGATGGACGATGGCAGAGTAGGCACCGCGAGGTTGATCAGCAGACTAATGCCGCCGCCGAGCAACACGCCAATGACGCCTCCCGCGCCGGTGAGCACCATGGCTTCGGTGAGGAATTGCCAGATGACATCGCGGCGGCGCGCGCCGATTGCCTTTCGAACGCCGATCTCGCGCGTGCGCTGAGTGACCGACATCAGCATGATGTTCATCACACCGACGCCACCCACGAGAAGTCCAATGGAACTTATGGCGAATATCAGGCCCGCTACGGACGCTGTGATTTGACGAAATTGATCAGCGATCTGCTGGGCGCTGGAAATCCCAAAGTTATCGGGCTTACTGTAAGGCACGTTTCTGCGGCGCCGCAATACGCCGCGGATTTGATCCTCGGCTTCCGACATGCGGCCAGGGTAGGCGACGGCACCGATCATGTTCTCGTCATCTTGAGGGAGGTGCTTGTGATAGGTGCGGTAAGGGACCATCACTGCCTTGTCCGCGGATTGATCCTTGACGAGCTGGCCCTTGCGCGGTTCAAGAACACCGACAACTTCGTAAGAGACGCCGTCGATTTGAATGGGTTTTCCGAGCGGGTCCATATCCGGGTAAAGGGTCTTGGCGATATCGGGGCCGATGACGGCGACATCTGAGCGATGCATGTTTTCGGCATCGCTGAAGAATCGCCCGATTTTCGGCCTGGAATTGAAAACTTCTTCGTTAGAGGGAAGTGTTCCGTTGTAATCAATCCCAGAAACTTCCTTGCCGAGATAACGGGCTGTGACGGGTCCGCGAGCGGGACCTTCATCTGTCCACCGTGGATAAACACTGGCGGTGACTGCTCGCACCGCGGGACAGAATTGCGCGATGGCCTCGGCATCCTCGAGCGAGAGCGGCTTGCGCGCGCGCTCATCAGGACTAAGCCTTCCGGTGTGGATGCCGGGATCGAAGCGGAAGATGAAGAGTGTTTCGGAGCCATAGTCGGACAAATACGCGTTCACGTCACCGTAGACGCCGACGAGGATGGAGACCACGGAAAGAACAGCGGTAATACCGATGACCACGCCGAGGACAGTGAGAAAGGAGCGCATCTTGTTCTCACGAAGAGTACTGAGCGCCATCCGAGCGTTCTCGCCGATGTTCATGCGCACAGGTATATGCATGGCGCTCACACTTCCTGGCGCAAGGCTTCGATGGGTTGCAGACTTGCGGCGCGGCGGGCCGGATACACGCCGAAGAAAACACCAACGGCGGCGGAGATCACTTCTGCGAGCAGAACCGCGGGGATGGGAACATTCATGGGGAGAGACATGGTTGCGGTGGCAAGGGCCGCGATTCCGTAGGCCAAGCCGACGCCAATGGCACCCCCCACGGCAGCCATGACCGTGGCTTCGATCAGGAATTGCAGAAGAATGTCATTGTGCCGGGCGCCGAGAGCTTTACGGATACCGATTTCGCGCGTACGTTCCGTGACGGTGGCGAGCATCACGTTCATGATGACGACGCCTCCGATCACGAGGAAGACGGAAACGACGCCGACCATGGCCGTAGCGATCACGCCCGTCAAATTCTTCCACAATTCCATCAGCGTAGCCTGGTCGAATATGCCAAAGTTATCCTTTTCGTTGGGAGGCAGATGGCGCCGCGCGCGCATCATGGCCCGCGCTTCGTCCTGTGTCTGTTCCATCCACTCCGCTCCACGCGCCTGGATGTTGAGCCAGATGGTGTCGTTGGTCCCATACATTTTGAAATACGTCTGGATCGGTATATACGCAAAGTTATCCTGCGATTGTCCGAGGGCCGTACCAATGGTTTTCGCAATACCGACGATCAGGAAGGGCCGGCCCTCAATCAACAGTTCGTGGCCGACAGGGTCGACTCCCGGAAAGAGCTGGGTGGCCAGGTCGTTGCCGATCATAGTGACCTGGGCGCGGCTCTGGTCGTCGCCCTCGGAGATGTAGCGTCCGTCCCCGGGTGTGACGATGTCGATATCCACCATGTTGGCGGTGACGCCCCGGATGTTCGTGTCGTTGAGTGCGCGCGAGCCCGCGCGCACTTTTCCGTCAATGCGTAGTTCCACACCAACGCGCAGCGGCAGCTTCATATTGTCGCGCAGAGCTTCAAAATCGTCCCAGGTAACCTTTTTGTTGCGCCTGTTCGCCTTCACGTATTCATCGACGTCCGTGATGATGGGAAAGCGAGTCAACAGAAAGACGTTGGAGCCCATATTGGCAACGCGGTCTGCGATGTAGCGGTTTACCCCCGAAATCAGGGCAATGACCACGATTAGCGTGGAAACCGACAGGATAATTCCGAGGAGCATCAGGAAGGAGCGCATCTTGTGAACGCGCAGGGTCTCCAAGGCCACGCTGATCGGTTCCCGGAGCATAACCCGACGCTTCATGCGTGCATTTCCCCTGTCTATTCTACGCGCAAGTTATTGAAAAGGTTTCGAGCGCGCCACGTATGCCCGGTAGGACGCAGGCCAGCCTAGAAACGTTATCACCAGCAGCCCGAGAAAGGCACGGAAAATGAGCCGGCAATTCACTGGACTGGCGACGCTTGGGGGCACTTGCGGGCGTCTGCTACACTAATTGGACCGGTTCCGGGATCGTCTAATCGGTAGGACATCAGCCTTTGGAGCTGAGTATCCTGGTTCGAGTCCAGGTCCCGGAACCAGCTTTACCTTCCAGAACTAGCCACCCCTGGTCAAACTTTTCAACTGAGGCATGGAGCGCTTGAGATCCTTCGCTTCGCTCGGGATGGCAGGAATATGCTCCATTAGCGAATCACATTTCGCGATAGTTCAGCAGGACAACACCGATCAGTGCAATACAAAGTGGCCAGAGGCGGGCCAGGATGTTTCGCGTTTGATTCTCGGAGGGCAGGCGAAGTTCCAGCCAGCGCGACCATCCCGCGGTCACAGCCAGAATCGCGAGCGGAATGTGGCTTAGCTCGGCGAGTACTTCTTCCTTGAGGTTTCCGAGGCTATGGGAATGGGTGAGGAGCAATGCGCCGGAAACACCGATCAGTACGGGAAAGACCAGCCGGGCTCTGCCGGAGACGACGCGGCCCGTTTGTACGCGCCATTCAAATGCCGCCAGAGCGATTACCAGCACCGCAAAGAAACGGTGCAGAAGGACTTCTGGATCCGCAAGAGTCGCCCAGAAGCCGACGGGCCCGAGCGGCCAGGTCTCCGGATCGCTGCGGAGAAATAGAAAGGCCGAAAGGCCGAGGAAGGCGAGCGGCCAATTGTGGGCCCAGGAGACTTTTCCCGCTTGGGCGACCAGGGCCATCAGTCCCATGGAGAGAACGACAATGCCTGCCCAGTGATGGTTGTACTCGGACCAAGCCTTTTCGGCAGGGGTGTTCGGACGTGTGCCGGTTTGGCCGGGAACGTAGGATTCGGTCGAGAGCGAGCCGGATTCGAAGGCTTTTTTCTGAGCGGCGTAAGCGTCTTCGGGCAGCTCTTGAACAGATGGACTGGCGAATCTTGGTGAGCGTGGAGACATGCGGGCGAAGATTTCTTGACCGCTGACGCGGTCGTGAGTGAGATCCGCGGCGGGAGGGAGTGAAGGCA
>Ga0209234_1000561_pt1 | contig 13041 bp, 14 predicted proteins | sample GraSoi013_1_20cm_2_FD_185816 | JGI IMG/M metagenome (GOLD analysis project Ga0209234, IMG submission 185816) | Grasslands soil microbial communities from the Angelo Coastal Reserve, California, USA - Sample 08_20_2013_1_20cm (SPAdes) (version 2) | ecosystem: Environmental > Terrestrial > Soil >... | reverse complement strand
AGCGCGACGACCTGTTTCCGGATATCCTCCCGCACATCGAGGCCGCGCTCGCTTCACCGCGACCGCGGAGGGCCCGTCGCGCACGCCGGGCGCGTGCGAAGCGGTAATGCAGCGACGTCAGTCGTGCCCGCCGATGTACGAACGAATCATTTTTTCCCAGTAGGGCCAGTCGTGGGCCCACCCGTCCCAGATGCGCAGCGCGTTGCCGATGCCTTTGCCCCACAAGACGCCCGACATTTCCCGATTGTTCTCGCACGCAGGATCATGCTCTCCGACGGCGAGGATAATGTCCTGGTGACGGAACGCCGCGAGGCGTCCGGGATCACTTTCATGACGCATGAAATCGAACGGATTGCACGCGTACACATTGGCATCGGAGTAGCCGCGCGTCAGACGCTTGATGTCGTACGTCCCCGAGAGGCCGATGATCCGCTGCACCAGATTGGGATTGCGGAGTCCGAAGCACAGCGCATGGTACGCACCGAAGCTCGCGCCGACGGCGATAAGAAACGGTGTCGGATTCCTGGCGAGACTGAACGGGACGACTTCGTCCCGCAAGTACTGATCGTATTGGAGATGGCGCCAAGCGCGCTGACCCGGATGGACGTGTTCCGGCGCGTACCAGCTTTCCTCGTGCACGTGATGCAGGCAATAGAGCTGGATCCACCCACGCTCCAGGTGCTCACCCAAAACGCCGGAACGGTGCATCCGGCGGTCGGTCCATTCGGTAAAGCCGCCCAACGTGGTGGGGAATACAAACACCCGCGCTCCGGCGTGACCCAACACCTGCAACTCCATCTCGCGTCCCAGGGCGGAGCTACGCCACCGGTGACGCTCCTGATTCATCGGGGTCCGCTCCCCCCGTTACGCAGCAGGAACGGTAGCGCTCTGCGGAACCGTCTTCCCCAGGCGGACTCATGATGTCGGCCCGCCTCATCTTCCACCCAGCGGACGTCGCGCTGCGGTTCGTAGCCCTTGGCGAGTAACACGTCGCGCAGCCGGCGGGCGAGTCGCACGTGCGTGTCACCCTCGGGCAATCCAACGTCGAAATAGAGGCGGCCCCCCCCCGGCGCGCGCGGCGCCTGTTCCGCCACGTCGAGAATCGCCGCGTTGGCGAACCACAGTGCGGGGCTGAGCGCGGCGGCGAACCCAAACACCGACGGGTAGCGGAAGTAGGCGTACAAGCTGATCAGCCCGCCCAATGAGGAGCCCGCGATACCCGTATGAGTCCGGTGGGGTAGCGTCCGGAATCGTGCGTCCACCAGCGGCTTCACCGTATTGATCAGGTAATCGAGATAGCGGTCACCGCCACCGCCGCCGACTTTCGGATCCACGAACGGCGTGTACTCGTCGATGCGTGCGGCGCCCATATTCGGAATCCCAACGACGATGGCCTCGAGCCCCCGGCGACTCGCCCACGCAAGCGCCGTCTTGAGGCCCCAGTCTCCCGCGAAGCTCGTCGCCGCGTCGAACAGGTTCTGGCCGTCGTGCATGTAGATCACGGGATAGCGCGCAGTGCCGCGGGCATACGACGCTGGAGTGTACACCAGGAGGTTGCGCCGATTGCCCAGCTCGGGACTCGCGACTGCGGGGATCGTCCGAACTGTGCCGCGGTGCGCCCGGGCTCGTGCCCGAACTTTCCAGCGCATGTAAAACCGTGAGAATCGTCGCATTGGCAGCCCCAAATGTATGCGTGACTCGACGGGTTCCAAAGAGTGTTGCATGAGGTTACCGTACTCTCCCCGTGCCCGTCGCGTTGTTCGCCGCACCGATTCTGTCCGAGAACGCCGCGCGAATGATCGCGGCGATCGTGCAGCTGCACGATGTACGTGTCGGAGTGATCAGCCAAGCGCCGCTCCAGGATCTCCCACTGCCGCTGCGATCCCAGGTAGCGCACTGGCGCGTTCCCGATGTGCTGGACACCGCGCAGTTGCTCGACGCCGTCGCGCAGCTGGAGCAGCGACTCGGACGCGTGGACCGGCTGATTGGCGCATACGAGCAACTGCAAGTGCCGCTCGCCGAGGTCCGCGAGCGGCGCGGGATCGCCGGCATGGGCCTGGAAGCGGCGCGGAATTTTCGCGACAAAGCGCGCATGAAATCGCTGCTCCGCCAGGCGGGACTCCCCTGTGCGCACCACCGGCTGGTGGCCGGACAGACCGACGCGATGGCCTTTGCGCGCGAGATCGGATTTCCCCTGATCGCCAAGCCGCCGGCGGGGGCGGGCGCGCAGGCAACCACGAAAGTGGACGGGTTCGACGCGTTGCGCGCCGCCGTGGAGGCTGCATCGCCCGCGCCCGACCGTCCGGTGCTGTTGGAGGAATACGTGACTGGGGACGAGCACTCGTTCGAGACGGTGTCGATCGCCGGCCGCGCGGTGTGGCACTCGCTAACGCATTACTATCCTTCGCCGCTCGAGGTGCTGCGCAATCCGTGGATCCAGTGGTGTTTGATCCTGCCGCGCGAGGTGGAGGAGCCACAGTATGACGACATCCGGCGGGCGGCGTTCCGTGCGCTCGAGGTGTTGGGCATGGAAACGGGTCTCTCGCACATGGAATGGTTTCGCCGGCCGCCCCCCGACGGCACGATCGCGATTTCGGAAGTCGCGGCGCGTCCACCCGGCGCGCAAATCATGACGATCGTATCGCGTGCGCATGACTTCGACTTCGTCGCCGCGTGGGCGCGGCTCATGGTGTTCGAAGAGTTTGCCGCACCGCCGCGCCGCTATGCAGTGGGGGCGGCATACCTGCGAGGCCAGGGAAGCGGCCGCGTTAAGGCGATCCACGGTCTCGAGCAGGTGCAGCGCGAGATCGGCTCGCTGGTCGTGGACGTCAAGCTGCCGACGGCGGGGCAGGTTCCTACAGGCAGCTACGAGGGAGAAGGATTCGTCATTCTGCGACACCCTGACACCGCCGTGGTGCAGGACGCCTTGCACCGGCTGATCTCACTGGTTCGCGTCGAGTTGGGGTAGACGAGGGAGCATTCATGAACGTGCTCATGATTTCACCGGGGTATCCGACGGAGATCAACTATTTCACCCGCGGCCTGGCGGTGCAGGGCGCCCGGGTGTTCGGCATCGGCGATCAACCGGAGCGCGACCTTCCGGACATGGTTCGGCAGCACCTCGCCGGGTATGTGCAGGCATCCTCGCTGCTCGATGAAGCGGCGGTCGTGAAGCAGGTGCGGCAGTGGAAAGCGGCGCAGCCGCTCAAACAGGTGGAGTGCTTGTGGGAACCTGGTGTCATTCTCGCCGCGCGCTTGCGTGAAGCGCTCGGCCTACCCGGCCAGGACGTCGCGCAGGCGACGCTGTTCCGCGACAAGGATGCGATGAAGCAGGCCGTGGCCGCCGCGGGGATCCGGACGCCGAAGCACCGGCGCGCCACGACCGCCGCCGAGTGTCAGCGCGCAGCCGAGCAGATCGGCTTCCCGGTAATCGTAAAGCCGATCGCCGGTGCCGGGTCGGCCGATACTTTTCGAGTGAACTCCCGACTCGAACTCGATGCCGTTCTCGCGCGCGCCGGCCAGATGCGGGAGGTCAATGTCGAAGAATTCATCGACGCGGTGGAGTACACGTTCGACACGGTGTGTATCGACGGCAAAATGGCCTTCTGGAACATCTGCCTGTACCGGCCCCGTCCGCTGACCGCACGGCAGGAAGAGTGGATCAGTCCGCAAACTGTGGTGTTGCGCGACGTGGAGGCCGATCATCTCGCGGGCGGGCGCGAAATGGGCCGCGCCGCCCTGAAGGCGCTCGGGTTCAAGACAGGGTTCACCCACATGGAGTGGTACCGCACGGCACAGGGCGAAACCATTTTCGGCGAAATCGCCGCCCGGCCGCCCGGGGCGCGGACCGTCGACGCCATGAACTACGCCTCCGACATCGATCTCTTCACCGGATGGGCCGAGGCCGTGCTCCACGGGCGCTTCAGTGCCAAGCTGGATCGCAAATACAACGCCGCGATCATCTTTAAGCGTGCCCGCGGCACCGGTCACATTCGCCACATCGAGGGGCTCGAGCGCCTGCAGGCCCGCTTCGGCCCGCACATCGCCGCGGTGGAGCTGCTGCCCGTTGGCGCGCCGCGGCGCAACTGGATACTGACGCTCGTGTCGGACGGCTTTCTCGTGGTCCGGCATCCCGATCTGCAGACCACGCTGGACATGGCGGACGCCGTGGGCACCGATCTGCACTTGTACGCTGGCTGAGCAAGAGGAGCGCACGATGACTGCAAAAGTGGGACTTATCGTCGGCCGTGAATGGTCGTTTCCGCCGAAGTTCATCGACGAGGTGAACCGGCGCGACAAGGGCGTCGTGGCGGACTTCATCAAGCTCGGCCCGACGGCGATGGATGCCCCGCGCGAGTATGCCGTACTCGTCGACCGCATCTCGCACGAGGTGCCGTTTTACCGTTCGTATCTGAAGCACGCGGTGCTGCAGGGAGTCGCGGTCATCAACAACCCCTTCATGTGGAGCGCCGACGACAAGTTCTTCGGTGCGACGCTCGCGACGAAGCTCGGCGTTGCGAGCCCGAAGACGATGGTGTTGCCGAACAAGGACTACATCCCGGCGATCAGTCACCAGGAGAGTCTCCGCAACCTGGTGTTCCCACTCGACTGGGATGCGGTCGTACGCGACATCGGCCTGCCATGCATCCTGAAGGACGCGCACGGCGGCGGATGGAAGGGCGTTTACATCTGTCGCACGCGCGAGGAATTGCTTGCCCATTACAACGAATCGGGCCTCCTGACGATGATTGTGCAGGAGTTCATCGAGTGGCAGCAGTTCGTTCGCTGCGTCTGCATCGGGCAGAGGGATATTCTGCCGATCCACTACGACCCCAAGGCGCGGAAGTACATCGTGGACCCCGACTACCTGACGCCTGCGCTCCGCGACCGGATTATCACCGACTCGCGCACCCTCGTGGGCGCGCTGGGATATGACATGAACTCGATCGAGTGGGCCGTCAAAGACGGCGTGCCCTACGCGATCGACTTCATGAATCCCGCGCCGGACTTCGACGTCAACTCCCTCACGCCTGAGTACTTCGACTGGGTCGTGCAGCACATGGCCGACCTGGTAATGCGGCTGGCCACGGCTGCGCGGCGTCCGGGGAGGACGGCGCGGGCGATTCACTGGCAGGACCTGTTCAAGGGCCGCGCGGGCAGCACGCGGAGCCGAACATCCTCAGCGTGACGGCGGTGCTGGACCACGCGATCGGCTACTACCACGAGCTCTTGAACGATGAGCTGGCGGCGGAGTGCCAGGCAACCCTCGACGCGGAGCTCCGCCGTCGGGGCCTGTTTTTCGGCGATCGGCCATTGTGCACGGTGCTGCGGCCGCGGTTCTTTACTCCCGCGCAATACCGCTTCCTACAGGAGCGCTGTGCGATTCTGTTGCGGGCGTTCGATCGCGCCTACCAGGCCGCGCTTGAGGATCCTGCGCTGCGGCGGCAGTTCAGGCTCGTCGATTGGGAAGAAGCCATGATCGAACGCGATCCCGGGTTCCCCGATGCCAGCCCGACGTCGCGCATCGATGCCTTTTATCTGCCCGAACAGGACGTGATGCACCTGACCGAGTACAACGCCGAGACGCCGGCCGGGGCGGCGTATGGCGACGCGCTCACCGAAGCGTTCTTCGCGCTTCCCGTCATGCGCCCCTTCCTGCGTCGCTTCGACGTGCGTCCGCTCCCCTCGCGGCACGGGGTGCTGCACGCGCTGCTCGGGGCCTACGCGCAGTGGGACGGGGGGGAACGGGGACAGGGCCGCGCGACGCCGCGCATCGCGATTCTCGATTGGCGGGAGGTGCCGACCCACAACGAGTTCGTGTTGTGGGTGGATTACTTTCGCGCCCGCGGCCTCGAGGCGCGGATCGTCGACCCGCGGGAAACCGAGCTGCAAGGGGGTCGTCTCGTGGCGGATGGCGAGGCGATCGACCTGATCTACAAGCGCGTCCTCATCAGCGAGCTCGTGGAGCGGGGCGGCCCGAATCACCCGGTGATCCGCGCCGTTCAGTCCGGCGCGGTGTGTATGGTGAATCCCTTTCGCTGCAAGCTGCTCCACAAGAAGGCGAGCCTGGCAGTGTTGAGTGACGAGCAGAATGTGGGACTGTTCTCGGGTGACGAGCGCCAGGCTATTGACGCGCACATTCCGTGGACGCGCGTCGTCGCGGAGCGCACGACTCGCCATGAGGGCCGAACCGTGGACCTGGTCCCCTTCATTATTGATAGGCGCGAGCAGCTCGTGCTTAAACCGAACGATGCGTATGGAGGCGCCGGAATCGTGCTCGGGTGGGAGGTGGACGATGCGACGTGGGAGAGGGCGGTTCGTGTCGCCCTCACCGAGCCATTCGTCGTGCAGCAGCGCGTGCCGATTCCGAGCGAGCCGTTTCCGAGCGTCGTGGACGGTCGCGTGGTCTTGGCCGATCGCATCCTCGACACCGCTCCCTTTGCGTACCAGGGAACGCACGTCGAAGGCTGCATGACGCGCCTGTCGACGGCCGCTCTCGTCAACGTCACCGCCGGTGGTGGGTCGCAGACCCCGACCGTCCTCGTGGAGCCGCGATGAAACCGCCCTCCCTGACCCTGGGCATCGAGGAGGAGTACCAAATCATCGATCCCCAGACCCGTGAGTTGAAATCGTACATCACGGAGATCTTGAGCGGCGATCATCTGCTCTTGGCGCAAATAAAACCGGAGCTGCACCAGTCGATTGTCGAGATCGGCACTAAAGTCTGCAACACGCCGGCAGAGGCGCGCGCCGAGCTGGTGCGACTGCGTCGCCAAGTCCTCGACCTGGTGGCCAGAAACGGGCTCAAGATCGCCGCTGCGGGCACGCATCCATTTTCTTCGTGGGTCGATCAACAGATCACGCCGTTGGAACGCTACCTCGGCGTGCGGGAGGACATGGGCGAACTGGCGCAACGGCTGCTGATCTTCGGCACACACATCCACATCGGCATCGAGGATCGTGAGTTTCTGATCGACGCGCTGAATGTGGCGCGCTATTTCCTGCCGCACCTCATGTGCCTGACGACCAGCTCACCGTTCTGGGGCGGCCGCAAGACGGGACTCAAGTCCTATCGCAGTGTCGTGTGGCGTGGGTTCCCGCGCACCGGCGTTCCCCGTCCGTTGCGCTCGTGGAGCGAATACACGGAGCTGGTGGACCTGCTCGTGACCACGCGCTGCATCCCGGATGGGTCCAAGATCTGGTGGGACGTGCGACCCAACTGGAGCTATCCGACGCTCGAGTTCCGGGTGTGTGACGTGTGCACCCGGGTCGACGAAGCGGTGTGCATTGCCGCCATTGTCCAGGCGATTGTGGCGAAGATCTGGAAACTGCGGCGCGACAACTTGACGTTCCGCGTGTACCCGTCGGACTTCATCGAGGAGAACAAGTGGCGCGCCGTGCGCTACGGGTTCGACGGACGACTCGTGGATTTCGGCAAGGGGGTCGAGCTGCCGGCCCGGGAGCTAGTGCGCGAGCTGTTGGTCTGGTTCATTGACGACGTCCTGGACGAGCTCGGCAGCCGCAAGGAAGTCGAGTATGCCTTTCGCATCCTCGACGAGGGCTCGAGCGCGGACCGCCAGCTTGCGACGTACGCGCGAACCGGTGACTTCAAGGCCGTGGTCGACGAAGTGATCGCCGAGACGGCGGAAGGCCTATAGTGCCTGTCATTGGCATCACTACTCAGACGCTCGAAGCGATTCCCGACCAGCTGCCGCGCTGCTGGATCATGAGTCAGCGCTACGTCCAGGTGCTCGCCGCGGCCGGCGCCATACCCTGGGTCATCCCGTTGCTGGAAGGAAACGAGACGACGCTGCGCGGCATCTACGAGCACCTCGACGGGCTGTTTCTTCCGGGCGGTGTTGACGTCGATCCGGCCGCGTATGGCGAGCCTCGCACCGCATTGTGCGGCCGCACCGACCCGGCGCGAGACTGGACGGAGCTCTTGTTCGTGCGTTGGGCGCTCGTCGATCGGAAGCCCGTGCTCGCGGTGTGTCGTGGCGCACAGCTGGTCAATGTGGCGGTCGGTGGCTCGCTATATCAGGACGTCGGAGCGCAGCACCCTGACGCGATCAAGCACGATCATTTTCCGGTCGCCGGTCGGCGGCGCGACGAGCTCGCGCACGAGGTGCGCCTCGCCGCGGGGTCGCGGCTTCAGACGTTACTCGGGACTGACACCATCGCAGTGAACAGCATGCACCATCAGGGGATCGCGCGACTCGCGCCGGGGCTCGTACCTGTGGCCACTTCACCCGATGGCTTGATCGAGGGGGTCGAGGTCAACAACGGCCACTTCCTGATTGGTGTCCAGTGGCATCCCGAAGACCTCGTCGATGTCGACGCGCGTATGCGCCGGCTATTCGAGGCATTCATCGACGCCGCGCGGCGCCATGCGTAATCACCTGGCGACCGGCGCAAAATAGGCGGCCCAGAGTCGCGCTCGCCCTTCCATTAATACGGGACCGAGCCGCTCCAGAATATCGTCCACCGTCCCGTCGCGAGACATCGGCAGCAACCGCGTCTGCACCTGCGCAGCCGTCGTCGCTTCGTCGCCCACGATCAATGCCCAATAGCCGGCGGTTGCGCTCGAGTCGGTGACACGACTGCCCGCGACCATGCCGCCCGGCGTCGCGGGCGCGAACTGCCCCGGTCGCGTTGACGTGGGCGCGCCCCGAATCCTCGGATTCTCGATCGGTGACTTGAGGTCACCGGTTCCCAACGCGTGACGGCCCGCCTTGCGCGCGTTGCGGTCGCCACTGCGCTGGGGATAATACAGGTCGATCTGTCCATCGCTGCCGACCCACAGCAGGATGACGTTTGCCGGCCGGGTGAGCTGGAACTGGACGCGGTCGGCGCTCAAGGCAGTGAACCCCGGCCCGAAGCTGTCCGCAACACCCCGGGTCATTTGCGCGATCGCCTGTGCGTTTTGGGCTGACGCTGTCGCCGTTGCACACGTCACAAAAATGGAAAGAATCGTTGCCGCTCTCATATCTGCGCCTCCGTTTACGAGCCTGCCGATATATTACCAGCCATGCCTCGTTGTGGCACCATCGTCCTCGCCGGCCGGCCCAACGTGGGTAAGTCCACGTTGCTCAACGCCCTGGTGGGCGAGCATCTCGCGATTGTATCTCCCAAGCCGCAGTCCACGCGACTGCCGGTCGTCGGGCTGCTGACGAAGGACGACACGCAATACATCTTCACCGATTCACCCGGCCTCCTCGAACCCGAATACCAATTGCATGAAGCGATGCGGGCGGCGGCGCTCCGCGCCATCGACGACGCCGAAGTCATTGCGTATCTGCATCCGCTCAATGAGGCTCCCGCGCCGCCACTCGAGAACGTTGCGAAACTCGCGCGTCCGCCACGCGCGCCCATCGTGACGGTATACACGAAGGCGGACCTGGCCGGCTCGCGCCCCGATACGCTGGCCGTCTCCGCGAAAACCGGAGCGGGCATTGACGCCATGCTTGCGGTGTTACGGGATCGGCTTCCGGAAGGTCCCTTTCATTACAATCCCGACGAGCTGGCCACGCAGCCGATGCGCTTCTTCGCGGCGGAATTCGTTCGTGAAGCGGCGTTCGAGCTGCTTCATGAAGAGCTCCCCTATAGCGTGGCCTGCGAAATCGATGAGTTCCGAGAGGGCGCGGAGCCGGTATATATTCGGGCGGTGCTGTACGTCGAGCGCGACAGCCAGAAGGGAATCGTCATCGGCGAGGGCGGCCGCACCATCAAAGCCCTCGGTGCCGCGGCGCGCGCGAAGATCGAGGCGCTCCTCGACCAGCGTGTCTTTCTGGACTTGCACGTGAAAGTGCTTCCCAAATGGCGTCGCGACGCACCCTCCCTCAAGCGCCTGGGATACGCCGCCTCATGAGTCTCGCCCCCGACCTGCTCGAGATTCTCGTCTGCCCGAAATGCAAAGGGGCGCTCGAGCATCGCATCCAACCAGCCGAAGCGCTCGTGTGCCACACCTGCCGGCTGATCTACGCCGTCGAGGACGACATCCCCATCATGCTCATCGATGAGGCGAAGCCTTTCTAGACGAACGTTGGAATGTTGGACGGTTGGAATGATTGTCTTTTCCAACATTCCAACCGTCCAACTTTCCGCTCAGGAGCCCCTCAACGCCGGTGCGCTGTTCCTGGTTTTTCCTGTCGGCGCGCAGGCTGTCGGGATGGGACAGACCGCAACGGCCGCGGAGGGGAGAGGCGAAGCGGCGTTCTGGAATCCGGCGGGTCTGGCGACACTTTCCGACGACGAATTCGCGCTCCACAGCGCGACGCTCGTCGCGGGACGCAGTCACGTGCTCGGCGCCTACTTTCCGTCGCACGGCATCGGCGTGATCGGCGGGGCGGTATATCTCGTCGACTATGGCGATCTCGATCGCACCGACGCCAACGGCAACACGATCGCGCGCATCGCGCCTCGCAACCTCGAGTTCATCGCCTCGTACGCGACCAGTCTCGCCGGCTCGTTCGTCTTCGGCCTCAGCTACAAGCTCGTGCAGTTTCGCGTCGACTGCAGCGGCGATTGTCGCGATTTTCCCTCCGGCACCGGCGCCACGCACGCGCTCGACCTCGGCGGGCAATTCCGCGTCGGCGCGGGCGGGCCGCTGCGGTTCGGCATCGCGCTGCGCAACATCGGCTTTCGCCTGCAGGTGCAAAACCAGGCGCAGGCCGATCCCCTTCCCACGCGACTCGCGATTGGCGCCCAATACGACGTGCACTTCCGACCTCCGTCGGGTGCCCCGATCAATCAGGCGTTCGACTTGAAACTCGCGGCCGACCTCGACAGTCCGTGGGGGCAAGTCGGACAGTCAGAAACACGGTTGGGGTTGGACGTCGGCTATCAGCGATTGGTGCGAGTGCGCGCCGGCTATGCGTTCGTGCAAGACGGCTTGAGCGGTCCCAGCGTGGGGTTGGGTGTCGAAAGCGGCTCGCTGGGCGTGGACATCGCCCGGGCCTTTTTGACCGGCTCGGATCTGCAGACCGAGAGTCCGACGTTCTTTTCCTTCAAAGTGACCTTCTAAATGACGCGCTCGGCAGCGCTGGTCGTGCTCCTCCTCATGGCGTCCGTCACGCGTGCGAGCCACGCACAGACTGCCGACTCGGCGACTGCCGCCACAGACAGCCTGATCCGCGCCCGCATCTTCCTCCGCCCGCTCGCGTCATTGCTCGTACCGGGAACGGGGCAATTGCTCGCGCACCAGGATCGGGGCGCCGTGTATCTCGCGGCCGAAGTGTATCTCGTCTCGCGGTTCGTGCAACTCGATCGTGAAGCCGTCCGCGAGGCGAACCGATTCAAGAAGCTCGCGTTCGACATCGCCCGCCGCCCCTACTTGCCCACGCAGCGCGACACCATCTTCGAATACTTCGAGCAAATGGAGCGTTTCCCGGAGAGCGGACGCTACGACGCCGGGTCCGGGTCGGGCTTCGTTCCCGAGAGCGATCCGCGTACGTACAACGGGGCCGTATGGCTCCTCGCCCGGCGCACATACTGGGAGGATCCGAATGTGCCTCCCGATCCGGCGTCAAAGCCGTATCAAAATGCGTTGCAGTTTTACTGGGACCACGCGATCGGCCCCAGCTTTCAATGGAGCTGGCGCGATCACTCACTCGAGCATCAAGTCTTCAGGGAATCGATTCGCCGCAGCGATGACGCGTTCCGGCGCGCGCAGAATCAGGTTGGCTTGTTGCTCGCCAATCACATCGTCAGCGCCGTCGATGCGCTGATATCCGCCCGTCTCGCCGCTGTCTCCGGTCGCGACGCGACCATCCGCGCGACCGTTGCCCCCGGGTTTGCGCAGGTCCGATTTACATTCCCGTTCTGAAAAAGGGGTTCATTTGACACGGGAGGCGACGAGGCCTAAGATTAGGCGGTTTCTACCCTTACGAGAGGAGTAAGGTGCGGTCGCGCCAAGCCATTCTCTTCTTTTCGCCGGCTGGACGTTCCGTACCTGACTTCGTGACCGCCTGGGTCAACGGCAGGGGACTCCCCGTCATCACCGTCCCGCAGGCCGCTGGGGTGGAAGAGCGGGTGCTGCGCGCGCTTCCGACGCTGGTCGTCGTCGATGGGGACAGCGCGGACGAAGGCATGCAGCTGTGCGCGCGACTCAAGGGCGACGCCTATACGGCGATCGTGCCGCTCGCCGTGGTAATCGAGGTCCATGCGACGGATGCGGTGCGCCGCTGGTTCGCCTCGGGCGCGGATGAAGTGATTACGCCGATGTTCGAACCGGGGGAGCAGGCCGGACGTCTCGAGGCGCTGGTATCGCGCGCTGAGCGTGACGTGGCGGTCAATCCATCGACTCGGTTGCCGGGAACGACGGAGATCGAGCGGGCGATGCGGCGGCGTATGGATCTCGGCGAATTCTTCGCCGTCTGTTACGCCGACCTCGATCACTTCAAGGAATACAACGACCGCTACAGCTACAACGACGGCGATCGGGTGATCTATCTGCTCTCTCGCATTCTTCATGATGTGGTGCGGGGGATGATCGGGAAGGACGGCTTTATTGGGCATATCGGTGGGGATGATTTTATTTTCATTCTTCCCATCGACAGCATCCGCGTCGTCTGCACGGAGATTCTCGATGTGTTCGACACGCTGATCCCGTATCAGTACAACGAGCAAGACCGCCGGGCGGGCTATTATTTCGGCAAGGATCGGCGGGGACAGTTGCACCGTGTGCCGTTGATGACGTTGTCGATCGGTGTCGTGACAAACCAGCACCGGCGGTTTACGCATACAGCGCAGGTGAGTGAGCTCGCGACGGAAATGAAAAGTTACGCCAAGACGCAGGCTGGTTCGGTGTTCGTCGTCGATCGGCGGCACGATCCGGAGCCGCGCGAAGAAGGAAGTCGCAACAGCGAGGCTTAGCGCGTGAACGTTACCTGTCCATCGTGCGAAACGGTCTACCGCGTGGATCCGGCCAAGGTCCCGGCGGGAGGCATCCGCGCGCGCTGCAGCGTCTGTAGCAATGTCTTTGCCGTGAGCGTAGATGGTGCGGCGACAGCGGCTCCTGCTCCGCGTCCCGCACCGGCGCCA
>Ga0209234_1000560_pt1 | contig 13047 bp, 9 predicted proteins | sample GraSoi013_1_20cm_2_FD_185816 | JGI IMG/M metagenome (GOLD analysis project Ga0209234, IMG submission 185816) | Grasslands soil microbial communities from the Angelo Coastal Reserve, California, USA - Sample 08_20_2013_1_20cm (SPAdes) (version 2) | ecosystem: Environmental > Terrestrial > Soil >... | reverse complement strand
CTCGCGCTACTATCGTGAGGAAGGACGTTCCTATTGGGCAGATTTACTTCTGGAGGAAGAACGTCTGGGAGAGCGATGGGTGGGGCGAGGGGCACATAGCGCCTGGCTGACCAGCTTTGTCTCCCAGAGCCTGTTGGCAGATACGCTCATCCTGTTTCCAGAGTACCAAACGATCTTAGAACTTTCCGATGAAGCATTGGATGAGTTCTGCCGGGGGTTGGGGCAGGCGCTTCAACATCTAGCATCCCAGGGGGTGTACAGTTTCAATTTAGCATGGTTCTCAGGTGTGGCCGGGAGCCAGGAGATGTGCCTGCATGCCCGGCTCTCCCCAAGGCTCTATCTGACCCCGAGCATCTGGGGAACTGATACGACCGCGCTCCAGCATCTCTACCAGGAGCATTTCATGGTCCAGACACCGGAAGCGGCAGCCTCTGCTCTCCAGCAAGCCATCAAGCTCTAAAGGTTACGGCTCTCATCATCATTTACGCCGGCAAGCAGTGGTACAGTAACACACCCGGGAGAAGTTTGAGGCAGAGACACTTGTACATGAAGAGTGACAGGAGAAACAGCTATGATACGTATAAACATTCCCCGGAGGGGAATCGTTGAGTTGCAACATGCGGTCTTTGACGTCAATGGAACACTTGCGGTAGACGGAAAACCAATCCCAGGGGTGGCGGACCGTTTAAAGGCTTTAGGAGAGCATCTTTCCCTGCACGTGCTGACAGCGGGGACACATGGCAACATCGCGGAGCTCGAACGTGTGTTGGGCTTTCCTCTTCATATGATCACAATTGGAGAGGAGAAGGTGCACTACGTAGAGCAACTTGGTCCAGCCTCTGTGATCGCTTTTGGCAATGGCATGAACGATGTGGGTATGCTGCGTTTGGCCGCTATCGGGGTGGCAGTTCTGGCAGGTGAGGGCGTGGCAATTGGCGCCTTGCAGGCTGCCGATGTACTGGCGCTTGGGCCGGTTGATGCCATTGACCTGGTGCTCAATCCCAAACGATTAGTGGCGACGTTACGAGGATGAAGTACCGAAGTACTCCACCCCTGCAACGGATGAAGCGCTCTGACTCCTCAATTATAGGCATTTGTGGCAGCAATTACAAGCGATGTAAAACGCACTTTCGGTCCTAAAAGGCTATAATGATTGCGCCTCTTCAACCACGTACCCGGCTGCACGCAGGCGTTCTAGCAATTGCTCGCACTGTGCCCGGTCACGAGTTTCCAGGGTTAGTGTTTCTTCACGTTGCATAATAGGCAAACGGCTGGAAATGCGTTGATGGCGCACATCGATGACGTTAATACGCATCTCAGCAATGATGGTCAAAAGGCGCTTCAACTCACCAGGGCGATCAATCAAGCGCGTGTGGATAACAAAGTAGCGGCCTGCGGCTGCAAGACCATGCTCAATAAAACGTCCCACAAGGTTGATGTCGATGTTACCGCCAGTCAACGGTACAAGTACCTTCTTGCCTTTGAGCTTGATAACCCCGCTCAACAGAGCGGCTACACCCGCTGCACCTGCACCTTCGACGAGCAATTTGTTGCGCTCCATCAGGAGCAAAACCGCACTTATGATCTCCTCATCATCTACTAGAACGACATCATCGACGAGACGTTGAATAATTGAGAAAGTCAGTGCACCAGGACGCTTCACAGCGATACCATCAGCAATGGTTGCGATAGATTCCATAGTGTGCAACTCGCCAGTGTCGAGGGAAGTACGGCAGCTTGAAGCGCCTGCGGCCTGCACGCCGATGATAGTAATGTTGGGTCTGAGGGCACGCGCCGCAATAGCAATACCTGCAATCAGGCCTCCGCCCCCAATGGGAACGACAAGAGCATCAGCATCAGGTAAGTCGCTCAACATCTCTAAGCCCAGGGTGCCCTGCCCGGCGATTACATCTGGATCGTCAAATGCGTGGATAAAGTGTGCGCCCGACTCTTCCTGCAGCTCGAGGCAGCGCTCATAAGCATCATCGTAGTTAAAGCCATGCAGAACAACAGTGGCTCCATACCCTTGAGTAGCCATAACTTTGACAAGTGGAGCGGTCTCCGGCATGACAATCGTGCAAGGAGCCTTGTGCTGGGCGGCAGCAATGGCAACACCCTGTGCGTGATTGCCAGCAGAAGCTGCTATTACGCCACTACGATACTCGTGCTCACTGAGGCGGGAGAGTTTAAAGCTTGCCCCTCGCACCTTGAAGGAACCAGAACGCTGCATGTTCTCGGCTTTCAAATAGATCTCAGCGCCAGTGATGTCATACAGGCTGCGTGAAGCCGTGAGAGGGGTGTGATGAAGATACGGCTTGAGGAGCTTGTGGGCCTCCCAGATGTCGGCGATGGTGACCGCTTTCGGCTCTTTTTTCTCGCTCCCAAATTGCGGTTCTTGGAGGGTTTCAGGAGTGGTGCTATTTTCAACGAAACGCATGACGTGGTATGCTTCCTTTCGGCCCAACATTGAGCTATACCACAATCATTGTGGTGATGTGAATGTATGGAGCAATTATAACTCAGGTGGCGGGCGGACACAATACTTGACAAACTAGCGGTGAGTAGTGTATCCTCTAAAGAAGCAAAGATAACGTTTGAGAGCGTTCCAGCAAGGTTGCTGTCGTACGCCCTTCACTAATTCCTTAGCTGAATATTTCTATACACTAATTGGAGTAGAACTATGTCAACCACGTGGAGCGCATCAACACAGCCAGCAATGTTCGCTGGTCAGGGCTGCGTGGAACGCATGCCCTCTTCGATGCACACTACGTGTATGACTACTCCCGCAAGCACCAGCATTATCGGAACCGGCGTTACTACGTCGGTTTCTTTATTGTCACTGGTACGCGTCTTCTTTCTCCTTGTGGTACTTCTTAGCCTTAGCGGCCTTACTGGACTACTTAGTCTGGTAGGGCTTACGACAGGATTAGCCTTGAGCGCAACACAGGGAGATTAAAGGAAGCAACGAAGCAACCAATCCAAAGCAGGTAACCTAACGAGGACCTCCCGGTACGGACGGTCCTCGTTTTTTATTACTTTTTTTTGTCCATCAAGAGGAGGAATTATGCAGATAACTGCAACGATCACTCAAAAGCCAGAGACAGGCCAGACACCATCCACGCACGGCATCAAAGAGATGGGTGCGCAGAATATGGAAGCACGCGAACTCGCAGGTAGTCATATTCTTTGTGAGGCATTAGTGCGTGAAGGAGTCGAACTGCTCTACGGTTACCCCGGCGGCGCAATCATGCCGTTTTATGATGCGCTCACCTCTTATCCCACCCTTCATCATGTACTGGTACGACACGAGCAGGCCGCTGCACATGCTGCCGATGGCTACGCTCGTGCAACTGGCAAAGTTGGTGTCTGTGTAGCTACCAGTGGCCCTGGAGCCACGAACCTTGTCACGGGACTTACTACGGCATACATGGACTCAACGCCAATTCTGGCAATCACCGGACAGGTGGGGCGCCCCTTTATTGGCCGCGATGCTTTTCAGGAGACCGATGTCATCGGGGTGACGCAGCCGATCACGAAGCATAGTTTTCTGGTACAGAATGTAGAAGACCTGGCGGAGATTGTTCACGAGGCTTTCCGGCTTGCTCTTAGTGGTCGTCCTGGTCCGGTGCTGATTGATATTCCCAAAGATGTGCAGATAAGCAAGACACTCTATCGTCCGTCGGCCTCGATCAGTTCCAGTGAGTACTTGCGTGCCGCACGAGTTCCAGAGCCTTCGGCAGCGGCTCTCACTCAGGCCGCAAAATTGATTAGAGAAGCGCAACGTCCTCTTATTATGGCCGGTCATGGAGTCATCCTATCGAATGCCTATCAAGAGTTGTTTGTCTTTGCTGAGAAAACAAATATTCCTGTCATCACTACCCTGCTTGGCCTGAGTTCTTTCCCTGAGACACACCCGCTGGCCATTGGCATGCCAGGTATGCATGGCCCGGCATATGTCAACCATGCCATCTCCGCTGCTGACTTGATTATCGGTGTGGGCCTGCGTTTCGATGATCGAGTGAGTGGCAAGGTCAGCGAGTTTGCTCCCCATGCACGCCTTATCCATATCGATATCGATCCCTCTGAGATGCACAAGGTCAAAGTAGCTGCCGTGCCCATCGTGGCTGATGCCAAAGCCGCCTTAGCTGCATTGATTGAAGCGGTCGAGCCCGGAGATCACAGCAGTTGGATCAATGAAGTGCGCAGCTGGGAAGCTCAAGATATCGAGCGTGGTTCGGGCATCAAACGTGACCAGGAGTATCCCGATCCAACCAGCATCCTTGATGCGATCCACGCGGAAACAAATGGAGAAGCCGTTATCGTCACCGATGTGGGGCAGAACCAGATGTGGACAGCACGCCACTACACCTGGACACGCCCCAATAGCCACATTACCTCTGGTGGACTTGGTACCATGGGCTTTGCCCTCCCCGCTGCCATGGGCGTCAAGATGGGCATGCCGGATGCTCCTGTCTGGGTAGTGGCAGGTGATGGAGGAATCCAGATGAACATCCAGGAACTGGCAACCTTGCATCAAGAAGGCATTGCTGTCAAAGTGGCCATCATGAACAATGGTTACCTGGGTATGGTGCGCCAATGGCAGCAATTCTTCCACGCGGGCAACTATTCTGAAACGCCTATCACTGGGCCCGACTATGTTCAGTTAGCTTCTGCCTACGGATTGACCGGAATATGTGTCACGAGACGCGAAGATGTGGCAGCCGCTGTGCACCAGGCGATGGAAAAGGAGGGAACGGTAATTATTGATTTCGTCATTGAGTCGCAGTCGAATGTGTATCCAATGGTTATTCCCGGCACAGCCATTACCAACATGATCGAAGAAACGGTGGAGGAGAACGCGGGTGATGACTGATACTGAACGAGCAGGCCAATCCAATGCTCCAGAAGGCTCTGGGCGTTTACATACATTGGTCGTGCTCGTGAATGACCGGCATGGAGCGCTTGACCGCATCATAAATGTGCTCCGTCGTCGTCGCGCCAAAATGCAGACGTTCACTATTGGACGCAGCGAACTGCCAGATATTATGCGCCTCACGGTCGTTATAAATGACTCTGAAGTGGGAGTTGAGCATCTAGTAGAGCAGCTTCGTAAAGTCTTTGATGTTCGACATATTGTCAATCTGTTATCTGAACAAACGATTTCACGGGAGTTGGCTCTCATTAAGGTGAACAGCAACGAAGCACATCGGGGTGAAGTCATCGAACTGAGTCATCTTTTCGGAGCACATGTAGTTGATGTAACCTCGGAGACAGTCACATTAGAAGTAACCGGAAATGAAGAGAAAGTAGAAAAGCTCGTGAGCCAGCTACAAAGCTACGGCATCCGTGAAGTCGCACGCACCGGTTTTGTGGCAATGACACGTGGAACCGGAAACATGTAGGGGCGCGATAAATCGGGCCCGGTATCAATTTTTTCGTATCTAATAACACAATAAGGAGTAGTACTCATGGCAAACATTTATTACGACGCGGACGCCAATCTGGAACTTATCCAGACAAAACGGGTGGCGGTGATTGGCTATGGAAGCCAGGGCCATGCTCATGCACTCAATATGCATGACAACGGCTGCAATGTAGTGGTAGGTCTACCTGCTGGTAGTAAGAGTCGCGAGAAAGCCGAGGCGGAAGGCCTATCGGTCGTAACGCCAGCCGTTGCAGCAGAGCAAGCCGATGTCATCATGATCCTGATCCCAGACCAGAATCACCGTGAGGTGTTTGAGCGCGACATTCGACCCGGTCTCGCTCCTGGCAAAATGCTCATGACGGCACATGGCTTTAGCCTGCACTTTTCACAGATTGTACCCCCGGCCGATATCGATGTCGCGATGGTCGCGCCTAAAAGCCCTGGCCATATGATGCGCCGCCTTTTCACCGAAGGTGTAGGCGTTCCCGCCTTGTGGGCAGTCCACCAGGACGCGACAGGCAAGGCTGAAGCGATGACCCTGGCATATGCTCGCGCCATTGGCAGCACACGTGCAGGTGTGCTGCGTACAACTATTGCTGAGGAGACCGAAACCGATCTCTTTGGCGAGCAAGCAGTCCTTTGTGGTGGTATTACAGCGTTGATCCGTGCAGGGTTCGAGACGCTCGTAGAGGCCGGCTATCAGCCGGAGGTGGCCTACTTTGAGTGTATGCACGAGATGAAGCTGATCGTGGACTTGATGTACCAGGGTGGGATGAGCTACATGCGCTACTCTATAAGCGATACCGCCGAATTTGGCGACTATGTCTCCGGTTCACGCATCATCGATCAGCATACACGCGATGAAATGCGCAAGATATTGCAAGAGATCCAGAATGGAAGCTTTGCCTCGCGCTGGATTCTTGAGAACATGGCTGGTCGTCCCAGCTTCCAGGCAATGCGTCGAGCTAATTCCCAACATCAGATCGAGCAGGTTGGCAGTGAACTGCGTGCGATGATGCCGTGGTTGAACGCGCCAAACAAGAAACCAGCAATAATGGAAACAAAGCAGTAGAGGTGTTCCAGCCGCGTCCCATGGACAAAGAAGGCTGTGGAACAGCGTGCAATCAGATTCATTAGAAAGAACAGACATTTTCAAGGAGGAAACAACACAATGGGAGACCCTGCGGTAATTCGAATTTTTGACACAACATTGCGTGATGGCGAACAGTCACCGGGAGCGACGATGACGACTGAAGAGAAGATTCAAGTTGCTGAGCAGCTTGTGCGCCTCAATGTCGATATTATTGAAGCAGGCTTTCCAGCCGCTTCTCCTGGTGACCTTGAGGCAGTCCAGCAGATTGCACGGCGTACTCGTGGCGTTGCCATCGCCGGGCTTGCCCGCGCCGATATCTCTGATATTGACGCTGTCTGGGAAGCTATCCGTGATGCCGATCAGCCAGTGATCCACGTCGTTCTAGCGACTTCCGGCATTCACCTCACACATAAATTGAAACTCGGCTATGAAGAAGCGCTTCAAAGAGTACAGGCTATGGTTGCCTACGCACACAGCCTCTGCCCCACTGTCGAATTTTCAGCCGAGGATGCTACCCGCAGCGAGTGGGACTACCTCTGTCGTGTTTTTGAAGCGGCTATTAAAGCGGGCGCAACAACCATTAACGTGCCTGATACCGTTGGTTACACAATGCCGCACGAATACGAAGCGCTATTCCGCTATCTGCGTGAACACATCCCAGGTATAGAGGATGTGGTCATGAGCGCCCATTGTCATGATGATCTGGGTATGGCAACGGCTAACACTTTAGCAGCCATCAAAGGGGGAGCGCGACAGGTTGAGGTGACCATCAATGGGCTGGGTGAGCGTGCGGGAAATACTGCTGTGGAAGAAGTGGTTATGGCACTACGTACACGACCGGATTCCTATGATAATGTCTACACACGTATCAATACGCAGGAGCTTCTAGCGGCAAGCCAGCTTGTAAGCCGTCTCACAGGTATTCCTGTACAGCCTAACAAGGCCGTAGTGGGGCAAAATGCCTTTGCCCATGAAGCTGGTATTCACCAGGATGGCATGCTGAAAAACCGCATGACTTACGAGATTATGACCCCCCAATCTGTGGGATGGGCAGATACAAAGTTAGTTCTTGGCAAGCATTCTGGAAGGCATGGCCTGGATGCTCGACTGCGGCAGTTAGGCCATAAACTTGATGCTGCACAGCTCAAAGCAGCCTATCGTCGTTTTGTCGTTATGGCTGACCAGAAGAAACATCTTACTGATGCAGATCTGCTCTACATTGTAGAGACGGGTAAGGAAACACCAGCAGCTATATAATCACAAAACCGTTCGTAACTTGCAGGGGCGATGCAGCCGCATCCAGGGATGAAGAAGGCAGTGATCGCCCTGCTTCTTTCTAAGGAGTACATCCGTGACCCAGATTGAAACATCGACATCAAATGGCCAACCTGCAAAAGTGGAGGCCCCAAAAATACCTGTGCTGAGCCTTGACGAGGGATATGCCTACTTCGATGGACGTATCGTGCCAATGAGCGAAGCAAAAGTGAGTATAGCGACCCACGCGCTGAACTATGGCACAGCCTGTTTCGAGGGCATTCGCGGTTACTGGAATGCAAAGCATGAGCAATTGTACCTCTTGAAACTACGTGAACACTATGAGCGTATGGCTAATTCCTGGAATGTCCTGCGCATGAAGCCTCAGGAGTCAATTGATGACCTGTGCCGTATCACTGTCGAACTCGTTCGAAAGCATGAGTATCACCAGGATGCCTACGTACGCCCCTTGACCTATAAGGCTTCACGCACAATCAAGCTCACGCTCAGTTCGTTGGAGGACGCAACGGCAATCTATACCTTCGCCATGGGCAATTATCTCGATATTAGTGCGGGCCTGAGCGTCTGTACATCATCCTGGAGACGTGCCAACAGTAACGCCATGCCGGTGCGCGCTAAGGTAACAGGTGCCTACATTAATAGCTCCCTGGCTGTGGATGACGCCAGCGCTGCTGGTTTTGACGAAGCTATCATGCTCACCCATGACGGTACCGTTTCAGAGGCAAGTTCGTGCAACCTCTTTCTCTTGCGAAATGGCAAGCTTATTACTCCTGCACTCTCTGAAGATATTCTTGAGGGGATCACGCGCAATGCTTTGATCGACATGGTGCGCGAGGAATTTGGCATGACGGTGGAAGAGCGGCGCATCGATCGTACAGAACTCTATGCCGCTGATGAAATCTTCATGTGCGGTACAGGTGTGCAGGTTTCGCCGGTTACCAGTGTAGACCGCCGTCCTGTGAGAACTGGGAAGCCCGGTCCATTTAGCATGAAGCTGCAAGCACTCTACCTCTCTGCTTGCCGTGGTGAGAACGAAAAATATCGCGATTGGGTAACTCCAGTATATTAAAACCGTAGGGCCCTCAGCGAAGTTTGCGGCGCGCGTTACAAAACCGCGTGCCCAAAAACGCATTTGCCCTGGCACTGGCGCGAGAAGCTGGCGTAGATTACTCGCTGGAACGCATCAACGAGGTGGCAGCTCGTACGCCGCACCTTTGCAAGGTCAGCCCTTCTGGGAAGTGGCATATGGAAGATGTTGACCGTGCAGGTGGTATCAGTGCGATCTTGAAAGAGCTTGCAAAGAAGCCTGGCGCACTTCATCTTGACCGCCCCACTGTAACGCTTCAAACGCTCGGTGAGAATATTGCCAATGCGGAAGTCAAAGATGCAGAGGTTATTCTTCCTATCGACAAGCCGCATAGTGAGTATGGTGGCCTTGCCCACTTGCACTAAGCCGCTCGCTTATGATATATTCTTCTTAACCACAGACCACTGTTTGTTCTGCGGTGAGTTGAGTAGCTCTCCTGGATTCAATGCTGCCCCCATTTGCATCGTTTGCGAAGCCCATCCACTGAGATCAAGCCGTTTTCAGGTTCTGCAAGAAAACGACTTCGATGCGCAACGTTCAGTCGTCGTATACTTTTCGGCTCCAGCGTAGGCGCCTCATGGTAGTGAACAATTCGTTTTTGGAGAGGGCAACCTATGCAACAAAAGATAAGTGACAGCGCATATCCACTTTATGATGCTCGTTGGGAACATGATGCCTGTGGTACAGGCTTTCTGGCTCAAATCTCTGGCGAGGATAGCCACTCGTTGATCCAGACAGCCCTGGATGCACTTACCCGGCTTACTCATCGCGGCGCTCAAGACGCAGATGCCGAAACAAGTGATGGTGCAGGTCTGCTTACCCAGATACCCAGGGCATTGCTTTATGATGAACTACAAACACAAGGAATTTCGCTTCCTGACCTGGCGGACCTCGCCGTAGGTGTGCTTTTTTTACCATCACAGGAGCGTTCACCTGACGACTACGCTCGAAGCCGTCAGCTTATCGAACAGGCACTCAATGAGGTAGGTCTCGGGTGGTTACGAGGACAGCCTTTGCGTTGGCGGAATCCACCGCTCGACTCTAATGTCTTAGGCACACATGCTCGTGCAACCGCACCCAGCATCGCACAGCTTCTTCTCATACGCCCCCCTCACCTCACTTTAGAGGAGTATGAGAGAACCCTCTATTATGCCCAGCGCTTGATTGAGCAGCGCTTGCAAGAGGTGGGTATCAATGATTGCTACATTGTCTCGCTTTCTTGTACGACCATTGTCTACAAAGGGCTAATGGCTCCAAACGAACTGGCCCGTTTCTATCTCGACCTGGCTGATCCCCGTTTTACAAGCTCCTTCGCTATCTTTCATCAGCGCTACAGTACCAACACGTTTCCTTCCTGGCCCTTAGCGCAACCGATGCGCCTGCTGGCTCACAATGGCGAGATCAATACGCTTCAGGGCAATCGGAACTGGATGCAGGCTCGTGCAGGGGCATTGTACTCGCCACTTTGGGGGCACAGGCTTGACAACCTCTTGCCCATCCTGCAAGCAGGAGGAAGTGATTCTGCCCAATTGGACAATGTACTGGAACTGCTCACACATTCTGGCCGCGATCTGCTTCATAGTATGCAAATGCTTATCCCCCCGGCCTGGGAGCAGAATTCTGAACAGCAGAGCGACCAGCGTGCCTGGTGCGAATATCATGCAGGGTTGATCGAACCCTGGGATGGGCCAGCCGCACTTGCTTTTAGTGATGGACGTGTTGTCGGTGCAGCGCTCGATCGGAACGGACTACGTCCCGCTCGCTATACACTGACATCGAATGGACTGCTGATCCTGGCATCCGAGGCGGGAGTTGTATCTTGCGATGCACATGAAGTGGTCGAAAAGGGTCGACTCGGACCAGGCGAGATGATTGCTGTCGACCTGGAGCATGGGGTCTTGCTTCGCGATTCCGATATCAAGGCAGCGCTTGCGGAGCGCCAACCATACCAGCAGTGGGTAAAGCAGCACCTGGTTCGCCTGGCAACCCTCCCTCAAGCCACGGCCTCTCCTTCCGGCATGGACGCTGATACATTGTTCAATCGTCAGCAGTTCTTCGGCTACACGCATGAAGATATTGAGATGGTGCTGCGTCCCATGTTAACGGAAAAGAAGGATCCGGTATGGAGTATGGGTGATGATACACCACATGCTGCCCTCTCGCATCAGACTCGCTCTTTTTCCGATTACTTCCACCAACGCTTTGCCCAGGTCACCAATCCACCCATTGATCCTTTGCGTGAGCAGATCGTCATGTCACTCGATTGCTACCTCGGTCGTCACCCGAGTCTTCTTACCGAGACTGCCTTACACGCGCGGTTGCTGCACCTGGAAACACCGCTGCTGGCCGCATCCCAGTTTGAGACCTTGTGCAGGCTGAACAGAACAGGTTTCTGTTCCCAGACACTCAACGTCACATTTGAGAGTGCTGCTGGTCCGACAGGGCTTGAGGCTGCTCTTGATCGTTTAGAGAATGAAGCCATTTCTGCTGTTACTGAAGGTGCGACACTGCTCATCTTAAGTGACAATAATGCCAGTCCAGGCCAGCCACCCATCCCTATGCTTCTTGCTGTCGGGGCTGTCCATCAAGCCCTTATCCGGCATGGGATACGCACACACACCTCATTGATCTGCGAAACGAGTGCTGCGTGGGATGTCCACCAGATCGCGCTCTTGCTTGGCTATGGGGCAGAGGCAATCGTTCCCTCGCTGGCTCTTGCAAGTGTGCGTGCCTTAGCGGGAGAGCGCCAGCTTGAGAGTCTCACACCCGAGGAAGCCGAAGAACGTTACCTGCATGTCATTGAGGATGGTCTCCGTAAAGTCATGGCACGTATGGGTATCTCGACTCTGCGCAACATCATCGGCGCCGGACAGTTCGAGGTAGTTGGCCTCGACTCACATCTTGTTCAACGCTGTTTCGCGGGTTCGGCTTCTCACCCCGGCAAGATTACCTGTACCCAGATTGCTGAGCAAGTGCTTGAACGAACAGCCAGCAGAGAGCGCAGCGATTTGCCGGAGTATAGTAGGGAAACCCTGTCGGGGGGGCAGGCAGGAGAGCCTGTGAGACTCACACACAACCCTGGCAGTCGTCCCGCTAGTACCGGGACGCGTGAACGGCGGCAGAAATTGGCCGACATTGGCAACTATCGCTTTCGCCGTGACGGCGAGTATCATGCCTACAACCCTCTCCTCGTGCGCGCACTACAGAAGGCAGCTCAGAGCGGCAATATCGACGATTATCGCCAGTTCACTGCCATGGTCTACCAGCGGCCACCTACCGCTTTACGTGACTTGCTTACTTTTGTGCCGACAACTCCTATTCCACTGGACCAGGTTGAGCCAATGGAGGCAATTCGTGCACGCTTCGTTGTCTCAGCCATGTCTATTGGTGCATTGAGCCCTGAAACTCACCGTACTATTGCTGCCGCCATGAACAGCATTGGTGGACGCAACAACACGGGTGAAGGGGGAGAGGACCCCCATTGGTACCATGAGCAGATCAATGGTTTCCCTGTCAGCAGCAAGATCAAACAGGTTGCTTCTGCACGTTTTGGCGTCACTACGGAGTACCTGGTGCGTGCTGAGGAACTGGAGATCAAAATGGCTCAGGGGTCAAAACCTGGTGAGGGCGGGCAGCTTCCCCCGAGTAAAGTGACGCCTTTTATTGCGCGCCTGCGACACACGGAACCGAATATACCGCTTATCTCGCCGCCACCGCATCACGACATTTATAGCATTGAAGACATCGCACAGTTGATCTACGATCTTCACCAGGTCAACCCCCAGGCACGCGTCGGCGTTAAACTGGTCTCGAGTATCGGCGTGGGCACAATTGCAGCGGGTGTCGCGAAAGCGCATGCCGATTACATCCTCATCAGTGGGAACGACGGTGGCACAGGTGCCTCGCCCCTCCAATCCATCAAGCATGCAGGATTGCCCTGGGAGCGTGGCTTGGCAGAGACGCAGCAGGTGCTTGTGCGTAACGGGCTACGCGAACGGGTAAAGGTGCGCGTTGATGGCGGCTTGAAGACGGGGCGCGATATCATAATTGCAGCCATGCTGGGAGCGGAGGAATTCGCTTTTGGTACTGCTGCCCTGGTGACATTAGGCTGCGATATGGCACGTCAATGCCATCTCAACACCTGTCCAACAGGGATTGCTACCCAGC
>Ga0209234_1000559_pt1 | contig 13049 bp, 8 predicted proteins | sample GraSoi013_1_20cm_2_FD_185816 | JGI IMG/M metagenome (GOLD analysis project Ga0209234, IMG submission 185816) | Grasslands soil microbial communities from the Angelo Coastal Reserve, California, USA - Sample 08_20_2013_1_20cm (SPAdes) (version 2) | ecosystem: Environmental > Terrestrial > Soil >... | reverse complement strand
TGGGTGCGCCAGCCATATGAAGATATATGACACGCTTGGCATGCGGGGCGAACTGTGGCGGCAAGACAGTCAGCGGTGTTTTGGGATCACGCCTCAGGTCGAGCCGAACCGAGTCGCCAGTGGCCAGCTCTTCCGCAGAAGCGGAGGGGGAAGGCGAGGCCAACGTACCCAGAAACATAGCGCCCAGCCCACCGGTCATTGAACGCAAGAAATGACGCCGAGTCTGTGCCTGCAGACGAGCGAGAGTTCTTTCCGGATGCAGTTCACTGGAAAGATCAAAATCGTGATTCCTCGAAATGCTGTAGAAGGGATCGGTCATCTGGATCACCTGATCATGGCCGCATCGAGGTTTAAGAGCACGCCGGCGACAGCCTTAAGCCCACCCAATTGTTTGAGGACGAATGCAGCATTGGGTTGTGGATTTTCAGAGATACGCAGGCTGGCTGCCTGCAGCACCGGGGTACGGGGAATGGTGACAGTCTTTTCAAATAGTTCGCGCAACACGGACATTTCCTTCGGCGTGGGATCGCGAGAGAGAACCAGACGGGCTTCGAATGCAATGCGAGCATCAAGAAGGCTCTCGCTATTTTTCGGGGCAACCTCCGTCAGAGCCCGTTTCGCCAACGCCTCCGCGGCTTCATCATAGACCTGGTCATTCAGGGTCACCAATGCTTGCAATGGAGTATTGGTAGGTATCCGTCGGGGCAGACTGGTGGTGCGGTCGGAAGCATCAAAAATGAGCGAGCTTGGATATCCGCTGGTGCGTTTGACAAAAGTATAGATCGCCCTGCGGTAACGATCCGGACCCGTGGCTTCTTTCCACCTTTCGCGATTGTAGACGGAGTTCCAGACACCCGGCGGTTGCGGAGGCATGACTGGGGGACCGCCCATTTTCCTATTCAGAAGACCGCTTGCGAGAAGCGCCTGGTCGCGTACCATCTCGGCGGTGAGCCGTTGCTCGGGACCGCGTGCCAGAAGGCGATTGCGAGGATCGCGCTCCTTGAGAACGGGAGTGGTGATCGCGCTCTGACGATAGGTGGCACTGGTTACGAGCTCACGCAAAAGCGCCTTCATATCCCAATGGAGATCGTTCTGGAAATGTAGAGCAAGCCAGTCCAAAAGTTCGGGATGGCTGGGCTCCTCACCCACACTGCCAAAATTTTCAAGCGTTTCCACAATCCCAGTTCCGAATAGTTGTTCCCAATACCGGTTTGCGGCGACACGCGCGGTCAATGGCTGGCCGGGAGAAAAAAACCATTTGGCGAGGGTAAGACGATTGCGAGGCTCACCATCCGGCAGCCTCGGAAAAATTGCGGGAACATCTGGAGCGAGGTCGGCGCCTACTTTGGTCAGAAAGTTACCACGCTCAAATTCCCTGGTGGTTCGTCGCTCGTAAGGCTGCTCTTCGGACATGACAGGAACGTCCACTGCAGGAATCTCGGCAAGCTGTTGCTTGAGGTCCCTGAGGTGAGCGAGTGCTGCGAGGCGCGTTGGATCATTGCCCAGAACCGTCCAACGAGGATCGCCGCTCAAAGCGAGGCGAACGCGCTGAACAATGGCGGGCCTGGAGTCAATTTCGCGCAATTGTTTCAGAGTAACTTCGATGCGGGAATTGGGGACAAAACGCTGAGGGTTAGCAAAAATTCCGACGATCCACCGGGTGTGGAAAAGCTTTGGATTCGCCGCAAAGCCATCGGCGACTTGCTTCTTCACAGTCTTTCCGGCGGCCAGCACGGGCGTTACCGCTTCTTCGAGGTTTGCTTCCGAATCGTGAAGGAACGAGCGAAATGGCATGCGCTCCTGGTGTCCGTCCGGGTACAGAACAGAAGCTTGAACCTCTTGGACGATGAAACCGTTCTCCGGGTCAGTGCGTGCCTTTTCTGAATCCATCGGCGGCACTTCGACCTTGATCGCAGTCACCGCGGGAATATTGCTGGTGGCAGTCAGTTCATAGAAAGATTCCGGAGGCGTATCCGGTCCGGCGAACGCTTCACCATTTTGAATTTGGAATGTCATCGCCGGCTTTCCTCTGGCGATAGCTTTCTTGAGCCTTTTCTTCGTAATTTCAATGGTGACTAACTGGTTGGTGATGTCTTCGGCTTTCTCTTTGGAGGTTAACTTCCTATTTTTTCTAATTTTGAGCAAATAGGCTTGATGTTCGCGCAGCCGGGGCACCAGAGCCATGACTTCGTTTGCCGCAGCGGACTGGATCGGCGCCGGATTCCATTCGTATTTTTCAACTGCGTCGCGGTCGGAGATGGTCAAGGCGTGAAGAACACTTGAGATCTCCTGCTGCATGCGAGACGCCTCGGAGAGCCGAGAACTATCTTTCGGGAAACGTACGCTGGGAAAGTCATCGTCACGATCAGCGTCGTTTGAAGTGTTGAAAAAAGCCAGCGATTTGTAATAGTCGGTGTGGCGAATGGGATCGTAGGGATGCGAATGGCATTGCACGCAGTTCATGGTGACGCCGTTTAGAACCGACCACGTGGTGGCAACACGGTCCATCACCGCGACCAGGCGGAACTCTTCATCGTCGGTGCCGCCTTCCTGGTTGTTGGGGGTCTGGCGGTGAAAAGAAGTTGCGATGCGGTCTTGAAAAGTAGAATTGGGAAGCAGATCGCCGGCCAGCTGCTTGACGATAAATTGATCGTACGGCAAGTTTCGATTGAACGCGTCAACTACCCAATCGCGGTAGGCCCATACGCCAGGTCGGCGATGATCCGCTTCGTAGCCCATGGAGTCCGCATAGCGCGCCAAATCCAGCCACATTGAGGCCCATCGTTCGCCATAAGCTGGAGAGGCTAACAACCGGTCGACCTGATGTTCGTAAGCATTGTCCGAATTGTCAGAGAGAAAGGCCGACTGTTCGTCGACAGTTGGTGGTAGTCCGGTCAAGTCAAGGGAAACGCGTCGGAGTAGCTCGGTCTTGGATGCCGCTGCGGACGGCGAGAGCGATTCGCGATCGAGACGCGCCAGGATGAAACGGTCCAAAGGCTGGCGAACCCAATTTGCCTGTTTCACTGTGGGCAGTGGCTGCGGTTTGGGCGGCACAAAGGCCCAGTAATCTGACCACTGAGCTCCCTCAGCAATCCATCGCCGAAGCAAAGAGATCTGCTCTGGTGAGAGCGAAGGTGCGTGATACGGCATGCGCACATCGGGATCATGGGAAGTGAGCCGCGAAATCAGTTCGGAGGCATCGGGGTGCCCGGGAACGATGGTCTGGCGACCGGATTTGCCCTTGCCGAGAGCCTCTTCACGAAAAATGAAAGACACGCCGTTCTTTTGTCGGACCCCGCCATGACATGCTACGCAATTTTGATTGAAGATCGGCCGGATGTCGCGGCTGAAATCAGTTCGTCGATGGGACCATCGGGAAAACAGAGGATTGAAAAGCGGCCAACTAAGCCAAGCAATGGCAAGGATGCCAAGCGTCGCGGTAACACCAGCAATTAGGCGCTTGGGAGTGCAGACTTGAAAGCCAGTTTTCATATCCAAGGATACGCACCAAAACGGCTCTGTGAATCCTTATGATAGCACTCGGGGGACTGTGTTCATCTCTCTTGAATTGAATTACCTAAGTCTGAATCACCTGCCGCTGACCGGCTTGTTTATACCAACTCTGAAGGGAGTTTGCAGCTGTACAGATAGGCCCTCAAGGAGCTACTCTGCCTGACTTGTCTTTACGAGAGGGAAGCGGCCAATTCATGGAGTCAGTTCGGCGCTTTCTCGTCGTCAATTACTGCGATTGCGCAGGAAATGTCTCCGGAGGTGAACTTGTTGCAGTTGGCGAGCGCTTTCCGTTCGGCAGCCGCAGTGGTTCGCTGACCGTAGCTAAATCCGAAAGCGCCGCTCCGTGAGGTCGCGAACGCTTTGTGCGGAGCGCCTAGCAAGTAAGCTTCGAACTGTTTACGCCCAGCGGGCCCAAGAGGGGAAGGCGATGCCACGTCCGGCGGGGGATCGGGGAGCAACGTGTCCCTCAGCACGAGATGCTGGCTGAGCAGGAAGTCATCTACCAGGGGTGTCCAAATGGCCGCCCCTTGCTGAGAGAACAGCTCATGGCCGTCAGAGCCAAATGGGCCGGTGGCGATGAATCTGGCGGTTCCCCCATTGTCCGCAAACGCCTGGTATAGCTGTTGAGCCAGTTGCGGGCCGAAGAAATGGTCGTTCGCTGCATACACCCACAGTGTGGGAACCTTTGAACGCTTGCCGAGATCGCCAAACGTTCTTATGAGAGCGTCTGGATTGCAGACATGATCCTTGCCGTCCGATCCACGGCCGCCCGCAAAGTTGATCGCCGCCTTCAGTCCTGACGGCGGGTCCGCCGACAGTCCCAACATTGCCAAACCGCCCGTGGAGAGTCCGATGCCAATCATCCGAGAGCCATCGACTTCTGGACGAGTAGCAAGATAAGAGGCTGCCTGGCGAAGATCCTTCGCTGCCTCTTGCGTCGCCCACGCAGGGTTCGGAGATAGGCTGCACTCCTCAGCATCCTCCATATAGATCCCGCCGGAATCTCCAAATCCCCTGCGCATCACGATCACCGCGGTCCACCCGCGCCGCGCGAACTCGCGCGCGTGGGGAATGAATTTGAGAGGCGTTGACTGGGAGCGTTCCGTCGGGCCGCCCCAAGTCCCATGCGTCATGAGCGCCAGTGGGTGCGGCGCGTTGTCATTCGGGCGCACCATGACGGCTTCAAGACCTCGATAGTCTGACTCGTTCGTAGGAATGCGCAATTCCGTCACGACGAGCGTTGGGTGCTGCGCTCGCCGGCACCCCGCTGGCATATGTACGATCACGAGCAGCGCAAGGATTGGCTTCAATCTGTAGGGGCGCGCTTTAGCGCGTCCCCCCGGCCGGAAACGGGATCGGTTGGCAGCGAGCGTCATCGGTTGCGAGATATGTACAGGCTACCTGCTCGGCGCGTGTCCGCAGGACACTGCTTGGGCTCAGATGCCAAACGGTAACCAGCCTCCCCGCAAACTCTTCAAGCTGTAGGCGCCGGCAGCGCGGGACTGTGAGAAAGTTGAGGGACGAGAAGTCGTATGTTCATAAAGTTCCACATTGTGAACATACGTGCTATGCTCAAAATAGGAGGATGAGCGTATGGCCTTAGCTAAGACGAGGTCCCACAAGCATTTTCAATTAGACGCGGGAAAGCTGAAGCGCGCCCAGAGGGCGCTGCGGGCAGAGACAGAGACGGAAACTATCGAGCGTGCGCTCGACGTCGTCATCACCGAACACGCGAGGAACCGGTTGACGGTCGAAGCCAACGACCGCTTCGTCAAAAGTGGCGTCGATATAAGGGATGCATACGGCACATTGGACACGTAGATGCAGCCGGTACTCTGTGACTCTTCCATTTACATTACCGCTTTACGAACTGGAGACGAGGCCGCCCTGTGGTTGAGGCGGTTGGCCGTCGACTCGCCGATTTGGCTGAGCGCGGTCGTACTCGAAGAGCTATACGCCGGAATCGCCCCTCGCGGGCGGCATGTGTTGGAACGATTCGAGCGCGACTTCGAGAAGGCGAGGCGAATTCTAGTACCGAACCTCAACGACTGGACCCAGACCGGCAAAGTACTGGCCCGTTTGGCCGCCAAGTATGATTACGAGAAAATTGGACAGGGACGACTGACGAATGATGCGCTGATTGCCATGAGCGCCGCCCGCCTGGGGATCACTGTGATTACAGCGAACGCGCGAGATTTCCTGCGACTGGCCGAGTTCCGTCCCTTTCAATGGAGAGTCCGCGATTTTACCAGCAGCTAACGCTGTCCACACGCTCCGGTGCCGTAGTTGGCAGCGCGAGTAGCGCTGAGGGCTACTGCTGCCGAAGCAATTCGCTGGGGGCTGATCATGGTGAGAATCCACTTGCAATTTCTTCTGGAGCCTTCGTTAGCTTCCTAAACTACAACACTAAAAGTCTAAGCGTAGGAAGACTTGGCCGGTACGGTTGCCACCAAAGTCGGCGCCCCGCGCAGTGTCAATCTTCCCAAAGTTGCCGTTCCCGATGTCCAGGTTCGGATCGGAAAGATTGGTGTGATTCAAAATATTGGTAAAGCTCGCACCAGCCTTGAGCCGGAAACGCTCTGTGAAAACCAACTCTTTCGAGAGCCCGGTGGAAAGATTAACGATACCCGGTCCGGTGATAGAGCCCGGCCTGGAATTGCCAAAACGTCCTATCGGCGCCAAAGACCCTGTGCCAGCGCCGATGTTGCACCCATTGCCAGGAAGCCACCCGGATAAGCCAGGGCAAACGAAAGCGGCAGGATTGACCCACTGGTCGGCGCCTTGATTCGCAGGCACCCAGTTGCCGGCCCGGTCCGGATACTGCTGGCGACCGTCGATGATCCCAGATCCAGTGCCGGAAGGATCGCCGCCAGAGAAGTATGGAGTGATGAACGCACCGCTCTGCCAGAGGAATATGTTCGAGAGGCGCCAGCCGCCTGCGATGGTGTCAACTGCTTTGCTCCACTTCCGGCCAAAATTGCGGCCGCGACCGAAGGGCAGGTCATAGAGAGCGGTAGTGATCCAGCGGTTGCGTCGCGTGCCGTATACAGGTCCGTAATCCAGGCGGCGATCGCGGAAGTACGTGCCGCGGGAGCCCCCGTTCTCGTCGGCGAAACTCTGCTGATGGGCCTGGTTGTCGGCCATATTCTTGGCTAGGGTGTACGTCGAATCGAACGAGATCCCACGGCGAAAGCTACGCTTCGCTTCGAGTTGGAAAGCGTTATAAAGCGAGTTGGCGCTGCTGGCGCGGTCGTTGAGAATGCCCCAGTTGGGGAAAGGGCGATCGGTTACGAGGCGAGTGGGATCGATCGCCGGTGTTGTCGACGAGTAGCTCATGTCGTTGTAGCTGGGCGCCCATACCAAATGATTGGTGCGCATGCCGATGTACGACGCGCGTACGGCTACTCCTCCGGCTACTTCACGGTCAAGCGACACATTCCACTGATGGGAACGCGGGTCGTGGAAATGAATGTCATTGGCCGTGCCAAAGTAATCGGTGCCATATTGCGGAGCCCCATAACCGCTTCCTCCGGCACTGAGACTTGGCCATTGGTAGGCCGGTCCGCCGGAGTTTTCTTGATTGTTGAACTTCTGAGTGCCGGCCTGAATGGTCCCAGTCAGCGCGTAGAAAATGCTGCCTAGCGTCGTGATGTTATACATTCCCGCTCCGGCACGGAAAACTGTACGGTCGTTGTTGAACGGACGGTAAGCAATTCCCAGCCGCGGCATGAAGCGGAGCTTGTCCACAGTTCGCAGCGAATTTGGCAGATCAGCCTGGCTGGCGGAGAGAACCGGGGTGCAAGGAGCGCCATTCACCGTCGGGCCCTGCGTTGAACCGAGGGCCGGGCACGCATTGAAATTGGCCAGGAACCCCGGGTTCAGCAAGGAAGACTTGCCGTCTGGATAGACCACGCGGCCCGAGAGCGGCGCGGAAGGATCGAAGTTCCCAATGTTTCCGCCGGCATCTTGATACCCCGGATGGTATTCGTAACGAAGGCCGTAAGAAAGAGTGAGCTTAGGCGAGAACTGGAAGGTATCCTGCGCGTAAAAGTTGTAGTAGAGAGAACGGCCGTCGTTATCCTGCGAGACGGTATCAAAGAATGTCGTGGAAGGAATGCCGAGCAGGAAATCGGAAAAATCGTATCCGGTGAAGAGTTGCGGCGTGAAGTCAAAGGTGCCGTAATTGTCGGCGCCGTTGAACCCCAGGGGTGATACCGATTGGATGTGGCGGAGATCCATGCCGAATTTCATGGTGTGACGCCCTTTGATCCAACTGAGCGTGTCCGTATATTGAAAAACGTTAGACCGGTTAATGTTGCTGAGCCGGTCGACGTTCAGAGATGTGATCTGATTGAAATCCACTTCCGTAATGCCGTTGAAGAAGAGATTGTTATTCGCAATACCGTTAAGTCCCAGACTTTGGGCAAACGTCTTGCCGTTGAAAGGATTCGTCTTCCCGTTGTTGTTGCGCGTGAAGCCGAAACGGAATTCATTAATCAAGTTTGGCCTAAAACTGTAGGTTCCGGAGGCAACCAGCATGCGGTATTGGTCGACAAAGTTGCTTGAGGCGACAAGCAACTCCGTGGGGCTGGTTACGCCGATGTTTTTCCAACTGAAGCGCCCAAAAATTTGCAGCTTCTTGCCAACATATTGATCACCGCGAATATCGAATTGGTTCGATGTATAGCTGTTGTCAACGTTCTGCACATAATTTGTGCTGCCATCGAAGGCGGTGGTGTCGCCCACATTCAGCGTAGGGTATAGGGAAAGCAGTTTTTGCGCGATCGGGCTCAGAGTGCTCGTAATCAGATTGTTCGCATAGGGCTGGTTCGTAAAAGGGTTGATAAGTTGATGAATGGTATTGCCGTTTTGATCTTTATCGTTGCAAATGCCCCCCGAGAAACCCGTTTGGCAAATCACCGCGAGATTACCGTTGCGCATGGCTGAGGTTGGCACGGTGTTGGTAATCGCTTGTCCGCGTGGGAAGCGAAATCCCTCATACGTCGCGAAGAAAAAGGTTCGATCGCGGCCGTTGTAGAGATGGGGGAATTTAACCGGGCCGCCCGCAGTTACTCCAAAGTCGTTGCCGATTTTTTGCGGCTTCTCGGGTTCACGCGCCCGAACGAACGGAGTGGCATCGAATGCGCGATTCTGGTGATACCAGAAAAGGCCGCCGTGATAATCATTCGTACCGCTCTTGGTGACCGAGGTCACCGCGCCAGGTTGACCGAACTCAGCGCTGTTGCTCACGCCGTCTACGCGGAGCTCCGTGATGGTCTCTGCGGAAGGCCAGGCGTCCGAAAGGGGATTGTTGCTTCCCACGTTCTGTGTGCTAATGCCGTCCACAGACGTCTCGGACATGAACGGCAGGCCTCCCTGGATGGAGTATTTGCCGTTGCTGTCGGGCTGGACGCCGGGCAGGGTCTGAACCAGGGTGAGCGGGCTGGTGCTGCCATTGGCGCGATAATTTGCGGGAAGCTCCAACACCTCCGCCGAGTCAAAACTGGCGGTGATCGCGGCGGTTTCCGAATTGATCGCTCCGGCTGTGTCCTTTACTTCAACAGTTTGCGTGACTTGGCCCACTGCCAGCGCGAAATCCGAGCGTAATTCCTGCCGCGCCAGGAGCTGCACGTCGTTGCGGACATCGAGCTTGAATCCGGTTTTCTGAACCTCAATTCGGTAGCGCCCAGGCTTGAGGTCAGGTGCAAGGAAATCACCGAACTCGTTCGAGATCAAGGTGCGCGAAGCTCCTTCTTCGACGTTAGTGATCTTAATCTCGGCAGAAGCAACAACGCTGCCGCTGCTATCGCGGATGGTTCCCAGAATTGTTCCTTGTGTGGACTGAGCGTTCGCGCTCGTACCCCAACAGGCCAGGCTGGCGAGCCATAGAATTAGTCTTAGGCGAGGATTGTGTCTCATGCTAAATACACCCCTTCATCCGTGTCCCTCCCGCTGCCTGCAATTAAGGAGAGACTCGGTTGCTATGGTCCAGAAACGTGCAGGCCGAAAGAGTGGCCTCATTCTACATGAGAGCCGTGCAAGGGCGTTTAATTAATTGCGGCCTGTCCGAGTTGGGGAATAGAACACCGGCAGATGACAGCTGTGTCAATGCAATATAAGCGAGCCGTGAATTCCGGAATTTGGCGGCGAAAAAAAATAGCGGCAGGCAGACCGCGGATCCCACTCAATGCGGAATCACATCCGCGATAGGGTTGCCCGCTTTTGGCACGGCGGAGACGTAATCTTCGCCAAAGAAGGCCGCCAGTGTGGCGGCAATTTGGCCCTGAGTGACAGCGTGGATTCGAGTGCGTTCGCCGAGAGCGCGTGTATCCGGACCGAGGAAGGCTATCCAAATATATTTAGAGTCCGGAATTTTTTGGCCGTGGTCTTTCCATTTGTGCGGGGCCTTTCCGCGTCCGTGGTCGGGCAAGAAAATGAGGGTGGTGTTGCGCGATACTCCGGCAGCGACTGTGCTAGATCCCAAAGAGCCTTCACGTAAGCGTCGACGCGGTGCGCCGAGTCCAGATACTCGCGGTATCTTCCTCCATGCGCCCAGTCATCTGTTTCTCCCAACGACAAATAGAGGACCCGCGGCTTCTTTTCCTTTAGGTACTCCACGGCGGTGTAGAAGGGGATTGCGTCGAAGGGTTCGTCGTCCCAAACGCGGGGACCGTCAGCTTTCAGGCGATTCAGCAATTCGAGCTTTGGCGTGAGCCCGGCCGGTAGGAAGGGATCGTAACCCGCATTCACCGTAAGCTTGGAGCGATCCGGATTGAAGACGGAGGAGATGACATCCCAGGCGCCAAAAGCGGCAACTTCTCTTGAAACGCCGGGCGATTTTTCAGCCACTCAAGTACGGTGGCATTGGGATTGGGAATTTTGTCATTCGTATGGATACGCGGATCAGGAAAACCTCAAAGGGCCTCGCTATATCCGGGATAGGAGAAGAACAGACCATTAGTAACATAGGCGTCGGAGCCTTTGTCGCGATTGCCAAAGATTTGTCCCTCCTTCGCGATGACCTGCCACAGAAAAGGCATGAGGGTTTCGCGGCGGGCTTCCAGAGTCTCGCGCCAGTACATTTTCTTCAGGTCGGTCTCGTTGGGTACGCCGCCATTCTTCTTGTCCATCAAAGAAGCTTCGGCACCGCGAAAAACCTCTTGCCAGCGCAGACCATCGGTCATAACGAAGATGACGTGCTCGGTCTTGTGCCTGACGGGAACCTGTGCCTGGAGGAGATGGGCCGAACAGAGAACAGAGAAGAAGAGTGCAGGAAGAACACCATGGAAATAGGTCACGACGGCGTTTCTCCCTCTGCGGTAGGAAACAAACTCCCGCGGAGAAGCTTACAAGCCGAAATTGGTGCAAACTTACCGTTACCTGAGCAAGAATATCAAGCGGCACCGGCGCGGCGAACACAATTATCTCCCGGGAAGTAGGACCGACTCACGATGGCGCCGCCTGATGGCAATTGTTCAGGCCTCGGTCCGGTGGCCCGCTGCCATAACGCGGATACCCCTTGATTTAAAACCTGCGGCGTCGCCCAACAGACGCGAAAATCGCTTCAAGTTGCGCTTTTCACTCAAACGGAGCGTCCACAACCCGCCAGTTCGTCGCTTCCAAGCCAGGATAGCTCAGGAACGTAAATAGAGCCTCCCGCTCCCGTAACCGATAGTTGGCCAAACGGCGATTCTGCGGTGCGCGGTAGCGCCGTGCCAAGGTCTGATCCATCCGCACTTCCAATCTTCCACGGGCGACCTCGACTCCGTGTTCGCTGATCTGGTGTGCTCCGCAAAACTCCATCAAGCGATTTTCAACCAGTGTAATAGGCGGACGAAAGAACAATTCGCCAGTCCCAGCGCCACCGAGCTCGTGAACGCTTGCCGAGCACCTTGGAATCCCGTACAGTAGCCATATGAGCGCTCTCCGAGCACGTGTCGAGAAGGGGTGGCTCGTCCTCGACGAGCCTACAACCTTGCCCGAGGGTACGGTTGTCGATCTGGTTGCCGACGACGAAAGCGATGACATCACGAGCGGGGAGCGGCGCGCCTTGCACGAAGCGCTTTTGGCATCCTGGAAATCCGCCGAGGCCTGTTCCTTCCGAAAATGTCATCTGGCGCGAACGCCTTTGAAATCAGCGACTTTCGAGAAGATGAAACTGAGAACGTGCTAAACAAGCGATAGGGACGTAACGTATTGTTACATTGGGTTAGAAAAGCTGAATTTTTCGTATGCACAGGTGTTGTTGTTGTTCAGCAGATAACCCTGTCCTTAGACTGAACGCATGTACAGATGACACTTAGTCCTCTGGATTGGTAGGTTGGTCAGTATGGGCGATTCTGCTTCACGTGAACTTGGTAAACGGCACCCGTACCCCGGCGAGATAGCTAGGATTCTCGGACAAAAACCGCTCGAACCAAGACCGAATCTCGCACCAAGACCGAATCTTGAACCAAGACTGAATCTCGCACCAAGACCGAATCTTGAACCAAGACCGAATCTTGAACCAAGACCGAATCTCGTACCAAGACCGAATCTTGAACCAAGACTTAATCTCGCACCAAGACCGAATCTTGAACCAAGACCGAATCTTGAACTAAGACCGAATCTTGAACCAAGACCGAATCTTGAACCAAGACCGAATCTTGAACCAAGACCGAATCTTGAACCAAGACCGAATCTTGAACCAAGACCGAATCTTGAACCAAGACTGAATCTTGAACCGAGACCGAATCTTGAACCGAGACCGAATCTCGGACCAAGACTGAATTTTGAACCAAGACCGAATCTCGCACCACGACCGAATCTCGGACTAGGATCGAATCTCGCACCAAAACCGAGTCTCGGACCAAGATCGAATCTCGCACCAAAACCGAACCTCGGAACAAGACCGATTCTCGGACCAAAACCAGGAGGATTGCGCTTAGGTCTGGGGCTGGACCCAAAGCACAAAAGCGTCAACCCGCAGGCGTGGAAAGACGCGATCGGGGCGAAAATGGTCCCCGCCCGCTTAGCGCTTCTCCCTGAGGCGAAGCCACGCTGGGACCGCCTCGGGCTGAGCGCTGGCGGACAATTGGCAATCCTAACTGTCCTGCTTTTGCTACCGCAGATTTTCCCGGACGAGATGAATACCGCCCTGAAATATACTTACGTGGAGTTGATGCAGCCCGTCACGGAAATCCCGGTCGCCCCGGAACCGGAGCCACCACCACCTCCTCCAAAGCCGCCAAAGATAAAGCCTAAAGTAAGAGTCCCTCCACCGAAGCCTGTTGAGCTGGAACTAAAGCCGGTGGTGCCGGAACTGGTGCCGGAACTGGTGCCGGTGAAGTTGAACCCCAGGCAGCCGCACATCTTTATGGTTTTGAAGCCTGATACACCTAAGGTACGCACGGTAGACGCGAAGCCGATAGACCTCAACCCGGTGTTTGAAGTTGCCAAAGTGGATTTTCCGACCGCGCAGCCCAAGCGTCCGAAAGAGGAAGTGAAGATCGAGAATCTTGGGTCCGGCAGCACGGCGCCGGGGACGCTGGTTGCGG
>Ga0209234_1000555_pt1 | contig 13059 bp, 12 predicted proteins | sample GraSoi013_1_20cm_2_FD_185816 | JGI IMG/M metagenome (GOLD analysis project Ga0209234, IMG submission 185816) | Grasslands soil microbial communities from the Angelo Coastal Reserve, California, USA - Sample 08_20_2013_1_20cm (SPAdes) (version 2) | ecosystem: Environmental > Terrestrial > Soil >... | reverse complement strand
CCCACCCTACACTACGGATGTGCGCGGCAACGAGGTGACGGCCCAGTGCCATGCGCCTGCCCTCCCACAGCGTGCTCGAACAATCGAAGAACTACGAAAGCCGTACGCGGAGATTGAAATACGCGTCCCAGGCCAACCCCGCAAGGGGCCCCGGCAACCGCCAGAGCCACGCTGCCCTCTTGACGGCCACGGGCGCCGCGGCCATGCTACCGGGCTCCAAAAAGTCGAGGGTTGGAACCAGTGGCCGATCTGGGCGGACGCTACGCCGCCTATACCGCGCGCCTCGTCGCGAGCGTGCTCGCTTCGGCCGGCCACACGCCGGCCGAGCTGCGCCGCGCGGTGTTCGCGCGAGCGTACGGTCCTCACCCCCTCGCCGGAACGGAGTGGGGGTCAGCGGGTGAGGACCCGCTCGCCGCCTACCTCGACAAGGTCGCCTTCCACGCCTACAAGGTCACCGATGAAGATCTCGGCGCGCTGCAGCGCGCCGGCCACTCCGACGACGCCCTCTTCGAAGTGACGGTCTCGGCGGCGCTCGGCGCGGCCCTGGGACGGCTCGAGCGGGGGCTCGCCGCTCTGCGGGGAGAGCAGCCCGACTGATGCGTCTGCACGCCGTCGAGCACCGTCATCGCTTCCGCGAACGGCTTAAGCTCGCGCTCATCCGCCTGGTGAGCGGGCGTCGCGTGCCTGACGTCGTCAAGACGCTGCTCTACCGGCCGGAGTTCTTCGGCCGCCCCATGTGCGACTGGACGCAGGCGGTGATGCGCGGACCCTCGCCGTGGAGCGTGGGCGAGCGGGAGCTGTTCGCCGCGTTCACGTCCCGCCTGAACCAGTGCGTGTTTTGAACGGGCGCTCACGGCGCGGTCGCGTCGCTGGCCCTCAAGCACGAAAAAAAGGACGACACGCTGGTCGCGGCGGTCCTGACGGACTGGCGCACGGCTCCCCTCGATCCCAAGCTGCGGGCGACGCTCGGCTTGCTCGAGAAGCTCACGCTCACGCCCGCCGACGTGCGCCCCGCCGACCTCGCCCCGCTCCGCGCCGCCGGCGTCAGCGACGAGGCCGCGGAGGACGCGATCCACGCGTGTGTGCTGTTCAACATCTACGACCGCCTCGCCGACTCGTTCAGCTTCCATCTGCCCGACCCAGACGGCTACGCCGCCTCGGGGCACTCCCTCATGAGGCGCGGCTATCGGATCTAGTCCGCCGGAACGGAGTGGAGGTCAGGGGGTGAGGACCATCGGGAGTGGGGAATGGTGGGTGAGCACCCGCCGTGTATTGTACGTCTCGACGAACCGCCGGTGCGCGGCGTCGCTGGGGAACGCCTCATCGGCACCGTAGGGATAGCGCGACATCGCATGGAACGGCAGTGGCTCCACCGAGCCGCCGGCCGCGGTGTTCAGGTCCGCATCCTTCATCCACGCGTCCGTGTAGATGACGAAGTCGCGCGTCCAACCGGGCGGCACGGGCGGCGCGGCGGCGCTGTCGAACTGGAGCGCGACCTCGTCTCCCGGACCGAAAATGATGTACCGGTCGTCCGCCGCGTCGAGCAGTGGCAGGACGTCGCCGTAGCGCGTCAACGCGCCAACGATGGGAGCCCAGGCCGGCTCGCGCGAGACGACGTCATAGTCGTACCACTGGGGCCCATACCGCCCCCCCTTCCTGTACGTGCGCGAGAATCCGCGGTAGTGGAGATCGGCGGCCACGGGCCGCAGCGTCGTCACGATGACGGGACTGCCTGACGCCGTGGCGGCGACGAACGCCCGGTCCCAGTAGATCTCCATGTTGGTACGGATACGCACGCGAGTGTCGGCGCTCAAGAACTTCCCCGTGAGATCCGCGATGACCGTCTTGTTCTTGCCCGCGGGAAAGCCGAGGTCGGGAATCACGGTGCGCCACCGGCCGGCCGCGTCCTTCACCTGCACCTGGAGCGGGACGACCTGCGGCGCAGGTGACTGGGCGAGGGCGAAGTTGATGCTCGCATCCGTGGGATAGATCCACCCGGTGAGGAAGAGAAACACGCTGTCCATCCCCGCGAGGTCTCCGAAGTCGAGGACGAGATCGTGCAGCTCGGTCAGGCCCTGATAGCGCGCCGGTCGGAGAGTCGCCGCGTACACGTGGTCCTGCGCGCGTAGCGCCGGGAGCAGATCGTTGCCGAGCTCGTCGGTCGCCGCCACGGGCAGCCGCGGCCGTGCGACCTGGTAGAGGCGCAGTGACGAAGACCCCGCCGGCACGAAGCGCTCGTTCACGTAGACCTGCACCGACTCCGGATGGTCCACCGCCAGCAGCCTCGCCTCGTCCAGATAGGCCGTTTCCCACAGCTCCTCGGTGAGTCGCAGCTCGTAGCGGCCGTCCCGCGGTTGGAGCAGCCCGCTCGGGATGCGCAGGTATTCCTGCGACGCGTGCGGCGAGGCGGACATGATGCCGCCTTCTCTCGTCATGATGCCGAGCGGCATGCCCAGGGCGCTGTTCCACATGGCATCCGTGGCGAACGTGAAGGCGCGGCCGTTCCACGCATAGAGGAAGGGGCAGGATCCCTTGAGCTGCTGCTGCTCGAGCACGTCTTCTTCCGTTCCCGGATAGTAGACGGTCTGCGACACCCCGTTGGGCCAGCGCACGCGCAGCACGTCGGCCTTCAGCCGGCGTCCGAGACCGAAGTGCGTCACGCGGTCGGTCGCCAGCCGCAGCTGGTACAGATCGCGGGCCCGCAGCTCGATCGTCGCGCCCAGCCCGAAGTCGTTGTTCTTTCCGCTCCCCTGTCGCAGCGCGACGAGGCGCACATCCACGTACTGGTTGACGTTGCCACCGTCGTTGCGGAGCAACCGGGGTCGCCCGTCCCAGCCGGCGACGATGAGGTCGAGGTCGCCGTCCTGGTCGACGTCCGCGACGACGACGGCCCTGCCGGCCCGCACGCCCTCGGGCAGGATGGACGAGTAGTCCTCGAAGCCCCTCGTGGCGTCATTGCGGAACAGAACCACGCCGTGCCCGTTCGGCGTGGCGGGCTTCCCCACGACGACCAAGTCGAGCCGGCCGTCATTGTCGAAGTCGAAGAACGCGGCGTCCAAACCGGCGACGCCGGACAGCTTGCGCCGCAGCCCGCCGGTGCTGGCGTCGAGTTCGAACGTCCCGTCCCCGCGGTTGTGGTACAAGGCGGGCTCGGTCCCGTCGAGGGACGTCAGGAACAGGTCGAGAAACCCGTCGTTGTCGTAGTCGCCGACGGCGACGGCGCCCGCCCGCCGCACGGCGGCGAGGCCGCTCGCCGCCGTCACGTCCTCGAAGCGCCCCTGGCCGAGGCTGTGGAAGAGCCGCACACGCCCGTCGGCGCCCACGACCACCAGATCCGTGTGGCCATCGCCGTCGAAATCGCCCGCGCCGGCGTCGCGGCTGCTGTCCATCGCCAAGCCCATCGGGGCGGCCATCTCACGGAACGTGCCATCGAGGTTATTGCGGTAGGCGCGGTTTCCGGCGGCCGTCGCGAGAAAGAGATCGAGGTCGCCGTCATGGTCCATATCCAAGAACAGGGCCTTCGCGACGGTGCCCGAATCGACCAGGCCGGCCGACGCCGCGACGTCGCGAAACGTGCCCCCGCCCATGTTCCTGAGCAGCAAACCGCGCCCCGAGGTCGCGACGTACAGGTCGAGCCGTCCGTCGTTGTCGAAATCGCCAAACGCCGCCGCCACGGACCGATCCCGCAGCGCGATGCCAGCGCTGGTGGCGGCTTCGACGAAGCGCCCCAGGGCGCCCCGGAACAGACGGCCACCGACGAACAGGTCCGCGGTCTGATCGTCGTCGTAGTCCCCCACCGCGAGGGCCACCGCGCGCGTGAGCGACGACACGAGGCTGTCGGGGAGCGCCGGGACACTCTCGAGTCCGCTTCCCGCCGTCACGTCCGTGAAGCGGATCGCCGCCGCGACCGCCCGAGCATCCTGCTTGGGCACGGCCATGTTGGGGTTGAACGTCAGGACCGGGTAGCCAACGAATGCACCGGGTGTGCCGCTCGAGCCTGCCAACCGCTCGAGGCTGACCTGGTAGGCCGCGGTGACCTCCAGGGCGCGGTGCAACCGGTTCACCTGAGCCGCCGCGTCGGCCGCGCGGCCCGTGCGCGCCAGCACGATGGCGCGATTGAAGTAGCGCGCCGCCTCCCGCGCCATTTGCGGCAGCTGCCGCTGCAACGCCTCGAGCTCCCCGGCCGCCGCGCCAGCCGATCCGCGCGCCAGCAAGAGCTCCACCAGCTCCAGCCGGGCCACGATGTTCGCGGGAGCGCGAGCCATCACGTGTCGCAGCAGGCTTTCCTGGCGCTGCCGCTCGGCGGGGTCGACGGCCCGGGCGGCCAGCGCGGCGAGCGCGTACAGGGCCCGGACGTCGGTGGAATCGCGCCGCAGCACGCGGTCGATTTCGCGGCGCGCGTCGGCCTCGCGCTTGGTCGCCCGATACACCTCGGCCAGCATCAACCCGATGTCGCTCGAGCCCGAGTCGAGCGCGGCGGCCCGCTGGAGTTGGGCTTCGGCCTCGCGCAGCTGACCCTCGCGCAGGTAGACGAGACCCAAGTCGGCGTACCCGAGCGCCTGATCGGGCGCGAGCGCCACCACCTTCTTGAACTCCGCTTCGGCGCGGGGGAGCTGATGCTGCTGCAGGTAGGCCAGGCCCCAGGTCCGGGCCGTGAGGGCCGAGTCGCTCGTCGCCTGGTCCGCACCCGGCGCCGCTCCCCGACACGCCACCGCCAGCAGCAGCCCGATTCCGCCCAGGTTTCTCATTCGCACGTGAAGATCATCAGTGCCGTGCATCCCGACAAGTGCGTTACTTGTGTCGCGGACGCGGCGGGTGATATGGTTCACGCCGTGATTTCCCCGCCTCGGTCGTGGCGCCGCGGCGCCGTCGCGCTGTCGTTCCTGGCCGCTATCGCCCTCGTCGTCGCCCTCGACCGCCGCGTGGATCGCGCGGGCGGGGATGCCGCTGTCCCGGGGTTTCATTTCACGGACCTCGCCGCCCAGGTGGGTATCAGCTTCGTGCATCACGGGCCGACCCTCGACCCCAAGCTCGACAACATCGCCCCGCTCGTGGGAGCCTTAGGTGCGTCCGTGACGGTCACGGACGTGAATCGCGACGGGTGGCCCGACCTGTACCTCACCAACAGCCGCTTCGGGTTTCCCAACGCGCTGTACGTGAACCGTGGCGACGGCACGTTCGTGAACGTCGCCTCCGCGGCCGGCGTCGCGGACGTGAACCGGCCGGGGGAAGGCGTGTCGATGGGCGCGGTGTGGGGCGACTACGACAACGACGGGCTCGAAGACCTCTTGATCTATAAGTGGGGCTACCTCCAGTTGTTCAAGAACCTGGGCGACCTCCACTTCAAGGACGTGACCGAGGCCGCCGGGCTGCGGCGCTGGATGAACAGCAACTCGGCCGTCTGGATCGACTACGACCGGGACGGCCTGCTCGATCTCTACGTGACGGGGTACTTCCGCTCCGACATCGACCTGTGGCACCTGAAGACCACGCGCATCATGGAGAACAGCTTCGAGTTCGCGACCAACGGCGGCGAGAACCGCCTGTTCCACAATGTTGGAGGTGGGCGCTTCGAGGACGTGACCGATCGGATGGGCGTGGGCAGCACGCGCTGGACCCTGGCGGTGGCCGCGGCGGATTTCAACGGCGACGGCTGGCCCGACCTGTTCCTCGCGAACGACTACGGACCGGAAGAGCTCTACTTGAACGACCACGGCCGGCGGTTCGTCCTCAGCCGGGCGGGCCTGGAGAGCGATTCCAAGAGCGGCATGTCGGCCACGGTCGGCGACGTGTTGAACCGCGGACGGCTGGACGCCTTCGTAACCAACATCTCGGAGCGCGGCTACCTGTTTCAGGGGAACAACCTGCGCTTGAACTTCCTGCCGGAGCTGGGACGCTTCCAGCAGGGCGCCCAAGGGGTCATCGTCGACGCGGGGTGGGCCTGGGGCGCGCAGCTGGGCGACCTGGACAACGACGGACGCAACGAGCTGTTCATCGTTAACGGCTACGTCTCCGGGGACCGGAGTCGGAGCTACTGGTACGCCATGTCCAAGATCGCCGGCGCGAACGGAAACGTATTCGAAGACGCCCGCACCTGGCCGGCGATCGGCACCGCCAGCTTGTCCGGCTACGAACGATCGCGTGTGCTCGTCAACCGCGGCTTGGCCGGCTGGAGCGACGTCGCCGCGGCGGCCGGCGTCACCGACGAGTACGACGGCCGCGCCGTCGCGCTGGCGGACCTGTTCAATCGCGGTGTGCTCGACGTCGTGGTCGCGAACCAGAACCAGCCGGCGCTGGTCTACAAGAACACCGTCCGGCCGGGCAATCACTGGATCGCGTTCCAGCTCGTCGGCACGCGGAGCAACCGCTGCGCCATCGGGGCGGAGGTGACCGTGGCGGCAGGCGGGACACGCCAGCTCAGGGTCGTTGACGGGGGCTCGGGATTCGCGAGCCAGAACGACCGGCGGCTCCACTTCGGGCTGGGGCAGAGCGCGCGCGTGGACAGCGCGGTGATTCGCTGGCCCTCAGGGACCGTCCAGACCCTCGCCCGGCCGGCCGCGGACCAGCTGCATGTCATCACCGAGCCTGCTCGCTAGTCTGGACCCCCGCTACCCAGTCTCGTTCCTCATCACGCTCATCCTGGTGCTGGGCGAGGCGCGCTACGGCGTCCTCGGCGGCTACGACCGGCTCGTCACCGCGCTGGGCGTCTGCACCGCGACGGAGCTGGCGTTGTCACGCTGGCAGCGCGGGCACGTCGCCAACCTGGCGAGCGCTTACATCACGGGGATCAGCCTCGCGCTCCTGATCAAGCCGCGCGCCGGATTGCTGTGGCCGTTCGCGCTCGGGGGCTTCATCGCGATCGCCTCCAAGTACGTGCTGCAATACCGCGGCCGCCACCTCTGGAACCCGAGCAACTTCGCCATCAGCCTGCTCGTCCTGGCGGCGCCGGCCAGCGTCGCCGTGCTCAGCCACCAGTGGGGCAACGACCTGGCGACGAACGCGGTCATCTGGTCCTTCGGGCTGCTGATCGCCTCTCGTGTCGGCATGCTGCACGTGACCCTGACCTACGTGGGGTGCTTCGTGGTCCTCGCCGCGCTCCGCAGTCTGGTCGTGGGCGGCCCGCTGCTCGCGGACATCGCGCCGCTCACCGGTCCGATGTACCAGCTGTTCATCTTCTTCATGATCACCGATCCCAAGACCACCGTGAGCACCGTCCGCGGACGCATGATCGTGGCCGCCGCCGTGGCCGCCGCCGAGGCCGCCATCCGGCTGGCGGGTGATTTTCACATCGCGTCATTGAGCCCGCTCTATCCGGCGCCCCCGATTGTCGCCCTGGCGATAATCGGGCCGCTCGCCAAGGCGATCGACCTGCGCCGCGAGCGTGTAAGCGTCATTTCGGCAGACGGAGCTCGAGCGGCGTCCTCTTGACGGACGGTCGTCCCCCGGCGCATGCTTCGCGCCCTTTATGCGCCTGAACGTGCTCGAACGGGGTCAGCGCCTGGCCGACCGGCTGAAGTTTTGGCTCGTCCGGCTCGTGAGCGGACACCGCGTCCCCGACGTGGTCAAGCTGGTTCTCTACCGGCCGGAGTTCTTCGGCCGCGCCATGCGCGAGTGGACGCAAGCGGTAATGCGCGGCGCTTCGCCGTGGAGCGTGGGCGAGCGGGCGCTACTCGCCGCGTTCACGTCGCGCCTGAACCAATGCCTGTTCTGAACGGGCGCCTCCGGCGCGGTCGCGTCGCTGGCCTCTGGAGACGGACAGGTGCTGCAGGCAGTGCTGGCGGATTGGCGCACGGCGCCCATCGATCCCAAGCTCCGGGCGACACTCGGCTTCCTCGAGAAGCTCACGCTCACGCCCGCCGAGGTGCGTCCCGCGGACCTGGCGCCGCTGCGCGGCGCCGGCGTGACGGATCAGGCCATCGAAGACGCGATCCAGGTGTGCGCGCTGTTCAACGTGTACAACCGCCTCGCGGATGCTCTGGACTTCTACGTCCCCGCCGGGGACGGGCACGCGGCGCTGGCGCGCTTCGTGTTGAAGCGCGGCTACCTCGTGTGACGCGCGTCGATCGACCTCTACCGTGAGGCCGGCGCCGCGAAGCCCAGTATGATCGACTCCACCTCTACGCCGTAGGCGCCCGGCGTGATCCTGATGCCGTCCTCGCGCCGCAGGGAGAGCTGCAACCGCTCCACCCGGTCGAGCCGCGGGCGGTCTCCGCTGCCACCCCGCCCGGCCGCGGGTCCCACCCAGTAATTCCACTCGCCGGGGAATCCCTCCGGGAGCAGGACGCCGTGGCCCACGGTCAGCGCGGTGAGGGGAAGCGCCTGCTCGCTCCACGTACTGTCGACGGTGACCGCCGCGCTCCAGCTGGTGCCGTCGTCCTCCATCAGCGTGAGGTGCAACCTCTGCCGGCGCCCGAGGCCGCGCAGCCGCACCCGGACCTCTTTGCCGCCGGCGGTGGTCTCGTGGCGGGCCCTGATGCGGTCCTTGATGACGAGGGACGCGGTGTAGTCGGCGGGACCTGCACCGCTCGCACTCACGGGCAACTCGAAGTGGAAGACCGGCTGACCCGTGACATCGGAAAAGGCCAGGCGGAACAGCCCGCGGCGTCCCGCGTCACCGATGCGCGTGAACGCCATGCGGGCGGCGTCGGCATCGGGCGTGAACAGTCGCAACGGCCTGCCGGCGCCGACCACGTCGAATCTCCAGGCAGTCCGACCGTCGTAATCCCAATCCGTCGGCAAACGCGCGAGGCCGCTCGGGAAGGTCACTCTCGACAGGCCGCGAAACAGTGTGATGACGAACTCGTGCGGTCCCTCGCGTAACGTCTCCGCCGGCAGGGAGGCAGCGTACTCGTAGGCGCCCGCCGGCTGCATTCTGTAGCCGCGGTAGGTACCTCCAGCGATCGGCCTGATGAACAGGATGACTGAGTCCGGTGGCGTCCGGTCGACGACCCGTGCGCGCAGCTCCACGGGTCGCCCCGCGACGTATTCGAGAGCCGCGATGGGCTGGACGGACGGCGGCACCGAGTCGGCGGGAGGGGCATGGTACTCCGTGAACCCGATCTGTCCCAGCCGTGCGGGGAGCGTCGCGGGATCCACGGCACCGCCCGCGCTCAGCACGTAGACCCCGGGCGTGACGACAAAGCGGCCGACCGCCGACCGCTCGACCCCCCGACCGCCTTCGCTCACCGGCTGCACCGCGAACTCGCCCCCGAGGTCCGGGAGCCTGACCGTCATGTGCCAGGCGCGGCTGATCGCGCGCGTCACAATCTTTTCGGCGTTGGGCGGCTCGAACGGATCGCGCACCGGCACGGCGTCGGCGTAGACCTCGAGGCGCCACACACCGGCACGCACCTTGTCCAGGAAGTAGCTGCCCTCTCCTTCGTACGTCACCACGGGCGACGACCCGTAACCGGCGACGCGGCGCAACGCCGTTGGGTCCGGTGGCACCGAGCTCGTCGACCCGGCGTACAGAAAGGCGTCGCGCGCCACCAGCTCGCCCAGGTTGCTGTCGGCCGAGACGTGGAAGTCGCCGAACCGCGCGTTCCCCGGATACGGTCCGTACGAGCGCATGCGGGGCAGCCGGTGCATAGCTTCCGCCGCGATGACGGCGCTCATCGCCTTGCGCGGCGTGTAGACCAGGTTCAGGTAGTGCGTTTGCCAGCCGAGGTTGCGCGAGGCGGTGCGCAGCATGTCGTAGGCGAACATGGCGGCGAACTGGGCGCCCACAGCGCGGAACGTCCGCGCCATGGCCGGATACATGTACCCGCTCCGCAGGTCCGGCGAGTCGAACTCGTACACAATGCGCGGGGTCCGAGCCATCTCCGGGCGCAGCATGTCGGGGAAGCTGTCGACCGTGCGGAGGTAGTTCCCGTCCAGCTCGTGGCCGGCGTTCAAGCCCGTCGGATACCACGCGAAGGCCACGCCCTGCGCGCGGCTGCGGCGGATGGCCTCCGCGATCCTGAAGTCCTGGCTCACGTTGTAGAAAACCAGCTTGGTGCAGCCTTCGCTGCGCACCGCGTCCGTGAGCGCGTTGATGTAGCGGATCGAGCCCTCCAGGTCTTCGGGGTGATGCCAGGGCTCGTTGACCAGCTCGATGAACAGGATGGCCGGCTCGTCTTTCAGGGCGACGCGGGTGTAGGGATTCACGTGCCGGAGGATCTGCCGCAGGTAGTTCACCTGCGCCGCGATCGCGGCCGGGTCGGTGCCCATGCGGGCCTTGCCGAAATGCCGGCCGAATCCGGGATCGGTCGTGTCTCCCAGGGCGTCCGGCCAATTGGCTCCATACAGCTGAATGGGACTGAAGAGCATGGAGATGCCGCGCTCGCGCGCGCGGGCGATGAGATAATCCAGCAGGTCGAGATGGTCGTTGGCGATCAGGTTGCCGTCCGAGTCGGAGGCCTCCCAGTCGCCCCAGAAAGTCAGCCGCAGGCCGTCCCAACCCATGCGGGCGAACTGCGCCATGTCCTCGTCGATCATCTGCTTGCGATCGGCGTGGACGTAGCCGGCGGCGCGGTAGTCGGAGGCGGTGGGCAACACGTAGTTCGCGCCGAAGAGAGCGACTTCCTGCTTCGTTTCTCGCCACCGCACGACGCCCTGCTTGTCGAGATAGACGCCACGGTTGGCGACCTGCGCTTGAGCCGACGGTGCGAGTGCGATGAGCGCCCCAAGAATCAGGGCTTTTTGGGACGACCGTGTGCCCTCAACCACACTCCTCCTTGCTCCGCACGGCTCGACTCCGAACCGCTCATCCCCGCCCCTCCCCGGAGTCGGCCCTGCGACGGTCCCGCCGTCTCCCGCGCTCCTACTGCCTGTTCAGCTCGAGTATGACGCTCCCATGCGGCCCGATCCACCCTCGCATCGGCACATAGCCCTTCACCTGTCCGTCGGCGCCGACCGCGACGGCGCTGCTGTTCGGGGCCCCCTGGAGGTTCCGCACGGTGTAGCGACCGGCCGGCAGCGCACCGGCCGCGGAGCTGACCGCGATACGGGTGGCCGGCATGTCAGCAAGATTCGCCACCACGAGCACGACGTCCTTGTCGGTGCGGCGCAAGTATGCGGCGACCTGCGGGCTCGTGGCCGTGAGGGGCAGCAACCTTCCCGTCGCCAGCGCCTCATTCTTCTTGCGCAGATGAATCAGCCGGCGGTACAGGTTCAGCAATGACCCGGAGTCGGGGTCCTGCGCCGCGACAGTAGTGGTCAACGAGTCCGGTTGCGCGCTCTCCCAGGCCTTGCCCGAGGTAAAACCCAAGCCGGGACCAGGGCTCCATTGCATCGGGGTGCGCAGCCGCGGATCGGGCTTGTCCCCCGTCATCCCGATCTCCTCACCGTAATAGATGAAGGGGAGCCCCGGCAGCGTTAGCAGCAGCGTCGCCGCGAGCTTGGCGCGCGACATATCTCCGCCGAGCGCCGTGAGCACCCGGGTCTGGTCGTGGTTACTCAGGAATGGTGCCCAGCGGTACGCGGGCAGCGTGTCCTGCAGACGGAGGAAGCCGGTGAGCAACCCCGCCGCCGATCCGGTGCGCACCGCCGACAGCAGCGAGTCCGCCAGCTCGAAGCCGAAGTACGACGTGAGCTGATCCGGGTAATAGGGCAGCATCTGGTCGATGTTGCCCCATGCTTCGCCCACCGTGTAGGCACCGGGCTTCACGCTGTCGATGTGCGCGGCGTACTCGTGCAGGAGCGCATGGGTCCCGGGACACCCCATGACGCAGTCGCCTTGCTCCACGAGATACGGCACCGCATCGAGCCGGAACCCGTCCACGCCCATGTCGCGCAGCCAGAACGTGGCGATCTTCTTCGCTTCTTCCCGCACCGCGGGCGTCTCGTAGTTCAAGTCCGGCATGCCGGACCAGAAGAGCCCGTAGTAGTACTCGTCGCGCACGGGGGAATGGTGCCAATTTTTCCCCTGCCCGGTGGGCGCGAAACGATACCACGCGCGATAGGGCGACGTCGTGTCGTGCAGGGCCGCCTGGAAATAGGGGTGCTCGCTCGAGCTGTGGTTCAGCACCATGTCCACGAGCACCTTGATGCCGCGGCGGTGCGCTTGGGCCACCAACCGCTTGAAATCGTCGTTGCTGCCGTAGGCGGGCTCGACGCGGTAATAGTCGCTGACGTCGTAGCCGTGGTAGCTGGGCGACGCGGCCACGGGCATCAGCCAGATACATGACGCGCCGAGCTTGTCGATGTAGTCGAGCTTCTGGATCAGCCCGTTCAGGTCGCCGATGCCGTCGCCGTCCGAGTCGTAGAACGAGCGCGCAAACACCTCGTAGCACACGGCGCCGCGCGTCCAGGCGGGCCCGGTGGCTTGCTGCGCGGCGAGCGACGCGGTCGCGGCGCACGCGAGGAGTAGGATTGACACCGCCCGCGCTCGTGTGGTACTACTCGGCGAGACACGAGGAGGTACTATGGGCGACGAAATGGGCACGTTTCGTGTCACGGTGGAGATCGAGCACCCTGCCCGACCCGGTGAACGACGCACGCTGGAGTCGGTACTGGTGGACACGGGAGCGGAGTTGTCGTGGTTTCCGGCCGCCGTCCTCGAATCTCTCGGGATCGACCGGATCAAGGTGTGGCACTTTCGCCAAGCCAATGGTACAGTGCTTGCCCGCTGGACTGGAGGCGTACTGGTCCGCGTGGCCGGTATCGAGACGCTCGACGAGGTCGTGTTCGGCGAGTCGGGGGATCTGATCCTCCTGGGGGCCCATTCGCTGGAAGGCATGAATCTGCGTGTCGACCCCCTTAGGAAGCAGCTCATTGACGCAGGACCCGCGCCCGCGGCGGCAACGCGCGCGGCCTGATCGACGCGCCTCACGGCAGCTTGGTCGCGACGTCGATCGCGATCGCCGCATTGGCCGCGAGCTGGACCCGGATCGCACCGGCGGAGTTCACGACGATCGACCCGCCGGACAGGATGTCGGCGTAGGTACCCGGCGGCATCCCCGTGGTGATCGTCGTGTCGACCGGCGCGCTCTCGCGGTTGATGGCCACGAAGCCCTTGTCGCCCCGTGAGAACGCGATAGCGTTGGCGCCGTCGTCCCACCAGTGGTTGACATCGGTGCC
>Ga0209234_1000554_pt1 | contig 13085 bp, 10 predicted proteins | sample GraSoi013_1_20cm_2_FD_185816 | JGI IMG/M metagenome (GOLD analysis project Ga0209234, IMG submission 185816) | Grasslands soil microbial communities from the Angelo Coastal Reserve, California, USA - Sample 08_20_2013_1_20cm (SPAdes) (version 2) | ecosystem: Environmental > Terrestrial > Soil >... | reverse complement strand
GTCAAGACCGGGCACGTGGAGCGCGCGGTGATGGGCATCCAGATTCGCGACGCGAATCAGGAAGACGCCGAGGCCGTGGGCTTGAAGCAGATCGCCGGCGTCGTCGTGAACGACTACACGGACGGCGACTCACCCGCCAAGAAGGCCGGGATCAAGCCCGGCGACGTCATCGTCGCCATCGACGGCGAGCCCGTCGACAACACGCCGCAGCTGCAGCAGAGGGTGGCCTTCAAGAAGGCCGGCGACGCGGTGGAGATCACCGTGCTGCGCCAGGGGGGCGAGCGCAAGACGATGACGGTGCGCCTGGCGCACGCACCCAACGAGGCGGATACCGACATCACGAAGGCCTCTTCCAAGTTCAAGAGTGACAACGCATCGACCAAGGAGGAGATGCTGGGGATCTCGGTCCAGCCGCTCAGCCAGGACGATGCCCAAAACCCGCGGCTCAAACCCGTGATCGAGCGCGGCGGCGGCCTGGTAGTGACTGACGTCGCCCCGGACGGCCCCGCCTATCAGCGCCTCCGCTCGGCCGACGACCAGGGCGGTCCCGACATCATCGTCGCGGTGAACGGGGTGCCGACACGCACGCGGGCGGCGCTGCGCGACGTACTCCGCAAGGTGAAGCCCGGCGACGTGGTGACGCTCCAGGTACTGTCGCGCACCGGGGACAGCTCGGACGGCTGGATCGGTCAAGTCGTGCGGATCCGCGCGCGCTAGGCCTCAGCGGCGAATCGCCCGTCCGGTCTCGAAATCGAACAGGGTGAGGAGGCGAAGCCGGTAATACGCCTCCCAGTAGCCGCGGAGCGCCTGGACGAACTGCGCCAGGGCCTGGTCTTTTTCCGTCTGGGCGATGTAGAGATTATCCAGCATGATACGCCCGATCACGTAACGGTTGTACGCCACCTCGAAGCGCTTCGCCCCGACCGTGTCGGCTTTCGCCAGCAACGCGACCGTGCGGCGGGCTTGGGTCAGCTGTAGTGCCGCGAACCGCGCGTCGTGGGCGATCTGCTCGAGTGTCGACCGCGCCGTAGTCGCCACGCGCTCGCGGTCCGCTTCCGCCGCCTGCACGCCGTCTCTGCGGGCGCCCCACTGCACCAGAGGCAGCTGCACGGCCAGCGCGAATTGCCGCGCTTCGAGCAGATGCTGATACGCGAGGCTCGGTTCCGGCGCCGTCGCGTTCAGCCCGAAGCTGGCCGACACCGTGGCGCCGACCCCGCTCGCCAGCTTCGCCTCGGTCACACGGCGCCGCACCTGGACGTCCTGCAGCGCCGCTTCGCTCACCGCCGCACGGTTGCGCAGGGCCTCCGCCACCGCGCGCGCCGTGTCGGCCTCGAAGTCCGGCAGTACGGTGCTGACCACCACTTCCAATGGCGTACCCGCGGGCAGGCCGAGTGACAGGCGCAGGCCGTCCGTGGCGCGCGCGTAGTCGAGCCGCGCACTCTCGAGGGTCGTGCGCGCGCGCACCAGCGCCAGCTCGCTCTGCAGCAGGTCGTTTTCGCCGATCTTCCCGACCTCGAGGCGGCCGGTGTTGAGCTTGTAGAGCGTGTCGTTCACCGCCGCGTTCTTCTCCGCGTTGTCGAGCGCCACGCGTGCCGCATAGACGTCGAAGAACGCTCCGCTCGTCAGCAGCGCGACGGTTTCCATGTCCTCGAGAAACTGCCGGTCGGCCAGCTCGGCGCGCGCGGCCTGCTCCCGTCGGTCCCACGCGGCCACGTTCGGCCGGAAGATGTCCTGTGCCAGGCCGATCGAGAACGGTGTTGAGGACCAGGTCTCGAGCGACTGCTGGCCCGCGACGGTAACGCGGGCCAACGCCGACGACACGAACAGATCTCCCCCCGTGAAGGGGAGCTTCTGCGACAGCGTCATGTTGAGCGACGCGTTCGTCTGGTGCTGCGGGACGAACAGCGTGCTGCCGTCGGGTTGCACGACGGGAATGATGGCCCGGCTGTAGTTCGGGACCACGCCGCTGAGCGACAACTGGGGCAAGAGCCGCGCCGTGAACGCGCGTGCGCGGTAGCGAGCCGCGTCGCGCGCCGCCGTGGCGGCGCGTGCCTGATATCCCTGCTGCTGCGCCACGGCGACCGCGTCCTGAAGCTGCAGGGTCAGCGCCTTCGGCTGCTGCGCGTCGAGGCGGAGCGCGCAGGCGAGGGGCAGGACGGCGCGAACGCAGGTGCGAGGCGTCATTGGCGTCACTCGTAGCGAAGGCAGACGACTGGATCCGCGCGCGCGGCGCGGTAGGCCGGCACGATCCCGAACACGATGCCGACGGTGATCGAGACGCCGAACGCGACGACCACAGAGAGCGACGACACGATCGTGGCAATGCCCGCGACCCGCTCGATGCCCGCGCTCAGGCCCGACCCGACGAGGATCCCGGCCACCCCGCCGGCCACGCTGATGAGCACGGCCTCGCTCAGGAACTGCAGCAGGATGTCGCGTTGCGTGGCCCCCACCGCGCGCCGCACGCCGATTTCGCGGATGCGCTCGAGCACGGAGGCGAGCATGATGTTCATGATCCCGATGCCGCCCACGACCAGCGAAATCGACGCGATGGCGCCGAGCACAACGTTGAAGATCGTCTTGGTGCGCTGCTCCTGCTTCAGGAGCAGCTCGGGCACCGTGATCTCGAAATCCACCACCGCGTTGTGACGGCGGGCCAGCATTCGCTGCACCACATCCGCCACGCCGGGCACGAGCTGCGACTCGGTCACGCGCACGATGACCCGGTCCAGCTGATTGCGGTTGGTCCGTTCGCGGCGCTGCTCCTCGGACTCCGTGGCGGTGTCGCTGGAGGGGGCGTTCGGCGGGCGCGCCGCGAGCTCGATGTCGCGCTGCGTCACCTGGGCTCGGTTGCGGAAGCGCAGCAGCAGCGTATGCACCGGGACGTACACGTCCATGTTGGCGTCGCGGATGCCGAGCCGCTGCACCGCCTGGCCGCTCACGCGCCGCTCGTCGAGCACGCCGATGACCGTCACCCAGGTGTCGCCGACCTTGAGCGGCTTGCCGATGGGGTCTTCGGTGGTGAAGAAGCGTGTGCGCACCCCATGACCGACGATGGCGACCGGGAGGCCGCGCGCCACCTGCAGCGGCGTGAACCAGGCGCCGCGGCGCAGCGCCAGATTCGTGAGCCGGAAATAGGTCGTGTCCACGCCCACGACCTTCCCCGAGCGGCGGCGCCCTTCGCGCGTGATGGTGGTGTTGAGGACGATCTCGCCGCTCGTGACCTCGACCGCGGGAATCACCCGCGCGATCGCCCGCGCGTCGGCGTAGGTCAGGCCCGGTGAGAACTTCTTGACCTGTCGATCGGGCTGCTCGTCTTCAACCGGCCCTTCTTTTTGCTCCACCAGCGGCGTGATCACCACGTTGTTGGAGCCGAGCAGGCGCATTTGCTCGAGGATCTCCCGCTCGGCGCCCTTGCCGATGGCCAGCATGGCGATCACGGAGGCGACGCCGAACAGGATACCCAGCGACGTGAGCGACGCGCGCAGCTTGTTGTGCCGCACCGCCTCGACGGCCGTGCGGACGCTGAACCCGACGCGCGCGCCGATCCGACCGCAGAGCCGTGCGAGCGTCTCCCGATCCCAGCGCACCGGTCAGTCCTGGTTCGCCGGCGTGCTCCGAGGCGGGGGCGGGGTTCCCGCGGTCGCGCTGGCGGGCTGCGCGACGCCGGCATCCGGCAGCCGCGCGAGCTTGAGCTTGTCGTGGCCCGGGGGCACGGTCAGCAGCACGCGATCGCCCTCCGCGAGACCGCGTGCGACGACGACCTCGTCCTCGTTCATCGCGCCCGTGGCGACTTCCTGCTTCGTGGCCCGCGCCCCGGACAGCCGGTACACCAGCGGCACGCCGTCCTCGTTGGTCACCGCCTCCAGCGGCACGAACAGCACGTCCGACAGCTTGAGCGTCTCGATCGCATTCCCCGTGGTCATGCCGGGGCGGAGCGTCGTGTCCGCCTGGGCGACCGCCACCTTCACCTCGAATACCTTGGCATCGGTGCTGGGACGCTGCTCGCCCACGTTGGCGACGCTCGACACGGTGCCGCTGAACCGCTTGGACGGGTCGGCATCGAGCGTGATCACCGCCGGCTGGCCCACCGCGACCTTGCGGACGTCGATCTCGTTGACGTAGGTGAGGGACTCCATGTCCGTGAAGTCGGGCAAGGTGGCGACCGTCGGATCCCAGAACGACGCCTGGGAGCCCGCCGTGCGCTTTTTCCCGTTCCCCTCCTTCGCGTAGATCACCATGCCGGGGGCGGGCGCCTTGACGGAGCAGCCGGCCATCACGTCCTGCACCACCTTGAGCGTGTTCTTCTGTCGCGCGAGATCGGCGCCGACCTCGCGCATCTTGGCGCGCGCCTGCTCGGTCTTGGTCTCATAGTCCGTCTTGGCCTGCGCCAGGGCGCGCTCGGCTTTTTCGTAATCGATTTCCGCTTGCCGCTTCACGGTCGGTGCCTCGTACACGGCTTCTTCTTTGGCGAGCTTCTTCTCCTCGAGTCCCAGCTCCATGGTGCGGATGCTTTCGCGAGCGCCCGACAGGTTGAGCGCCGAGTCGAGCTGCGCCTGCTCGTACTGGGCTTCCGCCTTCTGGAGCGCGAGGGTGACGTCGGCGAGCTTGCTCGCGAGCGCCGAGCGGTCGAGCTCGGCGACCTGGTCCCCTTGCTTCACGACCGTCCCCTCCGGCACGAGTGAGGCGATCTTGATTTGGTAGACGCCGGCTTGCTGGAGCTGGGGAGGCGCGGTGACCTGTACGAACTTTTTCGCGCGCAGCTCGCCGGCCGTCGTGACGGTCACCACGAAGGGGCCGCGCTTCACGCGCGCCACGACGGCGGAATTTGGGCTGGACGATTCGCGGGCGAGGACCCACACGCCGGAGGCGCCGACCGCCGCGACGGCGGTCACGACCAGAAGCCGATGTGAACGAAGGACGCGCATCGAGCGCATGTTCACGACGCACCTCTGCAACACTGCGTTGGGCGGTATCACCACGTGCACAACGTGCAGTAAGGTGCCCAGCTTGGACGCCGTCGCGCTACTGTTGCAGCCCCGCGACAGGCACGGCCCCACGCAGCATCACGACCCCGGTCACGAGCTGCCACGCGACGGGAAGCACGAAGGCGGCCTGATCGGCCTTCGTGTCTTCGCGGAAGACGAGCGCCAACACGATCGCCACCACGCCCGCGGCCACACCGCCGCAGCCCAGCCAGCGCGGCAGCGTCCTGCCGTCGAGCACGCCCCAGCCGAACAGCGCCGTCGCGAGCCCGAGCGCGAATCCCGCGACCCGCTGCGCCTCGAGCGCGAACGGGCGCAGCATGTCGAACACGAACGCGGCCCGGGTGGCGGTCATCCCCGCGTCGGCCATCGCGAAGCTGCGCGCGAGGGCCCACCCCGCTCCGCCCATGAACGCGACGATCACTACCCACAGGGCGTAGGCGAACGCGGCGAGCAGCACGCCGGCGCGCGTGGCGCTTTCCCCCGGCGTGCCCACGTGCCGCCCCACGACGCCTACCAGGCCGATGAGTGTCAGGGGGAAGCTGAACAGGAACGCCCAATGGATCGCGGGCCACGCCCGACTTTGGGCGATGGCGGCGAGCTGACTCGGGCCGTCCTGGCCCGCGATATCGGGATGGAGCGCGCCCGCCGCCACCGCGAGGAGCGAGCCGGCGAGCAGGCACAGCGGGTAGATGAGCCGTCGGGAGAGAAGCATGCGACCTCGGCCTATACTAACCCCGGGCGCAAGCCTGGGGTGAACCCTATATTGGAGTTCATGCAGCTGACGCGGATCATGCGCGAAGGGTTCATCGCCGGCCTGGTCGGCGCGGGCGCCGTGGCCCTCTGGTTCTTGGTCATCGATGTCGTCGCGGGCCGGCCGTTCTTCACGCCGGCCATGCTCGGCTCGGCGGTGTTCTGGGGTGTGCGCGACCCCGCCCATGTCGTGGTGGAGTACTCGCGCATCATCGGCTATACCATGATCCATGTGAGCGCGTTCATCCTCGTGGGCACGGTCTCGGCCTTGCTGGCGGCCGAGGTCGAGGTGGCACCACCCACGCTGTATCTCGTCGTCGTGTTCTTCGCGATCTTCGAGTTCGGGTTCTACGTCACCGTGGCGATCCTAGCGCAGCCGCTGCTCGGCTCGCTCGCGTGGTGGAACGTTGCGATCGGCAACGCGATCGCGGCGTACGGGATGGGGTTCTACCTGTGGCGCCAGCACCCGAAGATCGCGGAAACGTTGCGGCTGCATCCGCTGGGCGAGACCGAGGAAGGGGAATAGAAACGCGGAACGCGGAAGGCGGAACGCGGAACATCAGGACGAGGGTCGGCCCGGCTGTTCCGCGTTCCGCGTTCCCACTTCCGCGTTTCCGTAAGCTTCCAGCGGCACCGCCCGCTCCACATCACCGGCTTCTTCCCGCACGCTCCAGCGGAACCAGACCACCGTCGCCGCCACCCACAGGTAGATCGTTCCCCCGACCCACATCACCAGCCCGCCCAGCTGCTGGTCCGCGAGCGGCGCGAGCCCCCACACGCGCGGCGCCGTGGCGTAGAAGGGGTAAAGCACCGCGCCGGACAACGTGATCAGCGCCCCCGCGACCGACATCGGGAGCCCCAGCGCGAAAAGATAGAGCAGCTGTGTGAGATAGCTGGCGCGCGGCAGCTCGGGCGAAGGTGAGAGCACCGGCCACCACATCACCACCCCCGTCGCGAGGAACACGAGGTGCTGCACGATGTGGAGCGCGTGATGCTCGAGCGCCGCCTCGTAAAATTGCGGGAAGTGCCACAAGGTGATGGGCACGGAGAACAGCGTGCCGGCGGCGAGTGGGCGCGTGGCCCAGCGCGCCAAGCGGAGCACCCAGTGCGTGCGCAGCAGCGGTCGCACCACCCAGGCCGGCGTTCCGTACAGGAGCAGCGGCGGGAACGCCAGCGTCAGCACCAGATGCTGCACCATGTGAGCGCTGAACAAGTAGCCGTCGGAGAGGTTGTGGAGGGGGCCGTTGAGCGACACGCCCAGCACCAGCAGCGCCCCCGCGAACGATGCGACGCGCCGGCGCGGCGCGGCGAGGCCTCCCAAAAACACGTAGAGCCCGCCCAGCAGGGCGAGCCCTATGACCACGCTTGGATGCAGGTCCCACTGCCGCCACGCGTCGGGAGGGGGGGGCGCGGTCATCCCGCTCCCGCGGCGCCGCGCAGCGTGAGGGCCCCGAGCAGCAGGAACAGCAGGGCCACCATCACGACGGCCGCGAGCAACAACGGCGCACCGAACAGGAACGTGAAGACTCGGCTGTCGGTCTTCAGGTGCATGTAGAACATCACGACCAGCGCGAACTTGGCCGCCGAGAGCACCAGCAATACCGGCACCAGCACCGGGCGAAACGCCGGCACGTAGAACACGCCCACCTCGAGCACGGTGAGAATCACCAGCACCGCGGCGACCCGCAGGTACACGCCGGCCGTGGGATGCGATTGTTCGTTCATTGGATGAGGTAGACCACGGTAAAGATCACGATCCAGACGACGTCCACGAAATGCCAGTACAGGCCGGTGATCTCGACCGTCATGGCGTGCTGCCGCGTGAGTTTTCCCTGCAGCCCCCGCACCCACAGCGTGAGCAGCCACAACACCCCGACGGTGACGTGGGCGCCGTGCGTCCCCGTCAGCACGAAGAACGTGCAGCCGAACAGGTTCGTCTGGAGCGTCAGGCCCTTGTGCACGAATTCCGTGAACTCGAGCACCTGCCCGCCCAGAAACACCAGGCCCAGCAGCGCCGTGCACAACAGCCAGATCTTGCCCCACTTCATGTCGCCGCGCTGCACCGCGGCGAGCGCCAGCACCATCATGAGGCTCGACATCAAGAGGTCGAAGGTGCTGACCGACGTGAACGGGATGTTGAGGATCTCATGCGGGTACGGCCCGACCACGCTGCGCCCCTTGTACACGAGATAGGTCGAGATGAGCGAGCCGAACAACAGACACTCGGAGCCGATGAAGGCCCAGAACGCCATCTTGCGGCTGTCGAGCCCGAGGCTCGTGTAGGTCGTCATACCTCGAAGGGCTCGAACGCCCAGAGATAGATGCCCGCGAGCAGCACGGCGGCTCCCACGAAGGCGAGCCACAGGGTGTGGGTGAGGGGTGCGAGGGCCAGGATCGGCAGGCCCAGCGCCGCGAGCATCGGCCACCACGACCCTCCTGGCACGTGGACCGCCGCAGGCGGCGTGGCGGGGGGATCGCGCATCGGCTCGTGGTGCTCGGTCTTCCAGCGCGGCAGCCGGTTGGCGACCGTCGGGATCACGGAGAAGTTGTAGACGGGCGGCGGCGAGGGAATGCTCCACTCGAGCGTGGCACCGCCCCACGGGTCGTTCCCGGCCGGCCGGCCGCGCGTTCGCGTCCGCAGCAGGTTCACCAGGAACAGGAGGATCGAGAGCGCGATCAGGAACGCGCCCACCGTGGACACGCGGTTCAAATCGGATACGCCGAGCTCGGGTGAGTACGTATAGACGCGGCGCGGCATGCCCAAGAGACCGATCAAGTGCATCGGGAAGAACGCCAGGTTCATGCCGACGAACTGCAGCCAGAAGTGCCACTTCCCCAGTGTCTCGGACAGGAGCCGGCCCGTCATCTTGGGCCACCAGTAGTAGATCCCGGCGAACAAGCCCATGATGGTACCGCCGAACAGCACGTAGTGGATGTGCGCCACCACGTAGTAGGTGTCGGTCTGCTGCAGATCGGCCGGGGGTGACGCGTGCGTCACGCCCGAGAGCCCGCCGATGATGAACATCGCGATGAAGCCGACGGCGAAGTGCAGCGCGGTGGTGCCGCGGATGTCGCCCCCCCACAGGGTGGCGATCCAGTTGAAGATCTTCACCCCGGTGGGCACGGCGATGAGCATGGTGGTCGCGCTGAACACCGAGTCGGCGATCGGCCCCAGGCCAACCGAGAACATGTGGTGGCTCCACACGCCCCATCCCATGAACCCGATCAGCACGCCCGAATACACCACGACCGTGTAGCCGAACAGCGGTTTGCGCGCGAAGGTCGGAAGCACGTCGGATACGATGCCCATGGCCGGCAGGATGAGGATGTACACCTCGGGGTGGCCGAACAGCCAGAACAGGTGCTGCCACAGCACCGGAGTCGCCCCCGCCTCGTGCACGTAGAAGTGCGTGCCGAAGAAGCGGTCGAACATCAGAAACGCGAGGCCGACGGTGATGACCGGGAACGCGGTGATGACGAGGAACTGGGTCACCAGCGTCATCCACGTGAACGCGGGGACCCGCATCATTTTCATTCCGGGCGCCCGCAGGTTCAGGATCGTGACGATGAAGTTGAACCCCGCCGCGAGCGACGAGATGCCCAGGATCTGCAGACCCAGGAGCCAGAAGTCGATGTTCGGCCCGGGGGAGAACTGCCGTTCGGTCAAATTCGCGTAGCCGAACCAGCCGCCGTCGGGCGCGACGTTCAGGACGCCCGCGTGAAACAGCGGCCCCACGAACCAGCTCGCGTTCAAGAACAGCCCCCCCAGCAGGAACACCCAGTAGCTGAACGCGTTGAGGCGCGGGAACGCGACGTCGCGCGCCCCGATCTGGAGCGGCACGATGTAATTGAAGAAGCTCGCCGAGAGCGGCATCAGGGCGAGGAACACCATCGTGGTGCCGTGCATCGTGAACAGCTGGTTGTAGGTCTCGGCCGTGACGAGGTGGCCGTCCGGCTGGGCCAGCTGCGCGCGGATGACCAGGGCCTCGATCCCGCCGATCAGAAAGAACGTGAAGGCCGTGAAGAAGTAGAGCAGCCCGATGCGCTTGTGGTCGGTGGTCGTGAGCCAGCTCGTGAGGCCCCCGTTCGTCGCGGCGGTCATTTCAGGCTCTGGAGATACGCGATGATCGCCGCGATGTCGGCATCCGTGAGCGGCGGCTTCATGCGGGTCATGATCGAGCCGGGCTTCAGAGCCGGCGCGTCGGCGATCCAGCCCGCGAGATGGGCGGAGTCATCGGGAAAGAGACCGCCCGCGATGGTGGTGCGGCTCGCCACATGCGTGAGGTTGGGCCCGATCGTGCCGGGGGAGACGCCCTGGATCGCGTGGCAGCCGATGCAGGCCGCGCGCGCGTAGATCGCCTTGCCCTGCTCGGCAAGGCTGGCCTTGGCGGGTGTGGCGGGCGGGCTCTGCTGGTCCCGCACCCACGCGGTGAACCCGGCATCGGAGTCCACCAGCACGCGCAGCCGCATGTTGGCGTGCGAGGCGCCGCAGAATTCGGCGCACTGGCCGGAGTAGTCGCCCACGGAGTCGGCCCGGAACGCGATGCGGTTCACCTGGCCCGGGATGGCGTCGCGCTTGCCGCCCAGCGGCGGAGCCCAGAAGGAGTGGATCACGTCGGCGGACGTGATCGCGACCTGGACGGCCTTGGCGACGGGGACGTGCAGCTCGTTCGCGGTCGTGATGCCCAGTTCGGGATATTTGAACTCCCACCACCACTGGTGCCCGATCACCTCGACCTTGAGGGCATCCGGGGGGGCGTCGCCCGCGGTCGCGAAGATCGTGCGTACCGTGGGCACGGCGACGAACACGAGGATCACCGCCGGCGCGAGCGTCCAGGCGATCTCCATGAGCGTGTGGCCGTGCGTCGGCTTGGGTGCGGGCCGGCCCTCCCGGTGGCGAAACCGCACCAGCGCGACGAGCAGCAGCGCCTCGACCACCACGAACACCGCCGCCGCCCACCAGAAGATGTCGGTGAACAGCACGTCGGTGGCCCGGGCGAAGTCGGAATGGGGGTGGAGCGTCGATTGGGGGAACGGACCGCCGCAGCCCAGCAGAAACAGCGCGGCGGGGGTCGACCACCATCGATATCGCGGCACGGGTGCGAAAATCCTCAGGTGACGGTCAGCAAAGCACCGGAGACTACCATGGCGAAAGCCGTGCGTCAACGAACGCGGCCGGCCCCGCTGACCTCGAACTCCGCCTCCAGTCCTCCCACTGAGCTGCCGCCCACGAACACCCGGAACTTGCCGGGCTCCACTACGAACTTCATGTCCCGGTTGTAGAGGCCCAGCTCCTTGGCCGTGAGCGGGAATTCCACGGTGCGCGCTTCGCCCGGCTTGAGGGAGACGCGACGGAATCCGGCTAACGCGCGGACCGGCCGCGTCACGCTCGCCACGTCGTCGTGCACGTAGAGCTGCACGACCTCCGCACCCTCGCGGCTGCCGCTGTTGGTCACGGTGACCGAGGCCCGCAGCGTTCCGGCCGGCGCGATGCGGGGCGCGCTGAGCCGCAGGTCCGAGTAGCTGAAGGTGGTGTAGCTCAAGCCGTGGCCGAAGGGGAAGAGCGGCGTCACGGGCAGGTCCGTGTACTTGGACGTGTACTTGTCCGGGCCGGTCGGACGCCCAGTGTTCTTGTGGTTGTAATAGAGGGGGATCTGCCCGACGGAGCGCGGGAAGGTCACGGGCAGCTTGCCGCTCGGGCTCACGTCGCCGAACAGGACGGCGGCGAGGGCGGGCCCGGTCTCGACCCCGAGGAACCACGACTCGACGATCGCGGGCACGTGCTCCGCGGCCCACGGGAGCGTGAGCGGCCGGCCGCTCATCACGACCAGCACGATGGGCGTGCCGGTCGCGTGAATCGCCTCGAGCAACCGGGGCTGGATGCCGGGCAGGTCGAGATTGGCGCGACTCGCGGCCTCGCCGCTCATGTCCCCCGCTTCGCCGAGCACCAGCACGGCGACCTCCGCCTGCTTCGCGGCCGCGACGGCGTCGGCAAACGCCGCCGACGCGGTGTCGGTGATGCCGCAGCCTTTGGCGTACAGCACGTTCACGCTCCCGGCGCGGGCCTTGATCCCTTCAAGCGGGGTCACGGCGTCGCGCGGGTCGCCGCGGCCGGGCCAGGAGCCGAACGCCGCGACTTTGTCGTCGGCGAGCGGGCCGATCACCGCGATGGTGCGCACACGGGACCCGAGCGGCAGCTGCGACGCATCGTTCTTGAGCAGCACGATCGACTCTTCGGCCACGCGGCGCGCCAGCTGGCGGTGCTCGGGCGCGAGCAACACGGAGCGCTCCCGTTCGACGCTCGTGCCGTGGTACGGATCGTCGAACAGCCCCAGTGCCGCCTTGGCCCGGAGCACCCGGCGCACCGCCTGGTTCACCGCGGCCACGGGGATGCGCCCGCCGCGGACCAGCGCCGGAAGGTCGTCCACGTAGATGCGGCTCACCATGTCCATGTCCACGCCCGCTTCGAGGGCGAGCTTTCCCGCGTCGGCGCGCGAGCCGGCGACGCCGTGATTGCGCAGCTCGTCGACCGCCGTCCAGTCGCTCACCACGAAGCCCCGGAAGCCCCACTCGCGGCGCAGCAGCGTGGTCATGAGCCAGGGGTTGGCGGTGCTGGGGATGCCGCCGATCTCGTTGAACGACGTCATGACGGTAGCGGCGCCCGCGTCCAGGGCGGCGCGGTAAGGCGGCAGGTAGACTTCGCGCAACGTCCGCTCGGACAGATCGACAGTGTTGTAGTCGCGGCCCCCCTCTGCGCCGCCGTAGGCCGCAAAGTGTTTGACGGTGGCGAGCACCGCGTCGGGGGCACGCGGGTCGGAGCCCTGAAAGCCGCGGACTCGCGCGGCCGCCATGGCCGATCCGAGGTAGGGATCCTCGCCCGAGCCTTCGGCGATCCGGCCCCAGCGGGGATCGCGGGCGATGTCCACCATGGGCGCGAAGGTCCAGTGCACGCCGGCCGCCGCGGCCTCGGCGGCAGCCACGTGCGCGGCGGCCTGCACGGCCTCCGGATCCCACGAGGCGGCTTCGCCGAGCGGAATCGGGAAGATGGTGCGGTAGCCGTGGATCACGTCCTGGCCGAAGATCAGCGGGATGTGGAGCCGCGAGTCGGTTACGGCAACGAGCTGCGCGGCGTGTGTCGCCGCCGCCCCGGTGAGGTTGAACAAGCTGCCGACCAGGCCTTTGCGCACCAGCTCTACCTGTTCGGCGCTCGGCTGATTGTCCACCGAGAGCTGGTTGAGCTGACCCAGCTTCTCCTCGAGCGTCATGCGGGCGAGCAGGGAGTCGATCTTGGGCTCGGCGGCGGAGCGCTGCGCGGCGGCGGGCCAAGCGCCGAGCAGGGCCAGGGTG
>Ga0209234_1000552_pt1 | contig 13100 bp, 9 predicted proteins | sample GraSoi013_1_20cm_2_FD_185816 | JGI IMG/M metagenome (GOLD analysis project Ga0209234, IMG submission 185816) | Grasslands soil microbial communities from the Angelo Coastal Reserve, California, USA - Sample 08_20_2013_1_20cm (SPAdes) (version 2) | ecosystem: Environmental > Terrestrial > Soil >... | reverse complement strand
TTCGACCGAAAACGCCACACGCGCGGCCGGCCCACTGGTAGCGGAAACTCCCGAGACCGGCGAAATAAAAGACGCCTTTTTCGAACAACGCCTCGCTCTGGTTGACCTGGCTAGCGGCGAGGTCCGGCAAGTCTCTCCCGCCGACATGTACGTCTACGAATACGATTGGTCGCCAGACAGTTCTCGTTTCGCGGTGATCGCGGCGCCCGGCAATGGCGACAACAACTGGTACCTCGCCAACCTTTACCTTCTCGACGCCGGACCTCTCGGGCTGATGAAGGCCATTTACAAGCCGCCTTTCCAAATTGCGAATCCGGCATGGTCGCCGGACGGCAAGAGAATCGCTTTCATCGCCGGGCTGATGAGCGATGAGCCGTCCGTCGGCGGTGACATCTACACGATTGCCGCGGCCGGAGGTGAAGCCAAGAATGTCACGCCGGAAATGCAAACGACCGCAAACTGGCTGGCTTGGACGGGCCAAGGGAAAATCGTCTTTGGGGAAATGGTGGAAGGCGACTCGGGGGTGGCCATGGTCGATCCCCACGGTGGTCCGATCGATTCTCTCTGGCGCGGCCAGGAACAAGTTTCCGCGGGCCTCTGGGGCACCAACATTTCTCTCGCGCGCGATGGAAAAACCTCCGCTATCTTCCGCAGCTCTCTCACTGACCCGCCCGAAATCTGGGTCGGCCCCATCGGCTACTGGCGGCCGGTCACGCATCGCAACACCGAAGTAAAGCCCGCTTGGGGCGAAGCCAAAAGCATCCACTGGAAAAACGATGGCTACAACGTGCAGGGCTGGCTCATCTATCCCCGGAATTTCGATCCCGCGAAAAAATACCCCATGGTCGTGGCAGTTCACGGCGGTCCGGGGGCCGCGGTGCAGTCGAAATGGCCGGACTCGGGGAACTTCGTGATGGCCCTCGCGGGCGCCGGTTACTTTGTTCTCGAAGCCAATCCGCGCGGCAGCTATGGCCAGGGCGAAGCCTTTACGCGCGCCAACGTCAGGGATTTCGGCTACGGAGATTTTCGCGACATCCTCGCCGGCGTCGACCAAGCCCTGGGCATCGCTCCCATCGACCCGGACCGCCTCGGCCTTACCGGCTGGAGCTACGGCGGCTTCATGACCATGTGGGGAGTCACGCAAACCAACCGCTTCAAAGCCGCCATGGCCGGCGCCGGCATCGCCAATTGGCTGAGCTACTACGGCGAAAATAAAATCGACCAGTGGATGATTCCGTTCTTCGGCAAGTCGGTCTACGATGATCCCGAGGTCTACGCGAAAAGCTCGGCGATCAATTTTATCAAGAACGTGAAGACTCCCACCCTGGTCATCGTTGGCGACAGCGACGGCGAATGTCCCACGCCGCAGTCCTACGAATTCTGGCACGCCCTGAAAACGCTCGGCGTTGAAACGCAATTGGTGGTCTTCGAACACGAAGGCCATATGTTCGTCAAGCCGGAGCACCAACGCGAGCGCATCCGCCGCACCGTCGCCTGGTTCGACACCCATCTTCGCTGAGCCCCGCGGATTTCAAAGGTGATAAACGTTGTCGGGGGCGTTACCTGTTCGGAGGGAGTGCATCGAAGGTACTATGGGAATCGACGCGCCCTTCGGCCAACCTGTCCCCGGTCGCCGTTCCGTCGTTGGCCACGACATGGGAGGGTGCGATGGGTAAGTTTTCCCGCAGTTGGGAGCTCGTCAAGCAGAGCTTCACCATTCTTCGTTCCGACAAACAATTGATGCTGTTTCCGGTGCTCTCGGCCGTTTCCTGTTTTGTGGTCACCGCCGTTATTGCCACCGGCGGCGCGTTCCTGTTGCTGCCGGCGAGAGCCGCGGCTATAGCCGCAGGCGAGCGGTTCAATCCGAACCAGTCGCCCATGTTTCTGCTCGGCATGTTCACTTTATACGTGGTGAACTATTTTGTGATCGTATTCTTCAACGTTGCGCTGGTCGGCGTCGCCCATAGCCGCTTGATGGGCGGCACCTGGACGTTTAAGGACGGCCTGGAGCTGGCCTGGGAGCGCAAGGGCACGATTCTCGAGTGGGCGCTGGTGGCCGCGACCGTCGGCGTCCTGCTGCGCACTCTCGAAGAGCGCCTGGGCTTGATGGGCCGCTTGATCATGAGGTTTATCGGAATCGCCTGGACGCTGGCCTGCTACTTCGTGGTCCCCGTGCTGGCCTTCGAAGACCTTACCCCCATCGATGCCCTGAAGCGCTCCTCGAAGCTGTTCCGCGATACTTGGGGAGAGAAAGTCATCGGCGGTTTCAGCCTCAGCATGGTTTCTCTGGTGCTCATGCTTCCCGGCATCGGCTTGCCGATCGCCGCCGCGTTTCTAGCGGGCATCAACGGCATGATGGTAGGCTTGATTTTGATGGTTCTCTATTTCCTCGTGCTGTCGGTTTTCATGTCCGCCGTGGGAGGCATCTTCAACGCGGCGCTTTATCGCTATGCCTGCTTTAAGCAGGTGCCGCCGGCCTTCTCCGAGGAGCTGATCGTTTCAGCTTGGGCGCCCAAGAGCTAACCTTCCACCGCCTGGGCGGGTCGCCCGGTCCGCCCCTTCACGCTCACGCCATCTTGGGCCCTGTAACCCGAGCGGCCCCGGGCGCGTCTCAATGTTCAACCGGGTGTTGGCCTTCATTTTCGTGTGTAGTGTTTTTCGACGGGGCCGGCAAAAAATCAGGACTAACTGCCGGGCGGGTCCGCGCCTTGACAGTAAGGTGAAAATTTTTCCTCAACTCGCGAAAAGCGTAGAATCCCCCTTGCCGCTCATGGCAAGGGTAGAGTGGATTTTATTTCGAAGATGATCCGCTTTCTCAAGAATAGCATCGCGCGTCCCAGCCAGGTCGCCCCGCAATTGACCCTCGGCCGCCTGGAGTTTGATCTCATGCAGATTCTGTGGTCGCGAGGCGAGAGCAACGTCCGCGACGTGGTTCAGCAGTTGAAGCGTCCGCTCGCTTACACCACGGTCATGACCACACTCGACAGACTTCACAAAAAGGGTTTGCTGAATCGGCGTATGCCCGATCGGGCATTTCTTTATTCCGCGCGTTTGTCGAGCCAGGAATGGGGACGCCAGCGGGCGGAAAACATGCTGGTCGCTTTTCTTGCGGGGTCGCACCCCTCGCGTGAGTTGTTGCTCTCTTCCTTCCTGGACGCCGTCGGCGAGCACGACGCCGTGCTCCTCGACGAGCTTGAAAAGAAAATTCGCAGGAAGCGCCGGGAGCTGTTGCGGCGAGGCCGGTCATGAACTACGCTTGGAGACTCTTGTGCCTCTCGCTGGCTTCCTTTTTCCTCGTAAACGCAGCCGTGGGTTTGACCACCGCCTTGCTGTCGCGGGCGGCCGTGCGAATGGCGGAAACCATGCGCCCACGCTCCGCCGCTCGTTTTTTATTTGCCGCCCGCATGCTGGCGTGCGCGCTGGGCGCCAGTGCGGTGCTGGGGCTGTGCGTGCCCAGTTATCTATGGCTTGAACCGCAAGCCTCTTCCGAGCGCGTCGGCTGGGCTTGTCTGACGCTGGCCCTAGTAGCGGCTGCGGCTTGGTTGGGCTCCCTCCGGCGAGCCGCGTGGGCCCTGGCCGCTTCCGTTCGTTTGAACCGCAGGTGGCAACAGGCGGGCTCGGAAACTCTCCTGCCCGGTCGATCAGGGAGGGCGGTAGTGCTGGTCAAGCAAGGCGCTCCGCTCTTGACGCTCGTCGGTGTCTTCCGTCCACGCTTGTTCGCGTCTGAGAGTGTGATTCGTTCTCTTTCCGCCGAGCAACTCGACCTGGCCTGGCAGCACGAAAATGCTCATGGCCTCTCGCGTGACAATCTCAAGCGGCTCTTTCTCCTTCTTGCGCCGGCTCCCATTCCCTTCCTCGGCGGTTGCGCTTCCCTCGAGCGGTGTTGGGCAAAGTTCTCGGAGTGGGCTGCCGACGATGAAGCCGTGCGCGGAGATTCTCAGCGGGCGCTCGCGCTCGCCGCGGCGCTCCTGCGTGTGGCGCGAATGGGGACGGCTCCGCGTCTGTCGTTTCTCCACACTTCTCTCTGCGCTGGTGACCACGATCTCTCTCTGCGTGTCGAGCGTTTGCTGGCCCTCCGGCCGCCTGCAGCAAAACCGCTGTCGCGCGCGCGATGTCTGGCCTTCGGCGCAAGTCTCGGGACGGCTGCGGGCATCACCGTTTTCCTGGCGTGGCCCGCCACTCTCTCCAGCGTGCATCGTCTCCTCGAACTCTTCCTCCGCTAGTTTTGGGGGCCAGCCTTTCGCTAAGGCTTGGCCGCATCCAGTGGCTCGGAGGGCGGCACAGCTACGACCTGTGGTAGTAGACCGCCGCTTTCCTTTAGCCTATCCGTCAAGATGAGCAACCGTGCGATCGCCAAGCGTCTTGGCTTCTGCGCTCTCTTCCTATTCGTCGCTGTGGCGCTCCTACCCTATGCCTTGCTGGCCCAAAACCCGCGCGGAACGCTTCGCGGTGTGGTCCAGGATGCCAGCGGCGGCCGCGTGCCCGGCGCGAAAATCGTGGTGCAGGCGGTCGGATCTTCTCTCCGGCGCGAGGCCTCCGGCGATAGTCGTGGAGAATTTCGTTTGGACGACTTACTTCCCGGCACTTATCGATTGCGTGTCGAGGGTCCGGGATTTGCCGAAGCCAGTGCCGAGGTGGACGTAGTGGTCAGCTCCGTCAGCGAAATCATCGTCACCATGAAGCCACCATCGATCCAGCAGACGGTGAACGTCCAAGGTTCAGCTTCTTCGATTACCAGGCAATCGATCGATACCGCCAGTGCGGTGCATCAAGCCATCATCACTGCTCACGACCTGGAGACCATTCCTCTGGCCGCCCGCAGCTTCGCAAATATCGCTTATCTGGCTCCCGGAACGGAGCCGCTCGAGCCCTCCGATCCCACCAAGGCGCGTATCACGGCGGTTTCCACGGGCGGCAGCTCCGGTTTGAACAATGAAATTTCGGTCGATGGGGGCGACAATTCAGATGACTGGATCGGCGGATTCCTGCAGAACTTCTCACCCGACGCCATCCAGGAATTTGCCATGCGCACGGCGCAGGAAGACGCGGACACTGGTGGCACCACGGCCGCCTCGGTGGTCGTCACCACCAAGCACGGCACCAACGAGTGGCACGGTTCGGGAGCGTTTTACGGCCGCGCCGCCGCTTTGAATGCGCGCTTCCCGATTGACAACCCGGCTCCCGATCCCAAGCAGCCGTTCTCGCGGCAGAATTACGTCGGCACCCTCGGCGGTCCCATCGTCAAGGAACGGCTGTGGTTTTTCTCTTCCCTTGAATACGTCCATGAAAACTCGAGCATCGCCTACAGCCCGTCCAGCCAGGCCGAGTTCAACGCGCTGGCGCAGCTGGCCCGAGAAGGCTTGATCAGCACACCGGTCGGTAGTGTCAATTCGATGGAGGTGCCCAGCAGTGTCCCCGTTCCGTTTCGCGACTATCTGGCCATGGCGCGTGTGGACTGGGCGCCGTCCCCAAGTTCGCAGTGGTTTGTTCGCGCGGCGGTCGACAATTACTTGACGCACAACGCCCTGGTGCAGCAGGCGGCGCTGCCCTCGACCGGCGCGACCTCTCATGACAACTACATGAGCCTGGTGTTGGGCAACCAATATGTGTTTGGGCCAAACTGGGTTGGCTCTATTGTTTTCAACGCCAGCGGACTGCATCTGACCGCGACGCGCAATGCCAACTTGGGGTTTGCCTTGGCGTTCCCGTTTACCTCCACCTTGAGCACCATCTCCGGCGTAGAGACTTTCGGCGACAATCAATTCTTTACGCCGATTACTGCTTTCCCGGTTTTGCGCAACCAGGAAAAATACCAGATCCGCTATGACCTCAGTCACGCCCAGGAACGACAAGCGCCGCGCTGGGGCGTCAACTTTATTCACGAACCGGTGCTCAGCGGCGCCCTGGCCGCCACCGCCGAGTATGTCTACTCTCCGCCGCAGGATCCGAGCTTCTATCTTTCTAGTCCGGGCGAGCTCGCGGCCATCCTGTCGTGCAATCCTAACGATCCTCGAAACCAGCCTCCCAATTCCCCGTGTCCCTTCAGCACCTTTACCCCGGCCGGTGACGGTAGCTTTGGGCAAAACGTCCAGCGCCTGGGAATTTACGCCCAAGACTCCTGGCGCGTCACTCCGCGCCTGACCATCAACTACGGTCTGCGCTACGACACCACTTTCGGTCTTTTCATCGCTTCCGGCCACCAGCAAAGCGCGAATCCCGCCCTCGCCGGCAATGGCATTGTCTCCGGCATTCCTCACGATTACCGCAAAGCCTTTGCTCCGCGGCTGGGGGTCGCCTATGGTCTCGGATCCGGAAGTACCGTCCTGCGCGGCGGTGCCGGCCTATACTTTAACGACCTGGCGCAAAACGGCTGGGTTCAGGCCTTCACTGCCGTCAACAATTTCAACATCCAGAATGCTTCCGGCCCGCCTGCGCTCATCGATGCGCATTACCACACGCCCTACGCATGGCACACCACCGCCGGCATTCAGCACGCCTTCAACGCCAATTGGATTTTGAGCGCGGACTACACGCTGGAGACCGGCATGCATGGCTACCGGCGTTATGATTTCCCAAACGTCTCCGTATTTCGCACCGACAATCGTTCCAGTTACAACGCCCTGGCGCTGCATCTTCAAGGCAACGTGGCCGAACGGCTGAGTCTCGTCGCCAACTACACGCTCGCCAGCGCAAGAACCTGGGGCTGCCAGATCGGCGAGCTCTTCGACTATGTGAACGGAGTTTGCGATCCCCTCAACGCCTTCGCCCAGGGAGATTATGGTCCCTCGGGAGAAGACGTGCGGCACCGTCTGGTGCTAGCGGGAACCGTTCGCGCTGCGGCAGGATTCGATCTTACCTTTCTCTCGCAGGCGGAGACCGCGCGGCCCATCACTTTGACCACTCCGGTGGGTAACCGCGCGGTGATCAATGGCGTGAAGTCCACTCTCGACCAGTTCCGCGGCCGGCCCTATATTCAAACTGACTTGCGCGTGAGCCGCTCCATCAAGTTCCGCGAGCGCTGGTCGCTGACGCCCTTCATCGAATTCTTTAACCTCTTCAATCGCAACAATCCCGGCAACAACTATGTCGGCGATATCAGCGCTCTGCCCATTCCCGTGAACGATCTCGGCAATGTCACCGCGCTTTGTCCCGATCCAAGGTGTTCCGTGCCGGTCACCAGTGGCAAGCAGTTGCTCGTTGCCGCCGGTGCCCTCGGCGATTTCTTCGGCCCCGGCACCACCGTGGGCATTCCCTTCGCCGCCCAGATCGGCCTAAAGCTCACCTTCTGATCAGTTTTGGTGCCGGGGCGCCGCCGCGGCAGGATCCCTGCCTTACCTCCTAGCGATCTCCCTTTCGTTTTGCTCGATCAGCTCCCGAAAGGTCTTCACTCCGTGCGCCTTAGAGCGACCCTAGTCATCTCGTACCAGCTCGCATCCCACGTCGAACGGCAGATACATCCGTTTGTGCAAATCAAAAGCCAGCGAATCCGATGCCTTCCGCCAGCCAGCGCAAATCGTTCGAAACCCGCGCCAGCGCCCCAAACGCTCCATCCACGTCTTGGCACGTTCGGACGCTGCAACCTGATATGCTTCATTTCAACTGTGACGACGGTTCATCACACCATGACTGGCAACCGCGATCCTGAGGCCGCCTGGACCTATCACCAAGCCAGTAAGCACTCCTACGCCAGCATCCGCACCAACCCCCATTTCATGGACTGGTCCAACCAGCCTCTGCCGTTCAAGATTTATCCCACGCTCGAACCCATGCGCTTGCCCGGCGAGTTTCGCCAGACTGGCGTTGCCGCCCTCTCGGCCATCTCTCGAAGCGTCTCCGCCCACCGCCACGCACTTCCTGATCTCGAGGCAGTGGCCCAGCTGCTGTACCTTTCCGCTGGGATTACCCGCAAGAGAAAGTATTCCGGAGGCGAGATCTTTTTTCGTGCTGCCGCTTGCACCGGCGCACTCTACGAAGTCGAGCTCTATCTGGTTTGCGGTGGCCTCTCCAACCTGGATGCCGGGGTCTATCATTTCGCTCCCGCCGAATTCGGCCTACGCCTGCTGCGCGCCGGAGACTATCGCGGCGTCCTCGTCGAAGCCACCGGCGGCGAACCCGCCATCGCCCATACGCCACTCGCCATCATTTGCACTTGCACTTACTGGCGCAACGCCTGGAAGTATCAGGCCCGCACCTATCGACATTTCGGCTGGGACAACGGCACGCTGCTCGCGAACCTGCTGGCCGTCGCCACCGCGTTGGGACTGCCAGCCCGGGTGGTGTGCGGTTTCCTCGACCGCAGCGTCAATGGACTTCTGGATGTGGATCCCCGGCGTGAAGTGGCTTTCTCCCTGGTCGCCCTCGGCCACGTCGCCGCGCTCCCGCCGCCATCCCCTGCGGGGGCTTCCCCTCTTTCTCTAGAAACCGTGCCGCTCTCCCAGCACGAGGTGGACTATCCCCTCATGCGAGAAATGCACGCCGCCTCCTCACTCGAGGCCCCCGAGGAATTGGCCGCTTGGCGAGGCCACACACCCAAAACGGAATTTCTTCCGCCCAGCGGACCAATCGTTCAGCTCACACCTTTATCCGATGCCGAGATCCCTCGCGACCCCATCGAACAGGTTATTCAGCGGCGCGGTTCCACCCGCAAGTTTGCCCGGAGCCCGATCACTATGGCGCAGCTTTCCACCATGCTGGACCGCGCCACCCGTGGCGTCCCGGCAGATTTCCTCGATCCGCCCGGGGCCCAGCTCAATGACCTGTACTTGATAATCCACGCCGTCGAAGGGCTCTCGCCAGGAGCTTACGTCTATGATCGCACCCGCGGCGTGCTCGAATGTCTAAAGCAGGGAAATTTCCGCGCCGATGCTGGTTACCTTGGACTGGAGCAAGAGCTGCCCGCCGACGCCGCCGTGAACGTCTTTTTCCTCGCGGACTTGCGTCCCATTCTGGACCGTTTTGGCAATCGCGGCTATCGCGCCGTGCAACTCGAATCCGGCATCCTCGGCGGCAAGCTCTATCTCGCGGCCTACGCGCTCGGACTCGGCGCCACCGGGCTCACCTTCTTCGACGACGAGGTCACCCGCTTCTTCTCCCCGCACGCCGAAGGCAAAAGCGCCATCTTCCTCGTAGCCCTCGGTCACAGCACGAAACACCAACCTCGGTGATGACCGCTAATCGCAGTCGCCGGTGCGTTATCCTAAGCCGTCGCGCGTTTCAATACTTGCTTCCTGCTGGCATTCCAGGCCGGTGGGTCACTCGCGGGGTGGAGGAGGCTCGAGGGGATCCCTTGGCCCTCGTGGCGACTCTTGACTGTGCGTGTTCATGGCAACCGGATTTTACTCCTGCAGGCTTCCGACGTGATAGGCATGCGCAGCCGAGCAGTGGGGCATCAGTTTGAAATCTGGAGGGTGTTTCAGCCGAATAGTTCGCTGAAGAAATTTTGCATGGCGGTGGCAGGGCGGGCGTCGGCCACGGCATGGTATGCGACGCCTGGCACCGCGGGTCCAGTCTCGTGCGTAAAGCCATGCATCGCACCGTCATAAACAGCTAGTTGCCAGTCAGCGTCGGCTTGGTTCATTTCTTGGACGAATGCATTGACCTGCGTCATGGGGACGTGTGGGTCCAGAGCGCCGTGGCACACCAGGCAGATGCGACACCAATACGTCGATGCCCGCGCGCGCCCGCTGGCACAGCTTGGCAGTGTCGTCGCGCAGTTCCGCAATGCTGGCCATGATGCGTTCGCGATTGCCGGCCACCCCACGGCCATACATATCGCAAGCAAATACGACGAAGCCTAGTTCCGCCAGCCGTAAAAAAAAGTCGTAAAGCCGTAACTCAAGCCGTAACAGCCGTAACTGGCCGCGGTCACACGGCTCGCCTTGGACTCCTGGTACCCACGGTCGTTCCGCCCTGCTATTCTTGAGCGAGGGACCCGCGAGGCATGAGCACGAGCCATGTTTGAGAACCTTACAGAAAAGCTCCAACGCACCTTCAAGAACCTCCGCGGCCAGGGCAAGCTCACCGATGAGCACCTGGACAACGCCCTGGCCGAAATTCGTGACGCGCTGCTCGAAGGCGACGTCAACGTGGGCGTGGCCGATGAGCTCCTAGCCAACATCCGGCGGAAAGCCATCGGCAGCGAAGTCCTTTTGCAACTTTCGCCTGATCAGCAAGTCGTCAAGGTTGTCCGCGATGAGCTCGCCGCCATTCTCGGCAAGCACGCCAAGCCGATCTTCGCTTCGCGCCCGCCTTCGGTCTGGATGATCGTGGGGCTGCAGGGTTCCGGCAAAACCACCACCGCCGGAAAGCTCGCCAAATGGCTTTCCGAACACGGCCACCGTCCGCTGGTGGTTTCCACTGACGTGTATCGTCCCGCTGCGCGCGAACAGCTGGCGCAAGTCGCGAAAGCCGTGGGCACGGCGATCTGGCCCGGCGCCGGCACGGACAAGCCGATCGAAATCGTGAAAGGCGCCATCAAGGAAGCCAAGCTTTCCGCCAGCGACGTGGTCCTGGTGGACACCGCCGGCCGCCTGCACATCGATGATGATTTGATGGATGAGCTGAGCATGCTGAAAAAAGAATTGCAGCCCAGCGAAATGCTGTTCATCGCCGACTCCATGATCGGCCAGGACGCGGTGCGTTCCGCCGGCGAATTCCACAAGCGCCTCGGCCTCACCGGGGTGATTCTCACCAAGCTGGACGGGGACGCCCGCGGCGGCGCCGCGCTGAGCATCGGCAAAGTCACTGGCGCGCCGGTAAAGTTCGTCGGCCTGGGCGAAAAATATGACGCCCTGGAAGGTTTTTATCCCGAGCGCATCGTCTCGCGGGTTCTCGGCATGGGTGACCTCATGTCGCTCATCGAACGCGTGGAACAGACGGTCGACAAAAAAGCCGCCGCCGACCTGGAGCGCAGGCTCCGCAAGGAAGAATTCACCCTGGAAGATTTCCGCGATCAGCTCAAGCAGATTCGCAAGATGGGCCCGCTCGAGAAAATCGTGGACATGCTCCCCAAGATGGGTCCGCTTGAGAATCTTCCCAAGGATGCCAAGGTCGACGAGGGCCAGCTCACCCGCGTCGAAGCGGTCATCAACTCCATGACCAACCAGGAACGCCGCGATCACAAGGTCATCGACGGCAAGCGACGCAAGCGCATCGCCAAAGGCAGCGGCACGACGGTGCAGGACGTCAACATCGTCCTCAAGCAATACCTGCAAATGCGCACCATGATGAAGCAATACGGCGCCATAACCGCCCGCGACAAAATGAAAGGCCTCGGCAAACTCGCCGGCCTTTCTTGAAAGCGCCGGGTCGCCTTTTTTAGCGGCGAAGATGCTGTTCTTTGAAAATCAAGTCAGCAACTTGGAGCGCCAGCTTTTCCGGTTCGAGGTCGGTGCGATTGCCAAGAATGATTATGCTGAGGCCATGGCCTTCCGTGAATCGTTCGATGGCCGTGCGAAAACCCATGGTGCTTCCGGTATGCCACATGCGCGGCCGCCCTTGATAAGGGTCGAGGAACCAGCCGAAGCCATACCGAACGGGCTTGCCGGGATGCAGATTGTCGTCGTTGGGCTCTTTGGGCCAGTGCGGTTCGGTGCCATCGGCAAGCTTCACGGGGGTCCGGGCAGACTGAAATTCTTTGTCGCCGAGGAGCGTATGATTCCCGAGTGCCTCATCCCACTTGGCCAGATCTTCAAGACTCGAATAGATGCCGCCGTCACCGAGCGTCGCGGAAGTCGAGCTTTGATCGGTTTGTTTGAAAGCATCATTGTCCTTGCTGTGGCCGAAGGCGCGATTCGCGACTTCGTTTTTTTCTTTTTGAAAGACGATGGTGTGATTCATTTTCAGCGGCCCAAAAATCCGGGTGTGAAGAAATTCGCCGTACGATTTTCCTGAAACATTCGCGACGATAAGTCCGAGCACCACGTAACCGGAATTGCTGTACGACCAGCTGGCCCCCGGCGTAAATGTTCCGGCTCTTTCCTTCTTCAACAATTGCAAAACTTCGGCGTCCTGAATTTGTCTTTCCGGCGTCCACCTCGGGCCTTTCACTTTTTCCAGCGCTTCCATCAAATCTTCGTAGTCCGGCAAGCCGGAAGTGTGATTCAGCAGGTTTCGAACGGTGATGGAATTTCCGTAGGGAGGAAAATCGGGAAACAGTTCCGTGAGCGTCTCGTCGTAGCGTAGTTTTCCGTCGTGCACGAGCAACATGATGGCCATGGCGGTGAATTGCTTGGTGCAAGACGCCAGCCGGAAATTCGTGTGCGCGTCGATCAGCACTTTCGAATGGAGATCGCGCACACCGTAACCGCGTTCGAAAAGGGTGCGGCCATTTTTTCGCACCAGCACGGCGAGACCGGGGGCCTCCGGAGAGGTCAGTAGGGAGAAAAGCGCATCGATCTTCTTGTCCGTCGGCACTTCTAATGATGGCCCGGGCGTTTGAGCCGCCGTTAGGAAAGTTAGCACCGCCACGACGGCGAGGATCAGTTTCAGCTTCACCAGGCCTCCTTCCTACAGCGGGGAAGCATATCATTCCGCTGCCGCGTTGATCGCCGGTTACACAGCTGCGGTATCCGTCTTGGTCTCCCGAAGTCACCCTGATGTCCGCTCTAGACTTCGATTGCTGCACGGCGCCCAAGCAGGCTAGAATAGAAGGTTCAGGAGGACTGACTTAGTGTTAATGATTCGTTTGTCAAGGATTGGGAAGAAAAAGAAGCCCTTTTACCGCGTGGTGGTCATTGAAAAGACCCGGCCCCGAGACGGCCGCGTGAAGGAAGCGGTGGGCACCTACGATCCGCTAAAAAAACCTGCGGAGATCAAGCTCGACGCCGAACGCATCAAGTATTGGATGGGACTGGGCGCACAGCCCAGCGATACCGTGCGCAGCTTCCTTCGTCAGCAGAAGATCGCTTAATCTAGAGCGCCTTCCTAAATGTGCGAGTCTCCGGTTTCGCCGCGGGTGCCATTCCCAGGTACGCTATGAAGGAACTGGTGGAAGCGATTGCCAAGGCCCTCGTGGACCATCCCGAGGACGTGCAGGTGAAGTCCGTCGAAGGGTCGCAAGTCACCGTGCTGGAACTGCGAGTGCATCCCGAGGATCTGGG
>Ga0209234_1000549_pt1 | contig 13125 bp, 11 predicted proteins | sample GraSoi013_1_20cm_2_FD_185816 | JGI IMG/M metagenome (GOLD analysis project Ga0209234, IMG submission 185816) | Grasslands soil microbial communities from the Angelo Coastal Reserve, California, USA - Sample 08_20_2013_1_20cm (SPAdes) (version 2) | ecosystem: Environmental > Terrestrial > Soil >... | reverse complement strand
GGATTTCCGACTGGATGACGTACTACACGAATACGGACATCACGCCGTTCACGCCGCAATAACTGCATTCGACACCGTGGGACGATCCGAAAATCTACAAGAAGACTTCACCGATCAGCTACATCGCGAAGGCCAACACGCCGACTCTGATCCAACACGGAGAGAACGACCGCAGAGTGCCGATCCCCAATGCCTACGAACTGCGGCAGGCGCTGGAAGACCGCGGTGTGCCCGTAAAGATGGTGGTCTACGAGGGATTCGGGCACGGCATTACAAAACCGAAACAGCAACGAGCGGTAATGGAAGAAAATGAAAAATGGTTTACGCACTACATCTGGGGCGAAAAGCCAGAGGAACCAAAGACACCGGTGCCGCAGGCGGATGAAAAGAAATCAGCTGCAGCGGTGAATCCCTAGCTCCGGGAGCGGCTGGAGGTCGGCTGGCACCCAGGTTTCCCGGGCGGCGGCAGTCCGAAGGAGCTCTTGCGAATAATATTTGGCCACAAGGTTCAGGTCCAGCAACTGCGGATGGGCGCTGATGAACTGCTCAAACGCGCATCCCTCCGGGGTCTCCACCAAGGCGGCGGCAACCAGGCGCATCCAAGCCAGCGTGAGTGTGTGATGGTATTTCTGCGTTGCGCTATGGTGATTCGCGAACCGGCGAATACCTTCTGCCATGCGCTCTGCGGCGCGTGATGGGTCACTAGATTTCAAGTAGAGCCAGGCCACGTGGATATGTTCCCGGTGGTGAAAGAGATCGGCGGGAAACGATAAGTCCTCGAAAGCGCGAAGAAAATCCTGGTCGCTCCACCGCGAAGCGCCGCAGGAGAATTTGGAATCTGGCATATGAGGTTCGAAAACCTGAGAGACTCGCGCTCATTTGATTGTACTACGCCTCCAGCTTGAAACGGGAGGAGGCCAGCCGATAGAGGCGGCGCCAGAGCAGGCGATTGATGAGCACGACGACCGTGGCCATGATGAGCGTCGCAGCGAGCAGAACGTCGAAGCGGCCGGAGTCGCTGGCGCTGCTGATGGTGCTGCCGAGCCCGGCGGTCGAAACGATTCTTCCCTGGAAGTGAAAATATTCCGCGACGATGCTGGCGTTCCAGGCGCCACCCGAAGCGGTCACCATGCCAGTGACAAGATATGGAAAAATTCCCGGCAGGATCAGGTGTCGCCAGCGATCCCAAGAGCCAAAGCGATAGACTTTCGCGGCTTCCTGGAGGTCCGTGGGAATGGCCATGGCGCCGGCGATGACGTTGAAGAGAATGTACCACTGCGTGCCGAGGAGCATCAGCAGCATGGCGGCGATCTCCAGGCCGCCGCGGAGGCGAAGCAGAAAAAGAAGAATGATGGGAAAAAGGGCGGTGGCAGGAACAGAGGCGGCCATCTGCACCAGCGGCTGCGCGATGCGGGCCAAGCGAGGATTGCCAGCGATGGCCACGCCGGCAGGAACGGTCCAGAGCGCGCCCAGGATGAGCACGGTGTTGACGCGGAGAAAGGTTAGCGCGGCGCTTTCCAAGAGCTCGCCATAGTCGTCGCGGTGAAGACCGGACAATTCGCGGGCCGCGTGATAAACGGCGAAGCCCAAGCCGACCACTACACCTGCGGCGAGCAGACAGCCGATCCAGCGGCGCAGGCGGTTCTGCTTGGGAGCGGAAAGAGTTTCCGCGGCGCGACGGGCGCCGAGAGTGAAGCTAAGAGTCAGCCAATGGAAGACCGGCTGAAGGATCAGGCGATACAAGCGGAGGACCACGGAAGCGCGGCCGATGAGATGGAGCAGCGTGGATTGCGCGGCGCCGGAGCTTTCGACCTGCTCAAACTTGAACTTGTCCGCCCAAACGATGATGGGCCGCCAAACCAGCTGATCGAGGAGAACGATGACGGTGATCATGGCGCCGACGCCCCAAAGAATCGCACGCGTGTTGCCGTTGCTCGCGGCGGTCTCGAGGAAGGAGCCAAGGCCGGGGAGGCGAAAGTCACGCTTGCCGAGGACGAACATCTCGCAGGCCATGAGAAAAAACCAGCCGCCGGCGACGGACATCATGGAATTCCAGACCAGACCGATGGTGGAGAAGGGCAGGTCGAGTTCGGCGAAACGCTGCCAGCGGCTGAAATGATAAATGATGGCCACCTCGTGGAGTTCACGAGGAACGGTTTTCAGCGAGGAATAAAAGCTGAAGGCGATGTTCCACACTTGGCCCGTAAAGATGAGCAAGATGGAACCGAACTCGACGCCGAGCTGGCTATGCGGAAAGATCGCCACCATGGCCAGCATGACTCCGGGCAGGAAGCTGAGCACGGGGATGGACTGCAGGATGTCTAGCAAAGGAACCATGATGATTTCGGCGCGCCGGGAGCTGGCGGCGACGTAGGCGTAGGAGAGAGCAAAAACCAGGCTAAGGGCATAGGCAACGCCGATGCGCACAAGAGAATACAGCGCGTAAAGCGGAAGGACCCGGGGATTCTGCGAAATCTCCACGTGCAGGTGGACGGGGCCGAGCCAGGAGCGGCCGATGGCATAGACGCCAAAAACCGCCGCGAAGACAAATAGAAAAACGGTGATGTCGATGAGGAATGCCCAGCTCCAGCGGGAGCCGGCGGGCCGCTTCACCGTGGGAGGGATCGGCGTGGAGTGCGTAGTCGAAAGAGCGAGATCCGGCACGGTAGGGGGTCAGACCTCAGTGCGGGTCAGCTTGCCGGTGGCGGCATCGTAATCGAAAATTTCCGCGTAACGACCCCACTGGATGGCCGTTTCCAGCTGGCGGCGGGATTCTTGCTCACCAAAATGCTCGTCGAGCAAGTCGTGGAAAAACTCCTCGTTCAGGGTGCGGTTGGCTTTGGCTTTCAGGGCCTGCTCCATTTGCCGCAGCAAGGGCACGTTGGAAAGTGCAGCCTTACGAAAGATCGTTTTGCGCGCTTGGATGTCCCCCTGCGCAAACGCCTGGCCTTCCGGTGTAATCATCACATCGCCTTCTTCGACGCCGAGAAGGCCCAGTAAGGCGGCCGTGTCGACGGAGGGAAGCAGCGCGTCAACTTCAAGACTCAGTTCATCCGCTAGACGGTGAAGATCGACACGGCCTCCCTGGTCGGCCACGATTTCCAGCAGACCGGCCAAGCCGCCGGGACGCGTGTGGGGGAGCAGGACGATCTTCGGGCGCACTTCAGTTCCGGGGCCGTAGGTTCGCGGCGGAGCGGCTTCGTCCCGGTGATCGGGCCGCGTGAGGATGCGATAGATGGAGTCGACCAGCTCAAGGAAGTGGGCGGACTTTCTGTCGCGAGGATGGGGCATATCCACTCTGAAGTCGGCATGGATGTGCGCGGGATTGCGGCCGAGAACGATGATGCGATCGGCGAGTACGACGGCTTCTTCGATATTGTGAGTGACGATGAAAATCGCGCGCGTGGGAATCTTGTGACCGAGCCAGAGCTCGAGGAGCTCTCCTCGAAGAGTTTCCGCAGTGAGCACGTCAAGAGCGGAGAACGGTTCGTCCATGAAGAGCACTTCGGGCTCGACGACGAGCGCGCGAGCGACACCCACGCGCTGTTTCATGCCGCCGGAGAGCTCTTTGGGGTAGGCGGATTCGAAACCGTCGAGGCCGACGGCGTCAATAATGCGCAAGGAGCGCTTGTGGCGTTCGATGGGAGGAATGCCGCGGGCCTCGAGCGGGGCCTCGACGTTTTCAAGCACGGTGAGCCAGGGGAAGAGCGCGAAACTTTGAAAGACGATGGCCACGTTGGGCGATTCGTCACCGACCGGGTGGCCGTGCCAGTAAACAGCCCCGGCGCTGGCCGGGGAGAGACCGGTCAACATGCGCAGCAAGGTGGACTTGCCGCACCCGGAGGCGCCCAGCAGCGTGATGATCTCACCGGGATGGATGGCGAGCTCGATTGGAGCGATAACCTGGATGCGGCTGCCGTCGGGTTGCAGATAGGCTTTCTCCAGCTTGCGCGCTTCGATAATCGGGGCGGGAGCGATGTTTGCGGTGGCCATGAGCGCGTGTATTATCGCTCAACTGCCGCGTGGGCGCACACATCTCCGATGAGACTCGGCGGTGGGTTTCCTGAGCGGTTACAAGGGCATGAACACGGCATGACATTCCCCGCAGAAGAACCAAACAAGAGCAAGGCAGTCGCAGGTCGCGCATGGCTGCTCGCGCTGGGCGTTTCCCTGGCGACCTCCTTGCTGGTGATCGCGCCATTTTTCTGGCTGGGAAGTGCTTCGGGGCACGATTTTGGATTTCACGCGGCCTCCTGGCTGGACGTCGCGGGACAATGGAGAGAGGGGATCCTCTTCCCGCGGTGGGCGGAGTGGGCCAACCACGGGTTCGGCGAGCCACGGTTTGTGTTTTATCCGCCGCTGTCGTGGATACTGGGGGCGGCGCTCGGCTTTGTGGTTCCCTGGAATGCCGTGCCGGGAGTCTTCATCGTCATGGCCCAGACAATGGCGGGAGTTTGTTCGTTTGCGTTAGCGCGACGATTTGTGCCGGTGAGTGCGGCACTCGTTGGAGCAGGGTGTTATGCGGCAAATCCCTATGCGCTGCTGATCGTTTACATGCGCAGTGACTTCGCGGAGCAACTCTCGTGCGCGCTGATGCCGCTCTTGGTGCTGGCATCGCTCGAACTATGCGGTTTGGTGGAGCATCGCCGGGGTTCTCGGCCGCGGGCCATGGCCTTCTTCGCCGTGGTGTTCGCGGCGGTGTGGCTGTCGAACGCGCCTGCCGGGGTGTTGGCCAGTTACAGCATGGCGCTTGTTTTTGCCTGGGCGGCGATAACCGAAAGATCGTGGTGGCTGCTGTGGCGCGGCGCGGGCGGATTGGCGCTGGGCTTTGGATTGACGGGCTTTTACATTTTGCCCGCGGCTTATGAGCAACGCTGGGTGAATATCGCGCAGGCGCTTTCGTCGGGCTTGCAACCAGCGGACAACTTTCTCTTTACCATGATCAACGAACCGGAACACAACGTGTTCAATTGGATCGCCTCGAGCGTGGCCATTCTGCTCATAGTGATGACGGGGATCGCGGGGATTGCGGCGCACCGAGGAACGGCTCTCGAACAACAAAGAGATGAGATCAGGAAACTGTGGCGCGTGCTGCTGCTGCTCTCGGCGGCAGCGACGATGCTGATGATTCGCCCCAGTTCGGTTTTTTGGGAGCACCTTCCGAAGCTGCGATTCGTGCAGTTTCCGTGGAGATGGATGGCCATCCTTGCGGTGCCCTACGCCTATTTTCTTGCGGCTGGGAGACCACCTCGGCGCGCGGGGTGGATCGGGGGCGCGGCAGTGATCGTGGTTATTGGTGGAACGGCGTCTTTTCTGGTTCCGACTGCGTGGTGGGATTCCGAGGACATCCCGGTTCTGAAGGAAGCGATGGCTAACGACCAGGGCTTTGAAGGTACGGACGAATACGATCCGGTGGGCGACGATCATTACAACTTGCCGGAAAAAGCTCCTCGCGTGCAGGTTCTGCCAGCTGAAGAATCAGTAGCAAGGGCGCCAAAAGCAGAGGTCCGTATCGTGCGATGGACGGCAGAGGAAAGAGAGTTGCAAGTGACATCGCCTGCGCCGGTGCGAGTGGCGCTGCGACTGCTGAATTACCCGTCGTGACTTGTGGAGGTGAACGGCAAGTCCGTGACACCAGAGCACGCAGAGACCAGCGGCCAGATGATCCTGCGGCTGTCTTCCGGGACCGAGCGCATCACGGCAAAGTTGGTGCGTACGCCGGATCGTACTTTGGGCATGGCCATCTCGGTGATCGCCGCCCTGGCTCTTCTTGGGCTGTTCAACGCCGGAGGCCTGCGTCTTCTTTCAGCGAGCCCTTGATCAGGATGGGCGGATCAGTCGTTCTCAAGTCTGAACCACAGTTCCGTTAGTCCCATCCGTGAATAAGAAATGACCACACCCCCAAATGGGGGTCTTTCGGGCCATGCTCCCGGCAAAAAATCGAGTAGCGCTAGCGGCGGTCGACCGTGGGATGGCGGATATCTTGGCCTTGGACGAGATAGATGACGTCCTCGGCGATGTTGGTGGCGTGGTCGCCGATGCGCTCGAGGTTCTTGGCGACGAGGATCAATTCGAAAGCGGGAAAGATGACGCTGGAATCACCCATCATGTAGGTGAGCAATTCACGGAAAATCTGGTCGCGGTAGTGGTCCACTTGATCGTCGGTGGCCAGGACGCTCTGGGCCAATTCCACGTCGCGGCGGACCACGGCATTGAGAGCATTGCGAACCATCTCTTCGGTGAGCTCGCTCATGCGCGGCAGATCGACGTAGGGCTTCACCCGCGGGTGTCGGAGGATGCGCAGGGCTCCCTCGGCGATGTTGACGGCCTGGTCGCCGATGCGCTCGAGATCGTTGTTGATGCGCGAGACCGCCAACACGAAGCGGAGATCGATGGCCATGAGCTGGTGCAGTGCCAGAAGCTGAACGACGCGATCGTCGACTTCCAACTGGAGTTCGTTGATGGCGTCTTCTTCCTCGAGAACGCGCTTGGCGAGCTGTTCATCGGATTCCAGAACGGCGTGAACGGACTGGTGGACAGCGCGCTCGGCGAGGCTGCCCATCCAGAGGAGGCGCTCTTTCATCTCGTTCAGGTCTTTTTCGAAATGGCGTTCCATGAGCCCCTTCCCTCACGACTAACTTACAGCAAAACGAAGAGAGATTTCTCGCTTCACTCGAAATGATGGAGCAATAGAGGTGTCAGCCGAAGCGGCCGGTGATGTAAGCCTCCGTGCGGGGGTCACCCGGCGTGGTGAAGAGCTGCGGCGTGGGGCTGAACTCGATGAGTTGACCAGTGAGCAGGAAGGCGGTGAAGTCGCTGATGCGCGCGGCCTGCTGCATGTTGTGGGTGACGGTCACGATGGTGCAAAGATCCTTCAATTGCACGAGCAGCTCTTCGATTCTGGCGGTGCTGATGGGGTCCAGCGCCGAACAGGGCTCGTCGAGAAGAAGCACTTCAGGCTCGACGGCGAGAGCGCGGGCGATGCACAGGCGCTGCTGCTGGCCGCCGGAAAGTTCGTAGGCCGACTTGTGGAGTTGGTCTTTCACTTCGTCCCATAGGGCGGCGTGGCGCAGGCTTTTTTCGACCGCCTCGGAGATAGGGGCTTTCGAGCCATTAATCCGCAGACCGTAGGCAACGTTGTCGAAAATGGACTTGGGGAAAGGATTGGGGCGCTGAAAAACCATGCCGACGCGGCGCCGATACGAAGTAACGTCCTGCGTAAGGATGTTCTGGCCATCGAGAAGAATTTCGCCTTCCAGGCGGGCGCCGCGCACGATCTCGTACATGCGATTCAGGGTGCGCAGCAGGGTGGACTTGCCACAGCCGGACGGACCAATGAGAGAGGTGACCTTGTTGGTGGCGATGCCCATGCTGACATCGAAGAGAGTCTGCTTGCGGCCGTAAAAGAAATTAACCTTGGAAATGGTCATGCGCATGGAGAGGGCCGCCGACGTCTCTCGCGCCGCCGGACTGGTCGCCAGGGGGGGTATGTTCACGGGCAAAGCTGGCCTCACAGAAGCGTGCATGGGTTAAGCCCTCGGAACCGCAATGCCCCGGGAAAGAATCGCCCGGGCGACGATGTTAATGACCAAAATCAAACCGAGCAGGACGAGCCCGGCGGCCCAGGCCTGACGATGCCAATCATCGTACGGAGCGATGGCATAAGTAAAGATCATGACCGGCAGAGAAGCGGTGGGCTGGTTCCAGCCAGGGCTCCAGAAGCTATTGCCTAGTGCGGTAAAGAGGAGCGGCGCCGTTTCACCAGCGACACGAGCGAAGGCCAGCAGAATGGCGGTGAGAATGCCGCGATAAGCCGCGGGCACGATGACGGAGGCAATGGTTTTCCACTTGCTGGCGCCCAGGGCCATGGAGGCTTCGCGCAAGGCGTTGGGCACCGAGCGAAGAAACTCTTCGGTACTCCGCAGGGTGATGGGAATCATCATCAGTCCGAGGGCGAAACCACCGGCAAGCGTGGAGAAATGCTTGAACGGCAGGACGGCAAGACTGTAGGCAAACATGCCGATGACGATCGAAGGGACGCCGTTCAGCAAGTCGGCGGCATAACGCACGACGAAGGCGGTGGTGCCGCCGCTGAATTCGGCAAGATAAATGGCACCTAAGAATCCGACGGGGACGCCGAAGAGGGTAGCGAGCAGCAGCAGCTTCCCGCTGCCGACGATGGCGTTAGCCATGCCTCCGCCGGATTCGCCGACGGGCGCGGGCAGCTTGGTAAAGAAATTCCAGCTGATCGATGTTCCGCCGTGATAGACGAGGTAGCCAAGGATCAGGAAGAGCACGGAAACGGAAACCAAGGCGCACACGCCGGTCATGGTCAGCATGAAGCCGCTCACAAACTTACGCCAGCGCAAACCAGGGCTCATGTGTGCCCCGTTCGACGGCCACGCTGCGAAGTAGCCACAATCAGCAGGCGAGCGATCCCGTTGAGAATGAACGTCAAAAGAAAAAGTGCCAGTCCCAATTCAATGAGGGATTGATAATGCAGATTGCTGCTAGCTTCGGTGAGCTCGTTGGCGATGACGGCAGCGATGGAATAGCCGGGAGAAAAAAGAGAAGCGCTGATGGTGGGCGTATTGCCGATGACCATGGTGACGGCCATGGTTTCGCCGAGGGCGCGCGCGAGGGCCAGGAAGACAGAGCCAAAGATCCCCGGGCGGGCGAAGGGAACGACCACCTTCCAAGTTGATTCCCAGCGCGTGGAGCCGAGAGAAAGCGCTGCTTCGCGCTGATCGCGCGGCACGGATAGCAACACTTCACGCGAGACGGAAATAATATAGGGGATGACCATGATGGCGAGGACAATGCCCGCGGTCAGAAACCCGATGCCATACGCCGGGCCCTTAAAGAGCGGGAAAAACCCCAGCGTGTTTTGGAGTGCGGGCTGAATATAGGAGCGCATCAAGGGCACGACGATGAAGACGCCGAGGACACCGTAGATGACGCTGGGAACGGCGGCCAGAAGATCGATGAAGAATTCGAGAGCGTCAGAAACCCTAGCGGGGGCCAATTCCGCAAGAAAAATGGCGGCGCCGATGCCTAGCGGTACGGCGACGAACAGCGACACCGCGGAGGTGACCAGCGTGCCGTAAATGAAGGGCAGCGCGCCAAACTGATCGAAAATGGGGTCCCATACCGAGGTGCGGAAAAAATTGAAGCCGAACTTGTGGCGCGGGAGAATGGAGCCTTGCCACAATACGAAAACGAGCAACAAGGTGAGGAGAACGACCGAGGCGGCGAACAAAAAGGTGATCATCTGCGCGATTTCATCGCCTTGGCGGAGCCGGGAAAGAAACGAGCGCCAGCCCGCGACGGGGCCCGCGCTCGGAACGGTGGTAGTCGTGGTTGCCACGTTACTGGACGTTGTTGAGCGCCTTCAATTCCTTTGCGACGACTTCCTTGGGAAGCTTCGCGTAGGACAGGGCCTCAGTGTAGTTCTGACCGTCCGCGAGCATCCACTTAACGAATCCTTTGATGGCGTCGCGCTTAGTGGCGTCGGAAAACTTAGCTGGAACAAGCAGCCAGGTAAAACTGGAGATGGGGTAGGCAGTCTTGCCCGGAGCGTCCGTAATGGAAACGCGGAAATCGTCCGGCATGTTTTTTGCTGCGGCAGCTGCCGCGGAAGTGACGCTGGCAAGGTCTGCCTTGATGAAGGCGCCAGACGAGTTTTTCACGCGACCGTAAGCCATGTTGTTTTGGATCGCGTAGATCAACTCAATATAGCCGAAAGAATTGGGAGTCTGCTTAATCATGCCGGCCACCCCTTCGTTGCCTTTTTGACCTATACCCACGGGCCAGTTGACGGACGCGCCCTTGCCGACTTTGGTTTTCCATTCATCGCTGATCTTCGAAAGATAGTCGGTCCAGATGTAGGTTGTGCCACTGCCTTCCGACCGGTGCACCACGACGATGCCGTTCGCCGGAAGGCTCACGCCTTTGTTGGCGCCGGCAATCGCAGGATCGTTCCATTTTGTAATCTTGCCCAAGAAAATACCGGAGATTGCTTCTGGCGTGAAATTGAGTTCGGCAGAAACGCCGGGAATGTTGTAGGACACTACGTCAGCGCCCAGCACGGTGGGAAAGTGCAGGATGCCGAATCCGTGCTTATCCTGAAAAGCCTTGAGCTGATCGTCGTTCATGGGGCCATCGGTAGCGCCGAAATCCACGGTGCCTTCAGTGACCTGCTTGATGCCGCCGCCAGAGCCGATCGATTGGTAATTGATCTCCAGATGGGCGTTTTTTTTGTGGTATTCGTCAAACCACTTGGAATACATGGGGTAGGGAAATGTCGCGCCGGCCCCGGTGATCGACAGCGCGCTGTCAGCGCATAGAACACCAGCGACGGCGAGAACTACCACGAGCAATGCTGTGATTCGCTTCATGCTTCATCTCCGTCTGAACTATTTGTCTCCTCAGCGAACAGTATGTCCTGCGATTGTTACGACATTGTTACAAACGGTTCACAGTTGCTTGAATCGACCGCTGTTTATAGAGAACAAGCGCGGCTAATAATAAGCTACTTCACATGTGGGATTTACGACGCCACAAAGAACGGGGGGAGAAAAAAAGGGCAGCTCCGTGAGGAACTGCCCTTTTCCGTCCCCAGGGGAGGGACGACCGCCGATTGCCCGCCGGAGAACTACGGCAGGTAATAGCGGAAAGAGGTGAACACCATGTTGTTAACCGCCTTGGGTGAAATCCCCGCACTACCGGCCGCTAGACCTCCACTCCCGGACCAGCCTGTCTTGGTCAAGTAGGAGTACGTCAAACCCCAGCGGAAGCCACCCTTGGGCCCCTGGTAAACCTTGTGCCAGAAACCGAGCGTGCCTTCGATGACCACGCGGGGGTCACCGGCGCAGGTTCCGCCGCCGCTCGGTGCGAGTTGGGTTGCCGGAGGATTCTCCGTGCTGCACAGCGTATTGTTCGCGGCTGGATTGCCGTAGCCGCCGATACCGGTCACGGAACGTACGACAGCTGTAGTCGTAGTCACATTACCACCACCGGCAGGAGCGACTGTCGTGGTCGTGGCTCGCACACTGGCATACCCAGTGTAGGCGGCGCGAGCGGCATACTCCGCGCCCCCGTAAGCGTAAATGTCCAGCTTGGGGCTGGGGTGGAACTCCACGATGCCCAGGCCGTGCCCCGTGCGAATGGGAGCGAGCGTACCGTCGGGACGCGCGGTCGCATCGGCGAGCTGCGAGGAACCGAAGCGGCCGATGCCGTCGCCGTATACCCCCTTGGCGCCGATTTCGACCTTCTTGGAGAAGAGCGGGACGCGCAAGCTTGCTCCGCCACCGCCGCCGGTGCGGGAATCATTGAACGCGCCAGCCGCGGTGGAGGAAACCGCGCCGGGAGCCGCCGCGCAACCGATTTGCGGGCCACTATAGGTAGTCGTGCCAACCACGGTCCCGGGCGCGACGTCACTCACGACCGCGCAGGGATAAATGCGGGCGCGCAACTGGCTGACGATTCCGAAGACTTCGTAGTGACCCCAGCCGGGATCCAGGGCCGCCTTGAAGACGACGTCCGGAGCCCTGTTCTGTGCGTATCCGGTGGCATCAAAGCCATTGTTGAGCCCGCCGCCATTGCCGGGAGCCGCAAACCAAAAATTCTGCGAGGTAGTGCCAGCGGCGGTAGTGAAGGTAGAGAAACCGCGGCCGCCCAGGGTTGTTTGTGGGCCCTCGATCGAAGCGCCGAGCGTTAGCTTGTTATTGAGGAGACTCTCAATCACACGGAGGCCATAGGCACGCTGCCAGGTAAAACCAACCACGTATTGCGGGTCGATTATCATAGGCAAGGCTTCCCCGCGGTTTTGAATTCCCTTTCTGTTTTCAGTGGCGAGACTCCACATCTGGCCGCCGGTGATGGAGAAACCACCGTCGAAGGCAGCTTGCGCCCACAATTGGCGCTGCCTGAAAACGTAGCTGTTGCTCTGACGATTGTTGGAGGTCGTGCCGGCGGCGAGGAAGTCCAGCTCGAAATAGCCGGTGAGCTTGGCGGGGCCGACCTTGGACTCGGCCAGCATGGTGGCGCGGGTCTGGCGAGCGGTGAAAGCGTTCTCTGAAACTTTACTCAGCGCGTTGCCGGGGTAGGGGATGCCGGCAAGCTGCGTGTTGATGTCGGCGCTCTCGGCGCGCTGGCGATAAACGGTTTCCGCGGCGATGAAGCCGCCGGGAGTCAGGGTGACACCCTTGTAGCGGATCGTGGAAGGGCCTTCTTCCACGGCTTTCTGAGGGTCGCCTTGTTCTTTGGCCCCAGTGGTCTTGAGGACTTCGCTGCTGGCCTTCAAATCGCTGACCGTGGAATGGAGCGAAAGCGCGGTGGACTTCACTTCGGCGCTGGTCGTCACGGCCTCGGTCGCTTTGGAGCCCGCTTCGGTCGCACCAGCATTGGCCGCCGCGGCGGCTTCGCGCGCTTCGTCGATCTGCCGGTCGCGCTTGGCGAGCTCCTCCTTCAGCATCTGAAGCTGCTCTTGTTGCGACTGCAGTGTCTGGCGGAGCTCTTCGAGCTGTGCCGCGATGGCGGCATCGGACTTCTTGGACGCTTTGGGCTTCGCCGGCTGAGCCTTGGCAGGTTGCGCATCGGCGCCGGTTGGTGAATCGGCAAAAGCAGTTCCGCAAACGAGGAACATCGATACTGTGAGTGCCGCTAGTTTGTTCATTTCCTCTCTCTTTCGAGCAAAATTCGAGCTGGTACCGAAAAGAATGCCTACCACCCAGCGGCTGAAGGTAAAGGCCCCGTCTTACAAGTACGTCAACTGAATGTGAATATACTGTAACAAGCCCTGGGAATTCACGGGAACCCATTGATACATCAGAAGTTGCGGATTTCTCGGTGTGTTAACAACAGCAAACAGAGGCAGAGGTCGAGACGAGCAAAAGGGTGTCTCCGGTGGCGTGTCAGGAAAAACCGAGTCATCGCGAAATCTAGCAAGGGCGGCTTCCCCTGAGCATCGCGAGGAGGAGCTATTTCGGTGACGAAATCGTACAGGCGAGAACGATTTGGCTCAAGCGATATTGGTATTTGGCATCGGCGTCGGCGATGTCGGCCTCGCTTTTTTGCAGTTCGGCCTGGCTGAACTCGACGATGGAGCTGCGTGCTTCTCCCGTG
>Ga0209234_1000545_pt1 | contig 13162 bp, 10 predicted proteins | sample GraSoi013_1_20cm_2_FD_185816 | JGI IMG/M metagenome (GOLD analysis project Ga0209234, IMG submission 185816) | Grasslands soil microbial communities from the Angelo Coastal Reserve, California, USA - Sample 08_20_2013_1_20cm (SPAdes) (version 2) | ecosystem: Environmental > Terrestrial > Soil >... | reverse complement strand
CCGGTCGGCCGCGGACAGCGCGAGCTGATCATCGGCGACCGCCAGACCGGCAAGACCGCCGTCATTCTCGACACCATCATCAATCAAAAGGGCGGCGACATAATTTGCATTTATTGCGGCATCGGGCAGAAACGCTCGACGATCGCGCAGGTCGTGAAGACGCTTACCGACGCCGGGGCGATGGACTACACCATTGTCGTTACTTCCTCCGCCGCCGAGCCAGCTTCGCTTCAGTACATCGCCCCTTACGCCGCTTGCGCCATGGGCGAATTCTTCCGCGACACCAAGCGGCATGCCGTCACGTTTTACGACGATCTTTCCAAGCACGCGCAGGCCTACCGTGAAATCTCGCTGCTGCTCCGCCGCCCTCCGGGACGCGAAGCGTTCCCCGGCGACGTTTTCTATCTCCACTCCCGCTTGCTGGAACGCGCCGCAAAATTGAATGACAAGCTCGGCGGTGGCTCGCTGACCTCGCTGCCGGTCATCGAAACGCAGGCTGGGGATGTTTCCGCCTACATTCCGACGAACGTGATTTCCATCACCGACGGCCAGATCTATCTTGAAGCGGACCTTTTTAATGCGGGCATTCGGCCGGCCATCAACGTCGGTATTTCGGTCAGCCGCGTGGGCGGCAACGCGCAGATCAAGGCCATGCGGCAAGTGGCTGGTTCGCTGCGTCTCGATATGGCGCAGTATCGGGAGCTCGCGGCCTTCGCGCAGTTTGGCTCCGATCAGCTCGACAAGGTGACGCAGGGCCAGCTCGCCCGCGGCCAGCGGCTCACGGAAATCCTGAAGCAGGATCAGTATGTGCCGCTGCCGGTGGAAGAGCAGGTGCTCAGTCTTTACATTGCGACAAGTGGCTCGCTGGACGCTGTGGCGGTCCCGGAAGTTCGCCGCTTTGAGCAGGAGTTCCTGCAGTTCGTCGAAACCAACTACCCTTCGATCCTGAAGAACATCGCGGCGAAAAAGGCTCTCGACGACGCCATCAAGGCGGAAGTCAAGACTGCTATCGATGCATTCAAGGAACGTTTCGCTGCCGTTGCCGCGGCGGCGAAGTGAGGATCGGCGCGTAGCGAATAACGATGGCTACACTTCTCGATTTCCGGCGCCGCATCCGCTCGGTGAAGAACACTCAGCAAATCACCCGCGCGATGAAGTTCGTCGCCGCGGCCCGGCTGCGCCGCGCTCAGGAAGCGGCCATCGCGGCACGCCCGTACGCCAAGGAGCTCGCGCGTATGCTGCGTTCCATCATGTCGCGCATCGATGAGCCGCAGCACCCGCTGCTGGCGCACCGAGAAGAAGAAAGGATTCTCGCCATTGTGCTGACGGGCGAGCGCGGCCTGGCCGGCGCGTTCAACGCCAATATCCTGCGCAAGGCCCACGATTTTTTCCGCGCCAACAAGGGCAAGAAACTTTCGACGATCCCCGTGGGCAAGAAGGGCCGCGACTCGCTGAAAAAGGCGGGATTTAACCTCATTGCGGAATATGTGAACGTGCTTGCGCGCGTCGACTTTCTGACCGCGCGGCAGATCGCCCTGCTCGTTACGGATCTCTATGCGAAGGAGGAGATCGATTCGGTGTACATTGTCTTCAGCGAATTCAAGACGGTGATGACGCCGAATCTAGTGGTCACAAAGCTTTTGCCGGTCGAGGCCATTCGTGCGGACGAAGAATCCGCCGCCGAAAAAGAGAGCGCGCAGGTGGATTACATTTACGAACAGCCCGAGGAGCAGCTCCTCGGCAAGTTGCTCCCGCGCTATATTGAAACGCAGTTGCTCCGCGCGATGCTCGAATCTTCCGCGGCGGAACACGCCGCGCGCATGACCGCGATGGAATCGGCCACCAAGAACGCCGGGGACGTTATTGATGCTCTGACTCTGCACATGAACAAAGTGCGGCAAGCGGCGATTACCAAAGAAATTATCGAAATTGTCAGCGGCGCATCTTACGGCGCCTAGGAGAAAGCAGCATGGCAGAGAAATACGCAGGCGTGGGACACGTCGTTCAGGTCATTGGGCCGGTCATGGACATTCAATTCGAGGCGGGGCACCTTCCGGCGATTTATAACGCCGTGCGCATCACCAGCGAAGGATACTCGATACCGGAACCACTCGACGTGACGGCGGAGGTCCAGCAGCACCTCGGCGAAGGCCGCGTTCGCGCCATCGCCATGGAGCCTGTCGAAGGCATGGTGCGCGGCATGAAGGCCTACGATCTCGGAAAAGGGATTGAAGTTCCCGTGGGCCGGGCAACCCTGGGCCGGGTGATGAATGTTCTCGGGAAACCCGTCGATCAACTCGGCCCCATCGTCAGCGACACGTACCACACGATTCATCGCCCTGCGCCGTCGCTCGAAGATCAGTCCACGACGCTCGAAATGTTCGAGACCGGAATTAAAGTCGTGGACCTCATCGAGCCGTATCTCAAGGGCGGCAAGATCGGACTTTTCGGCGGCGCGGGCGTAGGTAAGACCGTTCTCATCATGGAGCTCATTCACAACGTTGCCATGAAGCACGGCGGCGTGTCCGTATTCGCGGGCGTGGGCGAGCGCACCCGCGAAGGCAACGACCTGTGGCTGGAGATGTCCGAAGGCGGCGTGATCGTTCCCGGCAATTCGGAAAAATCGCGCGCGGCGCTGATCTACGGCCAGATGACCGAGCCGCCCGGCTCGCGTCTGCGCGTGGGCCTCACGGGCCTCACGGTGGCCGAATATTTTCGCGACCAGGAGCACCTCGACGTGCTCCTTTTTATCGACAACATTTTCCGTTTCGTGCAGGCGGGCTCGGAAGTTTCCGCGCTCCTTGGCCGCATGCCTTCCGCTGTCGGCTACCAGCCGAACCTCAATACGGAAATCGGCGAATTGCAGGAACGCATCACATCGACGAAGTCCGGCTCCATCACTTCGGTGCAGGCCATTTACGTGCCCGCCGACGACTACACGGACCCCGCTCCAGCCGCAACGTTTGCGCACCTGGACGCGACGACCAACCTCAGCCGGCAAATCGTCGAGCGCGGCATTTATCCCGCCGTTGATCCGCTGGCCAGCTCCTCGCGCATTCTCGATCCGCGCATCGTCGGCGCGGAGCATTACGCCGTGGCGCGCGGCGTGAAATCGATTCTGCAGCGCTACAAGGACCTGCAGGACATCATCGCCATTCTCGGTATCGAAGAACTTTCCGACGAAGACAAGCGCACCGTGGTGCGCGCCCGCAAGATCGAAAAATTCCTTTCGCAGCCCATGTTCGTCGCCGCGCAATTCACCGGCCTCGAAGGAAAGTACGTCAAGATCGAAGACACCGTGCGCAGCTTCAAGGAAATCGTGGAAGGCAAGTACGACGACGTTCCGGAACAGGCGTTTTACATGGTCGGCACGATCGATGAAGCGCTTGCCAAGGCCGAGAAGATGAAAGCGAGCGCCTAATCAAGAAAATGCTTCCTGACGCCATTGAGCTTGTAATCGTCACGCCGGAGCGCCAGTTGCTCCGCGAGAAAGCCGTTGCGGTGCAATTGCCGGGGGAGGGCGGCTATCTTGGCGTACTCCCGGGGCACGCGCCGCTCATCACCGAGTTGGGGATTGGCGAACTCAGCTATCATGATCTCGGCGACAAGGAGTCCGCGCATCTCGCCATTGTGCGCGGATTTGCCGAGGTTCTTTCGGATCGCGTAACGGTCCTTGCAGAAACCGCCGAGCGCGCCGAAGAGATCGATCTGCAGCGCGCCAAAGGTGCGCTCGCTCGTGCCGAGCAGCGCCTGGCCTCGAGCGATCCCAACATCGATTGGGACCGCGCAAACATCGCGCTGCAGCGCGCTTTGATCCGCATCCAGGTGGGCACCAAAAAGCGCAGCGCGCTCGTTCCGGGTGCCTAAAGCGTCCTCTGCTGATTCACTCGCAGCCCCTCTTGCGACTTCGTGCCGCCGCCCGCATCCAATAGAGTGGAGCGATTGATGGAACCCATCACCATGTACAGCACCAGCTGGTGCCCCGATTGCCGCCGTGCGAAATCCTTCTTGAAGGAACGCGGTGTCCATTTTCAGGAAGTGGATATCGAAAAAGATCCGTCCGGGGAAGCGATCGTCATCAAGGCCAACAACGGCAATCGCACAGTTCCCACGCTGGAAGTGGGCGGCCGCTTTTTCGCCTGTAGTCCCTTCGATGCGGAACGGCTTGCCGAGGAACTCAACATTCCGCTGAATCCCTAATTCAGCGCAACACCTCGGGCCCAAACTCCCGCTAGATGCAATCCTTCATCGAGCAGCAAAATATCCGCATCCGCTCCCACACGCAGTGAACCTTTCTTGAATTCGATGCCTAAAAGTGAAGCGGGGTTCAGCGTTAGCATTCGCACGGCATCCGGCAAAGATGCGCCCAGCGCTACGATATTGCGCAGAGCGCGGTCTAGCGTCAGCGTGCTGCCCGCCAGTATTCCTTCGGCATTCCGGCAGACGCCGCCGCTGACGGTTACTTCGAAGTCGCCGAGTGTATATTTTCCGTCCGGCATTCCCGTTGCGGAGAGCCCGTCGCTCACCAGCGTAATGTGCGCGGCTCCCTTGGCGAGGAGAAGCAGTTTCATGGCGCCCTCTTCGACGTGGACGCCGTCGGCGATCAGCTCCGCATTGACATCCGGCGAGGTGAGCACGGCACCGATGACGCCCGGATCGCGGTGGGAAAACGGACGCATCGCGTTGTAGAGGTGAGTAGCGCTGCGCGCCCCCCAGGCCATCGCCGCACGAGCCTGCTCGTAGGTTGCGTCGGTATGCCCCATCGAAACGAGCAGGCCGGCTTCTCGCGCGGCATCGATGCACGGAGCGGCGCCGAACAATTCCGGTGCAATCGTCAGAATCCTGGCATTCCCCGCGGCGGCCTTGAGAAAGCGGCTGAATGTTTCCGCAGACGGCAACTGAATCCATTTAGCGGGATGAACTCCGCGGCGCTCCTTGCTGATGAAGGGCCCCTCGAAATGGATCCCCAGGATTTCCGCGCGGGGTTCGTCCGTTTCGTGCTGTTCGGTGATGTACCCGGCGATTCCCTCGACGGCGCGCAGAGTCTCGTCGGTGCTGGCCGTTACAGTGGTGGCGAGAAGAGAGGTGGTGCCATATTCCGAGACCTTGCGAGTGATGGACCGCAAGGCGGCGCCAGTTCCTTCCATCATGTCGTGGCCACCGGCTCCGTGGATGTGCACATCTATAAAACCCGGGATTGCCGTCTTGTCCGTGGCGCGAACTTCCTGCGCCCCCGCGGGCAAGGTCATCCCCGAGCGCGGCCCGATGGCCTCAATGGAATCTTCGCGAATCAGGATGCCCGCGTCGTTAATCTCTGTCATCGGGGTTAGCGCACGGCCGGCGTGAATGAGAAGGGTTGACATGGCAGCACAACATCGTAACGGAAATACTTCGCCGCACAAAACAAAACGGGCGCCCCGATGGGGACGCCCGTCATGAAAAAATGAACTAAGATTTACTTGATTGCAGGAGCCATGTCGATGCTGCTCAGCTTGAGCGTTTCGCCGTCCACCGTGCCCTTTACGGTCACGTGATGACCGGCATGCGCCGCCACTTTGTCCTGCGCATCGACCACGTACACTTTCTTGTCGGCATCGTTCACGAACACGTACTTGGCGCCATGTTCCTTGACGCACTTGGTCGTGCACTCGCCCGCCTTGTCGTTTGCGCCTTTTACCCCACACTGGCTGTCTGAGATCCAGCCGGTCCAGGAATTGTCCCCCGCCATCGCGAGCGCTCCCGCGAACAGCGTCGCTGCCACTGCCATCGAGAATCGTACTTTCATACTTTCCCCCTCCAGAGAAATCCACTGCCGTTTCTTGATACGCCGGGCTGCCCCGTAGCATGGCACAGGGGCGTTCCGGTGTCCAGACTCTGTCCTACTACCTCCTACTACCTCCTACGTTGAATTCTTATTCCCGGACGAACGTCAACAAAAAAGGGGGGGATTCTTTCGAATCCTCCCCTGTCTTGTGTGCTCCAAGGAGTCGGTGTTCTGCCCCCGCGGAACTTGCTTACTGCCCGGACGTCGCCGTGCTCGCCGAGGTTGCTCCTCCCGCCTTCGGCACGCTCAGGTAACCCGTGGCGGTCGACTTGGTGACCTTGTTAACCACCAGTTCAGTCGCTGCGCGGGTCCCGCCGGTGTAGAAGAAAATCGGCTCGTTTACCGAACGATCCTTCTTTTCGAAGCTGTTGTCATCTGCTAGCACGTTGATGGTGTAACGGTTCTTCTTGGTGTTGGTGTCCTTCAGTTCAATTTGAATGCTGCCAACCTTTGTCGCACCACCCTTGCGCTGCACGGTGAACTCGAAGTAATCGCGCTGCCCCATGTGGCGGAGCTGATCGATTTCATCGTGGTTCCGCGCGATGAGCGTGCCCATCTCGCTGCGCGCCATCTGGATGCTGCTCTTGGTGGCGTCCAGGTCGCTCTTCACGCCGCTGACGTCGCCGTTCAGCTTGTTCACGTCCTCGTTGTTTGCCTTAGTGGCCAGTTCGGCCTTAACCGAAGTCGCCAAATTGGTCACTTTCTGGTCGACCGCCACCGTGGCATACTTGTTCTGCTTGCGCGCGGCAACCAGATCCGCATGCGTGACCTTGAGCTTGTCGGTAACCACCTTCACGTCGCTCTGCAGTTGCTGGTTAATCTCGTCGGCCTTTGCCAGCCTCTGGTTCAGCGCTTCATTGGCCTGCCTTACGGTGGCTTGTGTCGATTGCTCGATACTCCTGGCCTGATAGAGTGCGCTCAAGCCGACTCCAAGGCCGAGCAGGGAAATGCCGCCCAATACCGCTACTGCCAATCCGACCCAACGGGGTGTCCCGTTCATGGTGGCTGATTCTTGAAATTCGCTCATATCCTTCGTTTCTCCTTTTGGCGCTTCGCCCTGTGCCATGGGAAAGGAGCATCCGCAACGCCAAATGGTTCTTTGGCACCTGACACGACTAAACTATGTAAATTCAATGGATTAGAGGCGATCAGAGGCGTGCGAGGGCATAGTTCCATAGGTACTAGTACTTGTAATGTTTACGCGATTCCTTCAAGAATCGTATAATTTGCTGTCTGTACTGTTAGGAACATCAAACGGGTGAGATTTTTAGGGATGAACGAACTAGAAAAACCAAGCGACATAAATCTACGGCCTTAAACTCCAATTTTTCAATTAGTTAGCGTAGTGGATGAGTCAGGCGGCGCGAGTTCCCGCCTCGGCCCCGGCAGTGCGCTCGGAGCTGAAATACCGTTCCAGCGTGTTTATGGCTGCGTCCAGCACAAGATGACAATCAGAGCAAGTTTCCAGATGGCGCTTGATTTCGCCTTCGACGGACGTGGAGAGTCGCCCCTCTAAGTACCAACAAATCAAATGAATCGTGTCTTTGCAGTTCATATCCCCCGTCCCTAAAATTCCCAAAGATGACAATGTCGCCCGGGTGTGATTGTGCATTTCCCGCGCCAAACACAAGCCTCGCCGTTGAAAATGTTATCTGCTGACAAATCATAGGTTTAGCCAGGATCACAGTTTTCCGGCACGGTCTGCATGGCACGATTTTTGAAAAGATTACACTTGGAGTAGTTCAAATGTGCAGAATCTCGTCACAAGATCACTAGCGTTGAGGAGCAACAGTCATCTCACGCAGAGCTTGGATGCGCTTCTCAAGAGGGGGATGCGTGCTGAAGAGAGAGGAGATCGTGCCGCTGCCGAAGAGCGGTTTTACGATGCACAAGGCCGAGGTCGACGGGGAAAGCGAGGTCGTAGGAATGCGCTGGTTATAGGCCCCCAGTTTTTGGAGCGCACGCATCAGGCCGTAGGGCTGGCCCACCATCCGTGCCCCCGTTTCATCTGCGGAAAACTCTCGCTGGCGCGAAAGACCGAGTTGCAGCAGCATTGCGGCGAGCGGTGCAAGAAAAAATAGCAGTAGCCCGAGGATGCCGCCGCCACCGCGTTCGCGATCATCGCGGTCGCTGCCTCCGAACCACAAGCCCCAATGTGCGATCCAGGTGATGGCTCCCGCAAGCGTCGCCGCGACGGAACTAATCAAAATGTCGTAATTTCGAACGTGCGAGAGTTCATGTGCGATTACCCCTTCGAGCTCATCGTCATTCATGAGCTGCAACAGACCCTCGGTCACTGCCACGGAAGCATGCCTCGGGTTTCTGCCAGTCGCAAAAGCGTTCGGGGCGGCTTCCGGAATCACGTACAGCTTCGGGACCGGGAGATTGGCCTTAGCCGCGAGACGCTCCATCACCGCATAGAGTCTCGGCAGCTCTTCGCGCGAAACAGGCCGCGCGCCGCTGGACAGCAAAGCGATTTTGTCCGAGAAGAAATAGGCGAACGCATTCGTGCAAATCGCAATTCCCAAGCCCACGGTCATCCCATTTCGCCCGCCAAAATACTGGCCCACCATCATCAGGAAAACTGTGAGGACCCCTAGCAGAAAGGCTGTGCGAATAATTCTCATTGTGCCCCTAGTCTTTTGATACGTACGAACAACCCGAAATCTTACCTCTTTCGAGAGAACGCCGAGCACCCTCTAGATCGCTCCGCTTCTATCCGTTAGATTCCCGCGGCAGCCGCGGGTTGTTTTGCCGGCGCGCGCTCGAATCGCATCGCGTCTTTCTGCCCATCGCGGTCCACGCGCACATGATCGCCCGGCAACACCTGGCCTTCCAGGATCTGCAACGCCAGGGGATCCTGAATCAACCGCTGAATGGTTCTGCGCAGCGGCCGCGCCCCATACGCCGGATCATAGCCTTCGCGCAGCAACAAGTCTCGCGCCGCCGGCGTCAGTTCCAGCGTAATCTGCCGCTCCGCTAGCAGCTTCTCCACGCCCTTTAGCAGCAAGCCCACGATGCGCTCCAGATGCTCTTTCCCGAGCGGGTTGAAGATCACGATCTCGTCGATCCGGTTGATGAACTCCGGCCGGAACGAAGCACGCAACGCTTCCATCGCTTCTTTTCGCGCCCCCTCCGGATCTTTGGTTGACAATTCAAAGATCGCCGCCGACCCTACGTTGCTGGTCATGACCAGCACGGTGTTCCGGAAGTCCACGGTGCGGCCTTTGCCGTCGGTGAGACGCCCGTCCTCGAGAATCTGCAACAGCACGTTGAACACATCCGGATGGGCCTTCTCAATTTCGTCAAACAAGACAACCGAATACGGATGACGCCTCACCTGTTCCGTGAGCTGTCCGCCTTCCTCGTATCCAACGTAGCCGGGAGGCGCGCCGATCAGCCGCGACACGCTGTGCCTCTCCATGTATTCGCTCATATCGATGCGGATCATCAGCTTTTCATCGTCGAAGAGAAACTCCGCCAGCGCCCGCGCCAGTTCCGTTTTCCCCACGCCTGTTGGCCCGAGGAAAATGAACGAGCCGATGGGCCGCTTGGTGTCGGAGAGTCCTGCGCGGCTGCGCCGCACGGCATTCGACACGCGCCCGAGCGCGTCATCCTGCCCGACAACCCGCTGCCGCAGCCGCTCCTCCATGTGCACGAGCTTGTGCGCTTCGCCTTCCAGCAACCGGCCCGTGGGAATGCCCGTCCACTTGCTTACGAGTTTCGCGATGTCTTCCTCATCGACTTCTTCCTTCAGCATCGGCGCGTCTTTCTGCACCGCAGAGAATCGTTCTTGCGCCTTTTGCAGGTCGCGCTCCGCCGCCGCAATCTTGCCGTAGCGGATCTCCGCCACCTTGGCCAGTTCGCCGGAGCGTTCGTATTTTTGTTCTTCCGCCCTCAGTTGTTCGATCTGTTCCTTCAGCTTGCGGATTTTTCCGATGGCTTCTTTTTCCGCCTGCCAGCGCGTCTTTCGTGCGCTGGAATCTTCTTTCAGCGCCGCTAGTTCCTTCTCGATCTGCTTGCGCCGCTCCTTCGAGTGCGCATCGGTTTCCTTCAGCAGCGCTTGGCGCTCAATTTCCAGCTGCATGATGCGCCGCTCGATCTCGTCAATCTCCACGGGCAGGGAATCGATTTGCATCCGCAGGCTCGCCGCCGCTTCGTCGATCAGGTCGATGGCCTTGTCCGGCAGGAAGCGGTCTGAGATGTAGCGGTTGGAAAGCGTGGCCGCTGCAATAATCGCCGCATCCTTGATGCGCACACCGTGATGTACTTCGTAACGTTCTTTCAATCCACGCAGAATCGCGATGGTATCCTCGACCGTCGGCTCGCTTACCAGTACCGGCTGGAACCTGCGCTCCAACGCGGGATCTTTTTCGATGTGTTTCTTGTATTCGTTGAGCGTGGTTGCGCCGATGGCGCGCAGCTCGCCCCGCGCCAGCGCTGGTTTCAGCATATTCGAAGCGTCCATCGCGCCTTCCGCGGCCCCCGCGCCCACCAGGGTGTGCAGCTCGTCGATGAATAAAATGATCTGCCCCTCGGCCTCGGTGATCTCTTTCAGGACGGCTTTCAGACGGTCTTCAAACTCACCGCGGAATTTCGCTCCCGCCACCAGCGCCGCCAGGTCCAAGGCAACGAGACGCTTGGTCTTCAGCACGTCCGGCACATCGCCGGAAACGATCCGTTGCGCCAACCCTTCGACAATCGCGGTCTTGCCCACTCCCGGTTCGCCGATCAGCACCGGGTTGTTTTTGGTGCGCCGCGCCAGTATCTGCATCACACGGCGAATCTCTTCGTCGCGCCCGATCACCGGATCGAGCTTTTGCCGGCGAGCCAATTCCGTGAGGTCGCGAGCATATTTTTCCAGCGAAGCGTAGGTAGCCTCGGGATTCTGCGAAGTCACGCGCTGCGTTCCGCGCACTCCGGTCAAGGCCTGCAGAATTGCTTCGTGGGAAGCACCCTGTCGTTTCAACAATTCTCCCGCGGGGTCGCGATCCAGCCCGGCAATCGCCAGAAACAAGTGCTCCGTCGAAACATACTCGTCTTTGAAGCTGTCCGCTTCCTTGAGCGCGCGCTCGAGCACGTCGTTCAGCGCCCGCCCCATGTGCTGCTGGGCAAAGCCCTGCACTTTCGGCAACCGGCCAATCTCCCGCTCAATCTCTTGCGTTAACAGTTCGGTGCGAATTCCCAGACGCGCCAGCAGCGGCGACACCACGCCGTCGGCCTGGGCAACCAGAGAAGCCAGCAGATGTACGGGCTCGATTTGCTGATTCTCGTGGCGCGCGGCGACTTCCTGCGCGCTCTGCACGGCTTCCTGAGCTTTCACCGTCATTTTTTCAAATCGCAACATACTGACCTCATTATCCTGCCGCGGCTGTAGAAAAGGGGCCGGCACTCTGGCCAGCCCCTCATTCTAACGGCGATTCTCTTTTGAAATTACCTGCCAGCGGCAGAGGCGGCCATCGCCGGAGTCCCGACGGTGACCTTGATTTGCTTCGGCTTCGCTTCCTCTTTCTTCGGGATGGTCAGCGTCAGCACGCCGTTCTGATAGTCGGCCTTGATGGCTTCCGCATTCACGGTGTTCGCCAGCGTAAAGCTGCGAGCGAAGGAGCCGTACGCGCGCTCCACACGCAGGTAGTTCTCCTGATTCACATTCTTCTCGAACTTGCGCTCGCCGCGAATCGTCAGGATGTTGTTCTCCACACGAATGTCCAGATCCTTGGGATCGACTTCCGGCAGATCGGCCTTTACCACCAATTCATGCTCGGTCTCGTAAATGTCCACCGACGGCGCCCAGGCAGTGAGGCTGGATTCCTCGCCCGTCCGCTCGAGGACATTATTGAACAACCGATTCACTTGGTCTTGCAGGGTAGTAGCCCCGCGGAACGGTTCCCATTGGGTAAGTGTTCTCATTTTGCATGCACCTCCAAAAGTGATTGCAAGCGAATAATAAAATATGAGTGTATTCATGTCAAGCACAAAATGCATTTCTCTTAGATATACGTAAGTCATTATTTTCTAACATCTTATGGCGGATCGAGCTGGACTAAAGCCTCCGTGCTCCCAACCCCATGCTGGCGGAAGCCCTTACTGACGTGCAATTAGTTTGTTTTGTTTGCATTAGAGACTTTGCTGTTAGACTGCCGTCTCCCATGCGCTTGGATGAGCTCGACTACCGTCTCCCCCGCAAGCAAATCGCGCAGCGGCCCCTTGAACGTCGCGATGCCTCGCGGCTCCTCTTTCTGGATCGCTCCTCAGGAGTTTTCGAAGACCGGCTCTTCACGGAATTCCCCACTCTCCTGCGAGGTGACGAACTCCTGGTCTTCAACAATGCGCGCGTCATCCCCGCCCGCTTGTTCGGGAGGCGCACCGGCGTTCATGCGCAGCCGTCATCGCGAGCCACGAGAGCCCAGCATCTGACCGGCAAAGTAGAGATCTTCCTGACCCGCGAGATCGATTCCGAGACTTGGGAGGTGCTTGTCCGGCCGGGCCGCAAGATGCAGGTCGGGGAACGCGTACTCTTCGGCGAGGGAGAGCTGGAAGCCGCGGTTCTCTCTCGCGGTCGGCTTGGTTTGCGCACACTGCGATTCATTTCCCACGATCGAGGCAACATTAGCTCTCATTTCGAGCGCCTGGGTCATGTCCCCCTTCCGCCGTACATCGAGCGCGCCGATGAAACTTCTGACCGCGAGCGCTATCAAACCGTGTTCGCCAAACGCCCCGGCGCGATTGCAGCTCCGACGGCCGGTCTGCACTTCTCACCTGAAATTCTGGAAAAGATTCGCGCGCGGGGCGTGGAACACTGCGAGCTTACGCTGTACGTGGGCCTCGGCACGTTCCAGCCGATTCATGGCGAAACGCTCGAAAGCCACGTGATGCATGCCGAATCGTACGAGATTACGGCCCAAACAGCGGATCGTATCCAGGCGGCACGTCACGCCGGACGCCCCATCCTGGCCATCGGCACAACCGTGGTGCGCGCGCTGGAAGACGCCGCCAGGCGAGCCGCAGAATCGGGTTCTTCGCATGTTGTGCTCGCAGGCAAAGCGGAAGCACAGCTTTTTATTGTTCCCGGATTCCGATTTCGTGTCGTGGAGGGTTTGCTCACAAACTTTCATTTGCCGCGCTCTACGCTGCTCGCGCTGGTCTGCGCGTTCGCCGGCCGGGAGCATGTCCTGGCGGCCTACAAACACGGCGTCGAAGCGGGCTACCGCTTCTACAGTTATGGAGATTGCATGCTGGTTCGTTAGTGCGTAAGAAGGGGCGTTTGGTGCTTCGAGATGATCTTGCGCGTGCCCTGCACAAGGATTATAGCAACGCGCTTGCCGCTGACACCGGATC
>Ga0209234_1000544_pt1 | contig 13164 bp, 10 predicted proteins | sample GraSoi013_1_20cm_2_FD_185816 | JGI IMG/M metagenome (GOLD analysis project Ga0209234, IMG submission 185816) | Grasslands soil microbial communities from the Angelo Coastal Reserve, California, USA - Sample 08_20_2013_1_20cm (SPAdes) (version 2) | ecosystem: Environmental > Terrestrial > Soil >... | reverse complement strand
CGCGGTTCAGACAAAATGGCGCGCGGTGGAATTTCACCTTATCCGGGGCCAGGCGGCGCAGGCAGCGGCGCAAGTGGTAATCCGCCCATGCCTGGAGTTGCTGTGAAAGGCGGCAGCAGCAACATCGTTACGTTACCCAGCTTCAGTACAGATGCGAATGACCCCTCGATCGCCGGACGTTCCGCCAAGGGTGCGGATCGCAAGGGCCCAGGAATCACGGTTGTGGCAAGTGCCCGGGCGGGTGGCGCCTTCAACTTCTACGGCGCATTGAAAGGCGACAAGGGATATACGATCTATTTCGAAACCGGCCTTGGGCCAACAGTCTTGTGGTATACCGATCCCGCCTCCGCGTCGCATCCCTACGCGGAGGACCTGGTCGCGCCCCAGATCATACGCTCCGATCTTCCCCCCGACTTGCAGCGGTCGCGCCTGATTCTTGCATGCATTCTTGACCGCTCAGGATTGCTTCGTGATACGAAGGTCATCGAGCAAACTGCGATGGATACAACCACCAAGGTTCTAGCCTCTCTTCCGAACTGGAAATTCAGTCCCGCCCTACGTGGAGATCAGCCCGTCGAAGTTACCGTATACCTTGGATTCAATATCGATACCAAAGATCGGTTTTAGCACGAAAATATGGATGTAAGCGCGGGCCTACACGCCTATATCGGACCTGTTCCGCCTTGTTCCCGCTCCAGTAAGACGGCCACGTCATCGGCGTAGATGACTCTCCATCGGTGAGTTTCTTTCAGCATATTCGCCAGTGAGGAATTCCCAGGCATCAGCACCCAATTCACACGCTTCTCATCCAAAACTTCATCCCATCCCGGTGCCAGCCGAATGGCGGTCAAGTACTCTCGCAGAAATTGCTCGCCATAGAGGTCGTGGCGGTCGTCCACGAACACCTTCATCTCCGGATAAAGACGATAAATGAAATACCCGCCCCAGGAGTCCAGGCTGAAAATCGGCTCCTGGATGCCGCGTTCTGCGATCACCTGGACCGCCGCTGTTGGAAATTTTCTTACATCAAAATGTGCATTCATTAGCTGATGTGACCCGGCCCGGCCGTGCTGGATGCAGACGAACAACCCGAAGATCACCGCCGCAACCGGCCAAAGGTGTCCGCGCAAGCTTTGCTCTAGGTTCCCCATGCGCAACGCAAAAGAGCTGCATCTCGATAAAAAATTGCGTGTGCGATCCGGCAACTTCGCGTTGTTCCCCGCATCGCGCACCGCGGCAGAAAGCAGTGGCCCGGCAACGAGAACCAGCAAGATCGAGGCGACCGGCAAATTGCGCGAAGCGTAAAGCCCGCTATAGGAAGCAAATAAAATCACCAGCAGTTGCGAAGCTCGTATCTTTCCTCGCGCCGCGGCCAAAGCAATGATCGTAATCACCAGCAAGACTGCAAAGCATTCCTGCGCGACGCCGTGAAAATCCGGTGAGCGGAACTCGTCGATGTGATTCATCAAAAATCGGTTGGAGAGGTAGCGATAAATATGCGCATGCAGCTTGTAGCCATAGGGGTTTGCGAACGTTGCCAAAAATGATAGCGCGCCCAGGGCTGACAATTGCTTCACCCACGCCGCCGCTTGCCGGCTCTCACTGCCTCCCTGCAAGTACCGAATCACCCCTGCGAGCCAATACAAACCAAGCAGCGCCAATCCGAACAAAAATCCACCATGCAGATTCACCCAAAGCAGCATGAGCAAAGGCAACCAGAGCAGCTGTCTCCAGTTTTCCGGCGCGACCTCCGCTGAATCCAGCAACTGAAACCAGATCACAGTAAACAGCCAACTGAGCACGTGCGGACGCGCCAGGAAATGAATCATCGCGGCTCCCATCGCAAGCAGCAACAGCGCGATAGAAATCTGCAGCAAGCTTCCACGAGCCAGCAGAATGCGGAAGGTGAGCGCAAACGTGAATGCAATAACGATCGCTGTGAAAAACACTACTCCATTCAATCCCAGCGACTGGTGAACTACCCCGATGATCGCATCGTAGAGCCACTCCCAGGCTAGCCATTGCCGTCCGCTCATGGTGTAGGAGAAAGGATCGGCCCGCGTGATCATGTGTGTGCGCATCATGAGTTCACCATTGCGGATGTGCCATCCGATTCCGGCATCTCCCAGCAGACGCGCGGCAAGCACGCTGTAGCTCAGCAAAACAAGCACAAGTATGAAGATCAGATCTGTAACCGATGGCAAGGCAAAATGAATCCAACTGGGCGAGAAAGAGCTTGCGCTCGAATTACGATCCTGCACCGTATTTTGGCTCAAAGCGGACGCCATAAATCCGCAGCCATGTTAATCGAATTTTAAGGCTTGGGAACGATCATCGAGGCGTTCTGCAAAACGGGGTTGTCTAGAGCGCGAGGGGAAACCTTCTTTTCTCCACGATCTTGGCGTTTCTCAAGCGTTCTCTGCCGGTTAAAGCCCTTAACCGCAAAGAGTGCTAAGAAGTCCACAAAGTTCGCAGAGAGAAGCTTAGTCATGCATTCGCTGTGCGTTTGGGCTAGCATTTAATGGAATTGCACGAATCCGATCCCCACGCGCATGTGATGCAGAAGTGCATCGGAAACGCTGGCGGCCATCGCCAGCCCCAGAATCACGTGGACTACGCCCAACGGAAAGATATTCCGATAGCGTCGGAACATTTCGCAGAAGAAGAATCCAGCGAGAACAGTTCCAACTGTCAGGATGGGATTCGGAATATGAGCGGCAGCGAATAAAACAGTGGTAGCCAACACTGCGCGCTGGCTGCCCAGCAGCGATTCCAGCCGCACAAAGAAGAACGATTGCAGCATGAACTGTTGCACGAAGGCCCAAACGGCATATTGCCAGGTTGTCCGCAAAGGCATCGCGTGAGTTGGCGCAGCGTCGGCTCCCGTCAAAGCTGCAAATGACCACAGCGTCGCCGCTAAAATTAAGCCCGCACCTACAATCCACACAGTTGCTTTGCCCGAAGGCAGCGTCACGCCCATTTCCCGAGCCGAGTAAGGCCCTCGGAAAGCCGTCAAGAGAATGAACGTTGCGGTCAGGATCATCCAGATTAGGTCCAGCCGCCCGGGGGACGTCCACAAAGCTGCTTCGAGCAGACCGTATGCGAAAGCAATCTGTAGCCAGATGCCGAGCGCTGATCGGCCAACGACATCCTGCTCCGAAAGAGGGATCGAAGGAGCAGGCATGTTTTCTTGAGGAAAACTTTTCGAGACCGTGGACACCAGTTGGAATCATATAAAGTACAGCCAATGGACCGCAAGCCCAGTCCGCATGTGGTTGTAATTGGCGCGGGTTTCGGAGGCCTGCTCGCCACGCGAGCGCTCGCGCGCTATCCGGTTCGCGTAACTCTCATCGATCGCAAGAATTTCCATACTTTTCAGCCGCTGCTCTATCAGGTGGCGACTGCGGGTTTGTCTCCTGGCGAAATCGCCGCCCCCATCCGCTGGATTCTCAGCGGCTATCGCAATGTTCAGGTGCTCATGGGCGAGGTGCAGGATCTCGATCTCGCGCGGAAAGTTGTGAAACTTGGCGATGGCGATATTTCTTACGACTATCTGATCGTTGCCGCTGGAGCCAGCCATGCTTATTTCGGACACGATGAATGGGAACCGCTGGCACCGGGGCTGAAAACCGTCGAAGACGCCATCGAAATTCGCCGCCGCGTGCTGCTGGCCTTTGAGCTGGCGGAACGCGATGCCGCCGAAACTGGCCGGCACTCGCCTCTCAATTTTGTGGTCGTGGGCGGAGGCCCGACTGGCGTAGAGCTCGCCGGCACCCTGGCCGAAATCGCGCGCCACGTACTGAAAAACGAATTCCATTCTATCGATCCCCAGCGCACCCGCATCGTGTTGCTCGAAGGCGGGCCGCGCATACTTCCGGCTTATCCCGAGGACCTTTCGCGCAGTGCCGAAGCGCAACTACGCCACCTTGGAGTGGAGGTGCAAACCAGCGCTATGGTCACCGGCATGCAACCCGCCGCCGTGCTGATCGGCAAAACTCGCCTGCCGGCTGCGGTCGTCTTGTGGGCCGCCGGCGTTGCGGCATCGCCATTAGGCACCAAGCTCGGCACACCCATTGATCGCGCCGGACGCGTGTTGGTCAATCCGGACCTGAGCATTCCTGGTCACCCGGAAGTGTTTGTCATCGGCGATCTGGCGTCGCTGAAAGATGAAACCGGGAAGATGCTGCCGGGCGTAGCTCCGGTCGCAATGCAGGAAGGGAAGGCAACCGCTCACAACATCGGCCGCGAGTTGCGTGGCGAACCACGCCAGAATTTTCACTATATTGATAAAGGAAATCTAGCGACCATCGGCCGCGCCGCTGCTGTCGCGCAGTTCGGCAAGATTCACATCAGCGGCTTCCTCGCCTGGCTCGCATGGTTGTTCATCCACATCTTCTTCTTGATTGGATTCCGTAATCGGCTGATTGTCATGATCCAATGGGCCTGGTCTTACCTCACCTACGAACGCGGCGCGCGGCTAATTACTGGCGACACTTCGCTGCCCAGCTGGGATGAACTGAAAGCTGAGCAGGCGCGTGCAGAACGAGAAAAAGTTAGCGCCTGAGAATTTTGAGCACTATCTGGTCAAAAAGCTTACCGACAAACTCGCAGAGCGCGAATTTCTAAGTTCTCATCGCCCGTTGCTCCCGAAATTTACCGCTGTCGTATTCCCGCCGCAAACCACTATCCCAACTCGCTCGCCGGGCTTTGGCTGATATCTCCCCGAGAGCAAGGCCGCGAATGCCGCCGCGCCACCCGGTTCTGCGGCAACACGCAAAATATTCCACAACGAATTCTGAGCTGCCTCAATCGCGTCATCGGGGACCAGAACAACCTGATCGATATATTTCTGGGCGATCGGAAACATCAGCTCCCCCACACGTTTCGGTGCTAGCGAATCGGCGGCAATTCCGCCCGCGGGAGCGTCGACCGGGTGCCCAGCTTCAAGCGCCATCGCCAACGTTGGCGCAGCCTCCGGCTCAACGCCAATGATCCTCATTCGCCCAGCATACCAAGCTGCAATTCCACCAATTAATCCGCCGCCCCCGACCGCAACCAAAAGCGAGTCCAACCCCGGGTCTTGCTCCTCGAGTTCCAATCCCACAGTTCCCTGGCCGAGCAGCGTCTCGATCTGATCGTAAGCGTGCACTTCCATCGCCCCCGACCGTGCCGCCCATTCCTGGCTCGCCGCCAGCGCTTCGGCATAGCGATCGCCCGTGATCACCAGTTCAGCGCCATAGCCGCGAATCCGTTCGGTCTTCGAGGCAGAGGCTACCTTCGGGACAAAAATCCGCGCCGGCTTTCCCAGGCGATGAGCGGCAAATGCAACGGCGGCTCCGTGATTTCCTCCCGAAGCCGCGACTACTCCCACCGGCGGGACATTCCGCACCAGCAGGTTCGCCATAGCGCCACGCGCTTTGAATGATCCCGAATACTGGAGCAGTTCGAGTTTCAGAACAATGCTGATCCCCGCGAGCCCGAAATCGGCGCCGTCAACTTCGATCACTGGTGTTCGCCGCACGTGGGGCCGGATCAACTTATAGATTTGAACAATCTCTTCACGGTCGATCGCGAGGACATGTTGCATCCCAGTTATTTCTTGTGGCATGACTGCTAGGATAATTAGCCAGTTTGCTTGTTGTCTAGAATCGGGCGCTACTGGAGCGGCTGTGGAGTCGCTTCGAACACCTATTCAAATTCGGATGGCAGTTCCCACGGATATCGCGGCGTTACACGCGCTCATCGAGGCTTCCGTCCGTGGACTGATGCCGCAGGGTTACACAAGTGACCAGCTTGAGGGTGCGCTGGGCACACTGCTCGGCGTGGATACACAGCTCATTGCCGATGGAACGTATTTCGTTGCCGAAGCCGTGTTGAATGACAACTCCATGCTGGTCGGCTGTGGCGGCTGGAGCAAACGCAAGACCCTGTTCGGCAGCGATCATCGGCGAGGGCGTGAAGATGAACTTCTTGATCCGCACAAAGATGCGGCAAAGATTCGCGCCTTCTTCGTCCACCCGCAATGGGCGCGACGAGGAATCGGAAGCAAGATTCTTGAGATCTGCGAGCATGCCGCGATGGCCGCCGGATTCCAGAGATTTGAGATGGGCGCGACGCTTACCGGAGTTCCGCTGTATCAAGCCCGAGGCTACGTCGAGATCAAGCGCACTGAAGTGCCGCTTGCGAACGGCGCGTCGCTTCCTGTCGTGCGTATGGCTAAGGCAGCTTGTAGAAGCTGATTTCGCTTTTATCCGATTACCGAAGCCTCGCGTTTCGTGACATCCTCGCTTGCATGGGGCGTGGTGACGCGGTCGCGCCCGGCGGCTTTCGACTGATAGAGGCATTGGTCAGCAATGCGCAACAGTTGCTCGCCAGTCGATCCATGTTGCGGAAAAGTCGCTAAACCTATGGACAGCGTCACAGGATCGAGATTCTGATCAAGATAACGAATGGTGAGTTTTCGCACTTCGTCGCGTAGCACATTCGCGCGTTTTGCGGCATCCTCCGCAGAAGCTTCAGGAAGAATGATTGAGAACTCTTCGCCCCCATAGCGGCAAATTACATCCTCGGCGCGAAAGTGGCTGCGAAATATTTGGGCCATAGTTTTCAGAACCAGGTCTCCGGCATCGTGACCCCAAGTATCGTTAAAGCGCTTGAAGTGATCGAGATCGACCAAGGCGACGGTGACCGGGTGGTTCTTGCGGCGGGCACGATGCAGTTCCCGGTTCAGGCTCTCCTGCATAATCCGGCGATTGAAAAGGCCGGTGAGCGGATCGCGGATCGATTGCTCACGAAGCGTCTCCCGCAGCCGCAGACTGGCCAAAGCGAGCGCGATTTGTCCAGCCACTGCACTGGCGAGAGTCTCCTGTGATTTGTGAAAACTTTCCTGGTCGCCGCCCGTTCCGGTAGCGCAGCCCAGCCCATACTGCAGGTGCAGGACTCCGACCACCTCGCTTTGCGCCATCATAGGAACACAAAGCACTGCCACCGCATCCGGCGATGCAAAATGAGCGCACAGGATTCCATCTGAGGCCGGTTCGCTCCAGTGCGGCCGGCCGCGGCGAACCGCCCAGCATGCCTGCGGGGCAAAGGCCGACTCCGAGATGTGCGAATCTCCCCAGAACGCGGTCGCCTCAACCACATTCTGAGTCGCACTGAACTCAAACAGCATTCCTGAAGCAGCTTCCGCGAAAAGTTTCCGGCAGAGCCTTGAGACCACAGAGCGCGCCTCAACAGTGCTGGCACAGCATTGCAGCAGGTCGCCCATTTCATTCAGCAGCGACATCTGAGTAGTGCGTAACTGCAACTCTTCGACCCAGCGTTTAAGGGAGTCGGCGTGTTTTTTAGCCTCCTCCTCTGCTTTTGCTCTCTCAGAAACATCGTTGTAGATCGCATATGCTCCCTGAACGCGGCCACCACGGCGTAAGGGAACTGCATTGATTTCTATTTCCAGGAATTTTCCGTCGCGCCGGAAGTGGCGCACTGTCTCATGAACAGGCTGCCCGGCAAACACCTGTGCCGAGAGTTCGCGCATCTGGTCGATTTCATCCCTGGCCGAGAGCAGCGACTCAAGAGTCTTTCCGGACATCTCTCGCGCACTGAATAGAAAAAGGCCTTCGAAGGCGGCATTGCATAGCTGAACCCGGCGCAGAGGATCGAGCACAACAATTCCAAATGGGCTGTTTTCAATCAGTGAATGCAGATACAGAGTCTGTTCGTGCAGTTCGTGACCAATACGATGCCTCTCGCTCACGGCAGATCCAACGATGAGGCCAGTGAAAGAAACCGCCAGCATCAGTGTGCCCAGGTTGACTGTGGCAACGGAATCCGCATTAAAGACACGCAAGGAGAGCACGACCCCAAAATTAAACAAGAGAATTCCGCCCGAAACACGGCCAATGCCCTGGCGCATAGCGATCCAAATAATCGGAAGAAAACTCAGATAATAGAAGCCGAGCTTCGCCAAAGGCGAACCGAACATTACCCAGAGGACCAACAGAATAGCGATGACTTGGGCTACCATTTCGATCGCTTCGCCAATAGTCATCTCGCCAAGCGTTTTCCAAGTCTGAGTAAGCCGCTCCTCTGGCGCAAAGTCGAAGAGCTGCCTTCGTATCCACGGAAATGCGTGGATCAAAAGAAACGGACCCACTCCAATCAGAGCGATTGCATCGCCGCTATACCAACTGAATGCCGATAACCAAAATTGGCCCCTGGTGATGGAATGGTCGGCGAGCAATCCTGCTATCCCGGCAGCGGTGGAAAAAACGGCCGCGACCAGTGTTACCAGTGCGTAGCGCACAACGTCGCGACGATGGCTCAGATCAAGATCAATTCGCAACCGGCGGCGCAAGATAATTGCGGCTGTGGCATAGACAATAGTGCCGACAGGACCGAGCGCCACGGTCCACGACAGCATCCGTTCGTGGTAGAACAACACTGCGGACAAAAGGTCCGCCACAGCCGCTAGTGGTGCATACCAGGGGCTGATTCCCAGCATGAAGGCGAAGGCAAGACCATTGGCGGGATACCACACGCTGAATCCGCTCCTGGCTTGCAAAATGATGTCAGAGCGTGTAAGCAGCAGATAGATGCCGAAAAAACAAAGACCAAGAAATACTCGGCCGAGTAGCGCTCGAGAACGCGGAGCACGCGGCTGGGGCTCGGGCGCAGCAGACGAACTAATGCCTTCCCGGGTTTGGAGAGGCATGGAACCGGGCATACTCATCCCCTATCGAGGAGTATCGGCAGGCCGGAGCAAAACAATAGTTACCTAGACCTGATCGCGCCTCGATTAGGAGCGAGAAATCTGCAGCACGGCAGCGGCTTTAATTTCACTTTTCTTTAACGCCTGCAGGGCCGAATTGGCCTGCTCAAGATCAAAGACCTGGACTTCTGTTCTGACCGGAGCTTCCGCCGCCAATTCGAGAAATTCGCGCACATCCTGGCGTGTACTGTTGGCGACGGTGCGAATCTGGCGCTCTTGATAAAGAAGCGAATAGTCCATTTGGGGGATGGGGCTCATCGTAACTCCTGCCAAGACGAGAATGCCGCCTTTGCGTAGCGCACGAAGCGCATGTGGGATAAGCGAGCCAGCGGGGGCAAAGACTATGGACGCATCGAGCGGCTGAGGGGGCACGTCCTCCGCCGCTCCTACCCAGACCGCGCCAAGCTTCTTCGCGAGATCGCGATGTGCTTGAGATCTTGTAAACACGTACGCTTCGCAGCCTTCATGGCGGGCAAGCTGGAGCACCAGATGCGCCGAAGCGCCGAATCCATAGAGCCCGAGACGAGAGTCGGCGTGAGCGCCGCTCAAACGATAAGAACGATAGCCAATGACACCCGCGCAAAGCAGCGGGGCCGCATTTTCGTCAGAAAAGGTCTTGGGAATAGGATGCGCAAAATCTTCGCGGACCACGGCATGTTCAGCATAGCCTCCATCAACGTGGTAGCCGGTGAATTGCGCGTTATCGCAGAGATTCTCAAACCCGTGGCGGCAGTAGTCACAAGTGCCATCAGCTGAGTACAGCCACGGAATGCCGACCCGATCTCCTTCCTTGATTACGCGGACATCTCGGCCAACTGCATCCACAATTCCTACGATTTGGTGCCCCGGAACCACCGGGCGTTTCGGCAGGGCCAGGTCTCCCTCGACGATGTGCAGATCCGTATGGCAGACTCCGCAGCAGCGTACTTGCACGCGAACTTCTCCAGGACGAGGGATGGGAAGCGTGACGTCCTGTATGGTTAACGGAGAGGTCTCCACGTTCGCGGGCCGTTCCAGCACCATCGCGCGCATATTGCAATTCTATCCATGAAACGGAACAGGCAGTCATGCGCCTGAGGAGAACAAAGGTCTGATCCCCTCAGTTCTTGAGTTTCTGCCTGGCGTGCTGGCGTGAAGGGGAAGGGGCTGATTGGGTTGAACCACCTACGCCTTACTTGAAAAACTCCCCCATATCCGTTGCTCCAGCGGAGGCGCCTGGCAGGCTGGCTATCCCCAAAGCCTCTAGAGTTGCGCGGAGGGTGCTTTGGTGCTGATAAAACGTGGTTGACTGAAATCCTGCTTTAGCTTTTGGGCTGAGCAAGACCATCGCCACGTGGCCACCGCCGTGATTCATGTCAGAAATGTCGGATTCATCAAAAACGATAATTAACAATCCATCCGTCTGGAATGCAGAACTCTGCAATACCTTGCCGATGTTGGTTTGCAGCCACTGGTCGGCAGCGCTCAATTTCTGAGAATCGGAACAGGTGGAAGCGCCGCCCGGGCAATCATGAGCGTCGTCCTGCGTGTTGGGGGCGATAAAGGAATAATTCGGAACCTGATTATTTGCGAGATCAGCGAGGAGTTGGCCAAACGGAACCAGATTGCTGGCTTGCGCCGAATTGTTCAGGACATCAGAGAAATACGCGAACGGATTGTGGTGCTTCAGATAGGGAGGCGCATCAGGACCCGTGTATCCCGCTGCGGGCAAGCTCTCCGCATAGCTCTTCCACGTCTTTCCGGCAGCTATGAGCTCACGTACCACGTTGTCATCACTCACCGTTCCGGAGAAATTGTCGTCTGTAGTGATGGGCTGCCCGGTTGTCAGCATGAAATAATTTGGAATGGAAGGATGTGCGTTGGCAAAATACTGGGTCGCCAGACCGCCCTGCGAAACCAAACTGTTTAGATACGGCATGGCAGCATTACCGATTACTTCGGAGTAGCTGTGATTCTCTTCCACGACAAGGAAAACATGTCCGAACTGAGGAACCAGCTTGCTGCCGGGTGAGTTGCCAATGCCCAGACTCCCGCAGCCGCTGCATGCAGCGACCATGACTACCGTCAACAATAAGTTCCACAAGCGCATTCGAAACGATGGGACCGATTTTTGGGTCGACGATTTTAGACTCTCCAGCCAAGCCCGGAGTTGTACTTCCAAAATGCGAAAAACCTGAGTTCAATTTGCGTTCTGCGCGCAGTCTGCGGGTGTAAAATCCCGTTTGTAGGGACCACCAAGCTTCACGGGAGCCCTCTCCCGCATCCGAGGCCTGCATGAACGTCCACATTAGTTACAGGGTCCATCGAACCCCAGACGTTGAAAAAGAAATCAATCACCTGATAGAGAAGCTGCGAAAGAGGCTACAGGTTTTTCGTCCTGAGCTGGTGCACTTGAAGGGAAACATCGAGCAAAATTCACCGCGCGAAGGAATCATAGTTTCTTTTAACCTGCGGCTTCCTTCGGGGCAGATGGCGGTACAAGAATCGGCCTCTACCGCGCCCGCCGCAATCAAAGCCGCGGTGGATGATCTATTGCAGCAGATTACTAAACATAAAGACCTGCTGCGGAGCTCGCACAAGTGGCGCCGCCGTCGCGCGGAAAAGGCACGCCCGGAGCCCCAGGTCCCATTCGAGCAGACCATCGCAGCCATGCAGCCGCAGTTCGTGTCTTCGGACGACATACGGTCGTACGTGAACGCGAATTTATCCCGGCTTGACCGGTTTGTGGAACGCGAGCTCGTGTTTCGAGAGAACGCCGGCCAGATTTCTGAGAATTCCATCACCAAAGAAGAAATCATCGATGAGGTCATCGCTCGTGCTCTGGGCGACGGCGCAGAAAAACCGGAACGGCTAGCGCTTGAACCATGGCTCTATCGTCTGGCGATTCGTTCCATAAATGATCTTGCCGCGCGCGGCCAGGATGACGGTTCTTCTGTGCGCCTGGAAGAGTCTGCCCGCAGACCCAACGTTCGCGCCAGCGATGAGCCGGAGTTGCAATATCACCAGCCCGATGAAGCCTTGACCGAAGAAAATGTGATCGCAGACACGCGCGTCGCAACCCCGGAAGAGATTGCCTATTCAGATGAGATGATTACGCTTGTGCAATTTGCATTAGAAGGAGCCAAGCCGCGCGATCGCGAAGCATTTATTCTGCAAGCAATCGAAGGATTCTCGATCGATGAAATCGCGGCGATAACCGATCGCAAGCCAGAAGAAATTCGTACCTCAATCGCCGCGGCTCGCGCGCAGCTGCGCCGCTCGCCTCCTATCGCTAATCGCTTCAAAGACAAACTGCTTCAGAACACTGGAACTGTCTGAGTACGGCGCAACTCAGGAGATATGCTGATGATTACCTGCGAAGATATCCGTGAGCTGGCACAATTTCAGTACAACGATGACGATAACTGCGTCCTAAGTTTTTACTTTCAGCCGCGGAGGCCTCAGAACAAATCTCACCGTGAAGAGGCCATTCTTGCGAAGGATCTGGTCCGGGAAGCGCTGCACGGGACCGAGAAGAACGGCAAGAACAAGTGCGCCAGGGCTGACCTGCAACGAATCCTCGACCTGGCCGGTCACCTGCATGGCAACCAAGCCCGGGCCAAGGCGGTGTTTGCTTGCGGAACACGCGATTTCTGGCGCGAATATGATTTGCCGCCGCAGTTGCCGGGCACACAGTTATTCGTAAATCGGAGATTCCACTTGAAGCCCATCGCAATGCTGCTGGGCGCGCATCCTCAGCTATGGATTGCTTTGGTCGATCGCCATCGAGCTCGCTTTTTCGATCTACGGCTCGATGAGTTGCACGAACACAATTCTATGTTTCACCCACTACCGCGCCGCGGACGCAGCGATGGTTTCGCCGGGTACGATGCCGGACATGCCGAGCGCAGCAAGAATGACGAGGTGCTACACCACTTCAAGGATGTCGCTGAGCATCTGAAGCAGGCTCACGACCAGGGCCGGTACGAAAAGCTGGTTATTGGATGCCAGGACACGAACTGGCACGACTTTGAGCTGCACTTGCATCCGTATGTGAAAAACCGGCTGCTGGGCCGCTTTTCCGCTGACATCGCCGCTATCAGCGATGACGAAGTGCGGGAACACGCCAATCGCATTCTTCATAAAGCTCTTGATCAGCGGCGCCAGTTATTGGTGCAAGAGGTGCTCGGTCAGGCTAAAAGCAACGGCCGGGGAGTGACCGGTTTACGGCGCGTTTTGCGCTCACTTGAGGTGGGCGAAGCCCAGACTTTAATCATGGCGGAAAACTATTCTGCTCGTGCAGTGGAGTGCACCGGATGCTCCCATCTTGACTCGCACATGGTGCGTTACTGCCCGCTTTGCGGACGCAGCACTCGGGAATTGGAGGATGTCTCTGATGGCATTATTCCCGCTGCCAT
>Ga0209234_1000541_pt1 | contig 13175 bp, 8 predicted proteins | sample GraSoi013_1_20cm_2_FD_185816 | JGI IMG/M metagenome (GOLD analysis project Ga0209234, IMG submission 185816) | Grasslands soil microbial communities from the Angelo Coastal Reserve, California, USA - Sample 08_20_2013_1_20cm (SPAdes) (version 2) | ecosystem: Environmental > Terrestrial > Soil >... | reverse complement strand
TGTCAACAGGTTGTCCCCACGCAGACTACCTACTGTGTTCTGTCCGTGTTCAGCTAAGAGTCTCGCGTGGCAGAGTAGGCAGAATTCATTCTGGCAATTGGGAGCGAGGTGCTAAGGCCGCACGTCGGTGTCGACCATGAACATCTCCCTGAGTCTGTGGGGCGACAACGCTCAAACCCACAAACGTGATGGGTGCACCGTTTTTCGACGAAATCCTCAGTCTCCGTACGAGTTCGTCGCGGAGTCAGTTCCACCAATCACTGGACATGCAGCAAATTCTCGAAACGACTCGCGCCCCTTTAGCAACGCATTCGGATTCTTCCTTTTCAGCAGGACCACGCTTTGCGCCTTGATTCCTTCGAGATACGACTAAGCTCGGTTTCTGGTATGCCAAGCATCAAAGAAGCTCTTGCCCGTGTGACATATTTCGGAACTTGATTGTTCATAACGCTTCCTCCGTCGCCATGAGGGCCATGACGTCTTTGCCGACGAATAGGATCATCTTCTTGCAAATGCACCTTTGCGTTTTAGAGGATCCCTTGTCCTATTGGTGCTGGAAAATGTCTATCCCGGTCCATTCACTCCGCTTAGAAAACCGCCGAGGTGCCCCGTCAGTGCGACGATGACTGCGGCAACAGCCTCGATCGGCAAGCGGTATCCCGGAAGGATCTCTTCTTGGTTCCGTCGGGTTCTCATGTGGATGAACCACACCACGCAGATCAGGACGCTTGACACGCATCCCATCAATAGATGCATCAAAAGGATGCCTTTCAGTTTCCGCCCCTCAAGCTCCCACTGCCAAGCGAGAAATCCGGTGACTACCACGGGTATGGTTGCGATCGCCGCGACGAGCAAGTTGTAGTAGGCCGCTGCTGCCAGGAGGCGCTGTTTCCTCCATTGCGCAAGAAAATCAAAGAGGACGCCGATGATAAACAGCGCGATCGGGAAGTGGATCAGCACGACGTGTTGCGCATGCTTCGCGAAGAGTACTGCCTTTATGTCGAACGGATGCAAGGGCGCTCCTCAGTCACTGCACGATGACTTTGCCGGTCATCTTCGGGTGAATCGAGCAGAAGTACTGATAAGTTCCCGCTTTGCTGAAGGTGAAGGAGAACTTTTCGTCCGTGTCGAGCACTTTGGATTTGAACGTCTTCGGATCATCTGTGCTAACTACCGTGTGAGGGATATCATCACGGTTGGTCCATGTAACTGTGGTTCCGACCGGCACCGTTAGCGTTACCGGCCCGAAGCTGAAGTTGTCGATCTTCACTTCCATCGTCGACGCCTTCTCCTGCGCGCTTGCTACATAACTCTTCTGACCCGTGCCGAAACCTAGCGTTCCCAGCACTAGTGCCGCTGCTAGACTTGCAATAGACGCACATCTCCCCATGCTTTTTCTCCTCTTTTACCTGTTTCAAGTTCGAATTCTTTTCTGACTTTGGCTACGTCTTGCTCACGCGAGCGAAGAATCCACCACAGCAAGCGCGTGTTGCCCTTGGACGTAATTCACATCCGTGATCCCCAGGACGCTCCGGAGCTGCTCCGCGGGCACCTTCATCGGGCCAGGTGAATCCGCCTTACCCGGCTGGGGTTGGGGAAACGCCGTGGACGCCGCGGTATGAAAGGTCACGTTTCCTTCGACCTTCTGCATCGTCTGGTGGATATGCCCATTGAGCACCGTCACCGATCCGAACTTCTTGAGATATGCCAGTGCCTGTGCGCTATCTTCCGTGCCCCAGCCCCATTCCGGATAAACGGACCACAGTGGAATGTGTGCGAACACTACGATCGGCGTGCTCTTCTTCAAGTGCTTCACATCATCTTCCATCCATTCGAGCTGCTCGTGCCCCAGCGTTCCGAGGCCACCGGCCTTCAAATTCATCACATTGACCAGCCCGATGAAGTGCACGCCCCTCTTGTCGAAGCTGTACCATCCGCCGCCCTTGCTGCCTTTCCCGTAACGCTCCAGGAACTGCTTCCCGTCGTCATTCAGTACGTCGTGTTCGCCGGGCACGTAAAAGACATCCTTGGGCGTCGCGCTCTTCAATATTTGGTCCACCGTATCAAACTCTTCGGGCTTGGAGAGGTGACTGATGTCGCCCGTGTGCAGCATGAATTCTGGTGCGCGCGAAAGGGCGTTGATCTTGTCCACTGCTACTTTCAGGGAGCCTGCGACGTCCGGATTCGCCGGCTTGTTGAATCCCATGTGGCTGTCGCTGATCTGCACGAAGCTCAGCTCACCCGTCATGTCCGAGGTGCCAATCTCCGAAATTCGGCTCAAACTGTACGAGTTCAGCACGCCGCCTTTCATCACACAAAAGGCACCTGTTCCCGCCCACGCCATGCACTTCAGAAAGCCACGCCGGTCAATTCCGTCGCGGTTGTGGTCGTGCAGGAGTTCATCTTTTTTCTTCTCGGACATCCTAGCCCTCCATACCTACTTTTTTTACGCAGTCTGTAAGCTCTGCACGTGCCGTTGGGGCTGGAGGCGCGGGATGGTTTGGGGGTTGCCCGCTCCGCCATTGAACGTGCTTGCGTCCATCCAGACCGAGGCAGCGCCTCTCTTATTCCAAATTCTCCGCGTTCATGTCTCTCTTTGTGTGTCGGTCACAACAGAGCCCCGTCGAGAATAAAATCGCCGGTTCTCTGGTTCTTACGCATGAAGCATCACTGATCAGGGGAAGTCTTTGAACGATTTTGATGCCGAAGACCGACTGCGCTTCGAACAGCTTGTGCTGCCCCATGTCGATGCCGCCTTCAATCTCGCGCGTTGGCTGTTGCGAAGCCGGGCAGTTGCCGAAGATGTCGCTCAGGAAGCCTTACTTCGCTCCTTCTAGCGGGACATGCCTGAGGGCTCGCCGCATAGCGCACCGGCTTTGCCGAGCCAACGTTGCAGGATGGTGGCATCCCGCCTATTCGTTTCGGGCTCGCTTTCAAGTTCTAGACCCAGATTCTCAGGTCATGGTTTGGGCCGATGGATGGTCTTGACGAGAGCCTTCACCGGTTCCCTTCGGAGAAGGAACGAGACTCATTGCTGGTTTTCTCCGGGGAAATCGAATTGCACGGGGGCAGGGGGGAAGGCTCACCAACGACGTAAAAGGGCATTGTCGAAACGTCACCATCCCTGCTACTAATTGTGTCGGTCGCGACGGGTTCCAGCGGCGAATTTTCATCTCAACGAAAAGTAGATGCCCCGGTTTGTTGTTGGAACATTGAGGGTTAGAAGAATTGGATGGAGATGTTGGGGCCGGAAGGCGCGAAGTATCATACCAGTGTCATATGAATTGTGATGAATGGCGGCAAGAAGTGAATAAAGACCGCAAAGAGAAGGTAAATCTGACTACTCCCATTTAGCTAGAACTTGCAGATCCCCCTCGATTTGTCTCGGCTCCGGCACAATTGTGATTAGATCAGGCACAAGGGGTTGTCCGAAGGGTTGCCAGTTCGAATCTAGCCCGGGGAGCCAAAACTCTTTGGCTTCAATCAATTACAGAGTGTGGGTAGAGCATTCGGCTCTCGACCGAACGTTTGAGCACATGAAGCGAAAGCCGCGCGTGAAAGTTTGTTGAAGCGATTGCGCAATTCCGCCGTGCCTGCAATGTCCAGAAGCCCCCATCATAATTCGTAGTAGACCATTCCGATTTCAGACCGACGAAAACGTTGTTAGCGGTTGCGTAAGCCGACATTTCTGACGGCGAGCCGTGAGCGAACGAACAGAACCGTTTGGTTCGCACCCGAATGCTCGGCCAAGCCGACACTTAATTGAGCGCGCCGGCCTCGTGAGCAGGAGTGCTCCGCGAAAGCGCGCAAGACAGCGGCGGGTGTAGGCGGTTGGCAGGCGCTTTCTCTCTAAAGTTCCGCCAAAGCGCGATGAACAAGACTAATGGCGATCGATCCTTCACCCACGGCGGCGGCCACGCGCTTCACGTTACCCGACCGAACGTCCCCAACTGCAAAAACGTCGGGTAGGCTCGTTTCCAGCATTTGTGGAGGACGGGCTAGCGGCCAAACCGGTGTCTGCGTTGCAGCATCCAGATCCCGCCCTGTGAGGATGAAGCCCCTATTATCGAGGGCAAGGCAACCACTCAGCCAATCGGTCCTGGGGGAAGCTCCCGCCATTATGAACACGTGGCGGATTTCATTGGTAGAAGTCTCTCCACTGGCGTTGGAACGCCAGGTGGCACGCTCCAAGTGCGCATCGCCTTCGAGATCCACGATTTCGGTTTTGAAGTGCAGTTCGATTGCGGGGTTCTCTTCGATGCGTTGGATCAGGTAGCGTGACATTGTGTCTGACAACTGACCTGACCGCACCAGCATGTGTACCTTGCTTGCGGTCTGTGAGAGGAACACTGCTGCTTGTCCGGCAGAATTTCCTCCACCAACCACGACGATATCTTCTTGTTCGCACAACTGAGACTCCATATACGTCGCGCCGTAGTAGATTCCCTGCCCCTCAAACTTCTCGAGATTGGGAATTCGCGGTTTGTTGTACTGTGCCCCGGTAGATATTACAATTGAGCGTGCTGCGAGCCTGTTGCCATTGTCGAGCACCACCTTGTAGGGACGCCTGCCGCAATCGAGCCGGGCTACGCCATGCGCGAGCATCATTTTGGCTCCGAATTTCTCTGCTTGAGTAATAGCCCGTGTCGCCAGTTCGAGCCCGGAAACTCCAGTCGGAAAACCAAGGTAATTTTCAATCTTCGAGCTTGATCCAGCCTGCCCGCCGGGAGCGGCAATCTCGATTACTAGCGTGTCCAGGCCTTCGGAAGCCGCGTAAACAGCGGCTGCCAAACCGGACGGTCCGGCGCCGACAATAATCAAATCGCGAAGCTGCGATTCGTCGATACCGCTGTTGAATCCGAGACCGTCCGCCAATTTTTGGACGGTTGGGTTGCGCAAGACGCCGTGCTTATTACAAATGACCACGGGGATTTCATTGAGCTTTATCTCAAAACGGTCCAAAAGTTCCTGCGATGTCTTGTCCGTGTCAAGATCCACATACGTGTAGGGATGTCCACTCCGGCTTAGAAACTCGCGCAGCTGCAGTGTCTTGGCCGAGTAACGCGACCCCATCAGAATGAAGTTACCCTGCCCGCGCCTGATCAGCTCAAGCCGTCTTAGTATGAAAGCCCTCATGAAAATCTCGCTGAGTTCAGCATCCTTCGCGATGAGCGAGCGCAATCCATCGCCAGTCAGTTCCAGGAATTCGCCAGGTTCTGTGGTCCGACCGAGGACAAGGCAGCGGTGCCCGGAGATCATGGTCATCTCGCCGGTGAACTCGCCCAGGGCGTGGGTCGCAATGAGGCGCTCGCCCGCAAGATCAGGCTGCACGATCTCCATACCGCCCGAAAGCAGGACGAAAAATGGGACATTCGTGTCACCAGGCTCAAACAGGATTTCACCTCTCTGCACTTGTCGGACTCTGCCGATCGGCAGAACGCGGTCGATTTGAGCTGCGGTCAAGACTGGAAAAGCTTGCGTGCTGGCATCAAGCGCGCTGGGTATTAAACCGGAGCTTAAAGAAGAGGACATTGTTCCCCCCGAGGCTGTTTAGGCGTCGCCAACATTAGACCACGGATGTGACCGTTTGGCTTCACCACGTCTTTGCCAGTGCGGGGCACCTTGGCATCATTCGTCGCTGCTTTTTCAGTCCAAAGACTGTGCCAGTCACGGTGTTTCTCGCATCCGACGACAGCGGCTACGTCACGGGAAAGGAATTGTTTGTAGATTGCAATTTCGCGCAAGGGTAGGCCGTTAGGTGACCGATGGCGGCATCAAGAGCCGCCACAACCTGAGGCCGGAAGAACGGTAGCAATTCCGGCCACATTCGAGATTACCGGGCTGTGAGCCTTTTTCGTTCTGGGCTCGAACACGTGTCTTGAATTATTCATATCGAGAAGACACGCCCGCAATGAACCCTGCCTAAGCTCTACGGCTCACTGAAGCTAACATGTCAAGCGAGGGTCGATCGAATGAAGCAAGATCGGGGCCTGACTCGGAGGGGGACAACATCATTGGACGGCAAGGTAAATCGTCTGTTTTCTATCGTCCGCACCTCCGTGCTTTTCTTGTTTGCCATCTTGCCGGTTGCCCTGCATGGGCAGAACGCGATGCCCTTCGCCGCCGCCGCGGATTCTTTCCTCTATATCAAAGTGCAACTCGCACCCAGCATTAAGCCTGCGTCTCTGAAGCCGGGAGACCTTGTGGAAGGCAAGCTGATTCGTAACGTCTATTGGCGTGACAAGGAACTGCTTCAAGCGCGCAGCCCTGTCCGCTTGGTAGTCGACAGGTTAGAGCAACGACGGCGTGCGCCCAACGACCATTGGCCCTGGGCGATCAAGGTTTTCGCTCCACGGCACGACAAATATCCGACGTTCCGGTCGGCGCAGGTGCTGTTGCCCGACGGCAGAACGATGGATTTGCAGGTTTCGCTGTTGTCAATCACGCAGAACGTCGAGGTCCGGGCAGAGTCGCGGAAAAAGAGCACGAAGGCGAGCGCAGGATCAGCGAAAACGCCAGACGCCACCGTCAGGGCGGCCTCTAGCGCGGATAAGAGCGCGTCGACGGCCAAAGGGCGGCCAGCAGGGCTTACAGCCAACCTTCAAGCGTTCGTGAATACCGCGGATTTTGCTACTGAGTCTGGCAGCCAAGCTTCTCTGGCACCCGGGGAGACAATGACGGTTCCTGCAGGCACGCAGGCGAAGGTCATCCTCATGGAGGCTGTCAGCGCGTCCGGGAGTCACGAAGGGGATACCTTTCGAGCCCGACTGATCGAGCCGATCTCGGTTAGTTCCACCTTTGTGTTACCTGCGGGAAGTGTGCTGGAAGGGAGAGTCGCGAAAGCGCAGAAACCGCGGATGATGAGCCGTTCAGGTTCTCTGCTGCTGTCGTTTACCTCGGTAACCAACCCGGACGGAACCGCCAAACGCATCGACGCTTCTGTGGCGGGAGTCAGCCTGGACCGGCGCTCGCACACAAGAGTGGGTCCGGAGGGGGAAATGCAAGGCGACCGGCCCGGCGCCGCGTGGACGCTTTTGAACCTGGGAGTGACGGGCGGGTTGGCCAAAATGGCTGATGATGGAACGCAACTTATCTTCGAGGCGATTCTCTCGACGGCGACCGACGTGTCCACCGCGGGAACTTCGAGGATTGTTTCCGCGTGCGTTTCCGGCGCGTTTATGCTGACGCGGCACGGACGCGACGTGGTGTTGCCGAAATTCACGGAGATGGAGATTACGTTTAGCCGGCCGGTGGTGCTGTCCGCGGGAGCGCCCAGCGCCGTTGCCGGCAATGCACAGTCGAAAATCGAGCAGTGACCTGCAGGCGATCAAAAACCTACACGCGGTGCCGCCACAGTAAGACCACCGAGCACCGGCCTGTACAGCGAGGCTAAACCGGAACAAGAGTTGGGCACGCTGTTGGTTATTGTCGGAGCTGCAGCTCCGGACCCTAAGCAGAACAATCGGTGGGACCTGAGGGTCCCACCGATTGTTGTGAGTGGTTTGTGTTTGGTCTATTTCCCGTCGTCGTCATCCCCTGGGACTTTCGAGAAGCGGGTTTTGACGGCTGGAGCAGGTGTTCCTTTGAGCCCTTCCCAAAGGATCTTGTTGTAGAGCTCGGCCGGAACGCGGTCTTCTCCCGAGAAATCAAAATTGCCGGTTTTCTCCGCCCAGTACTGCGCCTTATGAGTGGGTTTCAAGTCGGGACCAGCAGCGAACTCGACCTTGGTTGGATCCAGCCCGAGTGTGGTCAGCTTCAGAAGCGTGGATGCGACGGCATTGAAGGTCCACGATCCGGAAGACTTGATGTCGAAGAGGTCTGCCATCGGTCGCGCGTAATAGGTGTTCAGGTTGAGGTGCTTTGTGCCCAGGACGTCCTCGATGGTGCGGAGCACGTTGGGTTGGCTGTAGCGAGTGCTCACGACGGCATGCTGCTTCACGTACGGACCGACGAAGTAGGTCGTGGCACGATGTGAATCGACGTGGTCCGCTCCGTCCTGAGAATCGTCCTCGATGATGATGATCAGGGTGTCTTTGGCGTACGGGCTGTGAGCCACCGTTTGAACCAGCAGGCCGACCGCGTAGTCGTTATCCGCCTGCTGGAGTTCAGGGGTGTTCACTCCGCCCAGCGCCGAGCCGAAACTACCCGTGTGATCGTGGCTGAGCCCGCGGATCATCTGCAGTGAAGGCAGATTGCCATTGGCAACGAATTGCTGGAACTCACGGTTCCATTCGTTGAAGCGCCAGAAATCCGGGTAGGCCTGGTCGTAAGCGCGGAAGTACGGATCATAGAACCCGTTTTCGTAGATAAGCTGATTGGCCGCGGTGGTCTGGATGACGCCGGCGGCGAAAGGATCGGAAATGGGGTTTGCAATCGTTCCGATACTCCCCGGCGTGTTGGCCATCCACCCATAGTTACGAACCGTTCCGCCCGCGTTCAACACCGCATTGAAGATGTACCCCTGCTGATAACCCGTCGGGCCGTCGGTTGCGGCATGGTCGCCGTCGCCGGCCAGGATGTTGGGCGTGCCGCCCTTGAACGACGAGGTGCGGGTGCTATACGGCGTAGTTGCGCCGGTTGGATCAAAGAAAAAGTCGCGTGCGGCAGTGGTATTCAGGTTGGCCGGAATGTTGCGGTTCTGGCCTTCGCCTTCATAAGAAAGGCCGCGGTTGACACGCGCATAGTTGATCTGTTGCGTGAGGGTCTCCGTATTGGTCACGCGGCCGCGCATGGACCAGGACCAGCCGTCCATGGAGCCGTCGCCGGGGTCCATGAAGTTGTCTATGGTTACGAAGTTCCGCGCCATGCGATGGAAGCTGGGTGTGACCTGTTTGCCGAAAAGAGTCAGCGAAGGATCGCCGTTGGAGCCATTGCCCAAATCACCAAGAATCTGATCGAACGTGCGGTTTTCCTTCACGATGTAGATGATGTGTTTGATTTTTGAGTGAAGGAAGTTCATCACTTCTTTGTCCGATTCGGCAGCGTTCGGACGATAGCCGTTGTTGGCTGCTACCTGTGAGGTCAAGCCCAAGAGAGCACTGCTGTCCGGAACCTGAGCGCTGACCAGTGATGCGTGTTCCAATTGGAATTGGTACTGATTGTTGGTGGTAAGTATGACGGACTCAACCGCGTTGCCACCCGGGAAGGGGCCCCCCGGCGGGGTGATGTACTGGATGCTGGCAAAGTTGCCGTAGCCATAGTCGGGGTTCGGGCCGGTGTCGCTCTTGCCATTGATGATGTACATCCAGCCGCCATCAGCGCTGAAGGCCACATCGGTCGGGTCATATGCGGTTGGAATCAAGCCAATGCTGTGGAACGCTTGCGGGCCGCCCAGCGGTATTACCGCGATGGAGTTGGAACCCGCGTTAACGGCGTACAGTGTTGTATTGGCTGGATTAATGGTGACCGCGGTGGGTGCCGCGCCGGTGGTGTTCGCGGGGAAATGGAGGTACTCGGGGCCACGCGTATCAATCTTGCGGGTGATCATGTTGGTTGCGGTGTCAATAACTGCGACTTGGTCTTGGTTATCCTGTGCAACGAAGAGGGTTGAACCGTCGCGGCTGAGGGTCATGCCGTTGGGATTGCCGTCCGTTGGAATGCGGGCGACTAACGTCTTGGTAGCAATGTTGGCGGCAACGACTTCACGATCGCGGTCACAGCCGATATAGGCCGTCATGCCGTTCAATACGACGGAGTAAGGAAACGTGCCGCCCTTGCTGCCGTTCGGCGCGCCAGAAGTGGCAAAGGGCCGCAGATCGTATTCATAGCGCACGGTCCCAGTGGCTGTATCAATCACGCTGATCGAATCGTTGTAGTTGTTTGCCGCGACGAGCGTCTTACCGTCGGCGGAAACGGCAAGCCCAGCGACGTTGGGCTCGATGCTGAGCCCCAGGCCAGTCTGATTCGCCTGGTTGGAGATGCAGCCATTTGGGGCGTGCCCAAGAACAATCTTGGCGCTCAGCACGAAGCCGGCGCCGTTGTTGGTGTAGGCGTACACCGCGTCGTCACAGCCGCCGGCGGCATAGAGCGTCTGGCTGTCTGGCGCCCAGACCAGACCAGCGTGCGCATTGAGCTGCTGGATCACTTGCTTCAAGGCAGGCTTGCTCTGATTGGCACCGGAAATGTCGTACAGGAACAGGAACTGCGTGGAAGCCCCCGTGTCGATTGTAGCGACAGGATTAGAGGAATCAGGGCTAGGGTTAGGGACGTACAGCGAGTTCATTCCCGCGGTCAGGATCGCCAGGGTCTTGCCATCCGGGCTGACGACGGCCTTCACCGCCTCGCCCGCGACGAAATTCGGATAGTTTTTAAGGCCGGGACTTAGTTCCTGCTGAACCGCGTTCGGCAAAGCCGTTGGTGTTATATAGAGTCCTGGCGGCGTCGGTGAATTCTTGTCACCATTGTCGGACCTCGCGTTCACTTGCGCGTTCGCAAGACCCGCACACGCCAGAATCATCCAGGTGAGAACAATCGTCTTGGGCAATTCGTCGAACCTGAACATTCTCATGCTGCAGTTCCTCTCGTTGTGAAGTCTCCTCACGATTCCTACCGTGAGGCCGTGTCGGACCGTACCATGCAGCTCTGGCGACCACGCTACAGTTCAGAGAAAGATGCGTGAAATCTTCGGGAGTGTATTGCCGTTACATGGAGTGGTGGGGCGATAAGGCCCCTAGCCGGATATGTGCTCTACTCTCGAGCGGTTCCAATTGTGACAGGCTCCTGTGAGCCTCTGCCTGCGCTCTGAGCCAGCCTTCCAGTTTCGCCACGACCTCATCCTGCATGACCAGACTCCAAGCGCCTAAACCAAGCATTTCACGGACTCTTCATACTTCTGAAATCTCGCCATCATGAAGGAGCCGTATGAAAAAGGGGCACGCGCGACAAGAAAGGGTGCTTCGATGAAAACGTATCTGTTCGGATTGGCAGTCAGTCTGGCGCTCGCAGTAGGCATGCCTGCTGCGCGGGCCCAAGACGGCGTACCGAGGCTCGATCACGTGTTCGTGATCGTCCTTGAGAATCACAACAGTTTTACGAGTTTCGGCAGCATCGGCATTCTTGATAACCCGCAGGCGCCGCAGATCCGAGCGCTCGCGCAGAAATATAACGTGGCCCCGAACTACCATGGGGTCTGGCACCCGAGTCTGCCGAATTATCTTGCGATGATCACAGGCGATTGGATTGGGACTGACGTCCTCGGGACCGGGCACACATATCCAAAGGGCAGCACGGTGGGCATCAGCGATGATGACTCGCCGTCGGTCGCCACGGACTACGGCCCACCAGCCAACCCCTCACTCCATCGGTGGACTGTTCAGCTTCCGTCGATTGCGGGCCAGTTGGTCAAAGCCGGCAAGGACTGGCGGGCGTACCTGCAGAACATTCCCGTATCGGGCACGAGTCTCGCCAATTGGCCTGGAGACAGCAACACGGCCAAGCTCTATGCGGTAAAACACAACCCATTTCCTTACGTGGCTGAGATTCAGGCCGACCCAAACCAATTCGCCAAGCAGGTCCCGATCGAGCAGTTGTTCAGCGATCTCAGCAGCGGAAAGGTCCCCGCGTTCTCCTACATCGTGCCGGACCAATGCCGCGACATGCATGGCATCGGCAACCCGCTGGCGCCCTGCGGCGGCGCGTTTGATACCGACGACAATGTCGTCAAGCGCGGCGATGACGAGACCGGATGGCTGGTCAACGCGATCACTGGCAGCTCGGTATGGCAGAGAGGCCGCAATGCTCTGTTCATCGTATTCGACGAGGGGAACGGTCCCCTGACCTGCGCCTACGATCCGGATAACAAGGTGGACACAGCTCCCGGATCACTGCTGCCGGGTGCCGATTGCTACGCTCCGGCAAATTACAATGACCGAGTGGTGTTCATTGCCATCAGGAACTACGGAGCGCATGGCCTCCAGGACCCTCGCTTTTACAACCACTTTTCGTTGCTGAAAACGATTGAAGCTGCTTTTGGCCTGCCATTTCTTGGGCATGCGGCAGACGCCACCACGAACACCCTGGCGCCGCTCCTGGTACCGTAGGATCGCTAAACGGTAGGAAGCGGTCGCGACAACGCACGGCCAGATGCGATGCCGGCCATATGCTTTTTCGTTTGCCCTCTCAACAGCTTGCCGTACTTGGTCCGTCAATGGCGTATCGTTTCGCTGCTTCGCGTGAGACCGCACCAACAGCTCGCGCTGTCGTCATCTGCTTTGTCGCAGTACGAGGTAAGCTGTTAACCAGGACATAGTGATAGTCTTTTCGAATGAACCTCATAACAACGAGCTTGACCATCATCGTCGCGCTGCTATCTGCTCTCGCCGCTCGGCCTAGTTCGCCATTCGAAGACGACAGGAGTGTAAGCGTGCCCGCTGAAAGGAAAGTGTATTTAGGATTTGACCGAAATGAGTACCCAGGGGATGCCGTTCTACCGGTGCTCCGCAAAACATTCTCATTTTCAGGGTACTGGCTTACGGCCCCGCCAAGGGAAACGCACAATACGTGGACAGGAAAGAAAAGAGCGTTGGATGCGCAAGGATTCGGATTCGTCCTGTTGGCCAGAGGACGCGAAGCTTCAACCCTCCAGTCAGGTGCAAAGGACGATGGGATTACGGATGCAAGACAAGCGGCGAGGAACGCAAAGCAGGAAGGGTTCGGGGCAGGGTCGATTGTATTTTTGGACATCGAAGAAGGCGGCCGACTGCCACCGCAATTTCATTCCTACTTACAAGCTTGGGCCGATGAATTGGTGCAACAGGGATTCAGACCCGGAGTCTACTGCTCAGGCATGCCAGCAAATGATGGAAATGGACCCAAACTTGTGACCGCAGAGAATATTCGGTCGAACGAACAAGGGCGGGACATAGTATTTTGGGTTGTCAACGACGTGTGCCCGCCGTCTCCTGGGTGCAGGACCTCGGTGGATCTGCTACGGCCAGCACAGAGCGGAGTGGAATATGCAGTTGTGTGGCAGTTTGTGCGGTCACCGCGGCCAAAAGAAACTGCCTTTGCCTGCGGTGGTTATGCGAATGATGGAAACTGTTATGCCGCGGCTGACGCGGCACATCGCTGGCATTTGGACTTGGACGTAGCTAGTTCCAGCAATCCTTCTGCTCCTCGGTGAGACGAGCATTGCGCGAGCGGACTAACTCCCGGTAATGTGGCATTCTCGTAGAAGT
>Ga0209234_1000540_pt1 | contig 13178 bp, 7 predicted proteins | sample GraSoi013_1_20cm_2_FD_185816 | JGI IMG/M metagenome (GOLD analysis project Ga0209234, IMG submission 185816) | Grasslands soil microbial communities from the Angelo Coastal Reserve, California, USA - Sample 08_20_2013_1_20cm (SPAdes) (version 2) | ecosystem: Environmental > Terrestrial > Soil >... | reverse complement strand
CTCTGGATCATCGATTTGGAAACCGGCCGTATCCGCCCGCTGCTGCAACAGAGCGGCGCGCGGCTGCCGGCCTGGTCTCCGCGTCTGCCGGAGACCGCACCGTCGACCCCTTGAATTCGGAGAGACGCCACCGATGAAACGCCTACCTTTGCTCCTGCTGGGCGGCTTCGCGATCGCGGCCGTCGCCGCGTGCTCCGGCAAGAAGCCGGAGACGACGCCCCTGCCGCAAACCGCGAACGCGGACTCGGCCGCGGAGGCTCAGCGGTTGGAGGACGAACGCCGAGCCCGTGAGGCGGCCGACGCCGCGGCTCGTGAGGCGGCGGACCGCGAGGCGCGCCAGCGGGTCGCCGATTCGCTCGCCGCACTCGGACGGACGACGGAGGCGGTGAAGACCATCCTCGCGACGACGATCCACTTCGACTACGACAAGGCGATCATCCGGGCCGGCGATGCGTCGGTCCTCGATCAGAAGGTGGCGATTCTGCAGACGAACCCGGGCTTGCGTATCCGCATCAGCGGGCACTGCGATGAGCGCGGCTCCGACGAGTACAACTTGGCCCTGGGGAATCGGCGTGCCACGGCGGCGAAGCAGTACCTCGTGAGCCACGGTATCGACGGGGGTCGCATCGAGACGGTGTCCTACGGCGAAGAACGGCCCCTCGATCCCGGTCACAACGAGGAAGCGTGGGCCAAGAACCGCCGCGATGAATTCGACATCCTGGCGGGCGGCGACGCCTTGAGGCAACCCTGAGCGGCGGCAGGTACGTGGCGCGCTCGTGGCTGCCGCTCGTCGGCCTGGGGCTCACCGCCGGATGCGCCCTCAAGGGCGACGTGCGGCGCGTGGAGCTCCAGGTCGAGGCGCTCCGCGTGGAGCGCATGCGGGGCGACAGCGCGCGCGCGGTCCAGGTCGACTCGGTGCGGGCCCTCCTGGCAGCGGTGCAGGAGAAGGTCGCGGCGCAGCAGGCCTACCTGGTGCAGCTGCGTGGCGATATCAAGACGGAATTGCTCGCGGTGCAGCAGCAGCTCGTAACCGTGCAGGAGCTGACCGGCCAGAGCCAGCAGCGGCTGACCGAGTTGCGCGGCCGGCTGGAGGAGCAGGCGCGTCAACCCGTGCCCGTGCCGGATACCGGCCGCGGCGCTGCCGGCGTCCCGGTCGGGCCCTCGGGGAACCCGGGGGGCCCGGGCCCGGACCGCATGTACGATCTGTCGCTGCAGCAGTTCCGCCGGGGCAGCCTCGCCACCGCGCGACTCGGGTTTCGTGAGTTTCTGCGCGTGTTCCCGACCCACGAGCGGGCGCCCGACGCGCTGTTCTACGTGGGGGAGACATTCGCGGGGGAGAGCGCGGATTCGGCGGCCGCGGTGTACCAGCAGGTCGTGAAGACGTATCCGAATTCGTCGCGCGCGCCCGCGGGTCTGTACAAGCTGGGCCTCCTCGCCGAACAGCGGGGCGACAAGGCGGCCGCCCGGACCTACTATGCTCGGGTGATCGCGGGGTATCCCCGCTCCGACGAGGCCAATCTCGCGCGCGATAAGCTGCAGCGGCTGGGGCGCTAGCCCGGCGGGGCCGGCCGTCCGTCGTGCCTGACGCTCCCGAGAACCGGGCCGAGATGCCGTTCCTCGACCACCTCGAGGAGCTGCGCTGGCGCATTCTGTACAGCTTGCTCGCCGTCGTGGTCGGGACGCTGGTTGGGTGGGTGGTCGTCGAGCACGTCGATGTCATCGGCCTGCTCATTCAACCGATCAAGCCGCTGATCCCCGGCGGCAAGCTGCGCGTCACCAGTCCGACCGACCCGTTCTTCATCACCCTGAAGTTCGCCTTCGTGATGGGGCTGGTGCTCGCGTCGCCCGTCGTGGGGTACCAGGCCTGGGCGTTCCTGACGCCGGCGTTGTACGAGCGAGAGCGACGCTTGATCATCCCGGCCCTGTCCGCGGGTGCCGTCCTGTTTCTCGCGGGCGCGTCCGCCGCCTACCTGTGGGTCCTGCCCCGCGCGTTGGGCGTGCTGCTCAGCTTTCAGCACAACGTCTTCGACCCCCTCATCACGGCGGACAAGTACTTCGCCTTCGCCGCCCAGCTGATCATCGCCTTCGGCGTGGTCACCGAGCTGCCCCTGGTGGTGGTCATTCTCGCGATCCTGGGTCTCGTGACTCCGCAGTTCCTGGTCCGCAACCGGCGCTACGCCATCGCCCTGTCGGCGGGGGCGGCCGCCCTGCTCGCCCCGCCGGATGCGGTCTCCATGCTGCTCATGATGGTTCCCCTGTGGCTCCTGTACGAAGTGAGCATCTGGTGCGCCTGGGTGGTCCAGAAGCGCCGGGAGCGGCGCCAGCGGGCCGGAGGGGGGGCGGCGAGCGCCGCCGCCCTCGGAATGTTGCTGCTCTTCGGGGTCGGCGGCTCGCTCCGCGCGCAGACGCCGCCGCAGCGGCGGCCGACACGAGCCGACACGGCGCGCAGCACCGCGGACTCCCTCCAAGGCCGGGCGGTCGACACCGCGACGGCCCGCAAGCTCGGCCTCCCCACCGGCCCGAGCCGCAGCTTCCCGGCCCCCGATGCCATGATCGATTCCCTCAAGAAGCTCAAGGGATTCCGCGTGACGCAGTACGTGGCGGACACGCTGATCGTACAGGGTGGGGACACCGAAACGATCCACCTGCGCGGCGCGGCGTACGTCGAGCGGGAAGGCACCAAGGTCGAGTCCGACTCCATCCGGTACCGCCGGCGGAGCTGTCGCCTCGACGCCATCGGAGACCCAAAGCTGTTCGATCAGCAGACTGTGCTGGTGGGCGAGGACATGGCGTACGACACCTGCGTCAAACGCGGCACCGTGCACCGGGCGCTTACGGATTTTCAGCAGGGCTCCGCGCGCTGGTGGGTGCGCGGGGACCTCGCCGTGGATTCGGGCTCCACCCGTCTGTATGGCGCGAGCAGCGAGATCACCTCGGACGACAACCCCGTTCCCGACTATCACTTCTCCACGGGACAGATGAAGTGGCTCAATAAGAACGTGATGGTGGCGCGCCCCGCCGTGCTGTACATCCACGACGTCCCGATCATGTGGCTGCCGTTCATCTTTCAGGACGTACGCCGGGGGCGTCGCAGCGGCATCCTGGTGCCGCGCTTCGGGCTCAGCGACATTGTGCGCCCCACCCGCCGCTACCAGCGCCACGTGGCGAACCTCGGCTACTACTTCGTGATCAACGACTACGTGGACTTTCTGGTGTCGGGCGACTGGTACGCGGACCGCTACCTGGCGATCCAGGGACAGACGCGCTACCGCTGGCTCGACCGCTTCATCAACGGCGGCCTCTCGTTCGAGCGCTATGCCCAGCTCGACATCCCGGGCAGCTCGATCCGCCTCGGCTGGCAGCATCAGCAGAGCTTCTCTTCGCGAACCAGCTTCAACGCGAGCGTCGACTACGCGACGAGTACGACCGTGATCCAGAACAATACGGTCAACCCGTACCTCGCCACGGCCAGCCTGGGCTCGCAGATGAGCTTCAACAAGCAGTTCGACTGGGGCACGCTCAACATCGGGGGCAGCCGGCGCCAGGAGATCGGGAGCGGCCTGGTCACGCAAAACTTTCCCAATGTGAGCCTGACGCCGTCGCCGGTGAACATCACCCCATCGATCACATGGTCGCCCGGCTTCTCGTACCAGAACCAGCAGACGTTCCACCAGCTGCAGGCACCGGTGCTCCTCCCCAGCGGCGCCCAGGATACCCTGTTCGCCGACAACCGGCAGACCGGACTCAACTTCCAGACCCCGCTGCGGCTGGGGCGCTGGAACTGGAACAACAGCTTCGTGATGAACGACGCCATCAGCAATGCGCGACAAGAGGTCGACATCCGCGACTCGACCGCCCCTGGCGGGGTCCGCCGCGTGGTCTACTATCAGACGTTCAGCACGACGGTCGACTGGCAGACCGGCATCAACCTGCCCTCGCTGTTCACGGGGACGTGGAAGGTCCAGCCCGGCATCTCGATCGTCAACCAGACGTCGCAGGGCAGCTTCCGACTCCGCAACCAGTTCACGGGGGGGCAATGGGTGCAACAGGGCAAGCGTCTGCAATTCAGCGCCGGTCTCTCGCCCACGTTTTTCGGTTTCTTCCCGGGGATCGGCCCCATCGAGCGGATCCGCCACTCCGTGTCGCCGATCGTGAGCTACGCCTACGCCCCGGGATCTCGTGTCGACTCGACGTTCGCCCGCGCCGTCGACCCCACCGGACGCAACTTCAGGGCGTCGAGCGACCCGCAGCAGACCATCAGTTTGGGCTTGTCGCAGAACATCGAAGCCAAGCTCAAGCCTCCGCCGGGCGACACGACCGGCCGCACGGCGCGTAAGATCCGCCTGCTGAGCATCAGTACCAGCTCCCTGTCGTACAATTTCGAGCAGGCCAAGCAGCCCGGGCACACCGGCTGGCAGACGCAGACGCTGAACAACACGTTCGCTTCCGAGCTGCTGCCGGGCTTCAACCTCAGCATGACCCACGACCTGTGGAATGGTCAGGTCGGTACCGACACGGCGCGGTTCGACCCGTTCCTGACCAGCGTCTCGGCCAGCTTCACGATCACGCCCACGACGATTCGCGGGATCGGCAACCTGCTGGGCCTCGGCGCCAAGGCACCGGCCAACGCCCCCACCCCGGCGCCCACGCCAGCGGCCGGCACGGAAGGCCAGGCCGCCGTGCCTCCCGCGGGAGCGCCTTTCGGGCGGACAGGGTTCACCGGACCGGCGGGCCTGCCGGCCGGGGGTGCGGGAGCGGGGTTCAACCTTTCCGTCACCTACACGGGGTCCCGCACGCGGCCCCAGGCCGCCGACACGTCGCTCACCGGCGTCCCATTCGTGAGCGGCACAGGCGGACGCCAGCAGATGACGCTCGGCCTCTCGTTCCAGCCCACCGCGCACTGGTCGGCTATCTGGAACTCGAGCTACGATTTCGACACGCGCCAGTTCGGTATGCACGTCATTCGGCTGGAGCGGGATCTGCACCGCTGGCACGCCAGCTTTTCATTCACCAAGAGCCCGACGGGAAGCTTCGCCTTCAGCTTCTACGTTTCTCTCCTCGACCAGCCCGACATCAAGTTCGACTACTCGCAGCAGTCGCTCACGCGGTAGCCGTCCCCTGGGGATGACACCGGCGGCCTGGCGATCGGCTGCAAGTGCCCAGGCGCTGGCCACTTACATCCCGGCACGGGGCGTGCCTCTCGCACCAGCCAAACTGCTTCCTGAGGCTCTCATGCCGCGCGCGTCGCGATACATCCTGGCCGTCACTGGTCTACTGGGCATCGCTTGCCAGAACAGCACCACCACCATTCCCGGCTCCACGCTCTCCCCACCCCGTAACCTTGGCTATCAATTGGACGCGAGCGGCGATCCCAACACCCCGGCGGGCATCCTGCTTGTGTGGGACGACGTCCCGAGCTCGGACCGCGCCGATCTCGCGAGCTACCGGGTGTACTCGCGGGCGAGCACGTCGGGCTCGTTCCTGCTGCGCGGCGAGACTAGCTCGAACACGTTCCACGACAACGGCGTGCCGCATCTCCAGTATGCCGTCACCGCAGTCGATCTGGGCGGTGGCGAGAGCGACCGGTCGAACGTCATCACCGTCGACGAGCGGCTCCGGCTCGCGGCTCCCGATACACTCGGCTCGATTTCGCTGAACCGAGCCATCCATCTCGGCTGGGCCGACAATGCGGCCCAGGATCCGGCCTTCAAGTGGTATCGCGTGTACAGCGCGAGCTACAATCTCGACGCCGACTCATGCGGGACCTGGTACCTCGAGGGAGAGACCGTGTCCAACGAATTTCTCGCCACGCTGCTCGCCAACGGGGCGCCCCGCTGCTTCGGTGTTTCCGCGATCAGCACGCAAGGCTACGAAAGCCTCTGGTCGCCGCTGCGCCAGGACACGCCGCGCCCGGACGCGCGAAACGTGCTCGTTTATGCGTTCGAGCAGCAGCCGACCCAGTCGGGATTCCGTTTCTGGAGCGACGTGAACCTCAACGGCCAGGGAGACCCGGGCGAGCTGGGGCTGGTGCAGGACGGTAACCGCACGGACATCGATTTCCGGGTCCATCTGCAGGCGAGCGATTCTACGCTATGGCTCGTGCCGGAGTTCGCGGGTGACAGTATGCAGCTCTACGGCACGCAGCCCGTGGCCGATTTGACGGCGATCGACCTCGCGCCCGCGGCGGGCTATACCCGCAACATGGTCGAGGCGGTGCCCGGTTACGGCTACGTGTTCCAGCGCAATGAAGCCGGCTCGTATCACTACGCCGCGCTGCGCGTCACCGCGGTCAGCCGGCAGTACGTGATCTTCGACTGGAGCGTACAGACCGATCCGGGAAACCCGGAGCTCGTAGTCCGGAAGGCGCCGTCGCCAACCGGGTCGGCAGTGCGCGGATCGAGGTAGCAGCGGCGTTGGGGAGAGGCCAAGGGTCGTCCGCCTTGGCCTCTCCAACCTCCCGAAGTAGCTTCTGTGCGGCATGTCAACCACCGTCACTCTGGACGGCCGTTCCCTGTCCATCGCGGACGTCGTCGCCGTCGCCCGCCACGACGCGCCCGTGGCCATCGCCCCGCACGCGCTGGTGAACGTGACCGCTTCCCGTCGAGCCGTCGAGGCCGCCGTCGCCCGGGGCGACACGATCTACGGGGTCAATACGGGATTCGGCAAGCTGGCTCACGTGCGCATCAAGCCCGACCAGGCGCGCGATCTGCAGCTGAACCTGATCCGTAGCCACGCCTCCGGCGTGGGGGAGCCGTTGCCAGCGGACGCCGTGCGGGCGATGATGCTACTGCGCGCCAACGTGCTGCTGCGCGGGACGAGCGGCGTGCGGCCGATCCTGCCCGAGCTGATCGTCGGCATGCTGAACGCTCAGGTGCATCCGCGCGTCCCGTCGCAGGGGAGCGTCGGGGCATCGGGGGACCTCGCGCCGCTCGCGCATCTCGCGCTGGCCATGATCGGGGAAGGGGAGGACGGCCCGACCCTGCCGGCGAAGCGGCTGCAACCGATCACCCTGGAGGCGAAGGAAGGGCTCGCGTTCGTGAACGGGACGCAGGCCCAGGCGGGGCTGGCGGCGTTGCTGGTGCACGACGCCTGGGTGTTGTGGCGCACGGCGCACGCCGCGGCCGCGATGAGTCTCGAGGCGGTGCGCGGCACGCCCGCGCCATTCGACGCGCGGATCCACGACGCGCGTCCCCACGCCTACCAGCAGCGCTCCGCGACGCTGCTCCGCGCCCTGCTCGCCGACTCCGAGGTCCGCGAGTCGCATCGCGAGAACGACCCGCGCGTCCAGGACGCGTACTCGCTGCGCTGCACGCCGCAAGTCCTGGGAGCGGTCGGGGAGGGATTCGCGTTCGCCGAGCGACTGGTCACGACCGAGCTCAACGCGGCGACGGACAATCCGCTGGTGATCGACGGCGAAGTCCTGTCGGGAGGCAATTTCCACGGCCAGCCGATTGCCCTCGCGCTCGACGTGCTCGGCATCGTGCTCGCCACACTCGCCGGGCTCGCCGAGCGCCGGCTGGAGCGGATCGTGAACCCCGACCTGTCGTCCGGGCTTCCAGCCTTCCTGGCCCGGGATCCCGGCCTCGAGTCCGGGTTCATGACCCCACAGATCGCGGCCGCGGCGCTGGTGGCTGAGTGCCGGGTGCTCGCCACCCCTGCCAGTGTCCAGTCGGTGCCCACGGAGGGGAACCAGGAGGACGTGGTGCCGATGGGCATGACGGCGGCGTGGAAGGCGGGGCGGATACTGGCCAACGCCGCCCGCATCGTGGCGATCGAGCTGCTCGCGGGCGCGCAGGGACTCGAGTTCCTGCGACCCCTGAAGCCGGGGCGGGGCGTGGCCCGTACGCTCGCGGCCGTGCGGGGCCTGGTGCCGCCGCTCGACGGCGACCGGCCGCTCAGCGGAGACATCGAACGGATCACGGCTGCGATCCGTGAGGGGCGAATGGATCCGGAGGCACCATGACGCTTCCCTCTACCCTCCGCATTCCGCACTCCGCATTCCCCACTCCGCAGGTGCGGGAACCATGAGCCGTCCCAGGACCGTCCGTGCGCCTCGCGGACCGGAGCGATCTTGCAAGGGATGGGTCCAGGAGGCCGCGCTGAGGATGCTGATGAACAACCTCGACCCGGACGTCGCCGAGCGGCCCCAGGACCTCGTCGTGTACGGCGGCACCGGGAAGGCGGCTCGCGACTGGAGCGCGTTCGACGCGATCTGCCGCACGCTGCTCACGCTGGGTGACGATGAGACGCTGCTCGTCCAGTCCGGCAAGCCGGTCGGCGTCTTCACCACGCACCCCGAGGCGCCGCGTGTGCTGATCGCGAATGCGAATCTGGTGGGGCGGTGGGCCACCTGGGAGGTGTTCCGGGAGCTGGAGCGCCAGGGCTTGATCATGTACGGCCAGATGACCGCGGGCTCGTGGATCTACATCGGCACGCAGGGCATCCTGCAGGGTACGTATGAGACGTTCGGGGCCGTGGCGCGGCGCCACTTCGGAGGCTCGCTGGCCGGCCGGCTCGTGCTGACGGGTGGACTCGGCGGCATGGGGGGAGCCCAGCCGCTCGCCGCCACGATGAACGACGCGGTTTGCCTGGCCGTGGAGGTCGACCCCGCGCGGGTGCAGCGTCGTCTCGAAACCCGCTACCTCGATCGGTCCACCACGTCGCTCGATGAGGGCCTGCGCTGGTGCGAGGAGGCAAGACGCCAGGGGCGGGGGCTGTCGGTCGGGCTCGTCGGTAACTGCGCCGAGGTTCTCCCCGAGCTCGTGCGGCGCGGGCACGTCCCCGACGTCCTGACCGATCAGACCTCCGCCCATGATCCGCTCAACGGCTACATCCCGGCCGGACTCACGCTCGAGGCGGCGACGGCGCTGCGGCGCAGCGCCCCCGAGGAGTACGTGAAGCGGTCGATCGCGAGCATGGCGACGCACGTGCAGGCGATGCTCGGGCTCAAGCGCCGCGGCGCGGTGACGTTCGACTACGGCAACAACATCCGTATGTACGCCAAAGACTCGGGTGTCGCGGACGCGTTCGAGATCCCGGGGTTTGTACCCGAGTACATCCGGCCGTTGTTCTGCGAGGGGAAAGGTCCGTTCCGCTGGGTGGTGCTGTCGGGAGAGGCGAAGGACCTGGACCGCACCGATCGGCTGGTCCTGGAGCTGTTTCCCGAGGAGCGCCACCTGCGCCGCTGGATTGAGCTGGCTCGGGAGCGGGTCGCGTTTCAGGGCCTTCCGGCGCGCATCTGCTGGCTGGGACAGGGCGAGCGCGCCCGCTTCGGGTGCGCGCTGAACGACCTGGTGAAGCGGGGAGAGGTCGCCGCACCGGTGGTGATCGGCCGTGATCACCTCGACACGGGCTCCGTGGCCTCGCCGTTCCGGGAAACCGAGGCGATGCGGGACGGCTCGGACGCGATCGCGGACTGGCCGATCCTGAACGCGCTGCTCAACACGGCGTCGGGTGCGGGGTGGGTGTCGTTCCATCACGGCGGGGGTGTGGGGATCGGGAACTCGCTGCACGCGGGCCAGGTGAGCGTGGCCGATGGATCCGTTTCGGCGGGGCGGCGGCTCGAGCGCGTGCTCACCAACGATCCCGGCATCGGCGTAGCTCGTCACGCGGACGCCGGCTATCCCGAAGCCATCGAGACTGCCCGCCGCCACGGGATTCGCCTCCCGATGCGCGAGGGGGAGGCCCACGACTGAAGACCCTCCTCGTCGGCGCAAGGCAGATCGTGACGTGTCGCGGACCCGCCCGTGCCCGCCGTGGTCGTGAATTGGCGGACCTCGAGGTGTTGCGGGACGCCGCCGTGCTGATCGAGGGCGGGCGAATCGCCTGGGTCGGTCCGCGCTCCGAAGCTCGAGACCTCTACTCCGCATTCGGCATTCCGCAATCCGCAATCGACGTGGTGGAGGTGGCGGGCGTGCTCTTCCCCGGCTTCGTGGACTGCCACACGCACGCGGTGTTCGGTGCTCCCCGACTCGACGACCACGAGCGGCGCGCGTTGGGCGAAGATTACAAGACCATCGCCGCCCTGGGCGGTGGCATTCTCCAGTCGGTGCGAGACGTTCGCGCCCGCCGGGAGGAGGAGCTCCTGGCGCTCACCCGCGCGCGTGTCGCGACGCTGCTGGCTCACGGCAGCACGACGATCGAGGTCAAATCGGGTTACGGTCTCGATCCCGCCACGGAGCTCAAGCAGCTGCGCGTGATCCGCGACGCCGGCGCGTCCGGGCGGGCGACCCTGGTCCCGACCTTCCTCGGGGCGCACGAAGTTCCGCCCGAGTTCCGCGAGCGGCGCGCCGACTATGTCCACCTCGTGTGCAACGACATGATTCCGACGGTGGCTCGCGAGCGGTTGGCCGTCGCTTGCGATGTGTTCTGTGAGCCAGGCGTGTTCGACATCGCCGAGACGCGCACTATCCTCGAGGCCGCCCGCCGGCACGGGCTCGCCGTAAAGCTGCACGCTGACGAGCTCGAGGGCTCGGGCGGCGCCGAGCTGGGTGCCGCGTTGGGGGCCGCGTCCGTCGATCACCTGGCCGGCATCTCGGAGGCCGGGATTCGGGCCCTCGCGGCGAGCGACACGGTGGCGGTCCTGCTCCCCGCCACCCTGGCGTTTCTGGGCAAGCCCACCCACGCGCCCGCCCGGCGCCTCGTCGAGGCCGGAGCCGCGGTGGCGCTTGCCACGGACTTCAACCCCGGGTCGTCGCCCACGGTGAGTCTGCCCTTGGTCATGGTGCTCGGCGTCTCGCAGCTCGGCCTGCGGCACGCCGAAGTGGTCACGGCCGTGACCGTGAACGCCGCGGCAGCGCTGGGGCTCGCCGGTGACCGCGGTCAGATCGCACCGGGTTTCCGCGCAGATCTGGTGTCGTACGGCGCGTCGGATTGGCGTGAAGTCGCGTATTGGCTGGGTGAAAACCTCGTAACCACCGTCTGGACAGGAGGTTCCGCTTGTCCGCCCTCCTCGGCGCCGGTATCTTTAGGGCTCCATGTCCAAGCTTGAGAAGCAGAAGGAAAAGGCCAGGAGCCTCGAGACCAGGGACCCCCGGGGGGCGATCGAGGCGTGGCTTGAGGCGCTGAAGGCGCAGGAGCAAGAGGGGGAGCCCAACCCGGACCTCTCCATCTTCAACCGCGTCGGCGATCTGTACCTCAAGGTCAAGGATCCCGCCCAGGCGGCCGACTACTACGACCGGGCGGTGGACAAGTACGCCGAGCTCGGCTTCCACAACAACGCCATCGCCATGTGCAACAAGGTGCTGCGCAACGCGCCGGCGCGGCAGACGACCTATTTGAAGCTCGCCAAGCTGTACGCCGCCAAGGGGTTCATGGCTGAAGCCAAGCAGCACTTCCTGGAATACGCCGAGCGGATGCAGAAGACGGGGAAGATCCAGCAGGCGTTCGCTGCGCTGAAGGAGTTCGCCGACATCTCGCCAGAGAGCGCTCACTTGCGGGAGATGCTGGAAGAGCACCTGCGCATGTATGGCGATCCGGAGCGGCGGCCGGTCAGTAGCGTGGCACCCCCGGCCAAGCCCGAGCCCCGCGAGGAGACGACGAAAACCGGCAAGCACAAGACGTCGAGCCTCGTCTTTCTCGACGTGGACGAGCCGCCGGCGCCCAAGGGCGCGCCTGCGGCGCGCACGGCGCCGGCGCCGAAGCCCCCACCCGTGGCCGAGCCGGAGCCCGAGCCAGAGCTGGAGCCGGAGCCGGCCGTAGAGGGGCTGATCGAGGCGGTGGCGGCCGAGCCGGATGCGTCGCTCGACATCGAGTCGACGAGCCTGGTGGAGGGGCTTGAGCCGACGGGGCCCGCGGATGTGCTGGAGGGCTTTGAGACGACGAGCGCGGACTTCGCCGATGCCGGCGTGGACAGCGCCGAGATCCCGTCGCTGCGCGAGGAAGTGAGCGCCGACGACGTTGCGCCGCTGGCGGAGCTCGAGCCGACCGTAAGCGACGCCGCCAGCTCCGCTGACGTAGAAGAGGAGCTCGAGCCGCTGCTCGACGGCGACCTCGAGATCGAGTCGCCCGCGCCCTCCGTGCCGAAGGGAGCACCTTCAGGGGGGACGCCCCCCCCGCGGGTGTCTCCTGTGGTGCCGAAGCGGCCGGCCGCGCGTCCCGCGGTGGGGTCACCGCCGCGTATGACGGGACCCAAGGCACCGGCGCCGACGTTCGAACCGCCCCGTGCGGAGCCGCCCAAGGTGAAGCCGGTCGTGCCGAAGCGGCCAGCCGCGTCGCCGCCTGCCTCGCCCAAACGCAAGACGATGGTGGAGGTCCCGCCGCTCGAGCTGGAGCCGGACTTCGATACGACGGCCACCGACCAGGCTCACGAGGTGGACGAACAGCCGCTCGCGATCGACGAGACGCCGACGGCCGACCCGTCGATCACGCCCTCCGGGCGCCGCTCGGCCGCGATCGATTTGGGGCTCGACGGCGTGGTGAACCAGGGTGCGGCGGCGGACCGGGGGTCGCTCGTATTCGCGAACATCGAGGCGACGCCGACGCCGCCCACGATCGAAGAGCTGGAAGCGCGGGTGGCCGATGACCCCGACGATCCCGAGGCGCACCAGGCTCTGGGCGAGGCGCTGATCGAAGCGGGCGAGCGCGACCGCGGGACCGAGGAGCTGGACCATGCCACCACCGGGTTCGAGAACCGCGGCAACCTGCCACACGCGCAGGATCTCGTGGACGAGATCCTGCGGCTCGATCCCAACAGCGTGCGCCATCGTCAAAAGCAGGTGGAGTTCGCCTTCAAGTCCGGCGACAAGGCGAAGCTGATCGAGGCATACCTCGAGCTCGCGGACACCCTGCTGCGTAGCGATCTGCCCGACAAGGCGCGTGCGGTGTACCAGCGCGTCGCCGAGCACGATCCGGGGAATGTGCGCGCCACCGCCGCCATCGCGATGCTGGCCCCGGTGGCGCCGGCCCCGCCGAAGCCGAAGGCGAAAGCCCCGGCCCGCGACGCAGAGCAGAAGACCGCGCCGCGCGACGCGAAAATGAAGGTCCGCGACGAGGCCGTGGAGGCTGGAGACTTCGTGGATCTGGGTGCGATGATCCTGGACGACGAGCTGCCCGCACGCGACACGCGGATGAAGGTGGCGGACGAGGAGCCGACGGGCGACGAAGAGCAGGACTTCCAGGACATGCTGCAGCGCTTCAAGCAGGGGATCGACGAGAACATCGACGAGGCCGACTTCCAG